>Ga0209666_1003786_pt1 | contig 10899 bp, 6 predicted proteins | sample SaaInlV_125m_DNA_FD_184679 | JGI IMG/M metagenome (GOLD analysis project Ga0209666, IMG submission 184679) | Marine microbial communities from expanding oxygen minimum zones in the Saanich Inlet - Saanich Inlet SI037_S3LV_10m_DNA (SPAdes)... | ecosystem: Environmental > Aquatic > Marine >...
CCTCGCGCTGGCGCTGGTCGTGTGCGTCGCCGCGCCCTCGTGCGCGGCCGCCCCGCCCACAGGCAAGGTGGTGGAGCTCACGGAATACAACTTCGACGCGGAGGTGGCGAAAGGACCCACGTTCGTCGTGGTCTCCGCGGACTGGTGCACGTGCGTGCCCACCGAAGACGTCGAATCCCTTTCCGTCGTTTTCCTCGGGCGCGCCGAGCCTCCTCCAGTATCCTCCGACCCTGACCCGACCCTACCCGTCGACGCGCAGGCACTGCAAGGCACTCGTCCCCACGTGGGAGTCTCTGGCGAAGGAGCTGGCCGGCGAGGTGGCGGTCGCGCGCGTGAACGGCCCGAAGCACAAGGCGCTTCTGAAGAGGTTACGGGTCACGGCGTACCCCACCATCTTGTACCTCCGCGACGGCACGATGCGGGAGTACGACGGCGGCAAGCGCACGACGGCGGCGTTGGCGGCGTTCGGCCGGAGCGGGTACAAAGACGCGGCGCCCGTGCCGTGGTACCGAGCGCCGAACAGCCTGGCGGGGAAGCTCACGGGCGCGTTCTTCCGCCTCCCCGTCGACGCGGAGGCGCTGTACACGCGCGCGAAGAAGCGCACGGGTTTCAGCGACGTCACCGTCCTGCTGATTTGTCTGTCCGTGCCGGTGGCGCTGGGCGTGCTGGCGGTCGCGGCCGCGGACGCGTACGTCACGCGCGCGGCGAAGCACGCGGGCGCGAGGCGCAGGCAGAGGGAGGCGGGGAACCACGCGCTCGAGCGCGACCACCCGCACCGAGACTGACTTTTTGACGCGCGGACATCTCGGCACGAATTTTTCCGCGCGCGTCGTGACCCGAAACGGTAACAGAAACAGTTGTTTTCCACCTCCGAACTGGAGTTCTATGCACAATAAGGTAGTCTAGTGACTATCATCTCACGCGCGCTTGGTGAGCCTCGCGACGTACACCCACACCGAGCACACGAACGTGCACCCGTACGGCTCGACGTGCGTGGCGACGGCGAATTCGACATCTTTGCGGGTCGTCTCGGCGATTTTCGTGCGTTCGACGGCGGCGCGAACGGACGCCGCGTCCGTGAACGGAGAGTTCAGGGGGTAGCCCACGACGTCGTAGCCCGCCATGAGCTCGCCGAGCGCGCCAGCGTGCAGCTCCGCCAGGCTGACGCGCGCGGAGGGCGGCCCCCCGGGCACGGGCACGCCCGCGCTCGCCTCCTCCGGAGACATCAACGCGTGGCTCTCCATTTCCCGCAGCAAATCCTTCAGCGCGCGAGACGCGCGTCGGTTGAACGGCGTGTGCTGCCTCTGCCTGGTCTTCACGATGGCGTCCATCGCCTCGCGCTCCACCGCCGCGGCGAGCCGCTCGTAGAACGCGGGCTCGAAGGACTCGTACGTCACGCGCCGCTGCCGCGTCGGGAGCGCGCGAGGAGGCAGCGTGCTGGGCGAGAAGAACGGGCGCCACGCCGAGTAATCGCCCAGGTTCCAGGACATGTCGTGGGGCTTCGCCGCTAGCTGCGCGTTGGCCCAGACGTTTTCGTGGTTGAACACCACCGCCACGTCGCCCATGAGCGCGCCCGCGGCGGCGTCGTACACCGAGAACATCGTGCCCGCCATGGGGTCCCAGATCAGCGCGTCGTCCAGCATCGGCGTGTAAATCGGGGGACTCCCCGCCGTCTGCCCCGGGCGGCGCCCTTGGCCCCCCGGCGTGAACACCATCGCCGCGTCGCTGTCCGCCGCCGAGACCCCCAGGATGACGTACGCCTCGACGCCCAGCGTCTGCAGGAAGCCCAGCAGAAGAAGCGCGTGTTCCTCCGAGTCCCCCGCGCACATGTCCAGGAACTCCGCGGTGGTGGTCCAGATGTCCACGCCCGCGGGGAGGTCGAACGCGTCCATGTCCGTGACGTGCGGCACCAGGTGCGCGAACCGAAGCAGCTGTCTTAACGTGGTCTCATCCGCCGTCGCGCCCTCGAACCCGGGAGGCAGCGCGGTGGGTGAGCAGTACCTCGAGAGATGCACGCTCCGCCCCATCGCGTCCGTCGCCACCGCGCGGAACGGGCGGTGCTTGCAGTGCTTACCCGCCGCGCGCGCGTCCTTCTCCCAGTTCTTCGCGTGTCGCAGCAAAGGCTCCTCCTCGCCCGGTCCCGCGTCCGCGGGCGCCGGCTCGGGCTTCGCCAAAGACGGGTTGAACTGGATGTACACCGACAGCGCCGGGCGCGCCGCGACGGACGCGCCGCGCCCGCCCGCGCCCGCCCGCGCCTCGTACCCGAGCATCACGCTAGGCTGGTCCACGGGGAGCATGCCCTCCAGCTTTCCGCCGTCCGCGCGGTACAGCGCCGCCACCGGGACGTCCACCGAGCCGAGGTAGTGACGCGACGATGAGCTAAGACCGTCGCCGCTTCCGGTGTCGTACGCGCGGGACCCAGCCTCGGGGTGCTCAGGCCTCTCGTCGAAGAGCGTGATGTGCAGGACGTCCGACGAGCTCTGCAGCGCCGCGGGCGAGAAGTCGCCGCCGGGCGGGCGGAAGGGGAGCGACAGAGACTCCTGCCAGCTCGGAGACGACCCCGTGGCCAGTCGCGTGCGCTGCGTGGTGCCCTGGAACGTCACCTCCACGTACACGGAGAGCTCCGGGGACTCCATCGGGGGTGGCGCACCCCCGTACGCGCCCCCATACCCGCCGCGATCGCCGTAGCGCCCCCTGCCCCCGCCGGGCGGGCCCGCGCGCGCCGCGCGCTGCGGGAGGTTGAACGCCTTCTGCACGTTGAGCACGAGCTCGCAGCGGTCGGGATGCGACTCGGCGGCGGCGGCGCGTCGCCGCACCGGTCTGAGCTTGCGCACGGGCTGGAACCACTCGAAGACGCCCGTGAAGTCGAAGGTGATGTCCGGCAGGGGCGCGTCCTTGACGACGTCGTCCGTGTGCATGGGCCCTTGGCCCGCGCGCGCGCCGGCTTTGCTCGCGCGCTTGCCCTTGAGCACGTTGAGCTTCACCTTGGCGAGAAACTCGGCGATGCGGCTCGCGCGGTCATCCGCCTCGGCGAGCCCGGGGAGCTGCGAGGACAGAAGCGCCGTCTCGCGCTTGTTCTCCTCGTTCTGGTCCAGCAAGTGGTCGGGGATGTCCTGCTCGGAAAGCGGCACGCCGCCCTCGGGCAGCTCCACCGCGCGCTCGCCCTTCGCGCGCAGCTTCAGGAGCTGCTGGCGCTTCGTCGCCTTCAACGACGCGCCGAGCATCGTCTCGTCGTTCAGGTTCAGGCGGAAGCCACCCCCCCCCGCGGCGCGCACGGCGTCGCGCGTCGCGAGCGTCTCCAGCAGCGTCGCGTCGTCGGGGTTCAGGGGGTCGAGCGTCGCGCGCAGCGCGGCGATGCTCGTGCCGCGGAGCGCGGCGTCAGCGGCGTCGGGCGGCGGCGCCGGTCGTCCAAACCCGCCGGGCGCGTCCGCGTACCCAACCTTCGCGGCGGCGGCGGCGCGGCGCGCCGCCGAGGTGGGCGGCGGCGGCGGCGCGAGCGCGGCGCGCCCATTCCGCGCCTCCACGTCGGCGTGCGCGTCGCCGCGCCCGAACCCGCGGTCCTCCGCGGGCACCCACGCGCACTGCGCGAAGAGTGAGCCGCCGGCGAAGAGTCGCGCCGCGCCCGTCGCCATGGTGGCGCGGTCCGAGGCGCCCGCCTCGTCTCCGACTCTCACCTGCGCGATGAGGTGCATGCCGTCGCGCTCCCAGAGCGGCGTGAACGGCTCCTCCGCGCTGAACTGGTACTGCCTCGGCGCGGCGTCCGCCAGGGGCTCGCCCGGCGCGGCGCCGGGCACCACCACCGGCACGGCGGCGATGAACGTGTCCAGCACGGTGCCCTTCTCAAACACCAGCAGCCGCGTCGACCGCGGCCACTTCGTGACGGACAACACGAACGCGTGCGCCACCTCCAGCGAGAACGATCCGTGTCCGCGCAGGTGTTGCGGCTGCGACGTGCCGGGCACGACTCTTCCGTTCACCTCGAGCGCGACGCAGAAACGCGCCGCGCGCGCTTTTTGCCTGCGCTCCCGCTCCCACTTCGGGACGGACGGGCCGTCGCCGCCGCCGCTCGCGCCGTCGGCGGCGAGCACGGGCTCGACCGCGCCGTTCTCGTCCTGGAACACCGTGAGGCGCACGGCGGTGGCGCGCGCGCCCACCACCGCGCGCACGCGGTCGATCGCGGTCTGCAGATCCATCATGTGCCGCACAGACTGCGCGGCGCGCTCGGTCTCGTCCGCGGCGAGACGCATCGCCTCGTCGGCTTCGTCCCGTAACGCCGCGAGGCGCTCCGCGGGCGACGCGCCGCCCAGCCACAGCGCGGTTCCGGCGTTCATCTCCTCCTGCAGCGCGTTCGCGCGCGCCATCGCGGCGGCGCTCTTGGTCTCGTAAAGCCGCACTAAACCCGCGGCTTCCCTGCGCTTGTACGAGCGGAACGCCTCTTCCAGGCGCGCCGCCAGATGGTCCTCGCGGCCCATCAGCGGGTGCGCGGCGAACTCGAGGCGGCCGACGCGCACCTCCAGCCGGTGCACACTGTCGCCTCCGGCTCCGTCCGCCAGCGCCGCGAGCGCGTCCGCGTCCGCCTCGTACTCGCTCCCGGGCTTGAGCTGCAGGTAGGGCGCCTCGGGGTCGAACCAGCGCGCGGGGCGCGCGCGGTCCGACCCGGGGGGCACCGGGTCCGCCAAACACCGCAACCCGCCGTCGTCGGGATCGAACCAGTCCTCCGCGTTGGCCTCCTGCGCGGCGCGCTGCTTGCGGCGCGCGATGTTGTCCGCGCGCGCGCGCGGGCGCTGGCGGACGAGAAGCCCGTCGTCCTCGGGCGGGCGGGCGGTCGCCCTGGCGGCGATGTTCGCCAGCGCGGCCGCGTCGAGCGGGCCGAGCATCAGCGCCTCGACCGCCGTCTCGTCCGGCGCCTCCACGGGTTGCCACGTGCGCGTCACGAAGTCCCCCCGGGGCCCGAGCTGCAGCATCCCCGCGGGGTCGTTCTGCGACGCGGACGCCGGAGGCGCGGGCGCGGGATCCCGCGCGGGCGCGCCCGACCCGAACAGCACCGTGCGCTGCGGGGGCGGGGTGCCCGGCATGGGCACGGCAACGGCTCCACCGGGGGAGGCGGGATCGTCCCTCCCGGAGGGCACCGAGAACGCCAGCGGCGCGGTGCCACCGGGCGTCGCCGTGGGCGACCGCGGCGTCGCGCCAAACCCACCGCCGTAGCCGCTCATCGTGGCGACGTGCCGGTGGATGTGGGGAGGTGCGCGGGTGAGGCGCGCCTCGGCTCGAATCTCGCCAAGAACGCCTCGCGGACGAAAAACGGAAATGTCAGCGTCGCGTTTGCGAAACGGCATCCGTTTCCCGCACACGCGGGGGAGAAAAAAGCGCGCTTGTGAACGGCTCGATTTTAGACCCGATTTTGCGACTAAATCCCCATACACGACCCACAACCTCGGAGAATAAATGAACCGTATGGAGTTTTACCCAGACGAAAAAAGTATCGCGACCGGCTTCCGGATATCGAATCGATTTCGTCCCAGGTTAGACATTTGCATTTTATCTTTGCCGTGGCGGCAAAACAGCAGATTTTTACGACGCGATCCTTGATTTTTTATCCGGGCGGATCACATTGGCGGGATTTTTACAGAGGGGGATTCGAACGCGATAGTTATGCACCTCACATAAGTAGACAGGCGGGTCTGAGACGCGTTCGAGCGCGGAGCGGACACGAGGGCGAGGTTTATTGCTATTCTTTCTTTTGTTATTCATCACAATGCGGATGTGAAGACAGTAAGTCAAACAATGGGGGGAGGGAGATCTCGCTCTCGCTCCCCGAGCGCGGTGGTACAGCGAACTAATCTAAGCGGGCATAATACAAAGCGACGCGCGCATACGTGCGCGCGCGTCGCGCAGCGGCAGCATACAAGCCGCGCCGCGTCGCGAGCCGAGGCGAGCGCGCGAACAAACTCGGGTCGTTCCTTCGCGCGACGCGCGCGACTCGCGCGGCGCGGGGCGTCGCCCCCCTCGCGTGAGGGAGGCGGCGGCGAGGCAGAGGGCAGAGGCAAGCAGGCGGCAGACGAGAAAACACAGTCACGCGGAAGCGCACGACTCAAAGCTCGGACCCTCGGACCCTCGGAAAGAATCGGAATCATAGCGAGTCGTTCACGCCGTGACCATCGCGGCTTTCTCCTCGGCGGAGCCCGCGTTCGGGGCGCTCGCCGGCGCGCCGGGCGCGGCGCGCGCCGCCGTCGGGCGGAACAGACCGCCCGGCGCGCTTCCCGGGAACGCGGGCACCGCGCCCGGCATGTGCATGCCCCCCATCATGGCCGGCGGGAACGTGACGCCCGGGCTGGCGCCCATGGGCATCGCCGCGAACGGGTTGCCCATCCCGCCCGCCATCCCCGCCCCCGGCTGCGCCGCAGCCGCCGCCGTCATCTGCGACAGAAACTGGTGGTACGTCGCCATCCAGTTCGCGGGGGGCGGGAAGCTGCCCATCTGCCCCATGTGCCCCATCGCGCCCATCTGCGCCATCATCGCCGCGAAGCCGTTCACCTGCGCCGCCTGCGCCTGCGCCTGCGCCGCCTTGGCCGCCGCGTCCAGAGCAGCCGCTGAAGAGCTCGCGCCGGGGAACGACCCGACGCGCGCGCCGGGCGCCGCCGCCGCCGCCGCCGCCGCGCGGTACCCGGCGGTCGCCGCGGGGCTCCCCGCCATAGAGAGCGCGGCGATGGTGGCCGCGGCCGCCTCGCCCGCGGTGCCGATGTCGGAGGTGCTGGCGCTCTTGTCGCTGCGGAGGCTGGCGGAGGCGGCGGCCAAAGTCCCGGGGGGGGTCGCGCCGTGCGCGCTGAACGACGTCGGCGGCGCAACCCCCGTGGGGTTGTACCCGCCGAGGTGCGAGGCGAACGCCATGGAGAGCCCGCCCGGGAGCGGGGCGCCGGTGGCGCCGCCCGCGACGCCGTCGATGCGGCCGGCGCCCTTCGCGGGCTCCTCCGGCGCCTCGTTGACGATGTCGAAGAGCGAGCTGCGGCGCTTCCGCTTGTTCATGTTGTTCTGGCGGATGAAGTACTTCTGCGCGTGCGACGCGACTTGCGTCGGCGTGCGCGACTGCACGAAGTGCCGCGAAATGCCGCGCCAGTCACCCTGAGGAGTATGACGTCACGAGTGATGGGGCGAGACGCGGGTCAGCGGCCGGAGGGTGGGATGCGCCGTGGTCCCTTGACCTCGGCGCGCGGTTCTCGAGAGGTAAAAAAAAAAAAAAAAGTTCCGGAACCGTATCCCGACCGACTTGCAGGCAGCGCCCGTCGCCTCGCTGTCAGCCCGAGGAACTGCGCGCGCAAACTATCTCGGCCGAACGAGACGCGCACGTGCGCCGGTCGATGCCACCTGGTGTGCCGAGGACAACGAAGCGTCGGGCGTGTCGGCGCCCGCGCGATATCGACCGCGGGGCATCCCGGGAACGCGCCCGGGAACGATATCGGGTCGCGCGCGCGCCAGGGGACGCTCGCGCCGGGCGCGCCGCGCGCGCGTCGGTCGCGCGCGCGAGCGGGAAAACGGCACGGCTGCCGTCGTTCGAGAAAAAGGCCAGATGTGGGAAACGAAAACGCGCGCGCACCTTGCCGAGCTTCTGCAGGCCGAGCAGGAAGAGCCTGTGCTCGTCCTCGGTCCACGGGACGCCTGGGTGTGGAGAAGTGGAGTATCCGGTCAGCGCGCGCGTCTCGGGCGATACGGCGGTCGCGCTCGCGCGCTCGGTCGCATTCCGCGCGCGCGCCTCGCGCGGGAAATGGGTCGGTCTGTACGGGCGCGAAAAAGCTCACGCACCCTTCTTCCTCTCGCGCGTGGGCGCGGCGGCGGAGTCGGACATGTGCCCGTCCTGCGCGGGCGCGGGCTTGGGCTCGGTGTTCTCCTCGGGCTGCATCTCCTCGGCGGACTGCGTCTTGCGCATGCCCTCGGTCGCGGCGCCGACGAGCGCGTCGAGGCCGGACGCCATGGCGAGTGCGGGATGCGTTTGCGTAGATTCGCGAGGAATCGAACGCGCCGGGAAGACGAGGCGACGCGCGCGCGAGCGACGCGACACGCGGGCGAGCGATGCGTTTGGGTAAACGACGGGTCTGAGCCGGTCGTTCGCGGTGCGGCGACGGTTCCGATACGGCGGAGCGCGCGCGCGGGTGTGGCGTCCGTACGTTGTCAACGTTTTTACTCCAACCGGTGCGCGGCTCGGTCCACATTATCTTACCCTATCGACAGGTCATCCCGCCAAAAGAAAAGTGCGCACCGTTGGCGAAAAGTATCTCGGCCCATCTTCGCCACCCCCGAATCGCGGTCTATTCTATGCGCGACAGTCTGGAAAAAATCACTCCGCCTTTAAAAAAAAGCCGCGTGGGGCGTCCGCCGACGGTCGTTTTGCCAATCGGCTCCACCCTGGAGCAGATTTTTTGGTAACGAATCGTCGGAAATCGGGAAATTCCCGAAAAGGCGCCGATTTTGGCGCGGCGCGAGGGAGGCGAACGAGAATCGATTACGAATTTTTGGTAATTTTTTGCCCCCGACTCAAAACGTAAACGCAATTAGTCTCCCGTGACAGATAACGCGCCGATGTCGAACCCGCGCCGGCCGAATCTCGCGGTGGCTCTGCGCAAAAGTACCCTCCACGTGGCGCGGATATTTCCACAGAGGTAGATCCGCGACCGCCAACGAGCGCGCATTTGGCCAGCGTGGGTTTGACCTTGGCGTTTCGTTTTCGGTTTGAAATTTTTCTCTTCACCGACGGAACGTTCGCTTCGTGTCGGCTGTCGGGCGGTCCGAGAAACGTGGTGGGTTGGTTCGCCGGCTTTCGCGGCGTCGACGCGACCGGTCGGCTCACTCTCGCCGACGCGACGGCCTTTCATGGCCGCCGCGCTTCCGATACGACAGGCGGCGTCGTCGGTTTTCCACTCCCCCCGCCGCGCGTCGTCCCGCGCCGCGTCGCCCCGCGCCGCGACTCGCGCGATGGCCGCGTCCTCGGCGGACGCGCCCGCGTTCACGCTCGCGTACTTCGACGTCCTCGCGCTGGGCCTGCCCACCGGGATGGTCGCCGCGCACTCGGGGCTCCCGTGGCGAGGGAAAGATCCCGAAACCTTCGACTGGCAAAAGGTGAAGGCGGAGGAGGCGCCGTTCAACCAGCTGCCTCTGCTGTTCCGGCCGGGCAGGAGGACGGTCGCGCACTCCGCGGCCATCGCGCGCGTCATCGCCGCGATGGCGCACCGATCGGGCGCGCGCCCGGGGTACGACGGCTCCGACGACGAGGACGACGCGGCGGTGTCCGACATGCTCATCGCCGAGGCGCTCGACGTGTACGCCGCGCTGCAGAAGGGTCAGCCCACGTGTTTCGTGAAGATGGGCGACGGGGGCAAGACGGACACGGCGCACGACGAGCTGTGGAGTGACACGGGGCGGATCTCGCTGTTAAGGCACTTCGCGTGCCTGGAGAAACTCGTGCGTGACGACGACGACGTGAAGCAAACGGGCTGGTTCTCTAAACGCCGAACGGCGGGGGAGTTTTTTCTCTGGGGCGTGTTGCACCAGGTGTTTTTGCTCGACGCCGCGGCGTTCGACGCGACGCCGAAGCTCAAGGCGTTCTACGAGACCGTCGCGTCAATGCCTGAGACCAAGCCTCTGATCGAAGGGACCTCACCCATGGGCGCGATGAGGCAGTACTTCGTCGCGGGGCCGAGGCAGGGAGCGTAGAAAAGAAACCGCCCTCGAGACGCAAACGCGTTGCGCGCGCGCGGAGAGAGCGTCCTTTTTCGGCGCTCTGGAAACGAACGTAGTTATACTACGCGCAACGTTCGCTACTCCGGAGAGGTCAGAACGCCGCCCGCTCACACGTGACAGGTCGGTCACGACCTCGTTCGCCCCGCTTTCCACGCGTCGTTGAGTTCCTGCGCTATGCCCCGCACGCGCCTCGCGACCGCCTCCGCGTGCGTCTCCCCGGGCTCGACAACGAAGGGCGTCGCGTTTTGCGCGGCGTTTGTTTGGTCGGCGTTTAACGAAGAGCCGTGCGCGGCGTGAAACTTGTCGGGGTGCCACCGCAGCGAGAGCGTTCGGAACGCGCGCCGCCGCGCCTTCGCGAGGGTCACGGAAGGCTCTTTCAGACGCTCGAGGCGTGCCACGGCGGCGATCGCGGCTTCGCCCGTCGAAGGCGGCCACGGGATGTCGGAGACGCCCAACAGACAAGTTTCGCGGCGATGGACGAACGCGCGCCACGCGGCTTCGTGCGCGTCCCACGCCTCGCGCTCCCGCGCGGCGTCGTCCGCCGCGCACGCGGAGGACCCCGAATCATGACAAGACGCCTCGTACGCCTCGTGCAGCGTCTCGGCCGCGCGTTCCGCCGCGCGCTCCGCCGCGCGCGTCCCGACGTCCTCCGCCCACCTCTTCGTGTCTTCGCGCTCGAGCGCGACGCGAAACGCTCGCGTCTGCATCGACGCCGCCTCGCGTCGCTCGCGAGCGGCGCGTATCGCCGCCAGGGTCTCCATCTCGCGCGCGGCGCGCGTCGCGCGCTCGCGCTCGAGGCGCCACCGCGAAAGACGCGCGCGGTGCTCCTCGCCCGCGAAGTCGCACGCGCTGTCGTCGCTCTCGCTCTCCGACGACGACGACGCATCGGCGTCGGAGGAGAAACCCGCCATCTCGCGCGCCAGCGGGTTGTGGCGCCGCTCGTCGCGATCGCACATCGCGGTACGGTCGCACCGCGCGCGAGCCTCGTGACAAAGCACGCGCGTGCCTGTCGGGGAAGCGCGCGCGAGGTCCGCGCGGTGGCCGCGCGCGCGCGCGGAGTGGGCAGTAGCCTCGTGGTCGAACGCTCGACCACGGAAAACGCCTCGACGTCTCCCACCTCGTAGCGATGGCTTCACGCCGCAGCCGTAAAGACCGAGCGCGACCGGCCTG
>Ga0209666_1003789_pt1 | contig 10892 bp, 6 predicted proteins | sample SaaInlV_125m_DNA_FD_184679 | JGI IMG/M metagenome (GOLD analysis project Ga0209666, IMG submission 184679) | Marine microbial communities from expanding oxygen minimum zones in the Saanich Inlet - Saanich Inlet SI037_S3LV_10m_DNA (SPAdes)... | ecosystem: Environmental > Aquatic > Marine >...
TTTTTTCCGATCGCGCGTGAGTCCACGTCATCCGCGAGAGCGCAGGCGTTCTCGGCGAGCCGAGAATCGATTGGACATAAAAAACGCTTCATCAAGCTCGTCCGAAAAATCCGCGCCCGAAAACGACCCTCACGGCGGTTCCGGCTCCGCGCCGCGAGACCCGAAAGACGCCTCCGCCTCGCCGCCGTGTTTCCGCGAGTCCCGCACCAGCCCCTTGACCGTCGTCGCGCTCAAGTCGAGCGCGTACGCGGTCGGCGCCGTCTCGTTCGCGTCCCGCGGCGTCGCGAGCGCCGGCTTTTCTTCTTCTTCTTTTTCGCCCCCCGCGGCCGCGACGCCGTCGTTCGCGCGCGTCACGTTCACGCCCACGCGCAGAGACGCGTGGTCGTAGTCCTCTGGGGGATCGGATAAACGCTCCGTTCGCGCTCCGTCTCCCGTTCGCGGAAGCGCGTCGGAAAGAAACCGCGCGTCCTCCTCCTCCGGAAGCCCCGGCGCGTCTGGCAACGGCGGCGACGCCCCCCCCGGCGCGTCCGCGTCTCCGGGATCCTCCGGTGCGAAAAAAAGCGGTTCATTTTTTGGAGCATCCGGAGCCTCCGTCGGCGCGTCCGCGAACGTTCCAAACTCGTTCTCTTCGAAACCCGGAGACGTCTCCGCCGCGTCCTTCGCCCACGCGTCACCGGCGCCGTCGGTTTTCGAGGCCGCCTTCGCCTTTTCTCTTCGCGTCGCCGCCTTCTTTTTCGCGCCCGCTCGACGGGGCGGCGTCGCCGCGGGCGCCTCCGCCGCCTCCGCCTCCGGCTCGAGGACGTCCTCCGGAACCTCCGGGTCCTCCGGGTCGGCAAAACCCGGGTTTTCGTCCGGGTCGTACGGAACAGACGTATTCGCGTTCGTTCCCGGCGGACCGAACATACTCGTCGGCGTCTCCGGCAGAGGCTCCGCGTCGTCGTCCGCCGGGCGGTCGGTGAACAGCCCGATTTGATCGTCGAGCGGTTCCGGAAGCGTCGGGTCCGGTTCGCGTTCCGACGGCGCACTTTTCGGGTCCGTAAAGTCAGGCGGCGCGTCGCTTTTCTCGCCGTCGCCGCCGTACGAGACGCGCGTCGCGTCCGGATCCATCGTCGTTGTCGTCGTCGGGTCGCCCGCGACGAAAACGCCGACGCCGGAGAAGTCGCGCGGTGAAGGACCGAAAGTCGTCGAGTGTGTCTCCCGGTCCTTCACCGCGGCGCGCAGTTCCCTCAGCTCATCCTCCATGGCGTGCTTCTCCGCGCGCTCCCTGTCCTCCTTCTCGTGCCGCGCCCTACGCTCCTCGTCCTCCTTCGCGTGCCTCGCCCTACGCTCCTCGTCCGTCTCCGCCGCCTCGTGGCGCGCCTCCCGCGACGTCGCCTCCGCCGCGTCCGCCGCCGAAGCCTCGGCGGCGTCGGCGGCGGCGCGCGCGGCGTCGGCGCCGGGATGGCTCATTTGCGTCGCGCGCGAGCCATCTGCGAGCGCGTCGGTCAGGTTTCGGGAGATCTGCTCCTGCCTCTGACTCGAATCGATACGTAAATCGTCGTCCCCGAACCCGACGGCGGTGGAGTGCCACTCGTCGGCCGCGTCGTCGTCTTCGTCGCGCGCCGTTGCGTTCGTCGGCGACGGCGGCGTAAAAAAAACGTCGTCGGCGTCGCTCGCGACGGAGACGTCCTTCGTCTCTGTCTCCGCGTCTCCGCCATCCTTCTCCGACACCACGGACCCGCTGTTTGACCCCGCGACTCGCGCCAGCGCGTCGCGCCTGCCCTCGACCGCCGCGTTCCGCGCGGGGTCGGCTTCGCCGGAGCGAGCTTCGGCGCGAGCCAAGTCCGACGCGAGCGCGCGCGCGGCGGGCGACGGCGACGGCGTCGTCTCCAGCGTCGTATCGACTCGCGTCTTCGCTCCGTCGGCGGTCATCGCCGAGGGGAAGTAGGACCTGGTGAAGTCCACCGCGACGACCGCGGTGATCACCAGCACGACGAGCACGACCGCGTTCAAGCCCGTGCACCAGTCCTTCCACGCGCTTCGAGGCGGGGCCTCCGTGTCGGCGTCGCGCCTCGGCGCGATGAACTTCCCGCCGACGCCGACGTCGTCCACCTCGTTCATCAGGCTCTCGAAGCTCGCCATCTCGTCCGGACTGAACAACACCTTGGCGTAGTTCTTGTCCCCAGCCTTGGGCGTGCGCGAGTGCTCGCCGCCCATGCGCTTCGCGATCGAGCGGTTGCGGGACATGCTGCCTCGCAGGCGCGTCCGAAGCGAATCGAGCGCCGGAGCAGTGCCTACTCACGCGATCGCGCTTCCCCGCGGCGTCCACCCCGCGGCCTCTCCCAACAGACCGACGACGGGGCGCGCGAACCCTCGCGTCGAGGCGCCTCCCGCGCGGCACTCGCGACCCGCACCTCCCCCAACGCGCGAGCAGGCACCTCGCGTGCCGACGACTGGTGTGGTCGCGTCGGTTACGGAGTCGTAGTACGCACGAAAAGCCGCGGGCCCACGCTTTCGGAAACTCACGCTGCGCTCGGATGTTCCGACACTATTCGGGGGAACCAGCCAAGAGATTAGAGGCGTTTTCTCCCGGCGCGCGGCATCCGAGGTGGCGCGCCGCGACCGCGGCCACGATGGCGTCGGGTCCCGCGCCCCGGCCTCCGCTGGCGCAGTCGCCCACGGAAGACGCCGCGGTGCGCCCCCCGCGTCCCTCGGACGTGGGCACGACGTCCTGGAGCAAAGCGCTGGATCTGTACCTCGCGAGCTACGACGCCTCCGGCCACGCCGAGTTTTCGGGCGGTGTCTCGGCGCGCGTCGCGCCGGCCGCGCCTCTCTCGGGAGCCCTTTCGGTGTCCGAGCCCCGGGAGTTCCGTGCGCCGCTCGCCCTGGTGGACCACAACCGCGCGGACCGGGAGATACGCCGACGTCTGAACGAGCGGCTCACGCGAGGCACGCGCGTTTCCGAGAGACGCGAGACCCGCGCCGGCGCGCATCCGCGCGCGCACGCGCTGGGTTGGTCCCGCGATTCGTGGAGCTCGCGCCTCGACGACGCGCGCCGCGACGTCTCGGAGCATCACGCGGACGCGCGGACGCGACGAGCCTACGGCGATGATTTCGGTGACCGCCGCGACCGCCGCGACCGCGAGCTCCAAGGTTCGCGGCGTCTCGGCGCGTCGCGTCCGCCGCCGCCGCCGCCGTTCCGCGGAACGGCGCGGTCCGCCTCCTCCGAACTGTCGTCGCCGTCGCCGTCCGCCTCTTCCGCCTCAGCCTCCGAAACCTCTTCCTCGTGGGTCTCGTCGCGAGATGAGAACCGGTTCGACCGGTTCGAGGGGGAACACGACGGAGAGGAAGACTCGACGTTCGCTTCGTCCGCGCTCGGACCCCGCGCGCGCGAACAAAGACGGAGTAAGTTACGAGCGAAACAAGAAAAAAGGGAAGACCCGCCTTTGTCGCCCGAGGCGCGCGCGGCGGCGCGCGTGGACGCGCTCCTCGCGGGCCTGGGTGTCGTGGTGTCGAGTCCGGAGGGCGACCGACCACTTGTGCGAACCTCTTTGGAGCCTTCGCTTACGGTCGCCCCCGCCCCCGGGTCCGCCCCGCGCGCGGGGTCCGCGCGCGGACCAAGCGCTACGCGTCCGAGGCTGAAAAAAAAAACGTCCGGCGCGGTTTTGGAACGCTCTCGCGAGAGCGACGCGCCGCTACCGGTAGCGACTTCTCCGTCTTCCCCCTCATCGTCTTCCGTCGGCGGTTCCGAAGCCGAGTCCGGCTCGGCGTCCGACTCCAGCTCGGGATCGACGCGCTCCTCGTCGCGGTCCACCGCGCGCGAGGAGACGAAACACGCGAAGGGCGCGGCGGGCGACGACGCCGCCGCGAACGCATCCGCCGCCGCGCGCGACTCGCCCGCGCGCTCCGCCGGCGCCGCGGGCGGCTCCCGGTCGCGGTCCGGATCGAACCCGCGGGGAAGCGCCGCTTCGCCTGCGTCCGTGTCGCGCGAGCCGCGCGCCGGCAATTCCGCGCAGCGCGGGACGAACGCGGTGAGGCGTCCCGAAAACGAGGAGGACCTCGAGGACGTCTCCTCGGTGTCCTCGGGGTCGCTCTCAGAGAGCGGCTCCGAGGGCTCCCCCGCGAGCGACGCCACGCGCCGCAGCCGCGCCGACGTCCTCGCCGAGGAGGTGCGCCTGTCGCTGGCGGCGCTGGAGCAGATACGGGCCACGCACGCGCTCCCAGCGTCCCCGCCGGAGAGCCCGGGCGCGGCGGAGCGCGCGGCGGCGCGCGCGGCGAGGCGAGCGCGCAGGGAATCCGGCGAGTTTGACGCGGTCGCCGACGCCGCCGCGGCGACGCTCTTTCTCGACGCGCTCGAGCCGCCGGCGCCACCGCCGCCGGCGTCGCCGTCGGGGCTCACCGGGGCGGCGCGCGTGCGCTTGATGTACCCCGAGCTCTTCGCGTGAGGCAGGGTGGATGTGCTGGTACTCGTAGCGTGGGTGTGGGTGTCGCCGGAAGACACAGGGACGCGGGGGAGCGGCGTCCGCCGCGAGACGGTCGGCGCGTCTCGCCGAGCCGCTCGCTTTCCAACCGTCGTTCGGCTGAAAACGCCGACGTTTCATGAGATATTTTCTCGTCACTGCGCTCAGTCTGCGTCTGCGGACTTCGGAGAGCCACATTTCCTGCAGTCTCTGAGATTCGTTGTGCCACTTTGCGACGTGGCCGATCCGTTCTTCAACTTTTCACCCCCGAAGCGCGCGCGCGCGAGCGCAGAGCGCAGAACCTAGCGCGCTCGCTGCGAAGCCCGTTGGGGTGCGCGCGCTCGCGCCGCTCTCGCACGCCGAGGTCCTCGAGCCTCGCGTCTTCGTTTCACGAGCCACGCGGCGCGCGATCGCGTCGTCGGCTCCGGTCACCGGACCCGGTCGGTTTGATCCCCCATCGGCGGATTGAAACCGCGCATTCGCGACGCGAGGGTGGTTCGCGGCAGACACGATGTGCCCCCCCTCCGACATTCGGTCGCCCGTGACGCGCGCGGCCGCGAAAGTGGCGCAGACGTCCACGGAAGATGCCTCGAAACTCGGGCCGGCGCACGCCAAGCTCGAGCCTCACCTGTTGGCGCGCACGTTCACCACTCGGTGGGTGCGCGTCGGTGACGTGGAGTACGACGTGACCAACTTCAAACATCCCGGCGGCAGCGTCATCTTCTACATGCTCGCCAACACCGGCGCGGACGCCACGGAGGCGTTCAAGGAGTTCCACATGCGCTCGAAGAAGGCCTGGAAGATGCTCAAGGCGCTGCCTCAGAGGCCCGCGGCGACGCCCAGGACCGCTGACCCCGACGCCGCGATGTTGGCTGATTTCGCGAAGTGGCGCGGCGAACTGGAGCGCGAGGGATTCTTCGCCCCGTCGCGGCTCCACCTGGCGTACCGGCTATTCGAGCTCGTGCTCACGTTCGCGCTCGGCACGTACTTGATGTCCGCGGGCCACCCGATGTTCGCCTCCGCGGTCTACGGGTGCTTCTTCGGCGCGCGGTGCGGCTGGGTGCAGCACGAGGGCGGGCACAACTCGCTCACCGGAACGATTTGGTGGGACAAGCGCGTTCAGGCGGCAACGTGCGGGTTCGGGCTGAGCACGTCCGGCGACATGTGGAACCAGATGCACAACAAGCACCACGCGACGCCGCAAAAGGTGCGGCATGACATGGACCTGGACACCACCCCCGCGGTGGCGTTTTTCAAGACGGCGGTCGAGGACAACCGCCCGCGCGGGTTTAACCGCGTCTGGGCGCGTTTACAGGCGTGGACGTTTGTGCCGGTGACGAGCGGCTTGTTAGTGCAGGCTTTCTGGATCTACGTGCTGCACCCGCGCCAAGTGATTCGCAAGAGGAACTGGGAGGAGGCGTCCTGGATGGCGGTGTCTCACGTCGTACGGACGTCCGTGATCAAGCTCGCGGGTGGGTACTCGTGGCCTGTGGCGTACTGGTGGTTCACCGTCGGGAACTGGTTCGCGTACATGTACCTCTTCGCGCACTTCTCGACGTCGCACACGCACACGGACGTGCTGCCCTCGGACAAGCACATCTCCTGGGTGCACTACGCCGTGGATCACACCGTGGACATCGACCCGAGCAAGCCCGTGGTGAACTGGCTGATGGGGTACCTGAACTGCCAGGTGATCCACCACCTGTTTCCGGACATGCCGCAGTTCCGGCAGCCCGAGGTTTCTCGGCGGTTCAAGGCGTTCGCCAAGAAGTGGGACCTCAACTACAAGGTGCTGACGTACTACGGCGCGTGGAAAGCCACGTTCTCCAACCTGGACGAGGTCGGACAGCACTACTACGTCAACGGCCGCGCACGCGCCTAGACGCGAGGAACCGGGGAATTATTTACGGTCGAACGATACCGCGGGTGACGTCGTCTTCTGGCGCGCCGCGAGCGCGACGAGGCGGGACCTGATAGCGCGCGCCGAGACACTTTTTTTTTTACGAAACGCGACTGAAACTTTTTTCACCGCTCGCGAGACGACGCGTGCCTTTTCTTTTCGTCACTCCTCCGAGCTTGTGTCGGTCCACTCTCGCCGGTTCGCGAGCGCCAGCCTGGCGTCCGCGGCGGCGCGCGCGCGCACCATCGACGCCTGCGGGTTTTCGCCGTCGCCCACGCTCGACACCTGGGCGTCCCCCGCGCCAAAAGCGAGCGCGTCCTCGCGCAGCCACCCGCGGTCCACCAGCCGCCGCGCCAGGTCGTTTTCGTGGAAGTACTCGACGCGCGCCTCGAAGGCGTCCAGCTCGCGCATTTGCCTCTGCGTCTCGGACTCCGTCTCGCGCCGCAACAGCGTGCCGCGTTTCGTGTGCGCGTGCGCCACGCGCCCGGCTCTCTTCTCCGCCTCGCGGTGCGAACGCGCGAAATCCGCGAAGTACGCCGCGTACTTGGACGCCGGCGCGACGCCTCCCAGCGACCGCTCCGTCGCGCGCAGCGCCTCTGTTTCGTCGGCGAACGAGCGACGCTCATCCGTCACCGTCTTCGCCCGGCGCGCCTCCGCGTACGCCTCCGCCGAGCTCGGCACGAACGCGCACGGGCCCAAGACGCGCGGCCGGGGCACCCTCTGTCGCGCGCCGCGCGTCAGCGCCTCGGCGGCGTCGAGCGCGTCGTCCACGGGCTCGTACTTGGAAACGCGGGGGAAACGCGTTTTTAATCCGTCTCCGGCGTCCAACACGGAACCGGTCGAAACTCCTCCGACGCGCTCGACATGGTCCTCCTCCCACCTGTACGTTCTGTTCTTGATCGCCTCGTTCGCGTCGCGGCGCGTCGAGAACTTTGATTTGATCTCGGCGGCGGCGGCGGCGCGCCGCAAAGACACCAGGCGCGCGGCGTCGTCGATGGCGGCGACGCGTCTTTCCTCGGCGTGCGCGAGCGCGGCTTCGTGCTCGAGCGCGCGTCTGCGCTCGAGGGGCGTGCGCGCCTCCTCCAGCGTTTTGCGCGCGACCATGTCTTTCCGGTCGGAGGGCCGAGACGGGCGCGACGCGCGCTTGAACTCGTGCGGGTGATTGTCGTGCCACGGCTCGGGCACGCGCAGCTTTGCTTTGGTGCTGGCGTACACGCTCATGGAGGAGTTGCTCTGGAAAAGAGACGGGTGGGCCCTCGAGGCGCTTTTGTGCGCCTCGGACTCGCCGCGGGAGGGCGTGTCCCTTTCCTTGGAGTACCGCGCGCGCGCGGCGGGGATCTCGTACTTCTTCTCCTGAAGGATGCCCTGCGGGCGCATCACCTCGGACACGAACGGCGAGAGGTCACCGCCGAGTTTCACGTTGCTCCGCGTCAAACGCGAGGTCCGGGGCGGATCGTACAGCGACGGGTCGCTGGGCAAGGTGGTCCGGCCGCTGGTGGAGAGCCCGGCGGCGTGGGCGTACACGTCGGAGCGCGCGGCCCAGTCCCCGCGGCCGCCATCCCCGAAGAGGGGAGGCGGCGCCTCCGCAAAGGTCGACATGCCCATCAGGCACCCAATTATGGATGCGACGAAGTGTCTCGATGCAGCCAAAAGCGACTCGCGGGTTGCGTGATTTGGGATTGAAATCGTCGTGATGAAGGATGCGGTGATTCTCGTCTCGTCATTCCCGCTCGGCTCGCCGAGCCTCGCCTAGGGCGCGTCCCTACTCGCTCTTCGCGCCGTCCGCTTTCTTCTTCTCGGGCTTGAAGTCGTCGTGCGAGCTCTCCCAGATGACCGTCCCGTCGCACGCGCACTGCTGCTTGAGGTTGTCTCCCATCCCGGCGGAGCGCGCCAGCACGGCGGCGACGCCGCCGGCGTCGCCGGACTCGGGCGCGACGGCGACGGCGCGTCCGATGATGTCCCACACCTTCAGTTCGTTATCAACCACGCGGCTCGCGACGACGCCGTCGCCACTCGCGTCCGCCTCGACCAAACCGAGGTCGCCGCCTGGTTCGAAAACCCCACCAACGCTCTCGACGCCTTTGGTGACGTCGCCGTATCGTCGCACCGTCACGCGGTACGTCTCGCCCGGCGCCAACCCTGACACTCTTCCCTCCACCATGCACGTTTCCTCGTCCACCTGCACGAACCGCACGACGCCCGCGACTTGGCCGTGGCCGTAGTCCTCTCCCTTGAACTCCGCCACCGCGGCCAGAGACTGGTGCAGCGTGCGCAAGTTCGTGCCCAGGCGTTTGGCGAGATCCTCGCCAAACGTCTCGAGCGCGCCCTGGCCCACCAGGCGGCACTTGTACCCGGCGTTGGTCACCGCGTTCGCGACGTCGTCCGCGGACGCCGCGGCGGTGGCCACGACGCGCACGGTGTTGGCGGAGAGGTTCGCCACCACCGCCTCGACGCCGGGGACGGCCGCGCACGCGCGCTCGACGCTCGCCACGCACTTGCCGCAGGACATCTCCACCATGAACTCGAGCGAGCGCGCCACCGAGGGAGGCGCCGATTCCGAGGCGGGGGGAGATTCCGTCGCCGCGGCGACGGACGCGCGGCGACGTGACGGGACGGCGCGCGGCGCGCGGAGACGCAGCGCGGACGCGCGAGGTGCCGTCGCGCGCGGCGACGCAGCGAGGAGCATCGTCGAAGTGGACGTCATGGCTGCGCCGCGAAGGAGTGTGCTCGAGAGGCCTCTCGAGGAGCGCTTTTAGAAAGGAAAGGTGGCTTCGACACCTTTCGACGCGCGCGTGGCGTCAGGGTCGGTGCGGGAGCCTGACTAAATACGCACTGCGATCGTCACGAAAACCAAAAACCTCGAAGCGGCGGAACACGTCACCAAAAAGTGGATAACGACGCGGAGCCCGTCCCGGCCACTTCACCGCGCGCGACTTCCCTCGCCCACCCACCTATCAAAATGGCCTCCATCACTTGCATGAACATCGCCGGCGCCGTCAAGCACGTGTGCTCGTCCAAGTGCGCGCACCGCGGGTACGTCCCCCGAAAAGTGCCCCGAAAAAGCCCCGATCGGAATGAATGGATCGTCGTCGCGCTTTGACTGTCACGGTTTAAGAACGAACGCGCGCTGACTCGGTCCCTTCTCGTCTCCGTCACCCCGTCTATTCCGTCTACCGCGAACGACGCAGCGCTGCCCTCAAGCCCCGCGCCGCGGTTCGCGTGAACGCCGGCCGCGCCGCGTTCTCCGTCGTCGCGGACGACAAGAAGGCCATCTGCGTCCTGACCGGCTCCGCCGGCGTCGAGGGCACCGTGACCTTCACGCAGTCCGGCGACGGCCCCACCAAGGTTGTGGCGTCCTTCTCGGGCCTCGCCGCGGGCAAGCACGGCTTCCACATCCACGAGTTCGGCGACACCACCAACGGCTGCATGTCCACCGGCCCCCACTTCAACCCCGCGGGTAAGAAGCACGGCGCGCCCACCGACGAGGAGCGCCACGCCGGCGACCTCGGCAACGTCGTCGCCACCGCCGACGGGTGCGAGTGGGAGATGGAGGACTCGCAGATCCCCCTGTCCGGCCCCAACTCCATCGTCGGAAGAGCCGTGGTCATCCACGAGCTCGAGGACGACCTCGGCAAGGGCGACTCCTCTGAGATCGGCACGCAGGGCAAGACCTCCTGCACCACCGGCAACGCCGGCGCGCGCCTCGCCTGCGGCGTCATCGGCCTCACGCCCCAGTGAAGTGAGTTTTCACATGATGATTTACGTAAAATCCTAAGAAACGCGGGACGATAGACGACGATCCGTCACGCGCGAAACGCGCTGACGTGTGCTAATAAACGAAAGTGCGTACCAATAATTCAACCGTAAAACTACTGTATGACGTATCCGCGTCGCGTCTCAAGACTGGCGCCGCCAGCTCTGGCGCTTCTCTCGCGTTTTGGAGAATCGCGCACCGCGCGGCTGCAGCGTTTTATTCAAGTAAAAATCTTTACGCGACGAGCATCGCGGCGACGGCGCCGACGACCATCGCGGCGACGGCGCCGATCGTCTTGGACGCCGCGTTAGCCTCGAGCTCGGCGTCCCAAGCGAGCACAGGGTTGTTCAGGCACATCTGCTCGTTCTCCGCGGCGATCCAGACGTCGCACTTGTCCTTGCCGTTGACGACGGGCATCTCGCCGGCGAGCACGTCGCGGAAGTAGCGCGCGCATCCCGCCGGCGGCGCGGCGATGTCTTCGGGCCAGGCGCGGTGCGCGAGGTCCGCCAGCACGAGCGCGGGCCGAGCCACCGCGGACTCGTACCAGTCCATGGCGTTGCCGTTGTCGTCCGTTAAATTCGTCACGGCGTCCGTCACGTGGCCGTCTGTGCGCAGTAAAAGCGCGCCCGGCTTGAGGCTCGCGGAGACGTCGTCGGGGTCGACGCCGAGGCTGTTAAGCACGACATCCTTCGCGGCGTTCACGACGTCATACTGGTACGTCTCGTCGATGATCACGTCGTACGTCTTGAGTTTGGCGTGGAAGTCGTCAACGTTCGAGAACACCATCTTGTACGCGGGT
>Ga0209666_1003792_pt1 | contig 10889 bp, 14 predicted proteins | sample SaaInlV_125m_DNA_FD_184679 | JGI IMG/M metagenome (GOLD analysis project Ga0209666, IMG submission 184679) | Marine microbial communities from expanding oxygen minimum zones in the Saanich Inlet - Saanich Inlet SI037_S3LV_10m_DNA (SPAdes)... | ecosystem: Environmental > Aquatic > Marine >...
CAGCTCAGATCCTGCAGATCCAGCTCCGCCCCCGCCCCCAGTTTTAGCGGGTTTGGGTTTCCTTAGAACTGGAACTTTTACCATGTTTCGGCACTGTTTCGGCACAGTCGTTATATATGGGTACTCACACGCAGGGGTATGAGCAACAGCACATACCCAAAGGAAGCATACGGAAACAGACAGACAATTAGAGGCAACTACAGCGACGGTCAAGATCGTTTGCTTATAGTGAATCAAGATACCCACTGGGTTATGACGGCTACTGTTGAATACACAGTAAATAACGCTCGCTATGTTGATCAGACTGAGCTTCAAGTAAGAACCCATACAATTGAGATAAGAGCCCCTCATCAAGCTAGAGATGGAAGAAACCTGATCAGCTGGTATAACACTATGAAAACCCAATACCCTAACGCTACTCTATCAAGGCAAAGTTCAGCTACAGTTATTGAGTCATTCAGTGAAGAACAGCTAAGCACTATCAACTGTCCTTGTACTACTCACCGACGCAGCATTACCACTTCCCCAACTGTACGACCTTGTAAGGCGTTCCGCCCTAACGATATTGTCAACGGTGGAGTATGGCGATCTGAAATAACTAACCTATTGTTAGAAGGCTCTCCTTCTCAAAGCACAGAAGAATACAATTCTAAAGTAGTTCTAGCATTAGCTAAGCATGACAAAGCTCTAGGCGGCTATCCTCAATCCGTTGCAGCTCAAGAGAAGCTCAACGATGAAGCTCAGATCAACAGAACTGTAGCTAATGAAGTTAAGAAGCTTGAAGCTGCTAGTGGTGATCAGGTTGAAGCCTTTGGTTCTATGTCGGCGTTTGGTGATTTGGCTAACTGTGAACTTAACTCAGCTGTTGGAGCTTTTGATTCATACTGGGGAACTGTTGTTATGCCTCGCAGGTCTAACTTTACTATGTTTGACCGTTCAACTACACACTACTACAACAAAGGAGCAGGGTCTAATGATCTAAATGATGGAGTGAATATGAAGTATGTTATTGTATCAACTCAAGGCTATGGAGCTGTTTACTTTCGCCTCAAGTCCGAAGCTTTGAAGTTCTTCAAGTGGGTTACTGATGAAAGCGACTACTTCTTTGATGAATGGCTAGTATCTGATCCTCTCCCATCTATCGGCACTGTTGAGGCACAGTCTTGATAAAGGGTGCATACATGGGATAGACTACAGGGGATAATGAAATGTCAACAATAACGATACACACAATGATGAAAGAAGTAGCGAAAGATAAGAAGGTCAATGCAATACTTGATCAGCTTACCTGCGGCATAATAGCTGAGCAGCATACTGGTAAGTTCCCAGCAAAAGCTGAGGACTGGGAGTGCCGATTGGCTGAGCGAGTCGCTGAAATGATCAAAGACTTCAAGGAGTGGAACTATCAAAAGCTTAACTCCGACTTGTATGACTCGGCACACTTTCTAGGTAAGGGATCTGAATGAGCGTATCATACAGCGGCCACAGTTGCCGATATGACAAAGCTACAGGCACTTACTCACGCCCAGCTGTTTCAATCAAATACCCATGTTCAAGCTGTGGTGCTAACCGACCTTTGAAGCAGGGTTCTCTTATGCCTGATCTATGCCCTTGTAAAATGCGGCATTCATGGGCTGTCTATGAAGGTGTTAGAATCTGTGTCAATTGTAACGCTGGATTCAAAGACAATGCTACTACATCATGCGAGGCGGTTTGAAAATGAAAAGAGCTACAAGACTGATCAGGGTTGCCGACTTTTTCAGCGGCCTTCATTCATGGACTAAACCTCTTGAACATAGCGACTTTCCTACAAGGGTGTTCAGCATTGATAACAACCCAACCTACTCAGATCATACTACTGTTATCAAGGACTTCCTACAGCTTACTGCTGATGAAATAATTGAGCATTTAGGTGGAGTACCCGATATAGTAGTAGCTTCACCCCCATGCACTACTTTCAGTATAGCTTCATGCGGCACACACTGGAACGCACCCGATCCAGTAACTGATGAAAGAGTACCTAAGACTCAAGCTGCTATCATAGGTTTGCAGCTTCTTGAACACTGTGTTAAGCTGATCAAAGAGCTGAACCCTCAGTGCTGGTTTATTGAAAACCCTAGAGGTCTAATGCGTAAAATGAATGTAACTCAAGAGCTTGGAACTAGAGCTACGATCTGGTATTGTCAATATGGAAAAACAGCGGGTATGCTTAGAGCTAAACCTACTGACATTTGGTATGAATGCCCTAGCTGGAAACCTCGCCCGATGTGTAAGAATGGAAACCCAAACTGCTCACATGAGCGAGCTGCTAGAGGGGCTAAAACTGGAACTCAAGGGTTGAAGAACAATGCGCTCAGATCTATCATACCTACTGAATTATGTGAAGAAGTTATGTTAGCTTCAATCAAGGAGCTGTTTCAATGATACTACTACTGCTTCAAGCTATCAAGGCTAATGCTGATCAAGCTGGAGCTTCAATTTATGATCTAAGCTATGAGGATTTGATTGAAAACAACGGACTTACTCAAGCTGAATACAGGGATCTGAATGAGCTTAGAAAGAAGCTGGGTGAAATAGCTGTTCAAAGTCGTACACTTTTGGAAGCTATCAAATACCGTAAGGAACAGGACTGAGTTACATGGCTGTTGATTATGCTGACCGTATGGCTTACCTCGTTAGCGAGGCTGGAGGCTTAAGGGCGGCAGCTAGACAAACTGGGATCCCTAGAACTACTCTAACTAGAATCTTGAAAGGTCAAGGAAAGCCTTCTAAGCGCACTAGAGAGCGTTTGAACCGTAAGTATAGGGCAACTGCCCCAGCTGCTGTAAGAAAGCGTGAGAAGGCGGGTTTAGGATCAGGTTCAGCTTTAGTTGATGAACGCACAGCTAGAGTTCTTGAAAGGAGCTACATTAGAAGAGGCATAGCTTACAAGGTTTCAGCTCATGGAACTTACAAGAGATCAATAAGAGCTGGAGCTGTAGCTACAGAAGAAAAAGAATGGGGGCGAGGCAGCTCAGTTGATGAAGCAAAGAAAAACCTCAATTCAAACTTTGAACGCATTGAAGCTAAATATCCAGTTTGGACTATCACACCTTCAACTAAAATACTGTATAGAGTCTATCCAATAAAGGAGGCTCAAGCTTGAGCTGGCGACTGTGCGAGTATTTTGAAATGCACCCATTCAGATCAGACCGTTCAAACCCAACTACTCCAATGGTTGAAGAAGAATCCATATCTGTAGCTGAATGGAAAAAAGAACACCCTAACACCATGAAGCTCCCAGTGGCTTTTATTGATGCTGAAACATGGCGAGATTTTGACAAACCCGTTATGTTTGGGTGTGTTATTGTTGATCGTTACGGTGGTCTTGAGGATGCTGTAGTAGGAGCTGAGTTCACTGGAGAAGTTGATCCAGCTACAGGTAAGAAGCTCTTCAAAGAAACCCCTAAACGCTGGGGCTGGAAACGCTGCGATAAGCATTTGAAATGTAAGAATAAAGACCGTATGGAAAAGTGTGATCAGTGTAAAAGAGTGAAGCCAAAGCGATTTGGGAAAATGACAGCTAAGGTTGATGAAGATCAAAGAAGAGTAAGGATCACCCGTATATGGTGCTGGGCTGATGAGCTTGAGTCTGTTCTGATCCCTAACCTTATGGAGAAGGGAGTTAAGACAGCTTACGCTCACAATTCAACCGTTGATATAATCGCCATGCTTTCACAGCTTGAGCCTGATCTTCACCACCCTCTTCAAATGTTCATACAAACCGACCCCAAAGAAAGAAACCCTATCTTGTTTAGAGGTTCAAAGATTTTAAGCTGTGATTTAGACTTAGCTCCATACTACAATAAGGAGTTTGAAACTGTTTACAAAGTCAAGCGGTACAACTACAAGACAAAGCAGTTTGAATTAGCTGAGGATTATCCTTTGAAAATAAAGGACAGCTTAGCAGTTTTACCTCTTAGCTTAGGTGAAATAGGGCGAGCTTGTAACTTTCCTAAAGGTGAAACACCTAACAAGTTCAAAGACGCTAACGATCCCGACTTTATGGATCTGAACAGTATAACAGCTGAGGATATTGACTACTGTATTCAAGACTGTGAAGTTCTATTTAGAGGCTTAAACATGATGTGGAACACAGTGAAGAAGCTGGGTTATCATGGTTCAACACTTCCCCTAACAAGTGGTACTCTAGGAGCGCAAATGATGGCTAGAGCTAACAGCGATAGCGAGCATAAACCTAAGCTGTATAAGAAGAAAAAGAAGAGTTACAAGTATCAAACCGTAGTTAAGAATCCTGATCTTGATGATGTGTGCAGGTTAGCTATGGTTGGAGGGAGAACTCAAGTGTTTAATGATCAACCGATAGCTGGAACTGTTTACGGTATTGACGCTAACTCAATGTACCCTTCAATCATGGTTGATGAAAAGAATAGCTGGCCTGATTTTAGAATGATGAACGGTATAGATGCTGAGGATTTTGTCATAGATGAAACAATTGAAGGGGCTGTTCATGTTCACTGGAAACGCCCCAGCTCAGATCAGCTAGGGCTGCTTACAGCTAGGAATAATGAAGGTTTACTTGATTGGACTTTAACCGAAGGAACTCGCTGGATAACCATAGCTGAGTATAGGTTTTGTAAAGCTCAAGGATATGAGCTGGAGCTTAAGCTGGATGAAGCTACAGGCTACACTGGGGTTATCATGGAACGGCTTGAATATCAGCCCTTTGACATTATCAACAGCTGGTATCAAGAACGGTTGAAAATGAAAGCTAATGATGATCCTGCTGAGTTTGCTATTAAGATCCTGCTTAATGCTGGGGGCTTTGGTAAGTATGTTGAAAGAAACAGGGATATGATGATAACTACAGAAGAGAACTGGGTTTTCATGGATGATGGATGGAACTTTACTAGCGTAGCTGGAGATGAAGCTGTTCAGTATGGTTACGCTCAAAAGGATGAGTTCAAGCGAGCTGATACCACAGCTAACATAATGGGGGCTTACATCACAGCTTACGCTAGGATTAACCTGTGGAAAATAGGTACTCAGATCGGTTATGAACATTTGATTTACTCCGACACTGACAGCTGGAAACATACCAATGATCAGGTTATATGCCCCGATAGCGGGGATCAGTTAGGACAGTGGAAGCTTGAAAACATTTACAGCTACTGGGAGAGCGTTAGGCCAAAGCAGTACAAATATGAAATGAGCTGGGATGAGAAGCTAGGAAACACTACAAAATGGGGGGCTAGAGTAAAAGGCTGTAGCTTACGCATGGCGGCTAATGAGCTGGGCGTTTCCTTTGATGAGTTCTGTAAGCAGCTGGATCTGAACGGTATAGTTGACTTTGAAGGGGTTGTAGGCATCAAGGAAAGCTGGCGTTCAGCCGAGCTAAGAGCAGGTCAATGGACTAAGCGATCAAAGAGCATAGGAAAGAAGAAGGTGAAACAATGAAAGGAGCTAAAGCTAAAGGAAACAAAAGGAAACGCCAACTATTAGAGCTAGCAGTTTATGAAATACTTTCAAAAGCTAGTGGAAACAGTATGCAGTATAGCGATTTACTTTTCTTAGTAAACAATTTTAGTCAATGGAACTTCGCCCATACAAGCGTAAGAAACCTAATGCGTAAACACATAAACGCAGGTTTTCTGATCCTTGAAAAGAGAACAGTAAACGGAACTAAAAGCTATACATGGACTTTAGCTGCTGATGTTTCCTGTGATGAGTTTTATTTACATGGAAACAGGAGCTAGGAAACATGAGCTTTACAAACGACCCAGTAGCTATGGAAGCTTTAGACAATTTACTCAGATCAGCTAGGCAACCATTGAACGGTTTCTTAGAAGCTGTATCTGATCACATGGATGAAACCCCTATATGGGGTATGCTTGTTATATTTGGTAAGTTTGTAGTTTCCTATGATCAGCTTAGAGAGGATGGAACTGAAACAGAAGCTTTCAATGAGGCTATAGCTAGAGCTGGAAACGACCCCTTAACTCAAGCTCTAGTAGGTCAAATGATGGCGGGATTAGCGAACAGGAGTGTTGGACTATGAACACACAAGAACGGGATGGAACTACTTACTATTTATCCGATGATGGAAAAGAATACAAATCAAGATCAGGAGCATGGAAAAGAAACAAGCTCCTAGCTAAATCTAACTCCGATGCTACAGCTGAGGCTATTGACTCCCCTCCAGCTGATGAAGCTGTAAGCTCGGAGAAAACTATTCACATTGATGATTCAGATCCAGCTCCAGCTCCAGCTCCAGCTCCAGCTGATGAAGCTGAGGATTCAAAGCCTAAGTGGATGGATTTTCAAATGGGTGATTTAACTGAAACAACTGACACCATCCCTACACCTTTGAGGATGCTGACCCCAGCTGATCCTAAAAAGAAGCTTACACCTAAAGAGCGTAAAGCAGCTAAAGAAACTGAGCTAGCTATGCTTACATTAGGGTTAACAGGCGTTGATCATGTCTTAACAGCTTACGGTAAAGCTGTAACACTTTCACCCGACTTTATAGTTCAACACAGCTCTAAATCTAAGAAAATTGTGGCTGAGGCTCAATATGCTTACTTAGATGAGAAAGGTATTATGCTCAGCTCATACTTGAGCAGGGGAGTCATAGCTGGAGCTTTAACTGGGTACTATTGCCTAGCTCCATTGGGGCGAATTAGAAAGAATGCAAAGAAGCCCATGATCAAAAGATTAAGCGGCGGTTTCTTATCCCGTATTCCTTTAATCGGCAGGTTCTTCAAACCTAAACAAGCTGATGAGCTGTTTAACAATTTGGAGGTTGAAGCTTGACTGAAATGTTAGATCGTTTGTATTTGCCCGACGCTCACCATCTCAACACTATGATATGGGGTATGGCTGGATCAGGTAAATCTGTTTTCATAGATCACACCCTTAGAGGATTCTTGAAACAAAACAAGGATAAAGAGCTTAGAGTAGTGATCATAGCTCCTAAGAATGAGGATTATGTATGGGGGAATATAGTTCATACTTTACAGCAGCTTGAACTATCAATAAGAATGAACAGGGTTAGCGTTCTTTATCCAGCTATGGAAAACATAGAAGGAACTGTTGATGAAGCCATAGACATGATGTTTAACTTTCAAGCTAAGAACCCGAAGTCAAGCTTTGTTTTTATTCTTGATGATTCACAAGTGTTCTTGAGTAGTCGGCGGGATGGATCAGACGCACATAAGCGGTTAGCTCTTACTGGGCGAAGCCGTAAAATCAAAGGCGTTTATGTAGCTCACAATATCACTTTCAACCGTAGCTTAGAAGGTCAAATTGATTTGCTAGTAGGATTCAGCTCAGTTAACCCGATTTACTACAGGGCTTCTATTGAACGGTTTGGGTATGATCCCGAACCTTTCGCACCTGATCTGATGAGCTTACCTTACAGCTTTGTATGGTTTGACACTAGAAACAAAGAACCTCAGCTGATGAAACCTCTCGTTTTATCTAGTTAGGGATATACGCTTTAGCTCATGGATTCTAACGGATTTAAGCGCAGCGTGATGGCGGGGATCGGACTTTGTGTTCTATTCGCCGTTACTAATGGTATCTTCACTTACTTTGGTGAAAATGAAACCCTAGCCGAGTGGTCAACTCGTCAAGCTACGGAGTTGATTGCATGAAGCTATTCAGCGTTAATGGTATTGTTTACGGTATGATCGTTGTAGGCGTTTTCTATATGTCAAATGTCGCCTTCGGTAACAAGCTTGAAGAGATTATCAGCAAAAAGGAGTGATCTGAATGGCGGTAACATACAATAAAATCTATCAAGATTCAACCACTGTTCCAGCTATCGCAGCTACTCAGTTCAATGTTTCAAACCCGCTTCCAGCTGGATTAGTTGAATCAGTCATTATTCAATGGCGTGGTACTATGTCGGCAGCAGCTACAGTTTCTTCATTTACTTCACTACTACAAAACCTAAGAGTTGTTTTTAACGGCGATCAATGGTTTAACTTCAACACAGCTGTTAACACAGCTGGAGAAGCAGGTCAATCCCGCTTCGGTGCTTTGATGGATGATGTAGGCGGAACTGTTAGCGAAGCTCTCAGCGATACTGCTATTGATTGCGTCATGGAGATCCCATGCGGCATCCAGCTCAGATCTAACTCCCGCTTTGAGCTTGACCTAAGCTATTTTGCTATGGGTGGAGCTTTGACTTACACAGGTAACTTTGAAGTGTGGATTAAATACGGAAAGTCAAGCTCAGCTATGATCTGTGGAAACGCTACTAGCTTCCCAGTTCCTAGCGGAACACAAACTATGATGACCGTAGCTATCCCTTCTTACAAAGGTGCTAAGGTTTCGGGTATTGCCCTACAACTCCCAGTTTTGGGTGATGAACTCAGTGAAGTGATCGTTCAGCCTTTGGGTAATTTTGGTATGTCAAAAACATACCTTAGAAACGCCAGCGGTGCAGCTCAAAACGGTTACACATACAAAGACATCAATGTTGATACAGCTGGGCTAGTACCTGCTTCTCTTACAAGCGGCTACTACTTCATCCCTCTTTATGACCTAGCTACTTCAAGCGGTTCAGTGAATCTTCTGATCACTAACACTGGAGCAGGTGCAGCTACTCGCAACTTCACAGCTACACCTATCCTACGCCTCCCTACTGGCGGATCTGGTGAATCACTCCCACAGCAAACTGTTTCGGCAGCTACTGGAGCAGCTAAGGCGATTTTGAAGCGAGCTGAGCAATAAGGGAGGTTTCCCTTATGGGTCAAATAACTCAATACACAGTGCCTAAGTTCACCGACCTACTCACTACAGTAGCAGTTAGGCTTGATGGCGGTTCTAGGACTGTTATTAGAGTTGAAGGTGGAGATGTTCGCCTAGCTTATTCAAGAGATTTACTAGGATCAGATCTGTTACCTTCAATGCAAAGCCAATTCTTTGTAATTAAAGACGGGGAAGCTTTTGTTTTTGACCCTAACCCTCTAACTGGTACTACTGAGGCTGAGCTAGGATATACATTTTACCTAACATCAGTTCTAAACCCAGTCGGTGTAATGGTTTGGCTTCAAGGAGCTACACAAGGGGCTGGTTTCTAATGTTCAGATCACCTATGTTCCCAGCTTTCATCATTGGAGTTGTTCTAGGCTTTTACCTCAAAGGGAGGTCTAGTGAATGAGCTACATTCTTTTTGCTTCTAGCGGTTCAAGCCCAGCGTTACCCCTAAGCGTAGCTAACGGCGGTACTGGAGCTGATACAGAAAAAGGAGCTGTAATTAACTTAACTTCTCCAGCTTTTTCTAATTCAGCTAGCTCCCCCGACTGGGGTAATATCCCAGTTACAGCTCCAGTTGCGCCTGATCCTAACGAACTATTCAACTCTCTTAGCGAACTACTAGCTGCATTACAGCAGGTTTCAATCATACAGGTGGCTTAAATGATCCCAGTCATAATCTTAGGCGGTCTGTTTTTGTGGGCTTTCAATCAAAAGCCTAGCTCTAGCTCTAGCTCTAGCTCTAGCTCTAGCTCTAGCTCCGATCTAGCTGATGATAAACCTCCTAAACCTACTGAAACAGATGCAGGTTCAACTGATGGTGATACTGTTACAGGCGACCCATCCGACGACATTACCATGTACAATGCGATTAGAGTTCTTCAATCAAGCGATAGCAGGGTTAAAGCTCGTTATACTGTTACCTTTGGTAAACCTACAGGCGGATTGAAAGCTAAAGGTTTCCCTACACTTTCAGCTGCTATAGCTGGGGCTATTCCGCCACAAGCTCTTAGCAATTCAACTATGTGGATTATTCTTAGCTATTGGGCTACTGATGGTAAAGAAGCTAGATCTTACCCAGTTCAAGCTGATGGATCAGGATCGGGATTAGCTGCAAACGCTGAACAATTTGATGATATTGGGGATGATGTTAGCGGCAGATCAGCTAAAATGGAAAAAGTTGAAGCTCCAGTTGATGAAACTCCAGCTCCAGCTCCAGCTCCAGCTCCAGCTCCAGTAGCTACTGTTGAAGTTGAAGAAGTTGAAATTGAAGAAGTTGAAATATCCTCAGCTGTTGATCAGAACAATTTATTCAACGGTGGGGTTACTGAAACAAAGGTGCTAGGCACTAATCTCAAACCCTCCCGCTTTGGTGGGGGTTACTAATTTGATGCCCGACCCTAATACTAATGTTGATGGATCAGTTAATTCAAGACCTTCAAACGGTTTAGGCCGTTGGGTTTATTCTAACAAGAGCTTCAAAGAGCTAGTTGATATTTCAAAAGATACAGCTCTAGCTGAACCCCCGTTTAAGAACATAGTTCTAGGCGGGTTAAAAAGCTGGCAAAACAGCGGTACATACGGTACTGATATGAGGCTAAAGCTACGGGATGAAGATGGATGGGGAGGCACATCGGGTTATTTTACTATGACAGCTGGAGATGGCTGGCAGTTTTTATTCTATTTGAAAACAGCCAATAATGATTGGTTTGACGAACAAGCTCTTGATGGAGTAAGTGGAAAATGGGGAGATAATACCGACTTTGATGCTCAAATGAGGGAAGCTTTAAGCGATCTTGAAGGTGATTCATGGCCTACTATGTGGTATCAATCCGATGATGATTTTACTAGCGATTCAAGAGCTGTATTTGCATTAAATGGGAATAATGATGATTATATGAGCGTTGATGTGGATAGTCAAAGCTCCAGTGTAGGACAATTTAGGATCAGGTTAGATAGTGAACAGTTTGTATCTAACAGCGAAGTTGATGCTGATGTATGGGTTACTATGCTATGGGCTAGAAAATGGGATCCTAGCTATCAATGGCCTCCCCTTGATGATAGCGACAATGGCGACGGTGGCGACGGTGGCGACGGTGGCGACGGTGGCGACGGTGGCGACGGTG
>Ga0209666_1003797_pt1 | contig 10874 bp, 8 predicted proteins | sample SaaInlV_125m_DNA_FD_184679 | JGI IMG/M metagenome (GOLD analysis project Ga0209666, IMG submission 184679) | Marine microbial communities from expanding oxygen minimum zones in the Saanich Inlet - Saanich Inlet SI037_S3LV_10m_DNA (SPAdes)... | ecosystem: Environmental > Aquatic > Marine >...
CCTTTATCCAAAACAAATACTTTGTTAAAGCAACCCCATCATAGATGTGAGATTTTTTAATGTTTTCTATCTCTTGTTTTTTTTTAATTGCCTTAAAAAAATAGATAGGGTCATAAAAATTAAGTATTTTATTATTTTTATTAATAATGTTTTCAAAAAAATAGGAGCAAGAATTTTTATCGATTATAAATTTTTTTCTTTTTATTTCTGAAAGAATTTTAAAGCAAATTTTAATATCTAAAAATTCAACTTTTTTAAAGCACTTTTTTAAAATTGGCGATACTTTTTTTAAGTCACAAAAAAATTTAATATTTTCATTTTTATCAATTAAAATGTAACTGTATGGTATCGGAGCATATTTTGTATCACGACCTCTAATATTTAGTAGCCAAGCGTTATTTTCACTTGCCGTGATAAATAAAAAATCAGACTTTTTTCTTTTTAAATAATTAATAATTTTATTGATTTTTGCCTGGTGTTTTTCACCCATAGATCCAGGGGGAAGCATAAAAAATTTATTTTTATTTTTTTTTATTTTTCTTTCCCAAATTTCATCAACTAAATTATTCGAAAGCGGTTTATACTTACACTCACTGTTACCAAAAAAGATAGATAAAGATCTTTTAGTAAAAAAGTTTGGATCAAAACCTATTAACAATTTTTTATTTTTAAGGATATCACTTGGCAATTTGTCTGGAAGTGTAATAACTTTAAAAAATCTTCCACTTTGATTTTTTGCTTGTAAAGTGTATCTTCCGTCAACAAATAAATAATTTTTGTTTTTGAGTATTAAGGCATAACCATAAGAGCCAGTAAAGTTTGAAATAAAATTTAGCCTATCATTGTGATCTGGAATATATTCGCTAAAAAATTCATCATTCTTGGGTATTATATATCCATCTATTTTCTCCCTTTCAAAAATTTTTTTTAATTTCTCTATTTTTTCCATTTAAGCATTTTATTTTTTTTGTACCGATCCCATCCAGGACTTCTATATTCATTATCAAATTCAATTGAATTATCTTGATTGAACTCAAAGCCATCATTCTCTCCTAACGCTATTTCATTTTTTTCTACACTTTCGTCTGGTATTTCATTTATAAATCTTGATGGCAAAGCATCCATCCAGTCTCCATGATAAGCTCTTTTCATCGCAAAGGATAAATAAGCTTCCTTTTTTGCTCTGGTGATCCCTACATATGCTAATCTTCTTTCTTCCTCCAATGCAAAATCACCTTTTTCTTCCAATGATTTTTGATGAGGGAACAGGCCCTCCTCCCAACCTGGAAGAAATACAACATCAAACTCTAACCCTTTTGCAGCATGCATTGTCATCAAGTTTATTTTTGCACCTTCCCATTCTTGATCGATAGAGGTAGCTAAGGCCACATGTTCTAAAAAACTCTGCAAGTCGTCATAATCCTGCATTGCTCTGAGTAATTCTTTTAAATTTTCTAATCTATTTTCATTCTCTAAATCTTTTTTGTTTTTTAACATTGAGGAGTAACCAGATTCATCTAATACCAATTTTAATAGATCGAAATGTCTCATTTTTAAGGACTCACTTCGCCATTTTTGAATCATGTTTATTAATTGGCTAAGTGCAGTTTTTATTTTAGGTTTTAAATCATTTTTTTCTATTAACTTGATGATTGAATCTTCCAAGCAAAGCTTGTTAGCTTTTCCGTAAGAATAAATTTGGTTAAGTGTGCTTTCCCCAACTCCTCTTTTAGGCACACCAATAACTCTCTCTAAAGCTAAATCATCAAATTTTTGATTAATAATTCTTAAATAAGATACCGAATCTTTTATTTCAGCTCTTTCATAGAATTTAATTCCACCTAAAACACGATATCCAATTCCAACCTGAAGAAATCGCTCTTCAAATTCTCGTGTTTGATAAATTGCTCGAACTAATATTGAAACATCATTTAAAGAATATTTTTTTTTTATTTTTTGTTCAATTATATCACTAATACCTTGTGCCTCTTCTTTTCCAGTTCTGTAACAATTTAGTTTAACCAGTTCTCCTTGATTAGCTGAAGACCATAATCTTTTACCAACTCTATTTGAATTATTTGAAATTAATCCTGAAGCAGTTTCCAAAATATTTTTTGTTGAACGATAGTTTTGCTCGAGCTTGAAAACCTTACAATTTTCATAAATTTGATCAAAAGTTAAAAAATTTTTTATTTCTGCACCCCTCCAACTGTATATTGACTGGTCATCATCACCGACACAACAAATATTTTTATTTTCATTTACTAATAAATTTAACCATTTATTTTGAATAAAGTTAGTATCTTGAAACTCATCTACTAGTATGTATTTAAAATTTTTTCTGTAAATTTCTCTTATATCATCGTGTTCTTCAAAAAGTTTTACACAAAATAAAATCAAATCTCCAAAGTCAAATGCATTAAGGTCTCTAGTTTTATTTTGATATATGTCATAAACTTTCAAAATTGATTTTAAAATTGAACCTGATTTTTCTAATTTTACATTTCTTGGAAGCAGACCTTTATTTTTCCATTGATCTATATGATACATAATTAATTGTGGAGAAAATTTTTTGGCGTCTAAATCTTCTCCTTTTACAATATTTCTAATTAATTTTTTTTGATCATCTGTATCTAAAATAGTAAAATTACTTTTGTAACCCAAGGCTTCAGCATGTCTTCTTAAAAACTTAACACTTATTGAATGAAAAGTGCCCAGCCAAGGTACTGCGTTTGTGCTGCCTTTAACATATTGCATAACTCTATTTTGCATTTCTTTTGCTGCCTTATTAGTAAAAGTCACACATAGAATTTGATTTGCCCAAGCTTTTTTCTGATTTATTATATGAATAAGTCTTGTAGTTAAAACTCTTGTTTTGCCAGATCCAGCGCCAGCTACAATTAAATTTGGTCCCTCTGTACTTAGAACGGCTTCTTTTTGCTCTTTGTTTAGGTTTTCAATTAAAATATCTATGTTATTCATATGAGAGAATTTTCTTTTATATACTAGTTATAAAAATAAAAAAATGATTAATAAAATTTCTAAAACAATTCACAATAAATTTTCTAGATTTTTTAGATTTATTTTTTTTTTAAGATATTTATTCGGGTTATTCCTAGTATCTATTATCTTATTTTTATTGATCCCATACTTTTTTGACTATGAAAAAAGATCAGAGATTTTTAAAAAATATCTAGAAGAAAACTATAATCTTAAAATTTCGAAATATGAAAAAATAGAATTTAAAGCTCTACCAATACCTAAAATAGAATTTAAAAAGGTATTAATAAATTTTGATCAGTCACCAATTGAACTAAATACTAATAAACTAACAATTTATCCAAAATTTTTTAACATCTACAATAGTAAAAACTTTCAATCAAAGAAAATAGCCTTATTTGGCAATAATATTACTTTGGAGACCGTAGATTTAAAATTCTTAATTAAAAACTTAATTACTCAAAAAAATAAATTATATTTTAATAATCTAAATATTGAAATTAATAATAGAAAAAAATTATTAGCAAAAATAAAAAATATAAAATTTGAAAACTTTGGGCACAATAAAAATAAATTGGAAGGATATATATTTGGCAAAAAATTTAAGACAGAACTGAATAAAAATTTAACTATTATAAATTTTAAATTACTTAACACTGGCGTAAATTTTGAAATTAATTTAGATGAAAAAAAAACCAAAAACTCCACCAAAGGAACGTTAAAATCAAAAGTACTCAATACACATTTTAAATCTAATTTTGATTACAATGAAAAATTATTAAGTATTAATAATTCACTCTTTAGAAGTAAAAACCTCACTTTTAATAATAATAGCATTTTAATTCTAAATCCATTTTTTGATATAAGCTCAAATTCAGAGATATTGCACATCAATACAAAAGTATTTAAAAATTTAGAAATTAAAAAATTATTAGAATTTAAAAATTTTTTTAAACAAATAAACATAAAAAAAAAAGTAAATTATAGCTCAAAAAAATTTAACCAAAATTTAATTGATAAATTAGATTTGAAAATTGAATTGGCTTATGGAAGATTGAATTATTTTAAAAAAATTTCAATTTCAGATAATCTTTTTATATGCTTTGGTAATATAAACCTCTTAGAAGAGTTTCCACTGATATTTTTTGATTGTTCAATTAAATCTAAGAGCAAACAAGACCTTCTTAAAAAATTTAATATTAATGAAAAAAAAACTAATAAAAATTTTAATTTGAGTATTAATGGAAACATAAATATTTTGAATGATAAAATTAATTTTAAAAAAATAATAATGAATGAATCTTATAAGGCATCTAAGGAAGATTTAAAATATTTTGAAGGTAAATTTGAAGAAATAATGTTTGATGAAAGTTTTATCAAAATCTTTAATTTAAAAAAAATAAAAAGATTTATTATAGAGATTTCTTGATTATTTAGGTTTAGTCATTTTAAGTGGGCTCATAACTTTATCGTATTCCTTTTCTTTGATTAAACCCGCTTTGATAACTTCTTGTTTTAAAGTTGTACCATTTTTGTGAGCAATCTTTGCTATATAAGCAGCTTTATCATATCCAATTTTTGGAGCCAATGCGGTAACAAGCATCAATGAGTTATCCAACAAATATTTTATTCTTTTCTTGTCAGCTTTAATTCCTTTAACACAATACAACGCAAAGGTTTTTGAAGAGTCGCTCATAATTTCGATGGATTGTAAAATGTTATGAATAATTAATGGTTTAAAAACATTAAGTTCAAAATGTCCATGAGAACCTGCCATTGTTATTCCATTGTGATTACCGATAACTTTTACACAAACCATGGTTACTGCCTCAGACTGAGTGGGATTTACTTTACCAGGCATTATAGATGAACCAGGTTCATTTGAAGGAAGTATTAGCTCTCCATAACCAGCTCTTGGACCTGAACCTAAAAATCTTATATCATTTGCAATCTTCATTAAACACACTGCTGTTGTATTTAGCGTGCCTGAAAAGTTTACAATCTCATCGTGTGCTGCTAATGCAGCAAACTTATTTGTTGCTGGTTTAAAAGAAATTTTTGTTATTTTACTTATTTCTCTAATAATTTTTTTATCAAAATTTTTTCTAGTGTTCAAACCAGTTCCAACCGCAGTCCCACCTTGGGCTAAATAGTGAATTTCTTTTAGAGCATTTTCAATTCTAATAATACATTTTTTGAGTTGAGCATGATAACCTGAGAATTCTTGCCCTAAAGTTAATGGCGTCGCATCTTGCAAGTGAGTTCTTCCGACTTTTACGATATTTTTAAACTCTTTTGATTTTTTCGCTAATTCTTTTTCTAACAATTTTAAAGAGGGCAAAAGCTTCTCCTTAGTTTTAATCGCTATTGAAATATGCATGGCAGTAGGAAAAACATCATTGGTAGATTGAGATTTGTTCACGTGGTCATTAGGATGAACTGGTTTTTTTGATCCAAGTTTACCACCCATCATTTGTATTGCTCTGTTGGCTATAACTTCATTAACGTTCATATTAGTTTGAGTGCCAGAACCTGTTTGCCATACTTTTAAAGGAAAGTGGCTATCATGTTTTCCTTTGATAACCTCATCAGCTGCTTTAACTACAAATTTACCTATCTTAGAGTCTAAATCTTTATTCTTAACATTAACAATAGCTGCTGCTTTTTTTATAATTGCAATTGAGTGTATAACCAAAGGTCTAACTAAAAAGTCCCCAATATTAAAATATTTATTAGATCTTTCCGTAGAAGCACCCCAATACTTATCACCAGGAACTTTAATTTTTCCAATACTGTCAAATTCTATTCTGTATTTCATATTTGATTCATTGGTATAATACACCCTTATTTAATAATTATAAAATATAAAGGATTGGAAATGACTAATTTTGAAAGTGTAAAAAAATTTATGGAAACATTTGGTCAAGAAATTAGAGAAAAAGCTGGTTTCCCTAATGAAAAGATAACCTCCCTTAGATATGATCTTATAAACGAAGAGTTAGATGAACTTAAAGAAGCGATGGATAATAAAGATATAAAAGAAATCGCAGATGCTCTGACAGATATCCTATATGTAACTTATGGCGCTGGGCATGCTTTTGGAATTAATTTAGATAAATGCTTTAAAGAGGTTCAAAACTCAAATATGAGTAAACTAGGTGAAGATGGAAAACCAATTTATAACGAAAAAGGAAAAGTAATGAAAGGGCCAAACTATTTTAAACCAGATTTAAGTAAGTTTGTGGCATGATGAAAGAAAGTTATTATTGGATTTTTTTGGGTATTGCTTTAGGCATATTAATGTACCTAGGAGATAAGTATATTTTTTAATAATGAAAATAATTGATTGTATTACTTATTTTAACGAGCCATTATTATTTGAACTCAGATTAAATATTTTAGATAAATTTGTTGATCAATTTATCGTCTGCGAAGCAAGATACACTCACGCAGGAGAGAAAAAAAATCTAAATTTTAATATCAATGATTTTAAAAAATTTAAAAAAAAAATAAATTATATAATCATTGATAACGAACCCAAGGACTTAGTTAAAACAGATAATATAGTTGAGCAGGAAAACTCAATATTTAGAACTAATGCTCAAAAAAGAATATTTCATCAAAGAGAAGCAATTTTTAATGAGGTAAAGAAGAACAAAGATGATGATTGGGTTATCTATAGTGATAGTGATGAAATTCCTAATTTTGAAAAATTTGATTTAAAAAAATGTAAGAATAAGTTCGTATTATTTAATCAAAAACTTTTATATTATAAATTTAATCTTTGTCTTCCAGGTTATAACTGGTTCGGATCTAAAGCTTGTAAAGTTAAAGATTTGAATTCAATCACTGAGCTGCGAAACATTAAAACAAAAAAATATGGATGGTGGAGAATAGATACTTTTTTTAAAAAAGATAAATTTATAGATTTAAAAATCGTCAATGACGGTGGTTGGCATTTTACCGAAATAAAGAGCCCGGAGGAAATTTATGAAAAACATAAAAATGATGAACATCATGATGAATTTGAATTGACAGGTATAAAATTAGAAGATGTTAAGAGCATGATCAAGAACAGATATATTCCCTACAATCACAAAGCTGATAAAAAAAATCTAAATCTAAGATGGGGAAAAAATATTAAAGTACAACTTTCCAAAATAAAATATGATTTATTGCCAGAATATTTAGTAAGAAATAAAGAAAAATACTCTACATGGTTTGATGAAATTTGAGACACGATTGATTTAAGAATTATTTAATAGCAAAATTTCCTCCAATGATGGTGCAAATTTAAAATTTTATTTCTTAATTTAAAATTTTGATAAAATGTAATTTAGGATTTGAAAAAAATAAAAACATTTTTGAGTAATATTGATAATCATTAATCTCTTTGTTTAACTTTAAATTTGATTTTTTTAAAATATTTGCAATTGAATTTTTTGTAAAATATTTTTTTGGAACATTAACTCCGTTATAATAGTTTCCAACGAAATCCATAAATCTTAGTAGCTGTCTAGAGAATGCAGAATATTCATAATGATCTTTAATCAAAATACTTTTGCTTTTATTTTTTAAGAAAATTAGAATTTTTTTAATTCCTGCCTTATTATCTACGCCAACATGATGTAAAACATCTGCGCAAATAGATATATCATATTTTCTTTTCATTGTTCTAATTTCATCTATTTTAAAAAATTTGATTTTGTTATTTTTTTTGTTAAGTTTTTTTATTTGGCTGTTTGTGTAATAATCGCAACAATTAATATTTATTGTTTTATATTTATTTTTTATATTTTTATAAATTAAATTTATCACCAGTGGTTCAAAACCAGAGCCATAGTCCAAAATACTAATCTTACTTTTATTTTTTACTAATAATAAAATTTGTTTTGAAATAACTTTTGCTAAATTTTTTTCTCTTTGTGAGGATAATAATAGCAATCTGATTTTTTTAAGTAAAAATTTAATAGGAGTCATTTTATAAAATTTTTTAAAGAATTTTTTTAATAGTTTTATTAGCATAAATTAAACTTAAAGTTATCTAAAAAATATTAAAAACTTAGGGGAGTTCAGTCGCCAGTTGCCCTCAATCTTGGGGTTGTGCTTTACTAAAAGCAATATATTATTCATTAATCTCTGCTAAGTACACATCTGTAATTTATGATTAATAACTTAAAGATAAATTTAGTTTTTTAAATTTGGATTTAAAACTAAAAAAAAGTCTATTATGTGTCCCGTTATCATGACGAACAGTCATCTGCCATAAGTGAAGCATTTCATGGGCAAGCGTGTTTAAAAATTCTATCTTATTTTTATATATAGGTTTTAACTCTAGTACAAAAAAAGAGGTTCCTTTATAATAAGAGATGTTTTCTACGCATTGACCAGAACAATTAATTTTTCTAATTTTGATATCATTAAAATTGTTAAGCTTATCCTTAAATAAAATTTTATTAAAATATTTAAAATATTTTTTAATATCTTTATAGTTAGTAATAAACTTCTTATTAGGATTATCTTTTTCTAATATAATTCCTTTTTTCAATTTTCGAATATACTTTATTTTTTTACTAGCCATTAAATATTTTTATATTGGGTTATTAAGTTAATTAGATGATAATCCGGTGTTAGCTATAGTAAAAATCATATCATCATAATTCATATCAAGATTTAATAAACAAGATCTATAAAAATATCCTTTTCGCAGACCAGGCATAAGATTAGCTTCCATAAAATGAGGAACACCCCGTTCATTCATTTTAATATCAATTCTTCCTAAAGATTTTCCATCAAGTGCTTTAAAAGCTTCTTTTGCTAATTTAGATAGTTTTTTAAATATTTTTACATCTGTTACTGCAATTACTTTTTCATCATCATCTTTTTTAATATCAAAATCAAGTATGCGGTTTCCATCGATATTTTTCTTTACAATAATCTCTATAGGCATGGCTCTCAATGTGCCTTTAATACTATCTTGGAAAATACCAACACTATACTCTTTTCCTGGCAAATACTTTTCTACAAGAGATGAAAGATTGTGTTTAGTTTTAATTTCTAAAACTTTTTTTTTAAAACTTGAAAAATTATAAACTACAGAATTTGAGTCTATCCCTCTACTGTCACCACCTTTAACTGGCTTAATAAATAAAGGAAATGATATAGGTATAGACGAAATATTTTCATATTCTTCTGGATTAGCTACAAAGAAATCTGCTGTTTTAATTTTAGCTTTTAACATAAGTTTTTTAGCTATATTTTTATCACTTTCGTTATTCAAAGCCGCCTTACTGGAAGCAATATAAGGAATATCATAAGTATCTAAACAATCGTTTAACCAAACTTTTTTACTATTAAAATTAAAGTATTTAACACCAGAAAAAACTAAATCAGGTTTTCGATTTAACAATTTTTCTAAATCTTTTTTATTATTAATTTTTGTAATCAAAACTTTAGTATATCGTTTAGATAAAATTTTTAAAATTTTATTTTCTTCAAGAATGATACCTACGTTATCTTGATGAAAATTTTTCTTTCCAGGATTATGAACTATGACTATCTCAATTGATTTATTGACTTTAATTTGAAAAATATTCTTTTTAAAAGGTAAAACTACACCAGTTTTCCTTTCTTTGAGCTTTACAGTGTCTTCTATAATCATAAAAAGCGTACGCAAGTAACCATGAGTTAATTCATGATATCTTATTTCTTTAGACGGGTACTTTTCGAAAAATACTTGCTTAATAGAGTGGTTTAACTTTTTTTAGCAGTATCTAAAAGAATATCTATAACATCTTTAAGAAATATTAGATAGAACAAATTAAGCGAGTGTGAAGGGGCGTTCTGTTGCCAGGTGCCCATTAACTTGGATCTATTATCCTTATATATCAACAAAGGTGATTTAACAAAAGTGAGAAGTTGCAACGAAATTGCAACTCTATTGCAACTTTAAATCTTATGTTAACGTATAGACAATATGAAACATACTTTTTTGTTACTGCTAACTATAATTTTACTTTCTTCATGTGTATCTACTAATGAACCAACCTTATCTAGTTCAAATACTTTTCAAGAATATACTTCAAAAGCTCGTTCTTTAAAGACCGACCCGATCGTTAAAATTATTTTAGCCGATAAAAAACAAATTTTTATGATTGCAAAAAAGTTTTGGATTCTTACTCCTCTTGAAGAACACAATATAGCTTTTAAAAATACTGCAATTAAATATTGTAATTCATTAAAAAAAAACACATATTTAAATTATAAAGCGCCAGTAGGAAAAATTAGTATTTTTGCTAACCCTGCTTTAGGAATTCAATTGTATGAAGTTGGCTATTATCGTTATGCTAACGAAGTGTATCAAGCTATACGTTATGTATGTGCAAATAATAAAAAAGAAGCTTTACTAGGAGCTGGAGTATCATTTCCTACTTATCCATCAGGAAATCCCCATCAACTACACAAGGGTAAATGGGATTCAATTGAATATAAAAGAGAATTAAGTGTAATTGAAATTGCAGAAAATAAAGAACAAGCTTTAGAAGACAAAAGAAAGGCTGCTGCACTTAAACAAAAGCAAAGAGATAATCTTATTACAAAACTTGAAAATATTTACTCAAAAGATTGCACCGGTGGTTTATTAAGTAAAAAGTTTGAAAAAGGAACTAAAGAGTATGAAAATTGTTTATTAGAAAAAGACAAAATAGCTAAAGCAAAAGTCGAAACCGAGAAAAAAGCTATTGCTAAACGTCAAATAGAAATAGATGAAAAACTTGCAGCTATGACACCTAAAGAAAGACACGCTTATAATTGTGCAACAGCATTCAAATTTAGAAAAGGTACAGAGAAATATAACGATTGTGTATTTAAACTTT
>Ga0209666_1003800_pt1 | contig 10870 bp, 9 predicted proteins | sample SaaInlV_125m_DNA_FD_184679 | JGI IMG/M metagenome (GOLD analysis project Ga0209666, IMG submission 184679) | Marine microbial communities from expanding oxygen minimum zones in the Saanich Inlet - Saanich Inlet SI037_S3LV_10m_DNA (SPAdes)... | ecosystem: Environmental > Aquatic > Marine >...
AGCCGTCCTCCAACTTGAAATAACACCGATACACGATCTTGTGAGTACCCTCGGCGAGCGTTCCGTGCTCGTCCGTCATCGGAATTTCGCGCGGGGAGAAGTTGTTCCACTGCATGCACGGCAAGAACTCGCCGTCGCCCGACGAGCAATCTGCACCTTCGCTCCTCACGCTCGCGTCGCATTTTAGACCAACGTCGTTCATCACTTCGTCGACATCAACCTCGGAGTCGAAACAGTCGCTCTCGTGCCCCTCGCACGAGTCGTGCGCCACTTTGACGCCAAAGTTGAACTTGTACGACGTCACGATCTTCGGGGCGTTTGAGATGGTCACCACGGGAGGCATCGACGATCCAGGTGGCGGCGGACTCGGTGGCGGCGGACACGGCGCGACTTCGCAATTTCGCGTTCCCACCTTGCCGCGATTGTTGGAACAGGGTTTGCACCCGTTGTACGCTGGCACGCCGTTGTCTGCGTAATTGCATGCAAAATTCCAGTTCGATTTGGCGTTGCTTGGAATGCCGTAAGTTCTTGTCTGGGTGCCCGGTCCGCACGATGAGGAGCACGCCGACCAACTGCCCCATGTTCCCGCACAACCTCGTTGAGGCTTAATCCCAATATAATCGGCGTTGTTATTCAACCAGTCGCCGTTCGCTTGATAGAAATTTACTCCGTAAGCGTTCTTAGTTTCGCCGCCGTAAGTAGATTTATAGACCATTGTCTCACAGACGTCCTTGTGCGTGAAATCCGTGTAAGTGCCGGGCCCCGCGCCGTATTGACCCTCATTAGATGTTACATGATGATACACCGTGATGATGGCTTCGTACCCGTCTCGCACACGCAACGAACTCGCCTCGTTGTAATGCAACCCCGTCCACGTCCCGTCTGTCCCGTCTGCCGTGTTATACGCCGCATCGATGCACCAGCCTCGTTCATAATCGTGCTGGCACACTCGCGCCACGTTCGGCGGGTCTCTCGCCTCCGCCCGCGTCGCCGCCAGCGCCGCCGCGCACGCCAGCGCCGCGACCAACGTTCGCGCGCGCCTCCCACACCGCGCGCGCGCGTCCCGCGCCGCGCGCGTCCCGCGATCTCGTCTCACGCATCGCGTCACCATCCCTCTCCTCCCTCCGCGCGTCCCGTCTCGCGCGTTCGACGCGTCGCCGACGCGCGCGCGGCGTCCCGTGTTCCCGAAGCGCACGAAAATCGACCGTCGAGCGTCGCCGCTCGCGTCTCGCGCCGCCGCCGCGCGTCGCGCTCGCGTGCGTTTATGAACCCGCGATCCGATTCTTCAACGACCCTCGCGCGGCGTGAACAAATCGGCGTCGCGTCGCGTCGCGTCGCGCGCGTGCGATCCGTTATCGACGCGCGCGCGCGCGGAAATACGGACGAACTTTTGGCTGGTCACCACCCAGCCCGATCTCGTCGCCGAAATCGATTTTGTCGCGCGCGACGTGGAGACGCGCGCGGCATCGCGGACCGGCAACACCTTGTGGGTGTTGGAATCGATCCTCGGGGTCGTTGAGTCGTGAACGGTCGATCTCTCCAACATCTTCGTGTATCTTCGTGTGACGCTTTTTTTTCCGTCGTCACACGCGGGGCGTCGACGATCGCCGATCGCAGGCGGTCGGTCGCCGCGGTCTGGCGGTCGGTCGCCCCGCCCCGCGTCGTCGTCGTCGCCCGCACCGCACTGCCGCACTCTCGCGTCGAACCATGGTCGCGCTCGCGCTCACGCAAATCACCGTCGCCCGTCGATCCGCGCTCAGTCGCGATGTGCGAGGTAAGTTTCGCGTTGGATCGGGCGCGCCGACGACGCGCGCGCGCGCCGCGTCGCGTCGCGTCGACGCGAGCAGTCGCGACGCGCGAATCGCGTCGCGTGGGATACGCGGTGGATACGACGCATCGGAATGACGCGCGAGGGCGCCGAACGCGCGAGGGCGCGGACGCGACGCGCGCGTGGAAACGTCGTGCGGAATACGGAGGATGCGCGCGTCGCGGACGGGACGCGGACGGCGCGTCGCGCGCGCGGCGACGGCGACGAGTCGGCGTCGATCGCGCGGAGGCCGATCGCGGGTTCGGTTCGAACGACGCGCGCGAGGGGGTCGGGGCTGGGTCGGGACTCGTGGATTGGGCGCGACCGAAGCGGGACGATGGATGCTGCGATCGAAGCGCGCGATAGAAGTGCGCGCGGAAGACTGACTGGAGCTTTGTCGTTTGCTTTCGCTCGCGCGTAGGTCGCAAGACCGTCAAGGCTCGCGCCGCCGTCAAGGTGGCGGCGTCGTCCGACTTGAAGTTTGACGACGACTGGAAGAAGTCCTCCGTCCCGGTGCACCTCGCGTCCTTGTTCGGCTGGGTCATCCCGTCCGCGTCGCCGTGCCCGGCGTTCGAGAACAACGCGTCTTTGTTCCAGGTGTTCAGCGATCGCATCGGCGCCAACTTGGCCAACTTCCCGCAAGGTCCGGCCGCCGACGACAAGATTTGGTTGTACATGCTCACGTGGCACATGGGGTTGTTCGCGTGCATGATGTTCGGGCAAATCGGCGTGCAAGCGCGCAAGCAAGGTTACTTCAACTAAATTTGTCTCGGCGCGCGGCGATGGGATCACCATTAAAACTACTTTAGCGCTTCTTTGTTGAGCAAAACGCATCTGTTTAGATGATGAGTCGTCCGACCTTTGCCTTCGCGCGCTCGCCTCGCCTCGCGCGTGAAATAAACGTTCGTCGCGGATTAGGACGCGCGTCGCGGTTTTTGGTGGAATGCAAACTACTACTCGCGAGAGTTCGATGAATATGATTATTTAGTCCTCTTCCGCGGCCATGATAGTGACTCCGGCGGCGGATTTCAGACGTTCTAGCACCGTCGGCGACGCGCCGCCCTTTCTCGACTCGCCGCCAAAGTTGAACGAACGGCGCACGCTCGACGTTCGAGCCAGGTTCTCGCGCTCGAACGCCACGCCCTTGAACTTGAAGTCGAAAAAGTCCAGAAACTGTTTGGCGTACGTCTTGGGGTTTACCGTCGAAATCGGGCGCGGGGCGAAGAGATATTTGATGACGTGCGCGACCTTCTTGCCCCCGGTCCAGCGCTGCAAAAAGTCTATGATCCCAAAATACAGTATTAACGTTTCTCCACCGTATTCGATGACGTAAGGCTTATTATGCACGTCATGCTCAAACGCTCGCATCGCCTCGTCGACCTCGTTCGCGGGTACGCGCTGGATACCGACGAGCAAGGAGTAATCCATGAGCCCGTGTTTGTCGAACAACGCCACGTCGTTCTTCAGCGCCGTTAAAATCTCTTCCCTCTGCGCCTTCGTGACGTATATCGGCGCATCGAAAGCCTCGTGCTTACCCTTGACGTATCTCTGCCTGAGCACGGGCACGTCGCGATAACACCCGAAACATTCGCGCACTAGCAAATTTACGTTGTAAAATCGCTTGTGCGCGTGATACACCGCCGCCCCGTCCGCGACGAGCGTCTTGTCGTCCGCGGTGCCTTTCAAATCGTACAACCGACTCCAGCACTTCACCCTGGGATTCACGCAATTATTCATCACGATGAATCGTCCGAGTTTATCGTGCGATATCACGGCGCAAATCTTTGACAGCAGGCTCTGCCCCGTCGTCGCCCGCGCGACGTAATCCTTCAGGAACGCGTCCTCGAGCAAGCTCTTACCATCGCCCTCGCTCAGCGTCTTGATGAAATATCTCCCATCGCGCGTTCGCGCCATGGTATCACCGCCTTTCCCCCCGCCCGATCCCAACTCGCCGAAATCAAAGTTTCCCACCAAGAATTCATCTCCGATCGATTCCGCCCGACGAATGACGCTGAACTGGTCGTCTCGCACCGTGTCGCACGCGACGTCACCGACGACGAGGCGTTTCGTTTCGGGCCCGAGCGACTCGGCGCGCATCATCCTCGCCGCGCGCGGTCCGCGGCGACGGCGCGCGCGCGTGTGCGACGACGTCGGCGTCCCGCGCGGCGTCGCCACTCGTCCGCGCGCGGCGTGCTCGAGCGCGCGCGCGTCGGTGGACGCGAATCACGATCGCGAATCCGTCCACGAATCCGTCGTCATGTCCATCGCCGCGTCCTCGTCGCGGCTGTCCACCGCGGACGCGATGAAGTGGGTGTCCAACTTTGTGAGCTCGGTGGCGATCGTGATGGTGAATAAACAGCTCATGGGAGCGTCTGGATTGGCGTTTCAGTACGCGACGACGCTGTGTGGGATGCACTTCCTGTGCACGATGAGCGTGCGGTGGTGTCGACCGCGCGGGGCGGCGGCGGCGGCGGCGCGCGCGGAGGCCGCGAAGGGCGGCCGCGAGCTGCCGCAAAAGAAACTGCTCGCCTTCGTCGCCGTTGCGTCGACGAGCATCATATCGCTTAACTTGTCGCTGATGTTGAATCACGTCGGGTTTTATCAGCTCGCCAAGCTGTTGCAAATTCCCGCGGTGTGCCTGATCGAGGTGGCGTTCTTCGGGCGAAAGGTTTCTTGGGCGCTCGCGCGCGCCATCGGAGTGGTTATGTTCGGCGTCGGTATCGCGACGTTGCAGGAAACGACGATGAACTTTTGGGGAACCATCGTGGCCGCGATCGCGGTGTTGTCCACGAGCGCGCAGCAAATCCTCGTCAGTCGATTACAGAGCGAATATTCAATCAGTAGTAACGATTTACTCGGGCGAACGGCGCCGCTCATGGCCTTGGCCATGCTCACCGTCGGCCCGTTTCTCGATCAAATATTGACTGGAAGCTTTATCACGGACTATTATTGGACCGGTGAGTCGGTGATGTTCCTGTCGGCGTCGTGTTTGCTGGCGATTTGGGTGAACATTTCGCAGTACATGTGCATCGGCACTTTCAGCGCGTTGTCTTTTCAAGTCATCGGCCACGTCAAAACGGTGTTCATCTTCTTCTTCGGCTGGCTCTTGTTCGACATTCCCGTGACTTGGAACAACGTCATCGGTGGGTTAGTGGCTATCGCGGGGATATCGTATTACTCCCACATCGCCTCGCTGGAAAAAGAGAACGCGGCGCAGACGAGACGACCGAAGGTGTAGAGTTAACTTTTGTAGCTAATCTATTATTCATCGAATGATTTCAAAATCTAACGCGCGACTTGACTAATTCACGTTCGTCGCGCGCGGATCGACGACGCGTATCCCCATCGCTCGCGCCGTCCCCAACACCGACTTCGTCGCGCTCTCCAATCCCACGTGTCCCATCGTCTCGTCCGACGCCTTCACCTTGGCGATCTCGTACGCGTGTTTCAAATTAATGCTCCCCACGAACGCGTGTCCCGGTCGCGTGGAAGATTTCGCCACCCCCGCCGCCTTGGCGATGAAGTACGACGCCGGCGGCGTCTTCATGCGCCACTCAAAGCTCTTATCGCCGTAGATTGCAATCTCCACCGGCACCGGCACGTCGCTCTTGTGTTCGCTCGTCTTGGCGTTGAAGTCCTTGCAGAAGCTCATGATGTTCACTCCGTGCTGTCCGAGCGCCGGTCCCACGGGCGGGGACGGTTTCGCCGCGCCCGCGGGGACGACGAGTCGCACGAGCGCGATCGGCGTCTTGGCGGACATCGTCGGGCGTCGCGCGCGGCGTCGCGGCGCGTCGCGGCGATTCGATTCGAATCAATTCGTCGCGTCGTCGCGTCGTCGCGTCGCGTCGCGTCGTCGCGTCGTCGCGCCGCGCGCGGTGGTGTGTCGAGCGCCGCGTCCGTCGGGCGGCAGTCGACGACGCGACGACGCGACGACGCGACGCGACGCGACGCGACGCGACGCGACGCGACGCGCGGAGAACGAGCATGGCGCGAACGCCTCGCGCGGCGCGCGCGTCGACGGCGCGTCGGGAGACGGAAGACGCGACGACGCGCGCGGGAAACGACGACGACGCGATGGCGGCGGCGGCGCGCGCGGAAAACGACGACGCGCGCAGGCTCGGTGGCGGCGCGCTGGCGTCCGCGACGTCCGGGACGTTCGCGATGAAAGATAGCGTGCTGATCACGCCCGCGAGGGAGTGCCTGCGCGCGCACGACGTCGAGGGCGGTGGACGAGGGCGACGCGTCGTCGTCGCGCGCGGGGCGGAGCAGACGTGCGCGTGCGCGTCGCCGTATTCGCAGACGCACGTCGTCACGGGGAGCGCGGACGGGACGCTGAGCGTGTGGGACGTGGAAACGAAGAAAACGGTGCGGAGTTATGCGTTTCCGTGCGCGATATACGATGTGGTGTATCCAGGAGGGGAGAGCGGGAAGGATTACGCGTACGTATCGGCGAGCGCGCGCGAGGACGGCGGCGGACGCGTGTACAAGGTGAGTTTATCTAAAGGGAAGATTGTGGAGAAGTTAGGAAAGACGTCGAGACCGTGCAAGTTAGTCGCGAGCGCCAGTGGCGCGTTCGTGGCGTGCGTGGAACGACGAACCATGTACGTGTGGGGGGTGGGCAAGGATCGCGTAGGCGTCGCCTCTCGCGCGTTGCGCATTCATCACACCAAGGGCGTCACCGCGCTCGCGTTCTCGCACGATGACGAGATCTTAGCCGCCGGGGACTCGAGCGGAAGAATTGTGATGTGGCACGGATTCGCGCGCGCCGTGCGCAAATTACAAAGCGAGGCGCAGGGCGAGGAAACTGAGGTCAAGGGCGACGCGTTGCCGAGCACGACGTCGCACTGGCACTCTCGCGCCGTCGGGTGCTTGCACTTTTCCGCGGACGGCGCGCATTTGTTTTCCGGCGGTGAAGAGGCGGTGTTGGTGATTTGGACGGTGAAAGACGGGAAAAAGACATATTTACCGCGTTTAGGCGCGCCGTTGACGAAAATTGTGGCGCGACGCGAAGATCCCTCGCGACTGGCGCTCTTCGGTTCGGACAACGCCGTGCGACTGGTGAACGTCGCGTCGATGACCGTTGAAGGGACTATTCAGGGCGTGCGTCCACCCGTACTTGATGCAAAATCGACAAAGAGCGCCGATAGCGTGGCGTACGCGTCCGTAGTCGCGTATGATCCTCGCGCGGATGTGCTCGCGTTTTCCGCCGCCGGCGCCGCGTTGCAGTTTTACGACTACGCGCGAGACAACCACATCGCCGATCTCGCGGTAGCGCCGAGAAACTACGTCAACACGAGCGGAGAAGAAGACTCGCCGCTAGAATCACACGTCGCACACGCGTCGTTTTCGCGCGATGGGCGCGTGCTCGTCACCGTGGACAGACGCAGCGATCAACCGCCGTCGGTGACGAGCGCGATTGAGGAGACGCTGAAAATTTGGGAGCGTCTTGACACGACGGATGAAGACGAGAACGCCGACGTCGTCGTTCCTGGTGGCGCATTCACGTGCGTGGCGCAGTGCGAAATACCTCACAAAGGTTTGATCACGTCCGTCGGCGTACGGCCGAGCGCGCACAGCCTCGAGGAGTCCATGGCGTTCACCGCCGGCGCCGAGGGGGAGGTGAAGATTTGGATCCCGAACGGTCGAGTTTCGCGAGGCGGCGAGCACGCGGGATGGAGATGCCGATCGAGCGCCTCACATCCGAGTGGATCAGCGATCACGTGCGGCGCGTTCAGCGCCGACGGCTCTATTCTCGCCACGGCGGCGAATGAAATAGTGCTCTGGGATCCAAAGACGAACGCCAAGCTCGCGACGTTGACAATGCCGAAGTCGTCGCCAGATGGGGAGCCCGAGAACCCAATCAAAGCGGTTGCATTCAGCGCTGATGAGCCTCTATTCGCCGCCTGCGACGGAACGACGCTGGTGTTTTGGAATTTGCAAACTTTACAGCCATGGCGCGTCTACTCGGCGCCGTGCGTCGATTTGTTCGCGCATCCGTCTGTGGCGATGTTTGTCGCTGTATTCGCGCCGCAGCGATCGAGCGAAGATGTCGAAGGTGTTGAAAACGCTGCCGTCGTCGTGCGATTCACCGGTCGGGACGCCACGCCCGCGAGTGCGTACGCGTGCCGCGACGGCGCGCCGGAAGCGGTGATTTTCCCGCCGGGCGATCGCTCCGACCGCGCCGCCGCCGCGACGTCGCTCGAGTCTTCGACGCCGATGCTCGTCATCACGCGCGACAGACAAATCATACGAGTAGGTGCTGAGACGAACCGCGAGGCGCGCGTGCGAGACGATATGGATGTCGACCTTAAGCTCGCGACAAAGACGTTCCCGGGCGGCGTCGCCGTCGTCGGCGCGCCCGCGAACCCGCAGTTGAAGGAATACCTCGCCGACACCGAAGCGAGCGTTCGTGCGCTCAATCTCAGCACTGAAGACGACGACGATGTTCCAGCGCAGGAGCGCGTCATCGGCGGCGCGCTTCAAGGCGTGGGTAAGATGCCTTGGGGCGCGCTCTTCGACTCGCCCTCGCACGAGTTGCCCCCGCTCACGACGCTGTGCCCGCGTTTCATGGACTCCATGCTCGTGCGACAGGCCAAACCCGACGCGGAATGATTCGACTATGACGAACGAAGAAAAACGTTTTAATCACCACATTAGCTACGTAGTGTCTTCTCTCGTCTCACAACAAAGTCTAAGCGTAAATGAGTTTACTTTGGGTTACGCAGCACCAAAATCACCGAATCGCCTCGTAAAAACATCTTGGAGATGAATCGATCTTTATTCACCGGTTTCGCCTTCGCCGCCCCCTTCCCCGTCTTCGGCACCTCGGTCCAAATCTCCTTCACGTTTTCCAGCACCATGTTACAGTGTCGATCGAACGCCTTGACGCGCGCCAAGAGCTTGCGATTGTTTCTACAATTGATCAAAACCTGCGTGTTCGCCTTCACCGACGCCGTGAGCACGCTCAGCGGCCCGGTGACGAACTCATTCTCTTCCTTATCGCCGTCTCTCGCGTCCATCGTCGACGACGCTCGCTCGTCGTTCGTTTCGCGTCGCCGCGCGGTGGATTCGGACGCACTGACCTAACGTCCTCCTCGCGCGCGCGCGTTCGAGGGTCCTCCTCGCGCGCGCGGGACGTCGGGACGTCGGGACGGGTGCGTGGACGCGAGGTCGGGCTCGGACCTCGATCGTCGGCGCGTTCGAGTGCGGACGCGCGGCGCGGAACGCTCGTCTCGAGGGCGCCGTCGGATTTTCGCGATCTTCGCCCCGGCGTCGGCGCGTCCGCGCTCGATCAAAGTTTGCAGCGCTTTTCGGCGCCGACGATGGGCGGTCCACGCGTGGGCAAACAGTGCGAAACGCGGTCGGTCGCCCATCGTCGACGACGACGCCACGTCCGCGCGTCGGCGCCGCGCGTCGCCGCACATCGCGATCGGCGCGCGGCGCGACGGCGACGTGCGGCGTCGACGGCGCGCGTCGACGCGAAGCGCATCGTCATCACCGCCGTCACCGCGCGCGCGCGAAGAGCGCCTCGAAGCGCCGTCGCGGCGTCGCTCGCGCGCGTCGCATCGCGCGCGCGCATTGTCGCGCCGTCGCCGCGCGCGCTTTTCGCGGCGTCGATCGCGGGACGCTCTTCGCGCGCGCGAGGGCGCGACGACGACGACGCGCGTCGGAAACGGACGAGGGAAATATCACCGCGCGGTGCGCGGCGATCGCGCGCGGGGGGGGCGACGCGCGCGCGGCATCGCTCGCGAACGACGCGTCGGTGTCGTTCGAACTCCACTGGACGATCGGCGGATTGATTTGATTTGATTGATCGATCGATCGATTCGGATCGCGCGGACGACGATCGCGATGGCGAGGGACGCGCGTCGGACGAGCTCGCGGCTGAGCGGACAGGGCGCGCGCGCGCCCGACGCGGCGACGGGGACGAAGACGACGCGGGCGTCGACGCGGGTTCAATCGACGACGGCGACGGACGCGAGTCGCGACGACGCCGGTCGCGACGAGCACGGCGGTGCGGCGGGAGAGGATGGAACGGTGGTGAACGTTCCGAGACGCGCGCGAACGGGTGCGTGCGCGCGCGCGCGCGCTCGAGATGCTTCGACGACGACGCGACGCGAGAATCGGCGCGAGCGGCGACTGACGACGACGATTTTTACGTACGACGAATAGCGACTCGGCGGAGACTGCGAAAAAGCGATCCGGCCGTCGGAGAGGGGGGTGGTGATGGCGACGAAGGGGCGATAGGGAGTGGTGGCGCCGGCGCCGGCGGTGAGGCGCGCGATGGAGCGAAGACGGCGGAGAAGAAGCGAGCGGACGCTCGAGACGGTAGAGGCGGCGCGCGCGCCGGCGCCAAGCGACGCGAGGCGGAAAAGAAGTCGACGGCGACGACGGTGAAACCAAGAAGTAGGAAAAATGGAGGCGTCAACACGAAGGAACGCGAAATCGCGGAGGCATTGTTCGATCTCGCCACGCTCGCTGCGGACGTAGACAGAGAGACGGAGGCGTCGGCGGGCGAGAAGAACGGGAAGCGAAAACGCAGCCGAACGACGAAGAAAGTAGCGGGCGCGATGTTTACGGCAACGACGACAACGACGACGAATGGGGGGCTCACGAACGCGAGCGCGGGTACGGGATACGGGATGCACGCGGCTGCCGGTTTCGGCGCCGGCTTGGGACTGCAGTTTTCTTCGGCGTTTCCGCCGCCGCCCGTCGGATACTTCGGCGGATCGCACGGCGTGAATCCGTACGGAATTTCCTTACCTCGACCGAAAAACGCCGCTTTGCACGTTTACATTTCTCATTTCATCGATTACACGCAGCAAGTGGTGCGTCAGACGGCGCCGGCGCTGGACGCCGGAGTCGACGACGTCGCGCGCGACACGTCGCAGGCGGGTGATCCGAGCACGTCCACCGCGCACGCACGCTTTCCGGGCGCTTTCTGTGGTCCGTTCCCACCGCTCATGAACCCGCACGTAATGGCTGCATTACTTTCCACGCAGCCGGTGATGGCGGGCGTCGGGGGCGGCGACGGCGGCGGCGGCGGCGGTGGAGGAGGAGGAG
>Ga0209666_1003814_pt1 | contig 10846 bp, 10 predicted proteins | sample SaaInlV_125m_DNA_FD_184679 | JGI IMG/M metagenome (GOLD analysis project Ga0209666, IMG submission 184679) | Marine microbial communities from expanding oxygen minimum zones in the Saanich Inlet - Saanich Inlet SI037_S3LV_10m_DNA (SPAdes)... | ecosystem: Environmental > Aquatic > Marine >...
CCAATTAAGGATCCAAATATTACAAAATACAAGGACATAGTAACTGCAGGTGGGACCAAAGTTTGAACCCAAATTCTTAAAAATCGCCTAATTTCTTTTACTGCTAAGGTCCATAGGCCCACAGTTATACTGGGATTATTTTTCATTAGAATTTACCATTTCAATAAATAACTCTTCGAGTCTGTTTGCTTCATTTCTCATTGATTTAACTTTAATGTTTAACTTGGTAAGCTCGTCAAATAATGCATTAATAGACCTGTCTTTACTTACCGCTGCTACAAGAGTTAAAGGATCTTCAAGTTTAATTGGAAAACCATCTATTACTGGTGCTTTATCTAAAGGTGACTGAAGATCAAAAACAAAACCTTGAACGTTAAGCGACCCTAATAGATCTTTCATGCCTGTATTAGCTACTATCTTTCCATCATCAATAATACCTATGTTTCGACAAAGCTGCTCAGCCTCCTCAAGGTAGTGAGTAGTAAGAATTATAGTAGTGCCATTTTGGTTAATTTCTTTAAGAAAAGACCACATTTCTCTTCTAAGCTCTATATCTACCCCTGCTGTTGGTTCATCTAGAATTAACAATTTAGGCTCATGAACAAGAGCTTTGGCTATCATGAGTCTTCTTTTGTAGCCACCTGAAAGAGTTCTTGCCTGTTGATCTCTTTTATCCCATAAACTCAATCTTTTTAAGATGCTTTCCACTCTTGGCAGTGCTTCTTTTTTAGGAATTCCATAGAACCCTGCTTGAGTAACTACTATATCCATAACCTTTTCAAATTGAGAAAAATTAATCTCTTGCGAGACAACACCCAACATAGTTTTTGCTAAAGGGGAGTTTTTTTCTGTATCAACATCAAAAATCTTCACGGTACCGGATGATTTTGTAACTAAAGACCCAATAATACCTATTGTTGAAGACTTACCGGCTCCATTAGGGCCAAGTAAAGCGTAAAAATCACCTTCATCTACTGATAGTGATATCCCTTTAAGAGCCTCTACTCCGCCAGGATAAGTTTTTTTAAGATCTGTAATCTCTAATGCAAATGCCATGATTTTTATTTCTCAGTTTTGTCTAAGCCAACAACAAATATACTAAGTATTATACCAATTAATAAACCAACCCATGCACTGAAGAAGGTTATAAAGACAGCTATCAATAGTGCTGATGCCATTTCAGAATTCTTTTTAGGTATTGCCATTGCGACATATGCACAAGCAAAACCAGTCAATATGAGAGTAAGAGATAAGGCCATTTGCATTAAAGGCTTCATTAAAGTTATGAACGGTAAAGTGAAATAGAGAATAGGGAGTGCCATTAGATAATATGAACCTAGGCCATCAAATATAGATGGCATTTCTTTAAAGCCCTTTTTCCATCTTTCAACAACAACAACATGAACACCCGTCCACAGTGCTCCCTGTGTTGGAAAAAAAGGATTTACTAATAAGCCTAAAAGATTTCTTGCAGCTATCGAAAGATGAGATCTGTTAAGGTCAATATCCAAAGTTTCATCTGGTCTAGATTTTTGGGCATCGTTAAGAACTTCATTTGCGGTAATTAAATCACCAAATAGCAACGTATAGCCTATTACAACCAAAGGAATTGCCTCTAGATACATTTCCATTGGAGGGAAACCAATAGCAAGTGGGGATGTTTTATTAAACAAAGATACAACATCAGGTATTTTAAAGCCCCATTCAATATTGAATGTAACCTCATTGCATAAAAAAGCTATGAATGCTGCAAGAACAAAACCAGGAAGAAGGCCTAGAGAGCCCACTTTACTAAAAAATTTATTATTAACCGCAAGTCTTTTAAAAGGGTCTGAGAAAGTTGTTATGACACAAACAGAAATTGCAACAAACATTGAAATTGGTTGTAATAATAACTTATCTAGATCTGTAACAAAAACTTGATAAAACGCCGCTAAGGCTGCACCAAGAATAATTCCAGCTTTCAGCCCATTGGGAATAATCTGTATTAACCTTTTACCCCAACCTGTAACACCTAAAATAAAAATAAGAAGGGTGAATTCAATACATATAGCTGCCATGTATTGGAAAGTTGTTACATCGTAAACACCAGTAAATTGACCTTTAGCAGCAAAGGCAGCAATAACAATAGGTAATGCAGGCGTTATCCATCCAGGAGCCATTGGCTCTCCAAATAATATAGGCCCGGAAGCTATTAACGTTCCAGCAATAAAACTTAAAGCAACTCCTTCTTCAAAACTAAGACCAAGCCCCATTGCCACAGGCACTGCTGCAAATGCAGTCGCTCCAGAAATAACCATGCCTTGAAAAAACTCACCAGCTCTAAATCTAATATGTATGAATGGAATTCTTAATGTAAATGGTCCCCATTTAATACCCCTACTGTTGTTTGTTGTATTCATTTAGTTAACTCTCCCATTGCGTTTTCTAAACCCTTTAAGGTTAAAGGATACATTCTATCTTCAAATAAGTCTCTTAAAATGCATACTGACGAGGAATAATCCCAATGATCATCAGGAACTGGGTTTAGCCAAGCCATATTATTAAAATGTTCTGTTAATCTATTAATCCAAGCAACACTTGGTTCTTCATTCCAATGCTCAATACTTCCACCTGAATTTGTGATCTCATACGGTGCCATAGTTGCATCTCCAACCACAATAATTTTATAGTCAGATGAGTATTTGTTAATAATGTCTTGTACAAGAAATCTCTCTTGCGATCTCCTTCTATTATCTTTCCAGACAGACTCGTAAATAGAATTATGAAAATAGAAATATTCTAAATGTTTAAACTCAGTTTTAATGGCTGAAAAAAGCTCTTCACACAGCGTTATATAGGGGTCCATAGATCCACCAACATCAAAGAGCACAATAACTTTAACTGCATTAGACCTCTCTGGTACCATTCTGATATCAAGATAACCAGCATTTTTAGCAGTTGATTTAATTGTTCCATCCATATCAAGCTCAAGATCATTGCCATGCCTAGCAAATTTTCTAAGTCTTCTCAAAGCCATCTTCATTTCTCTGGTACCAATAATAATAGAATCATCAAGATTGCTATATTGCCTTTGTTCCCAAACTTTCACAGCAGATTTTTGGCCACCCTCTCCCCCAACTCTTATGCCTTCTGGATTTTGGCCGCCATGTCCAAACGGCGAAGTACCATTAGTACCGACCCACTTATTACCGCCCTCATGCCTATCTTTCTGTTCTTCCAACCGCTTCTTAAATTCTTCAAGTAGCTTGTCAAGGCCGCCTAGTGACTTTATTTTTTTAAGTTCTTCTGGATCTAATTCTTTTTCAAATGCCTTTCTTAACCAGTCTTCAGGAATAAGAGCCTGAAAAATATCCTCAAGCTTCTCAATGCCCTTAAAGTAGATATCAAAAGCTTTATCAAACTTGTCATAATGTTTTTCATCTTTTACCAATATTGCTCTTGATAAATAGTAAAAGTCGTCAATGTTTGCATAGACTAATTGCTTCTCAAGAGCACCCAAAAGGTCCAGCAGCTCTCTAAGGGAGCATGGAACACCTGATGCTCTGACAGTTTGGAAAAGATTTATAAGCATTTACTTAGATGATGCAGATTCTCTTCTAGACATAAATGCCAATCTTTCAAGAAGTTGAACATCTTGCTCATTTTTTAACAACGCACCATAAAGTGGTGGAATAGCTTTAGACGAATCTGCATTTTTAAGTATTTCATCAGGCATATCATCGGATAATAATAGCTTTAACCAGTCAATCAATTCTGAAGTTGATGGTTTCTTTTTAAGCCCTGGAATTTTACGAAGATCAAAAAAGATTTCAAGCGCTTCACCAACAAGCTTTTTCTTTATTTTTGGATAATGAACAGAAACAATTTTGTTCATTGTTTGTCTATCAGGAAATTGTATATAGTGAAAAAAGCATCTTCTTAAAAATGCATCTGGTAGTTCTTTTTCATTATTAGATGTCATTATAATTAAAGGTCTGTGTTTGGCTTTGATGGTTTTACCAGTCTCATAACAAAAGAATTCCATTCTATCTATTTCTTGAAGCAAGTCATTTGGAAATTCAATGTCAGCCTTATCTATTTCATCAATTAACAGGACAACTTGTTTATCAGATTCAAATGCCTCCCATAACTTACCTTTATTTATGTAGTTAGCTATGTCCTTAACCCTCTCATCACCCAGTTGTGAGTCTCTTAACCTTGTTACCGCATCGTATTCATACAAACCTTGTGAAGCCTTAGTAGTTGATTTTATATGCCATTCGATTAACTCCAGCCCCATTGCATCTGCAACTTCAATAGCAAGAAGAGTTTTACCAGTTCCAGGCTCTCCTTTAATTAAAAGAGGTCTTTCAAGTGCTGCTGCTGCATTAACAGCCAGACTAAGATCTTCTGTTGCTATATAATTTTTTGTTCCGTTAAATTGCATCTTTATTCCCTATATTTTTGATAATTTTTCATCCGATTTAAGTATTCTAGTTAGTTGTCTGCTCGAAGCAACAAAATTTCCATTCAAATCCCAAATTCTTGCGTCTTGTTCAAAGTAACCTTTTCTTATATCTGAGGCTCTAAAGTCTGCAAACAACTTTGAAGTAGTTGGCATCATGCGTATATGTGTTGTTAAGGTGATAGTTGGAATCCAGCCAAGTGCTCCATATTTATTTGAGACTACCGGAGGAAGAATATCGGAATAATAGAAAAGGCAAAATTGATCAGCAAGCCCTCCAGACATTTCTAAAAAGGCTGAGCAACGTGCTTCAGCACTCTCTTCTCTATCTGATCTATCCCACCAAGCATGATTAGGATGAACCCTGCAATCTAGTTGCTTGATGAATGATGGGGTGAACCCTTCTGAAATCATGTCATAGTTCAAGCTTTTGTATTGATTATGATTATCATCATTAAATATCTCAGGCATGGCTGTATTCAAACCATCAAAGCCTTTCATATGTTCAAAATCAGAACAAGTGCCTGTTAAAGTTGCACGTACTTTGTCATCCTGGATAAGCTTTACGAATCCAGATGAACTGCCTCGACCAACCTTAAGAATATCAACTTCTAGAAATGCATCTTTTGCTTCAGTTCTATCTAAGTATTGTATAGATGAGCTAATGGATGTTGAATGAGGAAGGCAAGTTACCAATGCATTATTCATTACAGCCTTAAGATAACCTCCATGTGGTGTATTCCCAACAAAATAATCTCTATCAGGGGTTATTTTAAACGAGCTATCTGATAATTTTTCAATAGAAATAGCTGAGTGAAATTTATTAAATTGATTCATGTTTTATGATTTTAGTTCATAATTATGGATATATAAAACCTTTAATTATGAATAAACTATTTGACATAGCATGCAACTTTACAAGTAACAGATTTAACGAAGATTTGGATAAAGTTATTGTCAATGCTATTGATAAAAATGTAGATAAGTTTCTCCTTGTTTCAGCAGAAATGGGAGACATTGATAGAATCTTAGATATAAATAACTTGTATCCAAATAATTGTTACTTTACATCTGGGGTTCACCCGCATCATGCAAATGATTTTTTTGATGAGTCTCCATCTATTTTAGACAAGCTTGTTATAGAACATAATCCAAATGCTATTGGTGAGACTGGTCTTGATTTTTTTAGAAATATATCAAGCTATGATAATCAGGTCTATGCATTTGAAGAGCAAATTAAAATTGCTATTAAGCATAATAAGCCTCTCTTTCTTCATCAGAGAGACTCTCATAGAGATTTTATAAATGTGTTAAATAAATATAAAAACTATTTACCTAAGTGCGTTGTTCATTGCTTTACAGGCTCTCGAGACGAGCTAAATGAATATTTAAATAGCGGTTTCTATATAGGATTAACTGGTTGGATATGTGATGAAAGACGAAATCAAGTATTGAGAGAAACTATTAAAGATATTCCTTTAGAAAGATTGATGATAGAAACTGATTGCCCTTATTTAATCCCAAGAAATATTAAGGTTAAAGGCAACAGAAATGAACCATCCTTTTTGCCACATATAGCTAGCGAGATTGCATCTTTGATGCACGTAGATGAAAAAGTTCTGATTAAGCAGACATATGAGAATGCAATAAACTTTTTTAATTAAAAGCTTTGGGGTCTAGGTTAAATTTTTCTATTAACTTTGAGCTATCAGCACCCTTCTCTTTTGAGTTATGTTTAATACCTAATACAGATTTTGAAAACCTTGGCGAGGGATTGGGTTGAATAACTCCATCCAAAGTTGTGAAGGTTTTTCTTTGTATATTATGCTCATTTAACGGAGCTTCAGAAATTGAAAGAACTGGGGTTACGCAACCATCAGTATTGTCAAATATTGAAGCCCATTCATCCCTAGTTTTTGTAAGAATGATTTTTGTTACTTTATCTTTTAATTCTGTCCATTTACTTTTATCCATTTGATTTAAAAAATCTTTATCTGTAATTTCAAGTTTTTCTAAAAAAATACTATAAAACTTAGGTTCAATAGACCCAATAGCTAAAAACTTACCATCTGCACATTCGTAAGTATCATAAAAATGAGCAGCCCCATCCAGCAAATTTGACTCTCTTGCATCTTCCCAGTAACCCATTTGATTAAATGAATAAAAAAAACTCATTAACATAGAAGCTCCATCAATCATTGCAGAGTCGACAACCTGGCCTTCTCCTGTCTTGATTTGATGAACAAATGCAGCTGTCATTCCAAGAGCAAGATGCATCCCTCCGCCACCATAATCACCAATCAAGTTTAGCGGAGGAGATGGAGGAGAATTTTTTCTTCCCATTGCTCCCAGCGCTCCTGTAAGAGAAATATAATTAATGTCATGACCTGCATTTTTAGACATAGGCCCGTCTTGACCCCAACCAGTCATTCGCCCATAAACAATCTTTGGATTAATCTTAAAACAATCATCAGGACCTAAACCCAAGGATTCCATAACTCCTGGTCTATAACCTTCAATCAAACCATCAACTTGAGAAAGTAACTTTAAAATTTCATCTCTTGTAGCAATTTTTTTAAGATCTGCAGTTAAGGAATACTTTGATCTATTATGAATATCAAACTTATTGTAAATACCCTTTTCATTGATTCTGTTAATAGTTATTACTTCGGCACCTAGATCAGCAAGTGCCATTCCGCAAAAAGGACCTGGTCCAATTCCTGCAAATTCGACTATTTTAATTCCATTTAATGGGCCCATAGGATAATACTATTTGAAAAGATTGAATTTGACTAATAAATTTGGCAGTAAAGTTAAGGATGAAATGAAAGAGATAATGAGAGCCATGCTTGTAAAAATTCCAAATAGAACGGTTGGGAAAAAATTAGAGAAAGCTAAAATCGAAAAACCAATAGCTATAGTAGCTGCAGTGTAAAACAATGCCCTGCCTACATTTATGTGGGAATTTTTCATTGACATTATAGGGTCATTTGTTTGCTTCATCTCTTTTTTATATCTATACATGTAGTGAATAGTGTTATCTACGGCCATACCTACGCTTATAGCCGCAACAGTGATTGTCATTATATCTAGAGGAAGACCAAGGAGGCCCAATACCCCTACCACAGACAAAGCAACAAAAATATTTGGAACAAGACCAATTACCATGGCTTTAAAACTTTTAAATATTAGCAAGAACATTAAAGCAATTACCGCAAATACAATAGATATGGAACCAATTTGAGCTGCAAATAATGATTGCAGCATATTATTGTAAAGAACTGCTAGGCCGGTAATTTCAAATTGATCTTCGTCTAAATTAAAATTCTCAACTAAATCATACCTAATTTCTTTAATCAGATTATTTCTATTCAATCCTGGAGCAGTTTCAACAACTCTTGTTGAAATCCTCACAACCGAATCATCTTCATTTATGTATGAATATAACAATGTATCTTTAATATCTTCTGGAAGGACTGATCTCAACAATGCTAATTCAAGATCATTAAGGTCTTCCCCTTCATTTATCTCCCTAGCAAGCTTAATGCCGCTTGCGACACTCAAAACCTTACCTATCTGATCTTTAGCACTTAAATAATCGTGTATCTCTTCAAGTTTAGATAAACTATAGATATTCCACCAATATCCTGATGCCTTAGAAGAATCATCTTCAAATAGATCGTCAATAAAAAGGTCATCTTCCTCGCCCTCATCAGTAAAATTATCAGATGGTTCAGAGATTATAATATCTAAAGTAGCTGTTCCTCCTAGGTCTGTGTCTATCTTTAACATACCCTGATAAATTTCAGTTGAGCTATCAAAATAATCTATAAATTTATTTTCAACCTCTAATTTGGACGACCCTAGAATAAGCAAGCATGTGGCTATAAGGGATATTAAAAAAATAATTAAAGTATTATGTTTAGAAAAGTTATAAAGAATATCTGTAATCTTATGAAGTTGTAAAATATCCTTTGTTTCAATATTTTTAATTAAAATTAAGGCGCTGGGTATAAAAGTAAATGTTGTGACGAAAGCAAAAAGTATCCCTACAGACATCATCTTTCCAAATTCTATTACGGGCTTTAAATCACCAGAAAGCAAGGACATAAAAGCTATTCCCGTTGTAAACGCTGCAAAAAAACATGGGGCTATGATTTGCCTTAATGTTTCATTCAATCTTTCTTTTCTAGAAGGAATGCCTTCCATCAATTCATTAAATTTAACTAGAACATGAACTGTGAGTGAAATAGTTAATATTAATAAAAGTGCTATAAAGTTCGATGATACGACGCTTATTTTCCAGTCCATAAAACCAAGAAATGCTGCTGTGGAGAATGTTGCAAGAAAAGCATTGGTTAATGGCAAAATGACAAACCAAATATTTCCAAAAAATAAGTAAAGCATGAGAGCAAAAACAATTGCGACTCCAAGACCAAAAACAACTAAATCATCTTGAATGAATGACATCATATCTGTAGCAATCATTGATGGGCCACCAAGATATATCGTTCCATAGTCTTTATATGAAGATATTACATCTCTTATAGATTTTATGGTTTCAACATTTTGATTTGAAATCTCATCATTAAATTTAGAGATCTCGGAACTCAAAGCCACAACCAACTCTTCATCATTTAATTCAAGCGCTTCATATCTTCTTTCAATAAGATTATTGTAATTTTCATTAGCTTTAATATTTATCTGTATGGCGGTTGTATTTCCATCTTTGCTGATAATAAGACTTTGATATATGGGGTTGTTTAAAAATTCATCTTTTGCCAAAGCAAGATTAATATCCGGATTATCAAGATCTTTTAAATTATCTGATACATCAACCAAAGGGACTCTTGGTTGAAAGAAAACAGGAGCATCTATAATTGATAAAACAGACTCAACTCTATCAACCTCTCCAAGCTCTTTATCAAGCTTCTTAATTAATTCTATAATTTCGCTCGAGAAAATTTCACCATATGGCTCAAATACAACTATAAGAAAGTCTGAGCTACCAAATTCTTTCTCAATACTTCTATAGGTTTTTAGCGCTTGATCACCCTCAATAACGAGAGCATCAGAAGATGCATCAAGTTTAAAATTATTTATGCCATAGGAGCTTGCTAACATCAGCAAACCTAACAATAAAAGAATATGTTTGTGGTAGTTATTAATTATATTTAAGTACTTTTTCATTTTTTATTTACGCATTGAGGAGATTCAAGGTCTGATTTATTATTTTTAAATTCCTCACTTGTGAATAGATGCATTGACAAGGCATGAATATTATCTAAAAGGCCTGCTAAAACTTTATGCACCTCTTTATGTCGCTCGATTAGCTTTAATCCAACAAAATCATCGGCAACAATTATAAGTTTAAAATGAGTTTCAGAGTTCAATGAAGTATTGTGAAGATGGCTTTCGTTAATGACGTCAATAGAGTCTATGTTAATTGAATTACAACAAAGAGTTTTAATTTTAAGGGCGGTATTCATTTATCTATAAGAGGTTGTAAGAATATTAACCATCTAGCGAAGGATTAAGATTAATATTATTAATAGTTTTTATAATTTGCTCCCAATGAAGCCAGTTTTCGGTATCCATAGAGGCGGCGTATTCAGCAGCTCTCAGCATGGCAATAGTTTCAGCTTCCTCTCCATATTGCGATATTAATGCTATGGCTGAATTTTCAATACTTTTATTCATGATTTGTAATTAAAGGCTAGCCATTAGATATGAGTTTCATATCAGCTCTTTCAATCATCCCCCAGTCAATAATCTTAAACTCACCAGCATTTGTTTCAACCAAAGCAGTGCATGATTCAACCCAGTCACCACAATTATGATAGGAAACGCCATTAATTGTAGTAATTGCAGCTTTATGAATATGACCGCAAACAAGACCATCAAAATTACGCCTTTTGCACTCATTTGATAAAGACTCCTCATAATCTGACATTTTATTTACTTTCTTTTTTGCCTTATCTTTTAGATATTTTGCCAAGGACCAATAGCCAAAGCCGAGTCTTGATCTGAAAAAATTTAGAACAATGTTTATTTTAAGAAGAAGTGTGTATATTTTATCCCCAAGAATAGATAGCCTTTTTCCATATCTAGTTACAACATCAAATTGATCGCCATGAATAATTAAAAGCTTTTTTCCCCTTACAGTTGTGTATGAATGCTCCTCTTTAAGTTCTATGTTACCAAGCTCAAGTGGTTGGTAAAGTCTCAAGAAGTCATCATGGTTTCCTGTAATATAAAAAACCTTTGTGCCCTCTTTTGATTTATTTAAAAAATTATTAAAAACATCGCTATGAGATTGAGGCCAATATAACTTTGACTTAAGCCTCCAACAGTCGATAATATCTCCAACTAAAAAAAGATTATCGCAAGAATGATTAT
>Ga0209666_1003817_pt1 | contig 10841 bp, 6 predicted proteins | sample SaaInlV_125m_DNA_FD_184679 | JGI IMG/M metagenome (GOLD analysis project Ga0209666, IMG submission 184679) | Marine microbial communities from expanding oxygen minimum zones in the Saanich Inlet - Saanich Inlet SI037_S3LV_10m_DNA (SPAdes)... | ecosystem: Environmental > Aquatic > Marine >...
TATTAATTCATCCTTTTTTCGGGATTATCTTAATGGAAGTCAAAGGTTTTGGTATCTTCTCCAAAGATGGAAATTGGTACAGGACTGAGACTGTACCGGGAGAGGGTGATAGGGAAAAACGTATAAAAAGTCCCTATATGCAAATCGAAAATGCACGAGGAAATCTTAAAGATTTTTTATATGAACACAAGGATGCTTTCAACCCAATGATAAAAAATTATTCTGATATTAATAAAATAACCATCCACACACTGGTAGTGTTTCCATATCTTCCTAGCTTTGAAAACTTAGGAATAGAGTCTGAAAAAAATAATACCGTTACCCAAGTAGACTTGGAAAATATTGATAAATTCTTAAAATCAAACATCCCCAAATTAAAATTTAAGGACTTCAGAAAAATACAAGATAAATTAAAAGAAATCATCATTCCAGATATAAATACAGTACCTATGAGAGGTTTAACAAGAGATATTGAACAAAAGCTAATGTCATCAACAAAAGAACAGTCAATAATATTGAACTCTATTTTAGAAAATAATTCTAAAATATTTGTAACAGGCCCAGCTGGATCTGGAAAAACAGTTTTGGCGGTTGACGCTGCAAGAACCTTTTCTAAAAACGAAAAAAAGGTGCTCTTTCTTTGTTATAACCAAAACCTCGGAAAGTATCTAAAAATTCTTTTACAAGATTATATAGAAATAGAGGTTTATTCTCTTTTTAGTTTCTTTTCAAAGATAAATATTAATCTTAAAGACTCTGGAACTGCACACTTATCCCCCACAGATGCGGCGCCATTGATAGCTGAACTGTTTAGTGATAACTTTGATAAATTTTCAAATGATTTTGATGTACTTATTATTGATGAGGCACAGGACTTTTCCCCTTTGTTTTGGCCAACATTTGAATTATTAACTGAAAATAAAAAATGGTTTATTTTTGCTGACAAAAAACAGGCGATTACTCACGTAGATTGGACATTACCTGATTTGAATAATGAATCTTGGCTTAAATATCCTCTAACGAAATACCTACGTAGCACTAAGGAAATATCAGAAAAAGTTCTAAATGTTTTTGACCTTGAGCAACTACCTACAAGCATAAGCGGTATTGAGCCAGAATTTCAACTTAGTAAGGGTGATTGGAATAGCAGTCTGGAATTACTTTCAAGTACTGTTGAAAAACTTTTTGAAGAAGAAGGCTATGAATCATCTCAGGTCCAAATTTTAATTCCACATAGTAGGTATTTAGACGAAGTTGAACAAGCAGGGTACAAAGAAAATAAGAAAATCGGAGGTATCAAAGGTATTAACATAGAGTCGATATACAAATTTAAAGGCTTAGAAAGTGAAGTTGTATTATTACTAGCTCCAAATTTGGAGAGTTTAAAATCCGAAAACACTTCAGATATAAAAAGCTTAATGTATGTAGGCATGTCTAGAGCAACTACTTCTTTAATTGTAATTGGCAATCAAGAAGTTAAAGAGTTAACGAACTGGGATCAATAAGTGTCCTATGAAAATTAGATAGCTTTAGTGAATTTAAACTTTGATAATGTAAATTCGTTAATTTTGGAGATCCTATTACAACACTTAAGCACTGTGCTCTTGATAGTGCGACATTCATCCTATTGTAATTTAATATAAAATCTAATCCTCTAGGCGCGTCTTCATAATTTGAAGCAGCTAAGGAAACGATAACAATTGGAGCCTCTTGACCTTGAAATTTATCTACTGTACCAACTCGAAATTTTTCTCCTAATCGCTTCCCGATTTCATAAACTTGAAGATTGTAAGGTGAAACAATCAAAATGTCTTCTTCAACTATTTGTCTCACCTGACCAGCTAGATTAATTTCGGAATTTAGTAATTTTCCTGTTATGTCCTCCAGAGCATCTATCTCTTCAAAGCTTGCTTGTGTATTTCCTTCGTGTTCTACGTTTATAAATTGAATACCTGAAGGCATTAATGGCTTTTCATAGCTGTCTAAAAATCTCTGTGAAGTCAAGGGGTCATTCAACAGCCTATTGTCATAAAAAAAGGTTGATATAAAACTGTTAATTGTTGGGTGTAGCCTGTAAGTTTTATCCAAAAAAACACCGAGTTCTTCTTGAATAGTCACACTATCTCCAACTAAGTACTCCAGGGTTGTGAAACCATTATTGTTAGGATGAGAACCTTTCTTTACTTGTGGTAGTTGCTGTGGATCTCCTATTAGAACTAAATTCTTTGTAGACTCTGTAGCTGCCAGTGTCGTTGCCAAGGGAACTTGACCAACTTCATCAATAATTATAAAATCAAACTGATCTTTGTGTTTTTTATGACAAATTCTGTTAATGAAAGTTGAAAGGAGATTAGATTTTTCTAATTGGCTGGCTGTTGCTGATCTAATGTGATCAATTTCTTCAATTTCTTTTTTTATTTCCTCACTACCTCCAAGAAAATCTATCACTTCTTCATCGTTAAGGTAGTGACTTACTTTTTTCGCTAAATTTAAACTCGATGCATAATTTGGCGCTACTAAACCTACCTTGTATCCATCGTGATAAAGTTTTGCAATTACTTCACCAAGCATTGAAGACTTTCCTGTACCTGGTGGACCTTGAATTGCTAAAAATGTATTGTGCATTTTTAGACAAATCTTATAAATATCATCACTTGAAGGGTTCTTTGAATTAGCTATGGAAATATCACTACTCGGTTTTTTTTCTAAGATTTGATTAATAATCTCAGGCAAATTTTTAGTTTCGATGAATTGATCACAAATGTTTTTTAATGCTTTGAAAGGACTGTCGGCAACGTTTCCATACTTTGCTGGCACGGGGTTAACTATTGCACTTGCTGATTCAAACCTAAACACAACTGAAGAATCATGGTCATGTTTAGTTTTCCATTGTTTTTCAGAAATATTAAAAGTTAATACAAAGGGGGATTCTCTGATGTCCGATACAGTTGCATAAAACTCTACATCTTCATAGCTGTTATTTGTTGGTACTGAAAGAATTACTTCATCACTTTGCTTAACTTTTTTAAAGGTGTTGTCTAAACATTCATAAGAAAGACGGTAATAATTGTCTAATAATTCTGGCTTTTCTAAAAGTTTTAAATATGCAAAACTACTGGCGTTATAAACTTTTTCTTCAACTGGTAATTCTAATAAATTAAATAACTCCCAGAAATCTGCCTTTTTTTCTCTCCTGTAGTAGCCAAGTATTGTTGACATAAAATTTTTAGATTCTTCAGTTACAGTTTTGGTAACTAAATCATTAATCAATTCTTCGTACTTTTGTAGTTCAATGTCTTCCTCAGAAGGTTTGCTGCTTTCTTTTTCTTGATATTCAAATAAATATGGATATTCATCTTTCATGCCTCTTAACCAAACACACACAGCTTCTGTTGCGAAACAATCATCCATGTTATACATAAGAATTTCATTTTTAAGATCTTCATTATTTGTTGATAAATATTTTTCAAAATAAAATATTGAATCTATTCCAGAATTGAGGTCTAATTCTCTTTTGTAGCCTGGGATTTCTTCGATCCGCTTTAAGCTGTAGGAGTCCTTACCGATGATAAATGATTTTCTTATAACTTGATAAAGATCAACTAACCTTCCATCTTTTATCCACTTATCAATAATTATTTCATGTAAACCAAATTTTTGTGCTGATTTCAACAAAGATGTTTTTTCATAATGTGCATAATGATATATTTTGAGGCTTGGAAATTCCTTAATTCGCTTTTCTACCCAGTTAACAAACTGATCAAAAATATACTTTTCTTCAAGTTCTGATTCGGCCCATAAATCGTCTTTGAAAACTAATTCTCCAGAATTATCTTTATAAGCTACACCATATAAATACTCTAATGTATCTTCAGATCGGAAATTATAAAATGGGTATCCTTCGAGATCAAAGTAAATGTCTCCAGGTTGTTCATCTGGAAGTAACGTATGCAACCAATGAACAGATTCCTCGTCATTCCGGAGCTCTATATGGGTAAAATCTTGATTTGATTTTTTCTGAGCATTTGCTTGCCGTTTAATTTTATCTAATGTTTGATGAGGAATTTTGTCTAAAAAATCATCTTCAAGTTCAATTAGTTGATTTGCAGTATTTATGTTATTTTTTTCAAGAATGTCAATTTGCCTACTGTTAATATCTGCAACAAGTTCAAGTGCATCATTGTCTTGCCAAAAATTATTTGCTGCATCACTAAACTCTTCAAAAAACTCCCATTTTCTAGGCGTGGGGCGCTCATCGATAGAATAGTTACTAACCTCATCTAAGAATTTGTCTTTTAGATCTATAAAAAATTTGTAGTATTCGAATAATTTAAAACTCTCAACCTGTTGGTTGCCAAGAAAAAACCAGCCTTTTTCTGGTAATGTATTTTGGTATTCTTCCAGCATCCAAGAGTATCCACATACCTGTAATAAAAACTCTGGTTTAACCTGCTTAGCAAGCTTTGCATCCATAACTTCATATAATTTATTTTCTTTATTGTAAATTAAAAAATCTGCCCTTCCGATAAAGTTTTCTCTTCTTAATGTTGGTTGAACAATGACGTCAGTGTTTGATAAAATTAACTCTCTGCTTTCAATCTCAGAATTTAATGGGTTCTGAATTTGTTTTACAGAATCATACTTATCAATTAAATATCTTTTGGCATCATCTTCATTTTTTTCTGACCTAAGAAGTAAAGAAGAATTATGAACCATATCATTCTCTAAGAAGACAGTTCCAGGATTTTCAAGGTTAGCCCAAGTTGCCCAAGATGAATAAGGCGATCTAAAAAATCTTACAATATCTGTAATGCTGAATTCTAATTTGTCTTCTATTTTTTTCATTTAATTTGTATTCATAGGGACTTTAGGAACTTGTCTAATTCTTTCAGTACTTTATTCTTATCGTTAAACCAGTCAGTAGACCAAATTCTAAAGAAAATCCAACCTAGATTTTCAAGATTTCGTTGTCTAAGTCTATCTCTGTCTCTTGCAGATCTTGATGAATGATATCTTGCACCATCAAACTCCACAGCCAAAATCCATTTTCCAGGCAAATCCTTTTTAGCTAACACAAAGTCAATAAAATAACCAGAAACTCCGTATTGTGGTTCAACAATGTAACCAAGTCTTTCAATTGCTCTTTTGATTTGTTGTTCAATTGGATTCATAGGTGGCTTAGACACCAATTTATTATCAAAAGCATTTAAACCTGCAATTCCTTTTTCGTTATCTGGAGCTTCAGATTCAAGCTTAAAATAGGCAAGTAACGATTTAAACATTTTTAGTCCATCTGATTGCATTTTTGAATCAAGTAGTTCTTCATGAGTAATAGTTGAAACAACTGTCATTGCTTCTTTTGCACGACTTGCCGCAACATTCAGCCTTCTATCTCCATTTTGTTGGTTAATAGGTCCAAAGTTGTAAACTAATTTTCCATCACGTTTTCCATATCCAACAGATAGAATCACAAAGTCTCTCTCGTCTCCCTGTACTGTCTCTAAATTTTTAATCCTGAAAGGCTCTACAGTATCTTCCCACTGTTCAATATATTTTGTAATGTGGGGTTGTTCTTCGTATTCTTTGAAAAATAAATCTTCTATATTTTTCATATGTGATGATCCAAAGGCGATAACAACTAATGATTTAGCTGAGTTTTGCAGCATGTGGTTTGAGATTTCTTCGCAGACAGCTCTCACCTCATCTGGATTGGAACCTTTTTCTGAGTTTTGATCTGTTTCAACTTTTACAAATTTTATAGCATCTAAATTAGAAATTCCAGGAATAGTATTTAAATTATATTTCATCGAAATGTTAGAAGTAGTTATTAAACGTTCATCTTTACTTCTGTAATGATATTCAAGTTGCTTGTTTCCCATAGGGTCTATTATTGAATCCATCACATCTAGAATTGAGTCAAAATCTTGTGTAAGTGTAGTAAAGTCGTCTTGGAGTTGTGTTTTGAAAAAGTTTGTAGGTGGAAGCTGTTTAGAATCTCCTGCAACTACTAATTTTTTTCCTCTAGCTATAGCAGTAACAGCAGAGGAAGTCTGTATTTGGCTAGCCTCATCAAAAATTACAATATCAAATAATTCTTTTCTTGGTAATACCTGAGAGGCTACAAGAGGAGACATAACCCAACAAGGTTTAACCCGAAGCATAATATCTTCGGCTTCTTCTAGTATTTTACGGAAATTAGCTTGTCGACGTCTTTTATTAGCCTCTGTCTTAATTTTAAGAGCCTGGTTCGAATACTCCGATTTTGCTTTTGCTAAATTTTGATTATATTGTTTTTTAATTTGTTCAATGTTCTGCAGAATACGTTTTTCTCCATCAAGATCGCTATATTGCTCAATTAATTCATTTTTATCTTCAGAAATCTCACTCAAATTATCTCTGTAAATTTTATTCAAAATAGTCTTGAGGATTATTGCTTTAGTAATATTTTCGAGATTATCTTTTTTACCTAAGTCAAATATTCTAAAATATTCAAATTCAAATTTAATTAAAGTTTTATACGTCTCTGCAAGTTGTTCTAAACCACTAACTATTGGGGATTCTAAGAGTGTATTTAAAACTGACGAGAGTTCCTCTATAGAAGTAAACTCATTTATCTTAATATTTGTATTTTCCTCTACGTCCTCTCTACTTCCTTCCAATTCGGCAAATATCTTAGCAATATCAGCAGTAGCGATAGTTAATTCGTTAATTTTTTGAAAATCGAATTTATATGATTTAAGAATATTTTTAGCAACTACGACATTTCTTGCGTTACCTTCAATAGTTTTTTTTGTAATAAAAAACTTTCTTAGTTGAAAAGGCTTTAATTTTAAGAAAAGTTCATCCTTTGATTGCTGCAGTTTTGATGCAGCATTTTTATTATTAATTTTTTTAAACTGATCAATTTCATCAAGTAGACTTTCAAAGTCCTCAGAAAAGATTTCCGAGTCAAACACATTTAAAACTTTATTTATTTCAAGAGCAATATTTAATAACTCATATATAGATTTAATTTCTTTAAGCTCTAATTCAAATAAAGTGTTCAGTTTCTTAAATAACTCTAGGCTCTCTGGCTGTACCAAACGAGAGATATTTTTAAGATGTTCCAATAGGTGATCATAGGTTTCTATCTCTAAGAAATTTTCATTCAGTAGTAAATAATTTTCTAGGAATTCAATATCGAGATTTTTATCAGAAATTATTTTATTACGTTTTAAAACTGAACTAACAATTTCTTGAACATTTTCTGAAGAAAACTTTGAAATATTTTCTGAAGAAACCTCTCCAATCAAACTCTCTATTTCTTCATTATCAATATTTAAAAACAACTCCGACAACTCTTCATGGCCTTCAAGGAAATTGCTTTTGTCCTCTGATGTAAATTGTTCTAGTTCCTCAAAGTTTTTATAACCTGTCTTATTAGTGAGTTCGTTTAACTTCTTTCTAGCTTCAAAAAGATCCTTATCAAGTGATTTGTGAGATCTGTCATTATACGTTTGTACCCCATTTTCGATTAATTTGGAAATCTCGTCGTAAATCTCTTTTTTATTTGAAGCTTTTAGCCCTTTAAACACATCAAGAATCAGAAAGTCTAAACTTTTTTCATTTAACCTTTTTAAAACAGCATCAATAGCTGCTCTTTTTTCGGATACAAATAGAATTTTTTTTGGTTCATCTAAAGAGGCGCAGTAGCTTATCATATTCGCAATTGTTTGACTTTTTCCTGTTCCAGGAGGACCTTGAACTATTAAGTGAAAACCTTTTCCAGCCGCTAAAACAGGTATCTGTTGAGAAGAGTCTGAATCTAAAATAAGATACTCTTCAGACGGTTTTATAGTATCAATTTCTTCATCAGTTGGAAAAACTTTATACGTATCTCTGATTTTTTCATCAATTTTATCACCGTTGACAGTAACAATTGCTTCTCCTAATTCATGGTCTGAGAATAATTCTTCGAATTCAGATGATCCTAGGTCTGCAACCATTGGCAAATTTGAGTAATCAAAATATCCGAACATAGATTTGTCTTTAATCTTTAAGCTCTTTACACCTTGAGCGACATAGTAAGACTTAAATGCGTCGATAGCTTCAGAAAATTTGTTTATACCTATACCGTCTACGATGTACTTTTCCTCGAATTCTTTGGAAGGAAGTATTCCTTTTTCATTTTTAAAATACTCAATCAAAACCTGATTTACTTCAAATTCATTTGAAATTGTTAATTTGTACTTGCCTCTTTTTTTAATAGAAATAGAAGATAAAAATAGCGGTGCTTTAGGTTTTTTGTTTTCGTCATCCCAGGTTACAAAGTGTCTTGCATACTTAACTACGGAAACACCCTTTTCTTCATTCGCTGTTGATTCTTTTTTCTGGAGTCCTTTAATCCCATTAATAAAATCTTTTATCTCCTTATTGTATTCTTCTTGAAGAGTCTCTTGATCAGTTGTCATTTTGATCCTTTAGCTTTTTAATAAATTCAGCTATTTCTTCTGGTGATGGGTTCCCCCCTAGTGGTTCAACTTCCTCAACTACTTCTTCTTTTTCTTCATGAATCTGCTGATATTCTACGTTCTCTTCAGGAACTTGATTTTCAAAAGGAATTAAGTCCTCTTCCGCAGAGCTTTCCTCAGGAACTAAAGTCTCCTCCAAATTGATATTTTCTTCTTCACTTTCTGTATCTTCAGAAATTTCTTCTTTCTCAGCTATTTCTTCCGTGTTATTAGGCTCCATAAAGTAATCAATGATGTCTATCTCTATCTCGGAATCAATTAGCTTTTGATCAACTTCTTCAGAAAACTTTTCTAAATTAAAAAATTTAAGATTATTCAGTTCAATTTGGGATTTGTAATTTTTTAAATATAAAAGTTGGTTGCGACCAGTTAAATCTAGCAGCTCAGCTCTCCATGAATTTAGAGCATCTCGAATGTTATTATGTTTAATTGGTTCTTCCATTAATTATAATTTAACATTTCTTACAAAGATTTACAGAAAAATTATTGTATTAATTTAGAATTAAATATGGTAGAAAAGTCAGAACTATTTTTTAGCTCATTTACAAACAAAAAAGGTATATCTAAATTAAGTGCAAATTTTACAATTGGATTTGCTAGAAAACTTGCAGGCTTAGACGAAGATGCATATAAAAGTTTTATTCAAGATTTAAATACCGAGCTGGAGAAGTTTTAAATTAAATAGAATAAGCGGATTAAATGTTAGAGATATAGGTCTTGTTGAAAGAACTGTAGATAACTTTTGAGAAAACCTTTGGAGGATTGTCAATGAAAAATATAATAGTATAAGGAAGAATGAAAAAATATATAATAATTTTACTAATACTCATGGCATGCAGTCCTGACAACACAGTATCAATAACTGAGGAGACTCCAAAAGAAGAGACTGTGGTTGTAGAAACTCAACAAGAAGAAAGTGTAGTTAAGGATATTCCTGAAGTAGAAAATGTAGTTAAGGATATTCCTGAAGTAGAAAATGTAGTTAAGGATATTCAAGATACTTCTGTCCGTGATTATAGATATAACAGAGGTGTACTTAGGTATGCACCCTGGCAAAGTATTCCATTAGTTTCGAAAGCCACTCATGCCTATGAAGAGAAAACAATTGATCCTGATCATGATTACATTGATTACTTTATATATAGTGTTGACTTTCCTCAATTCAATGAGGATATTGCCTGCAACAAAGAGATAAATACGGCAATCACAAATACCATGAATAGTTTTATCAGTGATAAAAAAAGTATTCTTGAAAACTACACACCTAAAGATGCTGAAGAAGATGGGTATGAGTTTTGGGAGCAACTCCTAGTTTATTATGATATTGTAGAGGTCTCTGATTTTGTAGTTTCCGTAATCATTACAAACCAATCATATAGCTTTGGTGCTGCTCATCCTGTCTCTTATCCTGTATCTTTAAATTTTGATTTGAGGGACTGTAGTGAGATTTCAATTACTAAGCTTTTTGATGTAAATTCAGGATATGAAGATGTTCTTTTGCACGAAATGCAATTACAAGTTTGTTCACCATTATATGAAGATCTGTGTAATCAATATTTCGAAAAGGAACCAAAATCACTCATAGATCTTGAAAGATGTTGTTCTGTCGTAGCTATTTCACAATATGGTTTATTTATTAACTTTTGGGAATACGAGGTAAGTGGATATGCACAAGGTGCAGAATTAATCCTGATACCTTGGGCTGGAATAGCTTCAAATTTAGACAAAGATGGCCCTTACTCAGATATTCTTAGAGAATATAGTCAAATGTCTTGGTTGGTGACTCCTTATGAACCAGAATGGGACTTCTAAAAAACCCTGTAACCAATTGAGCTTTTTAGAGTCTAAATAATAGAACCAAAAAGATAAATCCATCTTTTTAACCCAATCAACATAATTTGAAAATACTTTGTATGAAATATTGGGGTCACCAACAACAAATTAATAATATTAGGAGATCATCTATGTATAAAACAAAAACTGTATATCCAAAGTATAAAAATAATAAGCTTTCTTTACTCTTTCTTGTCTATTGGATATTTAAGAAAAAGTTTATTTTTTATATAATTTTTCTGCCAATCGCAGCTTTAATAACATGGTTTTTCAACCTTATGAAAAAACTTGGCCTACAAAAGGCAATTAATAGATATTTTATATCTTTCACAAACAGCTAGAAAGGAACCTTATAAAAATAAATACATATCTATGGGAAGCAACACTAAAAGAACTTGTAGTAGAAATCGTAACAAGAAAGACTGACAATGGAAATCCATATTTTAAGGAGCATTTAATTTACAATCAAGACGGAGACATTGTAGTTACAGGCCTTTT
>Ga0209666_1003818_pt1 | contig 10841 bp, 9 predicted proteins | sample SaaInlV_125m_DNA_FD_184679 | JGI IMG/M metagenome (GOLD analysis project Ga0209666, IMG submission 184679) | Marine microbial communities from expanding oxygen minimum zones in the Saanich Inlet - Saanich Inlet SI037_S3LV_10m_DNA (SPAdes)... | ecosystem: Environmental > Aquatic > Marine >...
CGTCCCAGACGTCCTTGGCCAGCGAGCGCGCCAGCTCCTTGCGTTCCTGCGCAGGCAGCTCCCCCAGCGTCGGCATGCTCCCAATGCGCACGCGCGAGCACTGGATCTCCCCGCTCACAAGTTGCAAACCTTGGTTGGGGTGCGCACCCTGACAATTCGCCGGGGTCGGCGTTTGCAGCTTGTGGCATTGCGGCCACGCTAACCGCTTGGCAGGTTCCGCTGCGCTGTTCTGAGCGGCGACGTCGCGGACGTCGTCGAAACGCTCCATCGGGGTGTTCTGAGCGGCGACAATCGCGTGCTCGTGCGTGCGCGCTGCTTTTGTGACGTGCGCAGTGTGTGGAGGCCGCGGTGTTTGTGGTCGCGTCGCCGCTCAGAACCCCTCCCCCTCCCCCCCTCCCCCTCCCCGCGCGCGTGCCTTTCCGACAACGAGAAATGTCGTCCCGGGTCGACCTGGTCGTGAACACGAGCCTCCCGCGGCAGCCGTGCAGCACCACGGCGTACACCACGGAGCAGGCGCGCTGCAAGCTGATCCAGACGCCCGAGCTGGAGGCGTTTCGCGAAAAGAACAGCAAGCGCTCGGCCACGCCCGATCCGGCGTACCGCGACCCCCAGAACCCGCAGACCATTCTGGTGTACGACGCTTGGAAGCAGCAGTCGGTTGTGACCGTGCTCAGGAAGCGAGGCGACATCAGGAACCTTTTGAAGGGCGAGGAGGCCGAGCTTAAGTGCCAGGCCAAGATTGACGGCTTTGAGCAGCGCGACGAGCACGCCGCGCCGCCGCGCGAGTTTGCACTCACCCTGATGATCCCCGACATCTCCGCGTGCCCCAACAAGCAGATCCTGCTCGACGCCATGGCGCTACTCGCCCGCGACGGCGGAACGGCCCGCGCCGCGAACACCGCGCGCCTGACGGTGCTCTACAACGAAGACGCCGTGGAGTACAATCGGGCGCACGGAGGCAGGCCGCTCGGCACGGATGCTTACCTTGTCCTCGTGCACGTGAACGAGGTGGGCGCGCTCAGCATGGCCAAGACGACGCTGCTGTACAAGGACAAGGGACGGAAGGTGTGGAGGGTCTTGGTGACGGCCGTATCGCAGCTCTTCAAGGAGATTCTGAAGTTGCCCCCGGAGTGCCTGATGCCGTCGCGGGACGTCGGCTCCGAGGACGTTTCCAACGCGTTTGCGGCCGGGGAGCTGGCGGCCAACAAGGAGTTTTGGCAGTTGCTCAACACGCACCAACCGCCGCCCAAGCTCAACTACGCGCTCACGCAGTCGCAAGACAACGGTGAGCGCATCTTTGTCAAGATGGTGCCGCACTACGCGTGTGCGACCAAAGAGGGCCTCACTCACAAGGACGTCTCGTTCGGCACGCTCTTTTACAAGGACGGCATGTACGAGGAGACGAAGGCGTTTGTGGCCAAGGTGCGAGAGGAGCAGCGAGCCGTGGAGACCGAGAAGAACAACGGCACGTTTCCGCCGGAGGACTGGCCGTTTGGCCTGCGCCCGAACGACCAGAGCCAGCAGGAGCAGGCTTTGGGGCTGCACGTGGCCTGGGTGAAGTGCGACCTCGTGAGCTTCCGGGGGCAGCTGAGCTGCTTCGGGCTGGAAGGGGCTCCGGGGGAGCGCGTCTGCGTGAACGACGAGTCTCAACTGCCGCGCCTGAACTACTATTTGCAACCGCTCGACGCCCAGATGTGCCGGCACTACTTCGTGCTGCCCTGCAACCAGGAATGCGTGGACGTGCTCGACGACCGGCTGGTCCTCGCGCAGTGGACGGTCACCGAGCGGGACTTTGAGGCGCACTATGCTCAGTGCACGGCCGATCCGCCGGTTCCGGACAACAAGGACCTGCCGCCCAAGTCGCCGAGGCACGGCTTCCAGCTGTCTCGCTTCGCGCAACCCCCCTCGGACGAGGACGCCGCGCTCTCCAAGATGATCGGCATCCCCATCTCCAGCGCCTTCCGCGTGGGCGACGTGTACGACGAGGTTGAGAAGAGTGGGCAGACACTGCCCGAGTTCTCCTCCTTCCTCCTGTGCTCCAGCGCGCGCTGGAGCCCTTCCGCGTCCATGTGCAGCGTCTTGCGGGGGTGGGTGCAAATCGAGAAAGCGCACAAGACCGAGCTGGAGGCCAGGAACGCGCGCATTCGCGAACTGGAGAGCGAGGCGTCGTCGGCACCGCCCGTCGCGCCTCCGGCGGTCGATGTCGGGCCCTTTGAGTACGGCATCATCATCAGCGTGCTTCGGGGCGTCCGGCGAAAGAAGAGCAACATGGGGTGCATGATCCGGGTTCCCGTGGAAAAGGGGCGCGTCCTTGGCATCTCGAACGCCCTCGCAAAGGCCCTGAATTGCGAGCCGTGGAGCAAGACGGACGAGGACGTCAAGTGGGGCATGGCAAACTGCGGGGACATGACGCAGCTCGAGTCCATCGTCGCCATCGTCAACCGATTGGCGACCCTGCCCGTTGTCGTCGTCGTGGTCGCCGAGGGGCACAAGGGCAAGTTCTTGCGCATCCAACCGCAGGGGCGGGACGCCGCTGCCAAGCAGGAGTTCCTCTCGATCCCCGACGTCCTGCGCCTCAGGGCAACGGGCAAGGCGGCCTTTTTGCAGTACACCGAGGCGGAGATGAAGCTGTTCGCGCTTGTGATCGACACGGAGCAGAATCCCTGAACGGGCAGCGCGCGCGCGCGCGCGTGTGTGTGTGTGTTTGTCGTGTGGATTGTATTGTGGGGTTGTTTGCGACGCTGACAATTCACAGCTTTGTCACCGCTCAGAACCGCCCAAAAATGACCGTTACAAATCAGCTGCCGGGACACAAGGTTCAGGCGCTCCCCTTTGGCGACGTGACGCCGCACTTTGCGGCCAATCGCGGATGCGGCTACCGCAAGATGGATGTTCGCGATCACCTGTACAAGTCTTTGGTGATTCCGGATCCCGTCGCGGGGTTCATGTCTGGCCACTGGAACTGCCTGCAGCACAGCCTGCTCTTCTCGACCGCGGAAGACCAGAAGGCGTCGGGTGAGTTGTACGGCGGCACCCACTACGGCGACGGCCTGCGTGCTGACCTCGACACCGGCAAGGTGACCTTCCTGTGGGGCGGCAACTCGACGATGTTCACCAAGGGCAGCTACGACTGCTTCCTCGACGACCAAAGCTACCCCGTGTACCTGTTCGCCCGCGTGCGCACCCCGGAGCCGTTCATCTTCTTTGGCAAGCTGCGTTTGATTTCGTGGGCGCGGCGGCAGGACGCAAAGGGCAACGACTACCCGCTGGCGATGTTCGAAGTCGTGGACGCGCCCGCCAACGTGGCCGCCACGTTTCCGCAGCTGATTGCGTGATTTAGGCACCGCGTGAGTTGGCACGTTTGTGTTAAGAATTTCGACTTACCAATTCACGCAAGAAGGCCCCCTGGCGCGACGCGTCGCGCAGGAGCGTGCGCGCCGGCATTGCGTCCCCCTTGCTCATTTCGGAGATGGACGCAAGCGCGCGCTGTATGCTGCAAATGCCGCGGTGGCTGCTGCTCTGCAGCCGCTTCGCGGCGGGCGTCGAGTTGGCCGAGCGCAGCGCTGGCAAGTGCGCCGCCAGCTCCTCGAGCACCGGGACGACGCACGTGCCGTCGTCCAGGTACAGGCCGCGCTTGAGCGAGTACAGAATGCCGGAAGCAAAGGGCTGGAACGAGTCGCCGCCCTTCTTGGCCGACAAAAAGTGCTTGGTGAGGCAGCACGCGCGCCACAAGCTCACGATGAGCTTGCTCAGCTCGTTGCGGATCTGTCCGGAGAAGACCGCGGTGGTGCGATTCCTCTTGCAGGCGGCCCGTTCCGCCGCTTTGTTGAGGCGGCGCGCCGCCTCGGCGCGCTGCTCGCGCACGAAGGCGTTGGCGTGAATGATCACGTTGCCCAGCACGTCGAGATTGAGCGCGCTCTCGCCCTTGGCGCACCGCGCAACGTACTTGCGGATTGCCATTGCCTTGACGTACTCGAGGTTTTGCAGCCGCGGGTCGGGTGCGGGCTCCTCGGACGCGCGTTTGAGGTTGGCGATGAACAGGTGGTCGATGACCCAGATGGCGTCGCTCGCCAGCTTCTTGATGGCGTCGCGCGTCCAGTTGTCCTTGCGCGAGCTGCGCGACTTCTTGGTCGGCGCGTTCTCGTCCGGGCGCTCGTCGACGCACAGCGCTCCACGCTTGACCGCCGCAGAGGCGGAGGGAGCGGCCGTTACCGCCGGCGCGATCTCGGCATCGGATATGGTGTGGGCGTTGCGGTACGCCGCCACGCTCGCCGCCCACATGTCGCGCCGCTTCACCCACCCGCCGATTGGCGTGCCGGCCGAGTCGTCCGGGTTGGCGCTGCCCGTCGATCGGCCGGTCCAGGACGGGTCCGCGTCGCCCGTGTGCTCAATGGCCACCACGCGCCCGGAGATGCCGCATATGTACTGGTTCTCGTGGCTCAGGCGCACGTGCGGGCACTGCATGCCAAAGCACACGTGCACGTCCCCGTGCGGATCAAAGCTGAACGTGGGTCGACCCGTGCGCACCTTGTGCTCGGCGTTCACGAAAAGCGTCTGCTCGTCGGCGTCGTCGTCCATCTCGGCCGTGCCTTCCTCGAGTCGTTTCTGCACGCGCGCCTCGTCGGCAAGCGCAAAAAGCGCGTCGACCTCCATGGCGCAGCCGCGCCCTGCAACCCAATCAAGGGCTGCAACCTTCCACCAGGTTAGCGAGCGGAGGCGCACGCATCGGACGCGCCGCCGTGGGGAGCCAACAGCGCAGCTGCTCAAATTTCACAAGCCACACACTATATTTCTCTTGTTAAAAGGTGCCCCGTGTGGGGGAACGATGAACGGGACAAAACGGAAGGGCCCGCGCAACCGCTGGCGGTCGGTTGTGGGGTTTGCAAGGCGCGTGCGTAGACTTGGGTAGTGGAGAGATTTACATGACGGCACCACGGAGGATGGAGCCGATGTCGGCCTCGCCGCTGACCTGGCCGAGGTGGGCGTGGTTGGTGCCGCTGGGGCCCATGCGCAGGCTGCCGCTGCTGCGGTTGAGCAGCGACTGGAGCAGGTCCTGCTGCTGGATCGGGTTGCCCGACGCGCCTGCGGCCTTGGAGGCCTCGGCCTTGACGACCTCGAGCGAGGGGGCCGCCACCGCGCCCGCCGCGGCGTGCGGCTCCTCCACCTTCTCGCGCGAGGTGAGCTTGGAAAAGTTGAACTTCTCGTTCATCAGGCCGCCCTTGATCAGCTCCGCCTGCAGCGTCTCGAGGCCCTTTTGGCGCTCGTCGCACAGGGTCATCGCCTCGGCGTAGTCCTTCTGCAGCTTAACGTTCTGCGCCGTCAGGTCCTCGTTGGCCTTCATGGTCTCCGCGAGCGTCGTGGCCGCAGCCGCGCCCTGCGAGGCCTGCTCCCTCAGGCGCTTGATGCCCTTGGACGCCACATACGAGACGGCGGCGAGCGCGCCCTGCGAGGCGATGTCGGCCTTCTCGTGGTACGTGGCGGCCCACGCGCCGAGCGGCGCCACGTCGTCCTTGGAGAGGCCCGGGTGGTGCGCGTCGATCTCCTCGTTGACAAACTCCGACATGAAAAACTTGGCGTCCTCCTGCCACGCCGAGATTCTGGAGCGCTCCTTGGCCTCGTACAGGCCCATGCGCGCGTTGGCGCGCGCCTCGCCCTCCGTCTTCTCGGCGAGCTCGCGCTTCAGGCGCTCCACCAGGTCGTCGCGGTTTTGCTCTGCGGTGGCATTGGTGGACGCGATCTCGGCCTCTGACATTCTTGGGTGCGGTGCGGGTGTCCGGTTTACTACATTGGGGTGCAAGGGGGTCATATGATTTTAGCGCTTGAGCGGCACTTTCGCGCACCTGCCTTCGATTTTGAAAAGCATTCGACCGCGCGGCAGGGCACGCCGTTCATCGAGTCGATCCACGTGCCCGGTCGCTTGCCCTCCTCGCAGATCGAGAGCTCGTCCTGGCCTCGAAACGCCACGTTGCCGTCCTCGCCCAGGATCATCGACGTGCCGAGCGAGAGCCCGCGCATCTCCCCCTTCTTGACCAGCGCAATCGCCTGCGGGTCCTCCACGTTGGCCGCGATCCGGAGAGAGCCATCGTTGCCCCTCCAGCTCGCGAGCACCGTGCCCACGCGATCGCCGTGGTCGTGCTCGCACAGAAGCGGCTTCCCCGCCAGGTTGGTGCCGTCGATCTCGGCCTGCGTCAGGTCGGCGCGGTTGGCGCGCCGGCCGTTCCGCGGCGGTGGGGGGTGCGCGACTCCACGAATCGACAGTGGCTTGCTCATGATACACCAACGTTTACTATAATCACTCGCACGCCACCTAAATCTCGACTTTCTAGCGCGCAACGGCGCCCATCTCACGGCCCCGACTGGAAGCCGTGGTTGGGGTCGGTGAGGTCAACGGCCCCATCCGCGCCCTCTTCGCCGTAGTCGCCGTCGGCGCCGCCACTGGTTGCGACCCGATCGCTGTCGGGAGTCTCCTCGTCCACGAACTCGACGCCGCTGTAGTCCACCTCGGGCGCGTTGGTGATTTGCAGGTTGGTGAGCACGTCGATGGCCGTGCCCGCAAACTTGCACCCGAGGCCCGTCTGCCCCGCGTAAACGCCGCGCACGAGCGAGATCACCGGCACCACCGCGGCCCTGGACACGAGGTCGTCGACGGCGCCCACCTTGGGCCGCGTGCACTTGTTGCCCTCGAGCAGGTGCATCAGCTGGATCTTGGGGGCCGGGCGGTCGGGCTCGGTCTCAATGTGCATGCGCAGAAGGGCCGGGTAGCCCTTCTCCACGTTGGCCGGCGAGAGCTTCGTGTTGTACTTGTCGGCAAAGTTCTCCTCGCTCAGGCCACCCTTCTTCTTCTTGGCGTCGGCGGGGAAGAGGTCGTTGCGCAGGGGCTGCAGCTTCTTGACCACGAGCGCCTCGAAGGCCACCCACTTGTCGTACTGCTCGGGCGTCAGCTCGACGGCCATGCTGGACGCGGTGCCGAGCTGCGCGCCGTCGGCCGTCTTGGCCGGGCCCGCCGCAAAGGGCGCGCGGCAGTAGTTGGGAAGCTCGGCGAGCGAGATCTCGAGGCGCGCGCCGCCGTCGTACGTGCAGCGCACAAACTTGTCGCCCTGCTTGCCCGTCTCCACCTTGGTGCCAAACTCGAGCTTGGTAAAGTCCAGCTTCAGGAGGGGCACGGGGGCGCGCTTGCCCAGCTTGGGCGCGGGGGGCTCGTTGCCGTTGGTGCCGTTGGTGTCGCCAGCGCGCTTGAGTCCCTTGCCAAAGGTTGCCATGTTGTCGTGGTCGAGGTCGAACGGCAGGTTGGGCCAGCGCGGTTGTGACGATTCTAGCACGGGGCACAAGTTGCAGACTTGTAGTTTGTGAACAATCTCGCGCCGACACACCTGCGCGATTTTGTCGACGTCGTAAAAAGTTGTCGCGACGATCATCTGCAACTTGTGTCGCGTTGTGTCGCTCGGGCCGTCCGCTCAGAATGGCCACGCTGAGCGAGCTGGACCCGATCCCGGTGCCCGCGGCCTCGCCCATACAAGAGGATGGCATGGTCTGCGTGGCGCGATCGAATCCCAGGGCCAAATACATCGTCCCGTTTGCCGGCGAGCTCTACACCGTTCCGATTGAAAACGTTTGGCTCTTGCCCAAATTCGTCAACCGCGTCGCCGTCACCGCGCGCTCCGTCGTCGATCTCTTGGAGCGCAGCCAGGCGTTCTTGTGGAGACGCAGGCTGCAGTGGGGGAAGATCGCCGTCTTGCGCGGCATCGAGGGCTTGCAGCTGTACACCACGTTCAGGGTGGAGGGCGTCGAGTGCGAGGAGCGCATCCTGCACCGGGTTCCGAGCGACCTGGTCGAGGAGATCTTCGCCAGCATGGCCATCCCCCACAAGACGGGGGAGTTTATCGACGGCAGGTGGCAGTCGGGGCCGGCCGATTGCACAAACCACCAGCGCAACGCGCGACGCGCCGACATATACTTGTGGACCAAGGCGGCCCAGATGCCCGATCACGACGGGCTGAGTCCCGTGCGGAACGGCTGGCCCATTGCGCGCGGGGCCGACCGCGTCCAGTCGTGCAGCTACGAGGTCATCGGGACGCAGCAGCACGAAAGGCGGGCGCGGTTGGTTCCGCCAAGTCTGCCGCCGTCGCAGGGCCAAGGCAACCCGGGCGCGGGTCGCGGACGCGACGCGCTGCGCGAGGTTGAGGCCGAGCTGTTCGATGTCAGGGAGCACATGTCCGAGAACGCCTACCTCCGGATCTCCAACGCGCTCAAGCGCACGTTTGATCAGATGTAAGGGCCACGGGAACGATTGTGGGAGGGTGCTGGGGGGGCGGAGGTTATACGCGTGCGTGTCGCAGTCTGCAACTTGTAGCGCATGTTGTAACGACTTGCGCTAAGGCAACGAGTTTTCATTCGCGCTCTGTTGGCACCTGCTCATGTCCATGCCCATGCCCATGTCCGCCAAGCGCCACCCCGACGACCTGGCCGAGCCCATGCTCCAGGAGAACGCGTCGCGCTTCGTGATCTTCCCGATCAAGCACAAGGAGCTGTGGCTCATGTTCAAGAAGGCGCAGGCGAGCTTCTGGACGGCGGAGGAGATCGACCTCGCAAACGACCTGCGCGACTGGGAGGCGCTCAAACCGGACGAGCAGCACTTTATCAAGCACGTGCTGGCCTTCTTCGCCGCCTCGGACGGCATCGTCAACGAGAACCTCGTCGAGCGCTTCTGCTCCGAGGTGCAGTACCCCGAGGCGCGCTTCTTCTACGGCTTCCAGATCATGATCGAGAACGTCCACTCGGAGACGTACTCGCTGCTGATCGACACGTACGTCAGAGACAAGGCGGAGAAGATGCGCCTCTTCAACGCGCTGGAGACGGTGCCCTGCGTGCGCAAGAAGGCCGACTGGGCGCTGCGCTGGATCGAGGACTCGTCGCGCTTCGCCGAGCGCCTCGTGGCCTTTGCGGTTGTCGAGGGCATCTTCTTCAGCGGAAGCTTCTGCGCCATCTTCTGGCTCAAGAAGCGCGGGCTCATGCCCGGGCTCACGTTTAGCAACGAGCTCATCTCGCGCGACGAGGGCATGCACTGCGACTTTGCGTGCCTGCTCTACTCGATGCTCGAGAAGAAGCTCACCGACGCCGAGCTGCACGCCATCGTGGGCGAGGCCGTTGAGTACGAGAAGGAGTTCGTGTGCGAGGCGCTGTCGGTTGCGCTCATCGGCATGAACGCCGATTTGATGTCGCAGTACATTGAGTTTTGCGCCGACCGGCTTCTGGTGGCGCTGGGCGCACCGAAGCTGTTCGACGCGCGCAACCCGTTTGACTGGATGGAGCTCATCTCGCTCCAGGGCAAGACCAATTTCTTCGAGAAGCGCGTGGCCGAGTACCAGAAGGCCAACGTCATGTCCAGCGTGAGCAATAGCTCCGACTCCGTCGTGACCAACACGTTTACGCTGGAGGCGGACTTTTAGGAGCGTGCGTGCAGAGCCGTGTTTGATATTCCGCGCGATGCGCGTGTTTAAGTGTGACCCCTTAAAAAGGAAGCGGTCCGCCATGCTCCCCTGCCTCGACCGCCTCTCGCTGGGCGACGCCACCGCCGGCTTCTACGAGCTCACCGCCGCCGAGCAGCAGCGGGTGACCAACGAAGGCCTAGCCGACCCGATCACGTTTGACAACCCGACGCACGTCATGACCTTCCGGGTCCAGATGGACGTGCCCAACCCCGACGGCACGCCGCGGTACGCCTACTACTCGCCCGCGTCGCTCTGGGGGTGGGTGAGGCAGTCAAGCAGCAACGGCAAGCTGCCGCACAACCCGAGCCAGAAGATCCTGAACGAGGACTGGTACCGGCTGCGCATCAACTACGACCCGCGCGGAACCGTGCCGGGCTGGGTGAACCAGCTCGAGCGCGAGCACGTGTTCCTGGCGCGCATGGCGCAGGCCGAGCAGCGCGTGCGGGACCGGCTCGCGCGCGAGGCGGAGGAGCGCCGCCGGCGCGAGGAGCAGGAGCGCCGGGAGCGCGAGGCGGAGGAGCGCCGGGCGAACGAGCTGCCCGCGCTCCTCCAATCGGACACGCCCGAGGCGGAGCTTGACCGCGAGCACTTTGCGATCGTGCGCTGGCGCTTTTGGATGGCCGGCCACTGGAGCAACCCGGAAAATGTGCACAAGAAGCTCAAGGAGTGGTTTGGGACGTTTATCTTCTGGTTGCAGACGGAAAACACGGCGCCTGGCGATTTAAGTGACCTGGATGACATCAACGGCCACACGGTTCCGTACGGCGCATCGTGGCCGGGGCTCGCCGTCCGGCTGCGCAGCGGCGTGCGCAGCGCCGATGGCCGCCGCGACTTCACGGAGATGCTCTTTGCGGCGCGCATGCCCCGAGCCTTCGCGGTGTGGTTTGTCGAGTGGGCCACCTCGATCATTGACCGCTTCGGCTACGACGACTTCCTCCGGCGCGCGCACCGGCACTACGGGCTCTTTGGTGGCGCCAAGTACGGGTGCACCTTTGACCACCCGCACGTCGTGGAGCTGGGGACGCCGGTCGAGGACCCCGAGTGGTGCGAGATGCCGGCGATGACCGACGAGGAGTACCGTGCCTCCCAGGTCAGTTTCATCCGACAGCCGGTGCCCTACAACGGCGGCGCCTTTGACTCCGAAGCTGCCGAGAATGTCAACGAGCCGTTCCCACCGGAGCCCGAGGTGCGCCTGCAGTGACGGTTCTGGCTCAAGGATGGCGCGAACCGGCGCATCTTTGAGATCGACTCGTCGGTCAAGACCGCGGACGGCGCGTGGGAGTACCCGGTGGAGCAGTGGGACGACATCGCCTACGCCGGTGGATCAAACGCGCGGCGACGGACCGTGGGGCT
>Ga0209666_1003820_pt1 | contig 10839 bp, 7 predicted proteins | sample SaaInlV_125m_DNA_FD_184679 | JGI IMG/M metagenome (GOLD analysis project Ga0209666, IMG submission 184679) | Marine microbial communities from expanding oxygen minimum zones in the Saanich Inlet - Saanich Inlet SI037_S3LV_10m_DNA (SPAdes)... | ecosystem: Environmental > Aquatic > Marine >...
CACGAGCCGCAGCAGCCAGCGCGAGATGCGCTCGTTCTGCGGCTCGAAGCGGCCGCCCACGAGCGCCGCTGAGAAGAAGAAGCCGAGGCTGTGCTGCGTCACCCACTGCAGGCTCGCCGAGCGCCAGCTGGCCGTCTCCATCATGGAGCCGTCGTAGCCGCTGATGATCGCGAGCGACGCGATCGTCAGGAAGAGCTGAATCGAGACCAAAGCGACGATGAGCAGCGCCGTCGCATTCTCCAGCCACACGATGTACCGCCCCGTGGAGATGCACGACGAGTAGAGCAGCCAGCTGATGAAGGTGGTCACGGCGAGCACGAGCGTGATGAGCAGCGTGGCCGCGACAAACCAGTGCGTCAGGAACGCCAGGTCGAATCCGAGCGGGCTTCCCAGCCGCCCCACCGTGTACACGAGCATGCCGGTCGCGTGCAGCACGCACGCGATCCAGGTCGACGAGTACCACGCCACCGGGATCGAGAAGAAGAGCAGCAGCAGCTCGAGCGCGGGCCAAACCGAGTCGGCGTACGCGTAGACGACCGCCACCGCGACGACCGACGCGGCGATCGCCACGTTTCCCGACCCGATGGCGCCCTCGCGCTCGTCGGAATGCTCGCCGTTGCCTTGCACGAAGTAGTCGCGCCGCGTGCGGCAGCGGCGGTCGTAGGGGAAGGCGAAGATGGTCAGGCCGACGGCGCACGCCCACAGCGCCGCGGGGCTCGAGTTGGCCGTGTACAGGCGGCGCGCGCGGAAGGAGTTCTCGCACACGTCGATGTCGCCCACGCACGCGCTGTCGCCGAAGAGCGCCTCCAGCTCGTCCATGCGCGCGTAGCACGCCACCTGAACCACGAAGGCGGCGCTGAAGATGAGCACGGAGAGCTGCGCGATCACCGACGCCACCGGCTCGCAGCCGCGCTCGTAGATGGCGTCGTGGTTGAGCAGCACGATGCCGGCGGCGCACACGCACAGCGTGCCGCCAAAGACGAGCGCGCTCGCCACGAGGTCGTCCGCCACCGCGTAGCCGCGCGCCTCGATGTCCTCGTACGAGGCCGAGAAGCTGGTGACCTCGCCCGGGTGGTAGAGGCCGGAGCGCACGATCCGCGCGCCCGAGTAGCCGAGAAAGGCGGCCGCCAGGGCGATCACGTTCTCGCGCTTGCCCTTGGCGTCGTGCCCCCGGTCGCCCGGCTTGGGCCCCGCGACGCCAAAGATGAGCAGCACCGCCCAGCCGCAGAGGAGCGCGTAGAGCGAGTCGGCGATGCGCGCTTGAACGCCGCCATTGTGCAGCCCCACGAAGGCGACCGCGAGCAGCAGCACGCACGCGAGCCCGCGCTGCTCGAACAGGAAGTCGGCCTCCACCGGCGGCGCAGCAACGAGCGCCGCGAGCACGAGCGCGCTCGTGCGCATCGACGTGGGCACGTCGACCACGACGGTCGTGGGCAGCGCCGTGAGGGCGTCCAAGACGATCGAGGCCGAGAACACCGCACCGGCGCTCACGATGTTGCCCTCGGTGATCTCCAGGAGCGCAAGGAGCTTGTCCGGCTTCCGGGTGGGCTCCTCCGCGAGGACGGGTTCGCTGGGCGGCAGCGCCTCGAGCGCGAGCGGGGCGGGCGCCTCCATTTGCGTGCCGGTTCTCCACTAATAAGAGCGCAAGGAACAAGTTATTAGAGAGACCCGTGTGCCATGCTGCCCAGGCCGCCGAGCGTGTTCGACGACGTCGAGCAGGTGCCGGTGCCACCGGGTTTGCAGCGCATCGTGGCCTTCAGCGTGCACATGCGGTGCGATGGCACGCAGCCCGGCAACATCGTCCAAGTGAGCAAGCAATCGGTGGAGCGCGGGCTTCGCCCGCCCACCGCCCCCGATGAGGTGCAAAACCTCGCGGAGGGCTCCGTGCTTCTCGAGCTGTGCTACGGCTTCGACATGGAAGACGACAGGCTCGGGCGCAGGATAGACAACCAGACAGTCTTGGGCGCGTGGGTGACCGAGCAGGGTGAGCCGCAGGTGTACAAGGTGCGCCTCACTTACCTCAACACCTTCCGCGACGGCGGCACGACGCAGTACCGCGTCGAGATCGAGCATCCCAAAAAGCCCGGCAGGTACGCACTCTTGCGGAACGCGGTGGGCGACAAGGTAGTCACGCTCACAATCGTGTTCAGTCAGGATTAGAGTTAGGGTTGGTTGTGAAGTCGGAGTCGTCAGACATTGGCGCGCCGTTCGGGCGCGCTCGAACTGGGAGGTGGGCGCTTTGGGGCGAGGTGTGTCAACGTCGAGATCCTTCACGAATCGGCAGCTTTGTTACTTGTAACACGAGGTTTCAGTGCCTCGACCACCGCATTCGAGCGCACCCGAGTAGAAGATGGCATCCGGCTTTGGACAGGGACTGAAGCGCACTGCGGACGGTGCGCCCGGGGACGCGCCCGCGCCGTCCATGCAGAGGCGCGAGGCGACAAAGCTCAAGGACTGGAACTTCCCCCTGATGCTGGAGATGAACACCAAGGTGGAGGACGGCACGCAGGGCGACAAGTTCATCAAGATCAACGAGTACCAGCGCGAGGAGGACGCGGGCAAGCCCTTTGGCACCGTCCCCACCAAGCGCGTCGAGATCGTCATCGGCGAGCTGTCGTCCGACCCCGGTCAGCACGACCCCGTGCGCATGCCGTTTGATGCGGGCATCGCCAAGCAGAACGGCCAGGAGCTCGGCACGGCGTGGGGCGGGACGCTGGAGCTCAAGAGCGACGAGGAGTTCCGCAACTACGCGAAGCTCGAGAAGCACGTCATCGACAAGATGGCGCCCATGCGCCACGAGCTCCTGCCCTCGCAGTCCAAGAAGGCGGGCAAGGCCAACTTCACCGCCGAGCGGTTCGCGACCGAGTTCAACTCCAAGCTGGTGGCCGCGGACCCCACCAAGGGCTACAAGAGCTACCTGCGCATCCACGTCGAGAGCGACCCCAGCAGGACGATGCCCGTCATCCGCAAGGTGCACCGCAAGGGCGGCAAGTTCACGCGCCCCATCCCCGGCACCATCCACGACCTGAAGAAGGGCTCGGTGGGCAAATTCAAGATTGCGCTGGTGCGCGGCGCGTACGGCGGCAAGGTCGGCACCGGTCTCAAATTCACGCTCACGGACGCCATGCTCATCGAGAACGAGCGCGAGACGGGCGCGCCTGGCCTCAACACCAGCGGCATGGAGTTCCTCGACGAGGACACGCCCGCTGACGGCGCCGATGCGTCCTCCAGCGCCGGCAAGGGCGAGGTGGAGGACCTCGAGAACGGCTCGGTCTCGGCCAGCCTCCAGGAGCAGTTCCAGCGCGACACCACCGGCGAGCAGTGAGCGGCGGCGGGGTCGGGGTTTGGGGTTTGGGGTTTGGGGCGGGAGGGCCGTTCGCTAGAAGACGAGATTTAGGGCGAGTGTTCGTGGTTTGAATGAGAGAAAGTCATGACACTTCCCATTCGCGGCACTGCGCATCCCCCGCCCCCGCGGCACGGAGGCCGCTCCAATCGCGCGGACCTGACGCAGGCCGAGATCGACGGCACCAACCTCGCGGGCAAGAAGTTGCTTCGCGAGCACGATCACGGCGACGAGGTGGGAACCGTGCTCGCGAGCTGGAGGGGTCGCGACGGCTCGCTGCGGATCGCGGCCAACGTGGAGGACCCGGAGGCGATCCGGCAAGTCAGGAAGGGTGAGATGCGCGGGCTCTCGCTCGGCACGTCGATGATACTCGCCGAGGACGGCAGCGTGGCCTACCGTGGCCAGGATGAGCTCTCGATCTGCGAGGAGGGCAAGCGGCCGGGAACGTGGATCGACACCATCCACGGCAGGTCGGTGCGGCAAGTCGCGTGCTTTTCGAAATCTGCGGCGGGTGCGCGATTAGTGCCCACCCAACCGCTAAAATGATAACCCTCCCTTTGTGCCCAATGTAGTAAACCGGGTCCAACCAAACCCGCACCCAAGAATGTCGGACTCTGACATCGCGTCGACCAATGCCGCAGACCAGAACCGCGACGAGCTGGTCGAGCGCCTGAAGTCTGAGCTGGCCGCCAAGACCAAGGGCGAGGCCGAGGCCAACGCGCGCATGGCCGTGTACGAGAACAAGGAGCGCTCCAGAATCGCGGGCTGGCAGGACGAGGCCAAGTACTTCATGGGCGACTGGATCAACTCCGAGGTGGCCGAGCACCACCCGCAGCTCAAGGACGACGTGGCCGTCTTCACCGGCGCCTCCGGCTGGGCCCACACGTACCACGAGAAGCCGGACATCGCTACGCAGGGCCCGCTCGCCGCCGTGTCGTACGTGGCGTCCAAGGGCATCAAGCGCCTGCGGGAGCAGGCGTCGCAGGGCGCGGCCGCGCAGGCCACGCTCGCCGAGACCATGAAGGCCAACGAGGAGCTCACGGCGCAGAATACCAAGCTGCAGAAGGACTACTCCGAGGCGATGACCCTGTGCGACGAGCGCCAGAAGGGCCTCGAGGTGCTGCAGGCCGAGCTGGTCAAGGGCGGCCTCATGAACGAGAAGTTCAACTTCTCCAAGCTCACCTCGCGCGAGCAAGTGGAGGAGCCGCACGCGGCTGCCGGCGTAGGCGCAGCCGCGCCCTCGCTCGAGGTCGTCAAGGCCGAGGCCTCCAAGGCGGCCTCGGGCTCGTCGGGCAACCCGATCCAGCAGCAGGACCTGCTCGCATCGCTGCTCAACCGCAGCACCGGAAGCCTGCGTATGGGCCAGTCGGCGACGCAGCACGGATTCCTGGGCGCGACCGGCGAGACCGACCTCGGCTCGCTCATCCGTGGCTCCGCCTAAACAACGCCCTCACCTCCACAGACAACGTGCATGCCTTGCCATTGGTGCGGCTGGCCGCCAGCAGTCGCACCAGATCCACCAGTGTCGCCCTTCTTTTTTAAATAAAAAGATGCACGTGTTTCTCCCCCCCCATGCCCTCGCTAAAAACTGTAACCGGGTTGCAGCATGTTCGTGCGGGGTTGCAGTGGGCAAAAGGGCGGTCATGGAAGATTCCATAGACGCGATCTTTCGGGAGGCCGATGAGGCGCGACGAGAGCTCGCATTCGAGCAGGGCACCGAGGCGCTCGATGTGGACGCCGACGAGGCGGAGCTCTTCGTGAACGCGTCGCACAAGATCCGCAAGGGGGAGCCCGTGTTCACGACAAACGACCGGGGCGACGTGCACGCGTGCTTCGGGCTGCAGTGCGCGCACGTGAGCCTCACGCACGAGAACCAGTACGTGTGCAGCGTCTCCGGGCAGGTGGTGGGGATCAAGCACACCGAGGAGAGCGACCCCGGGTGGACGGGCCGCTCCACGGGCAGCGCCAACCCGGACGACTCGGCCGGCACGCCCGTGGGCGGTTGGATCAAGCGGCGCGACATGTGGGCGGCGAGCGTGGCGGCGTTTCGGTACGCCAACCAGATGTGCAACGACGCTGAGATGCTGCCCATGCCGATGGCGCCTCCACCGGCTCCCGCTCCCGCGATCAAGCGCGGCGCCCTGTGCGTCGACGAGAGTCCGGACGAGAACGTGGCGCCCAAGAAGCCGCGAACGTCGCGCAAGGAGAACTGGACGAGCGAGTCGCTCGAGAAGCTGGCGGCCGAGGCCAACTCGGTCATCGGCAAGCTCTTCATCGCCAACCCGAAGCCGCGCGCCGAGGAGGAGGGGCCGCTCGACCCGCGACTGCAGAACCTCGAGTTTGTGAGAGCGCTGGCGATCCGCAAATACGTCAAGCAGTGCGCGGACGGCGAGAGCGAGCTCAACCTCGACGTGCTCGGCAACGTGATCATCCACGCGAACGAGTTCGTGCGCGACAAGCGGGAGCAAGCGTCCAAGCGCCTGAAGGCCGCGGCGGAGCGCGCCAAGGCCAAGACGCAGCGCACGGACGCCGCGTACTCGGGGCAGATCCGCAACCAGCTGAGCCGGCTCATCGTGAGCCTGTGGCGCGCCTCGTGCCTCACCAAGCACTTTTTGCAGAGCAAGAAGGGCGGCGACTCGTTCCGCCCCTTTGCCTCGGGCATCCTGTACTCGCTCAAGCGTGGCCTGTACCTGCCCGACGGCACGTGCGTCGTGCCGGTGCTCAACGAGCTCGCCACGTACTTGCCCGCGCTGCGATCGGCGTCGTCCACGCCCGCCGCCAAGCAGCTGCAGAGCTCGAGCCACAAGGGCATCTGCTCCATCCAGCGCGCGCTCGCGTCGATCTCGGAGATGACGCGGGAGGAGGCGCTGCCTGCGCGCACGCTGCTGCGCGACGCCGCGCGCCAGGGCGCATTCCTCAGGGAGTTGGTCAGTCGGAACTCGTAACAAGATAAAGTGCACCAGTGCATAGGTTGAATAAAAAGCAACCATGGCCCTCCCCGACCTTGGTTGCCTGGCGCTGTGCGCTGAGGGCATGGTTGGTGAGGAGGAGCAGGATGGTCCAATCGACGGGTTTATTGAGCGCACCCGATACCCAACCGGCATGCTTGGTCCGGTCGTGCACCACGCCCTGGACCAGCCGCCGAGCTCGTTGCTTCCCTATGCGCAGCAATCGACGAATCCGGCGGCGCCACGCGCTGCGGACAACGGTCGCCTGGATTGGCATGCGGGAAGGCGCCTTCTGCGCCTGACAACGTCCCATGACAGCATCTCTGTGAAAGGCGCACAGGCGGACGGCGCCTCGTACAATGGCGTTTACACTGGCGAAATGTTCAAGGGCCTTCCAGAAGGGAGTGGCACGCTTGTTGTCGACACCTCGGCGCAATTCAGTGATTACACAGAGCGGGGGCCATCGGCGCCATGGAGCATCAAAACATTTGCGGACGCTTTTTTCGCGGAGCCGGGAAAGCTGACAATCGATGGCACCTGGTACAAGGGCCAGTTGGTGGACGGACAGGTCAAAGCCACGGACAGTAATCGCGCGCTCCAAACGACGATGAAGGCGAGCATGATCATCAAGGACAAGCGCCCGTTTGGCGACACGGACCACCAGGTGTCGCTGCGACAGGAGATGCGCAGCGGTTACTACAACAACCTTCTGAACGAGATCTACGTCGAAAACGCCGAACGGGTCGTGAGCTGGGCGGGGATGGTGGTCACGATGACGCTCAGTGGCCGCATTTTGTGGAGCAGCAGGCCCACGGCGCACAAGTTTCCGTGGGCGCTTGAGTATGAGAAGGTTGAGTTGTTGGATGGGACAGGCACGCTCAGCGTCGACCTGAATCAACACGACTTGACCAACAACCCGGTGCTCACTGGACGCGCAAAGGTGGGCATGTTTGTGCGCAACGACCAATCGACGGACCAGCCCAAGCGCATCCTCCTCGTGGGCAACATGGTGGACAATCGGTTACAGGGCGTCGTGCTTGCGGCGGAGCCCATTCCTGGCGTGAAATTCTACGGTGGGGACTACCGCTTCTTCATTGAAGGATACAGTTACAATGGTGCGCCGATCGTCCGCATGCTCACGGTGGATGAAAAGAAGGCGAACCCGTTGCCACGTTACCCAGAGGGTTGGTGGAAAGGAGGATGGTATGCAAACCAGAAGTGGGAAGAGGCTTTCAAAGTCGGAATCGCTGTCATCGTCTTGTTGACGCTCGCGGATAAGCTTGTAGAGCATCAGGAAGCGCTTGACAAACAGAGGAAGAGGCAGGAGGAGGAGGCGGATAAACAGTATGCGGTGAGGATGCAAAATGAGAACAACAGGGAGGTCTATTGGCGCGGGGAATTGGCCTTTTCGCATCGAGTGACTGCCCACGTTGATCGGATGATTTCTTCGGCCAACTATGAAAAGGCGTGGGACTACCTGGTGAATTACCAATGGCAAGTGGAACGTTTCCATGGGCACGAACCGATAACGCCTAGCCAAGAGGCGGTGAGAATACAGATTTTAGGTGGCATTGAAGCACAGAAGGCAGCTCTCTGGCCAAAGGTGCGACTGAAGTTCCTAGTCGCCGGTCCATCAACAATTGCACCCTCTGGCCTGGGCCAAGGAACCGAACGGCAACTATTTGATGTTCGTTTGCAAGTTGCCACGCGGGGGGGTTGGAAACGCGTGCGGATCTAGCTAGTGAGTCGGTACTCGTGACCAAGTTATAAGTGCTGTAAGCTCTAATTTAAGTACGGGGCGCAATGCTTTCCCGTCCGACGTCCGTCCTTCCGTCGCTCTTCGGCGAGGGCTGCACGAAACTGTACAGTTCCAAGTGCGTGGACGTGTGCATGGACGAGCGGACCTCCAAGGTGACGATTGTTGCGCACGGTGGCAACGACGCCGACGCGAGCTGCGCCATCACGGGCATCATGGAGGCCACCGAAGCGCTCCTGTGCAGAGATGCCAAGTACGTGGTCGTGTGGGACCTCCGCAACAGCCCGACCCCCGGCATGCGGGAAACGATGCGCCTCGCGGCGTGGGGGCTGTCAAAGCAGGCCAAGCTCGAGCGCCTCACCACCAGGATGGGCGTCATCGTGCAAGAGGGCCCGGTGGCCTCGGTCGCCGGAGGCCTCCTCGGCGCATTCTCTCGCGTCCCCACCATGGTTTCTCCGGACGCGGATGGGGTACACGAGTACGTCATGGTTCCACTCTAAACCGTGTAGTGTTTTCTATTCAAAAGACAGACCGTTCACGCGCAGAGCAGCAGGTGCTCCCGGTTGAGCCGCGCGAAGCGGCGCAACGCGATGCTCGTGCGCGCCCGCTTTCTCGACTCCTTGTCGTCGTCGTCGTCGACTCCCGCCATCATGGCGTCGTACTCCTGCAGGTCGCCGCGGTACCACGGGTTGCGGACCGGGTCCGGACGCATGACCTGGGTCATGACCCTGTCGATGTTTGCCGCGAGCACCTTCCCCCACATCTGGCTGAGCTCGTGGACTTGCTTGATCTTGGGCAGCACCTCCACCCACTCGCGGCGGAGGGCAATCTCCTTCTGGCGCTGCTCCTCTTGGTCCTGGCTGTACTTTGCGAGTTGCAGAGGGTCCAGATCTATCGGGGGCGGCGGATCCGGGTTGTCCTCCTCCTCCGCCTGCAGGTCGACCTCGATCTTGAGGACCAGCATGAGCGCTGCTGGCAGGCTCGGCTTGGGGTTGTTGAGCGCCGCTTTCGTGAGCACGTCGTAGTCCTGCAGGACGTCGCTCACCTTGTCCCAATCCCATGCCACATTACGGTGGTGCGGCCGGGGGTTGGGGTGCGTGCGCAGCGGGCGCGGCTCTCCCAACAGGAGCGGGCCCTCCAGGCCCTGCACGTCCTCGAAGCTGCTCTGCACGAGGTTCCACAGCGCCCCTTGGCCGCAGAGGTACTTGAAGAAGCTCTCCCGGTCGTGGAGGGCGATTTGCTGTTGCGGATTGGCCTTTGGCGCAAACTTGTCCACGATCCGGAACGTCTGCGGCCGCACCACGGGGGGGTACTCCTCGAGGAATGCGTGCAGCGTCGGCTCGTGGCGCAGGTACTCCTGAACCAGGCGCAAGAAGATGAGGCCGCGTCCCGAGTACCCTTGCGGCCGAAGGAGTACATGGAGCAAAAAGGGGACCGCCTGCGTCTCGCGGATCTTCTCCTGCGCGACCCCTGGCGCGCCCTTGCAGAGCTTCATGAGCACCACCGCAATCTCCTCCGCGGGAGACTCGTACTGGTCGCCCCGAGTGTTGTAACGCCTCATCGCGTTGACGAGGGTGTCGATGGCCTGGCCGTAGTGGGAGGCGATCACGTCCTCTGCGGCTTCCGGCAGGCTCTCGCTCACCAAAGAGACCCAGTTGTGCGTCTCGTGTGACACCATGTTGTCATCGACGGCGTCGATGGCGTATTTGTAGACCTGTTGCGCCCTAAACTGGCGGATCGGCACATCCAGGTATGGCGCAAACTCCTTGCCATCTTCGTCGACGCCAGTCTTGAGCCGCAGCTTCCTGTTGTACCCAACCAGCATCGTCGGAATTCCCTGCCTGACCGTGTACCACTCGCTCGCCGCCATCTTGGCGCAGCCCCTGACGAGACCGAGGTCGCCTATCCGGATTGCGTCCTCCTGGGTCCCGGCCTGGATCATGGTGTCGATCGCGTGCATGAACCCGCCCGTGCGTATACGGACCCCCTCCTCCCGAGTCCCGGCCTGGATGATGGCTGCGCACGCCTCCCATTGCTGCATGAGCACCTCGATGCCATTGTGGTCGCGGATCTGCTTTGCGTACGCGGGGAGGGGGGCGAGATCGTCATCCTGGTTTGCCGCCGCCTGCAGATTCGCCTTTTCCGCAGCGCTCAGGTGCCGCGTCCGTTTGTACGCCGTGTGCTGGATCGACATGATTGTCCCGAGCAGCTGCGCCGCAGCCTGTCTAGTTCCGATGTAGTGCTCCTCACCGGTGTCAATCTCCCCGAGCAGCTTCACGAGCATGGGAATGGCGCCCAAGTCCACAATCGCGTACACAAACTTGACGTAGCCAAAGCACAGTCCAAAGAGTATGTGCAGAGCGTACCGGCGGTACACGGACTGGTGACTCAGCTCCAGGAGCGGCTGCAGCATCTGCGTGCGCATCGTGTTATTGTACAGCAGTTCGTACCTGCGCTGGTTGCGCGTGCCTGGAGTCTGAACGAGGGCCGTGACGTCCGCCAGTCCACCCAGCAAGCGAAGGCCCAGCCGCGGGTCGGTTCGCAGGATCCTGTCGACCTCGTCCATCGTCTCCCGGAACTGCTGCGCAAAGTTCAAATTCGGATCGTGCCTCTCCAGCACATCCCTTTGGGCCTCGGTCACGCGGTCGAGGATTGCACGTTCCTCGTCCGACAGGGCCAATGGTGACACTGTCCTGCCGGAGCCCGTGGGCACCACGGGGCGGCGAGCGAGCGGCAGGGTGGCGAGGGAGGGCAGCATTCCAAAAAAATAGGCGCGAGCCGGGCGCGCTCGA
>Ga0209666_1003821_pt1 | contig 10837 bp, 3 predicted proteins | sample SaaInlV_125m_DNA_FD_184679 | JGI IMG/M metagenome (GOLD analysis project Ga0209666, IMG submission 184679) | Marine microbial communities from expanding oxygen minimum zones in the Saanich Inlet - Saanich Inlet SI037_S3LV_10m_DNA (SPAdes)... | ecosystem: Environmental > Aquatic > Marine >...
TCAACAAATCTTCAATGCATTAACTAATTAATAATTCTGAGAACCACACGCGTCGACACTTTTAGAGAGGAGGGGGGGAGGGGCGTGCGCGTCGTCGTGCGCGCATCGTCATGCGTGCGTGGGCGTGCGCTGCACTTGGCGCTCGGCCTTGGCGAAGACGGCGTCGACGACGCTCCCGCGGCCGTCGGCGGGCGCGTAGAACATGAACGGGCCACCGGCCCGCGGACCCCGTGGTGTTTGCGAGGCTACGCGCAGCTTCTCCTCGTACGCCAGGTACAGCGCGTAGAAGACGTAGAGCACGAAGTACTTGCCCGCGTTCGCAAAAGAGGGGTAGTTGAAGTTGAACCAGCCTTTGAACTCTTCGAGCGTCCAGCGGCCGCGCCCGGCGCGCGCGCGCTCAAACAAGCGCTGCGCCGCGCCCGGCGAGAGGTACTCGACTTGCTCGTACAGCGCCTTCCAGTGCTGCGCCTCGGTGCGCGCCGACATGCGTTCGCTAAGCGCGGCGCTGCCAACACCACTAGGTCCCAATGCGCACGCGGGTTATCTTGGACGGGTGGGCCTGGCGGAAACGAAATAAGCTGCGCGTGGCTTGCATATTGGTGGATAAAGGGGGTGCGTCGTATGAGCACCACGGACGACCTGCTCTTTGCCGAGCAGGCGACCACCTCGCTGTACGAGCGCGTCGACGGTCAGGACGAGAAGCGCGTGCTCTCGTTGAGCCAGGCCAAGGCCACGTACTGCGCATTGGATGGGACTGCTCTAAGAGAACCAGGTGACAGCGTCGTGCGGGCGCGCGCTCAAGCGCCGGAGATTGTCGTGCAGGTGCGCAAGCGGAACCGCAAGGTTGAGTTGCTCATTGATGGCTACGTCTCCACTGGCGTGCCCGAGCAGCAGGACGGCAACGTGACTAACCACTACCTGAGGTCGCACAATGGTATGCAAGAGGACATCGACACGCGCTCGCGCGTCTTCTCGCCCGTCGCTGTGGTCGCTGCAGTTGAGGACGGCCAGCACCCGTTTCAGCGCGTCGATGTGGCGGTGGTTTACAACTACGCCAACTTCGAAACCGTGACAGGGCCCTCAACGGTCCTGTCGGAGGCGAGGGTGGTGGATCACCGCGTGGACGACGTGCGGTGCAGCGTCGTGCGCGTGCCGTACCCGCTGCCGTACCCCAACGCTCCAACGCTGGACCTCTTTGACAACATGGACCTGCTCAAGTACGAGCAGATCCGACAGGGAAACTTTGCATGGGCAAGGAACGTTGCAACCCTGGGCACGATGGGGCCGATATGGCTCGCGCTGAACCAAGGCATCAACATCACTCCTACTGTAGCCGCTCTTGCGGCGGCCCTGACTGGCGGGGCAGCTGGCGCGGCTGGTTTGGTGGCGCAAGGCGCCTTCAATGCTGATTGGGGGTTTGCAGCATCGCTCATCCTTGGGTCGATACCGCTCACCCCCGCAATCCTGAACGTACTCGACTCAGGCGGTGCCGGGGCGTCGTATCTGATCCTGCCCCTTCTCAACGTCATTGGGCCCGCCTTCAAAAAGTACATCGATATGAGGGAACCGCCAAAGCTCCGAACCACGCGATTCACGCTGGCAGAGTTGGCCACCGCGATTGAGGGCCTCTCCGTCCGCCGGGGGCCGGAGAACGATGCGCTTCCCGAGGTCCTTGAGGACAAATCCGACGCGCAAAAGTCGACGCAATTCAAGCGAGAGGAGCGTGTGTGGCACTGGTTGACCGATGCGGGCGGAAAGGGCGTACCTGGCATCGACCTGGCGCACCTCGTGGCCACGGCCGAGTACGTGGCGCAGCTGCACCTGCGCATCACCGTTGATGACGCGCTCTCGTGCGAGGCCAAGACCCACACTCACAACATTCGCTGCGGACGCGACGACGGTCCCACACTGGCTGCTGCTGCCGGCGGAACGATCGAGGACCTGCTCCGTCTCTACGCCGCAATTGAGAAGTTGAAGACCGTGCTCGTGGGCGCGACCTCTGACGATCCGGCGGTCGTGGCCGGCGCAACCAACGGCCACGACCTGTGGGTTGACCGGAACCGGTTGAACCCGACTCGGTACACGCTGGCGTTGAAGCGCAGGATTGAAGCGGAAGCCGCTGCCATGGGAGATGCGAGGGCCAGCGTTGCGCAGAATGTGGGCAACTTCCGGCTTCGGGGCGCGCGACGGCAGGCCAGAGCCGCATACGTGCAAGGCTGGATCGCTGCCAACAACCCGTTCACGAACGATCGCATGGCCATGCTGAAGCAGGTGCTGGTCAACCTCGAGAAGCGCCTCATTGCGCCTCTCTTTGCGGCGGACTCGGCGGGCGCAAGACTGTACGTGGCCATGAATGCCTCGCTCAACGATCGGCGGAACGTTGTGATCACGACGCCTCCCGCAACGTGGATTCGACGCCTCCCGCAGCGAGCCGCGTCCACCTACGGCAACTACCTATTCTCCGCGGTGCGCGACGCGGGAAGCGCGCAGATTGACGTGGATGTGGGAACTGCCATGGCCGTCCTGAACGACGAATATCGCGGTGCCGTCAAGTGGCTCACGGAGTGCATGAAGAGCAGTCGCCAGGCCCTCAAGCGATTCGTGCCCGAGTGGGAGTCGAGCTCCAGCACGCGCGTGCAGTTGCTCTGCATGTGCACCAGCATCAATGACAACACCGAGCCATTTGTAGACGCAGTTGCGCACTCCACGCTTTCGCTCACTACCCCCGTGGACATCGCCTTTGCCGGCGCATTGGCATCGCCGACGGAGCACTCGCAGCGACGCATCCGCGTGATTGTGAAGCGAGACGCGCGCGGAGGCGCGGAGCAAGAATCGCAATCCGTGCTCGAGGCGCTCAAGCTCGAGCACAGCGACGCGTACCTCCTGTCATGCAACGTGTTCGGCGACGTTTGGGCCGACGAGCTCGTGGCCTTGTACATGAGCGACAGTAGCAACCACAAGCAGGCCGAGATGCTCGAGATGGCGTCGGTCAGGGCGGCAGCACGGTTGCGCATGGCTGGCGAGCTGCTGCTCGAGTTGGTTCGCGACAGGAACCCTTCGGCCACCGCGGACGCGTTTGACGACGTTGCGCTTGGTGGCGCGGACGTGGCCCTTGTGGCCACGCAACCTGGACGCGACGCCGGACGGCTGGTGAGCCGTTTGCTCTTTAGCCAAAACTACCTCGCGATCCGAGCAGCCATGGTGCCCGTGATCCGCGCGGCGGCGCGCGCAGCAGTGCGCACCGCAGCCGCATTCGATCGCGCAGTTCCGACCACGCTTCCGCACGAGGCGTGCGCGTCGCTCTTTGGCGATCGCCTCGACGGTGCAAGGGCGTTTCTGCGCGCCAAGGACCTCTCGGACGACCCGGTCGTGCACGAGGCCATTTGCGCAGCCTATCCATCGACGCACCTGCTTGACGACACCGCATTGGAGGCCGCTCGGAACTCGCGCACCGACAACGAGCCGCAACCGCGGTCCTTGGCAATCACGGTTGCCGGGTTGGTGCGCGCCATGCGCTTCCGGCTGGCCAGTCTGCGTATCGACGCCCAATCCTTGGACGCCGTGCGGTTTAGTGACCAGATCTCGACCGACGAGCTGGCAGAGCGGCTGACCGCAACAAGCATCTCGCCTGACGAGCCCGCATGCTCGTTTTACGTGCCCTTTGGGTTTGGTGACGCGCGGCCACCGCCCACGATGCCACCGTGCGCCACGCCGCTGTTTGGCACGGTGCCCATCTACGGCCCAGCGCTCGTGGCAGCGTTCCGCTCGATTGCGACGGCGGTGTCGTTAGGGTTCCCCGCACCGCCGGCTGGCGTCGTGCGCCCATTCTTCGTGCGGTTGGAACCGGTGTTTGATTGCCTCCGCCCATCGGGCAACGACCGCACGAGCGACGAGACCGAATCGGTGCACCCCAACGTCCTCATGACGTCTCGCGACGTGAACAGCGTGGTCGTGCAATACACGGCCAGTCGCATGCCGTACATGCCATCGCCCGTTGATGCGCCAGCAGGGTCGGAGCGCGACTATCGCAGCGCCTCACTTGCGGCAAGTGCGCACGTTCGCTCCGCGGAGACGGCGCAGCTGGCGCTTGCGGTGTCCGCCATCGCGTGGAACGCGGAGCGGGTGACGCAGGCGGTCGTAGCGGCGCTGGCCAGCGCCAACGAGGGCGAACCGTACGACCACATCTCGCTGACGCTCGTACTGCCCGAAAGCGATACGCGGACGTCGCATTGGTACTCGCGGCCGCCCAACCCGATGGCGATTGCGCAAACGCAACGGCGCTTGGAGAACGTGGACAGCATGCAACGCGTGATCATCGACGGAACCTTGGTCAGGCAGCGGGAGCTCATGGAGGCTGCGATTGAAAAGGCCAACGCCATTGATCGCAGCGTGCTGCAGTCTGAGAACCGCACAGCGCTCGTCGAGACCATCCTCAACGAGCCACAAGGCCAGGCTCCCGCGGACACGTTTGCCCAACGACTAAACGCCTTTCAGAACCTGTTCGACGTGCCCACGATTGAAGCCATCGAGAGCGCCATTCCCACTGAGGCGCAACCGCTCCCAGTCCCATCCGATTCTCCCGATGGGCAGGGCCAAGAACCCGATACCGACGGAATCAGATTGGGATTTCAAGCGTCAATCCTTGCTGCGGAGGAATACGCGTTCCCCGATTTGCGCATATTCGCCGGGCCGTCGTTGACTGCGCAGCCAGTGGTTCCGGACGTGGCCAACCCTCAGCAGCAGCCATTGCTGGCGGCGCTTGGAGTGGGCATGGCACTCCTTGCGCCACAGGTAGAGCCACTGGCCGTTTCGTGCGCTTACGTCCGATCGGACGGGGATGACCGCCTTGCAACAGACTCCGTGAACGCACTGGCGGCAGCGTTTGCCAACTGCTCGGCGATGCGTTTGAGCGAAGCGTGTCTCGTAGCGAGTCGGCGTGTTTAATTCGGAGTTGCTATCGTGATAACACAGCAAACCCAACCAGGAGTAGTAGGAACTTAAAAAGACAAAGCGCAATGTCGGCGTCGGCACCCGCGACGCCGCAGGAGGGGGCGACATACGTCGCTCACCTGGAGGAGGTCCTGGCCGCGCTTGAGAAGACAGCCAACTACTTGTACAAATCCGAAAACAGTGGGCTCGTGGAGTCCAAACCCGAGCGGTTGCTCCTCGAGGTGGGGGCGTACGCCACGTACTTTGGCGCGCTCAACCTCATGAGCGTTTCGGAGACGAAGGCGGCCATGCATGCCGTGAACGAGACGCAGGACAAGTTGATCCGCGAGTACCCGGAGATTGACGATCGCGACGCGCTCTGGGAACAGGCCAAGTGCCTCGATCTGGACAGTGACGAAACGGCGCCCTCGCCGTTTACGACAACGACGCCAGAGGTGGACAGGCGCCGCAGCGTGTCAGCGCCAGAGGTGGACAGGCGCCGCAGCATGTCGGTGCCAGAGGTGAACAGGTCTCGCAGCATGTCCCTCGGTATGTCCACCGGTATGCCAGCAAACAACGACGACGCCGTTGCCGACGACGAGCCGGAGGTCTTGGGGGTTGCGTCCAGGGAGCACTTTGAGGACCTTGACCAGGTGCGCCAGGTGCACGGGCAGGTGGCACTCGACGAAGAGATCAAGGCGTACTTCCGACGCTTTGCGGTGGAGGCGGTTGACGACTACGGAGGGTCGCTGCTCATCTCGATTGGGCAGGCAATCGCGATTGCGACTGCGTGCGGAAGCGTGACACAGGTTGCGGTTATTGCAGGGGGACTCCAAATCGCTGACGTTGCCAGGCGCCACATGTTCAGCAAGCGGACGCGTCGCCTCAGGATGAACGACGTTTCGACCAGGGAGCTGCTTGCGGAAGCCGTAAACCTTGGTTCGCGCGCTACCAATTCTGGCGGTGTCGCTCCCATTGTTGGCCGGGTGGCGCTCGCGCGCCGCACGCTGGATCAGAGGTACCTGCCTTGGATGTTTGGCGCAACGGGACGCGGAGTCAGCGAATGGTTTTCGTGGTTTGCGGTCCAGACTGGGTCCACCCCGACGCTGGCAGAGCAGGCGGTTAACTGGAACTACTTGCAGGGAAACTGGATCCTGAAAGTCGTGCCGGATACGATGATGGAATACTCAAAGATCTCTGCGTTCGTGTCGGCTTCAGGCGGTCTCGCCGTTCTTGGTTACACGTACGCGCAGCGGGAGGCCATCTACGCCAGCTGGCGCCAGCGCGAGTACAAGCGGCTCAACAACATGGGCGATGCTAAGGCCTGGAAAGAAGAGGCCGAACAAAGCTTGGCGCACGTCTACCATACGGATAAGCAAAACCGGAAGGCAGGCATCATGACCAGCATCCGGAATGCATTCACGACGCGAAAGAAGGAGCGCCGGCGCGGCGTCACCGAGATCCAGCAGATCGAGGAGTTCATCAACAACATGAACGACGTGGATAGGAGGATCCGAGCCCTCCTGAACGCACCACCCGTCGAGTACGACATGACCGGCCGGATTGGAACGAGCATCGTGGAAGAGGTCTTTGAGCGGATGCAAACCATGCGCATCTGCTGAGCGTGCGCCCGCGCGTTACACGCGCACGCTCACAAAGCGTTGATAACTGGGATTTGTGTGTGGGTTGAGTGAGTAGAAGCGTGTTATCATTTTCCAAATGGCCGAACCGAGCGAGTCGCGCTCGTACCGAGAGTTTGTGACCCGGTCCGTGAACGAGGTGCAGCGCGGGCTGAAGCTGGACAGTTTCCACCCGGGCAGCAAGAAGCGCAAGGTGCACGCGACGCTCGAGGCGCAGCAGCAGAAGCGGCCCAACCGAGGCGCCGCGGAGCGCGTCATCGAGAGCCGGTTTGCGCTCGGCGGCGACGACGCGAGCTACCTGGCGAGCGGCATCGCCACGCTCTGGTCGACGGTGGGCGAGGCGCGCGACGCCAACGAGGCGGAGCTGGGGCTCGCGCCCGCCTCGCTCTACGCGCCCGACGCGGTCAACGGCATCCGCAAGGGCCTGCTCGCGGCCCTCGAGCGCAAGAATGACGAGCTGCGCAGGGAGGCCCCGCGCAGCCTGCCGAAGCTGCTGCGCGCGTTGCAGGTGCTGCTGGAGCAGATCGACGTCACGCAGACGCCGGGGCTCAAGGAGATGCTCGAGCGCGGCACGGTGCGCACGGTCGAGGAGCGCACGATGCTGCTGACGTTCCTGATGCGCATGCGCGAGCTGCTGCACCCCACACAAAAGGACAACCTGGCGAAGCTCATCCTCACCAAGGGCCGCGGGCAGGTCACGCAGCTCGTCGACCGCTTCGAGAAGGAGAAGGCGGCGCTGGTCGCGGAGCACGAGCGGCGCTTTGCGGAGGCGGAGCGTCTCTCCGGTAAGCGCTGCACGCGCCGCGTGGGCGTCGAGGTTCAACGCAACCGGACCCTGTGGAACCGGAACAGTGAGTTGTACGGGTTGTTGCAAGCGTGCGAGGAGCGGCTGCGGGCCAAAGGCGCGCCACCCGGCGACTCCAGAGGCGACAGCGGTTCAAGCACAGATGACGCAACGACGCAGGACGATCCCAACGCGCTGGCGCGGGCCGCAGCTACGGTTGCCGGGCTTGAGAGTCTCCGGCGGCAGGAGCAGGCGGTGCAGGACGCGGAGATTGCCGCCAACCCGGCAGCTGCGGACGCCCTCCAAGGCCTTGCGCAGCCGCAGCCGCAGCCGCAACAGCAGCCGCAGCCGCAACAGCAGCAGGCGGCGCAGGACGCGGAGATTGCCGCCAACCCGGCAGCTGCGGACGCCCTCCAAGGCCTTGCGCAGCCGCAGCCGCAGCCGCAACAGCAGCAGCAGCAGGCGGCGCAGGACGCGGAGATTGCCGCCAACTCGGCAGCTGCGGACGCCCTTCAGGGCATCCTAGGCGTGGTGCCCTCTGCCGTGCAAAGGGGGGTAGGAAAAATCAAACGCGGAATGCAGGCCGTGGCCGATGCCGTGGCCGATGCCGGTCCAGCCAGGACGCACACGCCGGGTACCTCACCACCGCCCTCACCACCCCCTTCGGCACCGTCCTCGTCGCCGGGCTCGCCGCCTGCGTGGCTGCAGCGGCCGCTGCCACCGCAGCGGCCACTGCCGCCACCCCCACCGCCGCCGGGGCCTCCACCGGACGACGACTCGGTAAGCGTCGCGATCGGGCGCGAGACCGACTTTGCTGCGTGGCAGCAGCAGGCGCGAGCCACCAAGGCCGCGCTCGAGCTGCGCGTCGGCACCCTTGCGCAGCAGCTGAAGGACCTGGAAGCGGCTGTCGAGGCCGACCGCCGCAGCACGTCGAGGCAACTTGAGGCCGCGATCAACACGCCGGACAACATGCCCGGCGCGCTGCAGGAGCTGGTGACGGGCCGGTCGGCACTGCTCACCCAGCTGCGCGCGCAGCTCAGCGACAGCCAGACGGCGCACGAGGAGCTCAAAGCGAGGCACGCTGCGCAGCTGGACGAACTCGAGAAGGGCGCGACGGATCTTACGGAGGCGCAGAGGACGTTCACCGAGTATGTGCCCAAACTCATCGCCGACCTACGCGCACAGATCGATGCGAGGACGGCGGACGCGGAGGGGATCAAAAACTTGCTGCGAACGCTGGACGACGACGTGCAGGCCAAAGCGGCCAAGGCGGTCGAGCTGCAGGAGAGCAACCGGAAGCTGAACGAGCTCGAGACCAAGATGGGTGCGCTCGAGCGGGCGCGGGACGAAGTGAAAGCCGGCATCATCGAGGAGACAAGGGCGGCGCTGATGGCCGAGGTGGCGAAGCTTCGCGAGGAGGAAAAGAACCGCGCGGAGGCGGCGGACACGGCGGACACGATCGAGCGGCTGCACGAGCTGGAAAAGGTGAAGGCGGAGCTAAAGGCGGTGCAGGAGGCGGTCGAGAAGCTGGAAGCGGGCGCCGCGAGCGCGGATGTGGTGGAGACGCTGCGGAAGGACTTCGGTCGCATCGATGGCGCCTTTGGCACGGCCAAGCCGTTGATCGACACCAACACGGAGGCCATCAAGCGCATCCAGACCGAGATGGGGAATCTGCATTCGGCGCTCCAAAAGCTCGAGGCGCTCGAGGCGTCCAAGCACCAGGAGATGATTGGCGCGGTCGCGGAGGCAAAGGTCAAGGCGACCGAGCTGGAGAGCCAGGTGATGGAACTGGGCCAGAAGGTCGCCAAGCTGAAGGGCGACGACGCGGACGACGACCAGACGATGAGCAACCTGTGGAGCGAGCTCAACCTCCTGCGCAAGGCCGCCGTGGAGCGCGATGAGAAGCTCAACAAGATCGCACAGGAGCGTGTGGCGCTGACGACTGCCAAGGCATTGCCGGGCGGCGCCGACGACGACGCCCGGCTTGGTAAGATCGAGCAAATGCTGCGGGAGCTGGGCGAAAAGGTGGAGGAGCTTGCGGACAACCAGGATTACTTGAAAACGGACATGCGACGTGACGAGCAGTACAAGACGGACGATTTTGTGACGCAGATGCTCGAGTACGAAGACGCCGACGACCACTCCAAGATGAAGCAAGACCTGCGGGAGATGTACCAAAGCTTCCGCTCGAGCCTAAGCGAGATAGACGAGGCGGGCGTTCAGTCCAGCTTTGAGGAGCTTGAGGCCGTGGAAAACGAGGTGCACAACGCGTGGGAACACAAGGACCAGTCGGGCAAGAAGGAACGCGAGGCTCTCAAAGCCAAGCTGTTTAAAGAAATCGAATTCATCAAGGCAAACCAGCTGCGTATGCTTACAACCTGGCTCAAGACGGTCGACCTGCAACCCTATGGGAACGCAACGGTCAACGAGTACGAGCAAGCGATGCTGCAGTGGATTGGCGAAGGGTTTAACCGCATGAGGGATCGCTTCAACGCAAACTACCCCAACGACGACGGCACGGCGGCGGCGCCCGCTTACGAACCCTTCATCGGAGCCTCTTCGTCTGACACGTGGACGGTGCCGTTCGCCGTCTACCGCGGCCTGGTGGGGCAGCGCGGGCCCACCGAGCCGGCGTGCGCCTCGGAGTGCCCGACCGATGCGCTGCTGCCGTACGCTGCACCCAACCTCGACGCCTTCGTGCGCCACGCGCTGCCGGTGAAGCGCATGCTGGCGCACAGCCCCGATCCCACGGAGGAGGATGTGGCTGAGGCGCTCAAGGGGTGCGCGCCGCACGTTGCCGCCTCGCCCGCGGACGTCGGCGAGGCGCTCGCGCTTCTGCAGGACGACTTTGCCATCACCGGTGTAGCACCAGCGTCGGAGCTCGAGCCGAAGCGCTGCGGCGTTGAGGTGCCGCACGAGGTGCGCTGGCTGCCGCAGGGCCCGCGCGCGGGCACGATGTGCCGCGTGGCTGTGCTCGAGCACGCGGCGGCGCGGTGCGCGCAGGTGGCCAACCAGGCGGACGTCGCGTCCGAGGTGGCGAGCGCACTGCGTGACGCGGCGCTGTCGCTCAAGCTGCAGCAGCTGGCGCCGCTCTACGCGCTCAACGAGGCCGCGGAGTTTGCCGACGCGCCGCACCCACTCGGCACCAAGACCAGGCTGGTCACGCGCCCGTGCGCGATCGTGCGCGGCACGCTGTCCTTCCCCACTGACGCGGGCATTGCGCGCGCGCCCAAGGAGGCAGGGGAGGGGGCCAAGAAGCGCGACGACGACCTCTCCGGTGCGATGAACGCGCTGGCCGTGCCGACGGCGACGCTGCGCAACCGCCTGCGCCGCAGCGGCGAGCCCGCCAACGTGTACGTGGCCCCCATCCCCGACGCCTTGGGCTTCCACCCCGCGCCCACAAGCGCGACGGGTGCGGCGTCCGATACCGTCTACGGCGCGGCGGCGGCGAGTGAGGGCCAGACCGCCTCCGCCGCCAACGCCG
>Ga0209666_1003830_pt1 | contig 10814 bp, 6 predicted proteins | sample SaaInlV_125m_DNA_FD_184679 | JGI IMG/M metagenome (GOLD analysis project Ga0209666, IMG submission 184679) | Marine microbial communities from expanding oxygen minimum zones in the Saanich Inlet - Saanich Inlet SI037_S3LV_10m_DNA (SPAdes)... | ecosystem: Environmental > Aquatic > Marine >...
GTCCAGCAGGCGCCATCGCACGTCTGCCCCCGCAGTGTCCCCCGAAGTGTCGCCGGTCTCCAGCAGCGAGCGATGGGGCACGCTGGGAGCCTTCCCCCGAACCACAGGCGGCCGACCCGCGAGCTCGGCCTCGATCTCGGCGTCCACGTCCACAACGCGCTTACCGAGGCGCATGACGTGCGCGTCCGTCTTCGAGCCGCGCGCTCGATCCAGCTTTTCCTCGGTAATCCGAGAAAACGCACCTCGGACCGTGCACGCGAGGAGCAGCGCGACCGCCGCGCACGCCGCGCGGTTGCGCGTGCCTCGAGGCATCGCGCGCTTGATCTATGCGGACGACCGCGAGCGCGTCCGCGCGACGCGGAACTGCCGTGTGGCCCCGCGGACGGACGCTCCCGAGAACATGCAGACAGCCACCTCCGATGTAGAACACGTCCTTTCGACGGCAGAAGTGTCGCGGAACTTTTGCCGACTCCGGAATTCGACGTTCTTGAAAGGTGTCCAGAACCGGTCGTTTTTGAAGACTGGATGCGCTGCGGATCGAGGCGAAAAAACGGTCCGGTGGAGTAAAAAAATTTTTAGACCCAACAACCAAAAAGTAAAACGGTCGCGAATCGAATCGCTACGCGCTCGCGCCTTCGTCTCGGTCCCCCCCCCCTCCCAGCATCCCCGGCGGCCCCTGCCTCGCGGGCGCCGGCGTGAGCAGCCTTCCGTCTCTCGCGTCCACGAACGCCTCGGCGTCTCTGAGGAAGCTCCCGAAGGCCACCGCCTCGAGCACGACGCGTCGCTGCGTCGCCACCGGAAGCGTCACCGTTTTCACCTTGCCGTTCCCGACGACGTCCTCGACGCGCCGCATGAGCTCCTCGGGGGAGGTTATGGGCTGTCCGTTTCCAGAACCCTCCAACGCGCTCTGCATCTCGCGCGCTAACGCCTCCACCGAACCGAACAGCGCGCCCGTCTGCCGCTCCGCCAAAACGACACCCTCCAGACTCACCACGCGCGCCGTCTCAGCGAGCGTCGCGGCGTCGAAACTCTGAACGTACTGCTTCAACGTCGTCTTGCCCGAGGCTCGTGTTTCGTCGGTCGAAGCGTAGTCATCGCTGACGCCGTTGTTCCCGTCGAAAGACGGAAAGTCCCCCCGGGCCCCGTTAAGATTGAACCCGGCGGCGTCCGCCTCGTCGACGCTGTCCATGGCGGAGGCGGACTCGAACAGCGCCTCGAGCGAGCGCGCGCTCTCCTCGGGGTTCAGGGGAAGCGTCCCCATCGCGCGGTCCAGCGAGAACCTCTTGTCTGCTTTGCGCAAAAAGTACCCGAACATGATGGACGCCGCGTACATCTGCGCCGCCTGAAGCTTGGACGTGCGCACGAGCGTGTTGCTGTACGCGGCGCTCGCCTCGGGGCCGAGCATGCCCATCAGGTGCTCCTTCACCATCGAGAGCGCCTCCACGGAGTGCACGCCGTTGGTGAGCTGCGTGAGGTCCACGCCTCTGAGGTGGAGCATCTCCTCGTCCAGAGGCGGGAGCATGTCCACGTTCAGAGTGCGGAACTTCTGCAGGATGTTGGCGTACATCACGTCCTGCACGCCGTTACGGCGCTCCGCCGCGCGCATCGCCTGGATGCGACGGAACAGCACCAAGCCGCCGTCGGCGCCGCCGGGCGCGTCGGATCTCGTTCTCGACTCGCCTTCGTCCGCGGTGACGTCCACCGAGCCCTGCCTCTGCTCCTCCGCGTCAAGCTCCTCAGACATGCGGTCCAGCGTCGCCTCGACCGCGGCCGTGAACAGGTGCGACTCGTTGTCCAGCACGTGCGCGAGCATCTGGCCGTGCGCGCTCCCGGGATCCATCGGCGCGCCCGCGAACGTGGGGGGGGCGGGGAACGCGTCGTCCGACGCGTCGCCGCCGGCCGCGCGCGCGACGCAGCGGGAAGCTCGGAAACGCCGCGCGAGGGCGGCGCGTCCAGAAAACACGCGGAGAGGCGCGAGGCCGGGCCTGGAGGGCGGCGTCGACGCGGCGAAGGACGCGCGCGCGGGGACGCGTCGCTGACGGGGATGAGCGACGAATGCGACCGCGCGGACCGTCTGGCGGCCGCGGTGGGGGGGGGCGGGGGCGAACGCGGCGGACGCCGCGGGCGCGAGCGCGGCGAACATGCTGCGTGGGCTCGAAGAGGATGTTTCGACCCGCGGTCTGTGCGGTGCGCGTGCTGAGTGTGGCGAGGCGACTCGGCACGGAAGCATTTGGAAGATTCTGCGAAACTTCACAACTGGCGAATATTGACTCGGCGCGCCTCGCAGCAGAGCCGCCAGTCTCGTGTTTCTGTTGTCGCGCATCAAAAATAGCTCCAGACCGACGCCGATCGCGGTTCAAAGGCGCGCCCGCGAAATTGATCGAGACGCGAGAATTTCATCGGCTAGCTGATAAAAAAAATCAATCGGGAAAGCTTTTTCAACCGACACAAAATCTTCCGAGCGCTGACTCGGAACCAGAACCGCACGACAGCCATCCACGTCCCCGTGATCACGTCGACGGCGCGCGCGCGCCAAAAATGCCGTCGTTGCGCCTGCGCGGGCCAAGTTGCCATGCGCGTCGCCGTCTCTCCCGCCGGCCTAGCCGCCGCGGGCGTCGTCGCGCGCGGATCCGCCGCCGCGCGGATCCGCCGCGCCGCCGCCGTCGCCGCGCGCCCCGTCCGCAACGACCGCGCGCGTCACGTCGCCGCTCCCGCGCCGGAAACCTCCGCGCGGGGAGACGTGGCCGGCCCCCGGGCCGCGTTCCTGAGCCCGTTCGCGCCCCCCGCGGTGGCGGACGTCGACGGCGACGGCGCCGGCGCGGTCGAGAGAAAGCCCACGAAGAAGAAGCTTCGTCTGCGCATCGACGGCGAGTGGTACGACTGCACGGGTTGGGCGAAGGCGCACCCCGGAGGCAGTCTGTTCATCACCCTCATGGACGGGTGCGACGCGACGGATGTGTTTTACGCCCTGCACTCGTACGGCCCCAACGGGGACGACACCGCCGCGCGCCGCCTGGCGATGCTGCCCAAGTGCGGCGGCCCCGAGGAGGATCTCACGGAGGGCGAGGAGGCTGTGTTCTCCGGCGTCGGGCGGAGCGCCTCCCCCCCCGGCGCGCCGCACACCTTCGACGTGAGCCCGGGCGAGGCGGATGCCGCGTTCGCCGATCTCCGCAAAAAGTTTGAGCGCGAGGGGTGGTTCGCGCGCGACCCGCTGAAGGAGGCGGCCGTGCTCGCCACGACGCTGGGTCTGTACGGGCTGGGCTGGTTCCTGGCGGGCACGCACCCCATCCTGGCGACGCTGAGTTTAGGGCTCGGCATGCAGCAGGCGGGCTGGCTGGCGCACGACTACATCCACGGCCGCGGGCCGTGGTGCGCGGCGATGCGCGGCTTCGGCGCGCTCACCAACGGCTTCTCCGCCGAGTGGTGGCAGCACAAGCACAACATGCACCACTCGTTCACGAACATCGACGGGCGGGACGGGGACATCAAGCTCGAGCCTCTGTACTTCCTGCAGGACCCCGAGGTAACCGGAAGACCGGACAACCCGACGATGCGCAAGTGGCAGCACTGGTACGGCTATCCGCTGTACGCGTTCACGTACGCGCTTTGGCGGCGACACTCCGTCGCCTCCGCGTGGGCGCGCAAGGACAAGACCGAGCTCGCGCTGCTCGCGGTGCACTACACGTGGCTGTTCACCGCGTTGCCTCTGGGCGTGGCGCTGGGTTCGATCCTGGTGGGCGGCTTCCTGGTGGGCTCGCTGGTGACGGCGACGCACCAGACGGAGGAGATCATGTTCGAGCAGAACGGGCAATTCGTGGACATCCAGTTCCGCTCGACGCGCGAGGCGGACGTCAAGGGGCTGGAGAGGTGGCTGTGGGGCGGCATGGACACGCAGCTGGTGCACCACCTGTTCCCCACTATGCCCCGGTACAGGCACCACGACGCGCGCCCGGTGATCCAGAAGTGGGCGGAGGAGCGGGGATACGACTTCCGCATCTCCACGTCGGGTGAGATTCTCGGGAAAAACTTCAACCACCTCAAGGAGCTCGCGCACATATGACGCGCGACGCGAGGGGGTGGCGTGAAAAGCGCGTTCGCGTCTCGTGAGGCGCGAACGCGCGCGCGCAAAGATCGATCTTTTTGTGATACGTACCACAAACACGTTTTCGTTTCGCGCGCGCCGTGTTTCGTCTCTTCCGCGTCAAAATGTTTTTTTTTCGACGCCTACAGTAAGGTTAAGGGTATCCGCGCGCGAAAACGGACGACGCGCAAGACGCTCCGCGGCGTGTACCGTACTCACTTTTTCCGCAGGTTGTACAGGCTCATCCCGATGTGCGCGGCGTTGGCGATCCCGATCGCGAGCCCCACGTACCCCATCGCGCGGTACATCCACTGCTCGTCCGTGGGGAGCACCCGGTGCGTGTATTTCACGGCGGTGTCCTTGTCCGAGTAGTGCCCTCTTCCTCGCAGGAGCCAGCGCGTGGTGAGCAAGCCCTCGACGCCCACGGGCCCGCGCGCGTGGATGCGGCTGGTGGATATGCCCACCTCCGCGCCGAGCCCCATGCGGAACCCGTCCGAGAAGCGCGTGGAGCAGTTGTGGAACACGCACGCGCTGTCCACTCGCCGCAGAAACTCAGACGCGACGCGCGCGTCGTCGGTGATGACGCAGTCGGTGTGCGCCGAGCCGTTGGCGTGGATGTAATCGATCGCCGCGTCTAAGTGGTCGACAGTCTCCACCGTCATCGCCGGGCGCCCGTACTCGTGCCTCAGCGCCGGACAGGGCGGGAGCTTCAACGATTTCGCCGCGATTTTGCCTCCGAACAGCTCTATGCCCGCCTGAAGCATCGCGGGCTTGATTTTTTCTTCCCACGCGCCGCTGGCGACGTGCGACGCGTGCACGAGAAGCGTCTCGAGCGCGTTACACGCGGCGGGGTAATCCGTCTTGCTGTCCACGGCGAGGCGGCACGCCATGTCCAAGTTGGCCTTTTCGTCGATGTACACGTGGCACACGCCGTCCGCGTGGCCGAGCACCGGGATCTTGGTGTTGTTCTGGATGTAGGACACCAGGTCGTTGCTGCCGCGCGGGATCACCAGGTCCACGACGTCGTTGAGCTTGAGGATGTCGCTCACCGCCTCGCGGCCTTCGACTAACACGATGCACTCGCGCGCGACGCCGAACTTTGGGAAACACTCCACGATCACACGGTGAAGCACGGCGTTGGTCTTCTGCGCTTCCTTGCCGCCTTTTAAAAGCAAACCGTTGCCCGAGCGGATGGCGAGGCTCGCGATCTGCGGAAGCGCGTCCGGCCGAGACTCGAAGATGATGAGGAGCACGCCCAGCGGCGCGGTGACCTGCTCGAGAGCGAGACCATCCGCGATCTCCATCTTGCTCAGGGTGCGCGCGATGGGCTCGGGCATGGCCGCGATCTGTCTCGCGCCCTCCGCGAGCTGAGCGATCTTCCCGGGCTTCATCTTCAGGCGGTTCATCAGGTTGGGCTCGGTGTTCGCCGCCTCCGCGGTCTTCATGTCCTCGGCGTTGGCCGCCATGATGGCGGGCTCGTTCGCCTCGAGCGCATCCGCGATGGCGCACAGGAGCTCGGCGCGCTTCTCGCTGGACAGGTTCTGGAGCTGGCGGCTCGCCGACCGGGCGGCGACCGCTTGGTCGCGGGTGGACGACATCGCGCGGGTCACGACGCGGGCGGGCGTGCTCGGCGCGCGCGCGGAACTTGCGGGCCGCCGCCGCGAAACTAACCTCGGGAGGGAAAAAGGTCGCTGACTGGATAAACGTCTTGGGCGAAGGGCACCGTCACTGACTGGTTGAAGCAATGAGCGCTGCGGGTGCCCACCACACCGTCTTTGCCTTCTCTTTGCTTTCTCTCTTTTTATCCATCTCTCGAAGGTTCGCGCGGCCATCTCCGGCCGCGCACGCGTGACCGACCCCGACCCGACCGATCACGATGGCCGCGTGCGTCTCCTCCGCCGCGCGTCTCATCCCCTCGAAGGAGTTCGCCGCGCGCGCGCGCTCGAACGCGCGCGCCCGCCGCGCCGTTCGCCACCGCGCGATGGCCTCCTCTCCCGACGCGGACACGACCCCGGCGGAGGCGAACCTCTCCGAGCGTCCCCCCTCGCGCCGCCAGACCCTGGTCTCCGCGCTCGCCGCGTCCGTGCTCGCGAGCGCCTCGCCGCTCGCGTCCTCTCCCGCGCTCGCGGCGGAAGGCAAGAGGACCGTGCTGGTGGTGGGCGCGACGGGCGCGACCGGACGCCTGGTGGTGGATGAGCTCCGCCGGCGCGGCGACGCGGACGCCGCCGTCGTCGCCGCCGTGCGGTCCGAGGAGAAAGCGAAGAAGCTCGGGGTGGACAAGGGCGACGTCGAATTATTACCAGGTTTCGACGTGACGATGTCCGCGGACGTCCTGGCGACGGCGATGAAATCCGTCGACGCGGAGATTGTCGTCGTGTGCACGGGCTTCGTCCCCGGGAACCCGTTCAAGATGGCCGCCGCGGCGCGCGCCGTGGATAACGAGGGCGTCGTGCACTTGGTGGACGCCGCGAAGCGAAGCGGGACGGTGAAACGAATCGTGCTCATCTCCTCCATCCTGACGGACGGCCGCGCGATGGGCGCGGAGGACTCGCCCGGGTTCAAGATCACCAACGCGTTCGGGGGCGTCTTGGACGAAAAACTCGTCGGCGAGAGAGCGCTCATCGACTCCGGCGTGGAGTACTGCATCGTGCGTCCCGCGGGTCTGCGCGGCGAGCCCCCGAAGACGGAGCTCGTCGTGACGCCCGGGAACGTCATGGCAAGCGGCGAGGTGAGCCGCGAGCTCGTCGCGCGCGTCATGGCCGAGGCGGCGTTCGCGCCGGGCGCCGCGGGCAAGATCGTCGAGATTGCGGAAACCGGAACCTTCGCGCCCGGGTACGAGCCGGCGGAGGTGTCGCGATACGTCGTCGGGGACGACAAAACGAGGTGGTTCCCGTGATGGTTTTAGGTGTGCGATCGATGCGATGCGTCATCCTTTGACGCTGCTGGATATCATACGAAGTAGTAGCGCTAATGACCAACCACGGACCACCGTCGCGCGCCTCCTCGACGCGTCTTCGTTCCTGCGCGAGTCTAGTGAATGATCTCCTGCATGCCCTGCATCTGCTCGCGGGTCATCTTGGCTCCCCAGCCCCCCTTCCCGTCGCGCATCGGCTTGACGCGGCTCGCCTCGTGCCGCTCCAGCTCCGGCGGAACAGCGTTGTTCGAGCTCTTCAGGAGCGCCTTCAGGTCGTACATGATGTCCGTGTCCTCCGCGGTGAGGAACGCCACGGCGGTTCCCGCGCGCCCCGCGCGTCCGGTGCGCCCGATGCGGTGCGTGTAGTTCTCGATAGAGAACGGAAGCTCGTAGTTCACAACCAGGTCGATGTTTTTCACGTCGATGCCGCGCCCGGCGACGTCCGTCGCCACGAGCACGTCGCACTCGCCAGCCTTGAACCCGCGCAGAGCCTCCTCGCGCGCGTCCTGCGACTTGCCGCCGTGCAGCGACGCCACGGAGTACCCCAGCTTGGCGACGCTCGTGCACACCGCGTCCACCGAGCGCTTCGCGTTGACAAACACGATGGCTTGCGTGTCCGGGAACTGACTCAGGGTCAACTCCAAATCGCGCGGCTTTTGTTGTTTCGTCGTCCACCGCACAACCTGCTTGATGAGGTCCGAGGACTTGCCCGCGCTGCCGATGGTCACCACCGCGGGGTTGCGCAGGTACTTGCGCGCGAGACGCTCCACGGAGGGGGGCATGGTCGCCGAGAACATGTACGTCATGCGATACTTGGTCCCGAGATCCGCCGCGCCGTCCGCCGCCGCCGCGTCGAGCGACTCCGCCTCCTCGAGCGGCTTGAGCGAGTCCGCGGACATGCTTTCCATCACTGCGTTCACCTGCGGTTCGAAACCCATGTCGATCATGCGGTCCGCCTCATCAAGCACGATGTAGTTGCACTGCTGAAACACGGTGTACCGGCGCTCTAAAACGTCGATGACGCGCCCGGGCGTGCCGATGACAATCTCGCACCCCTTGCGCAGCTTGAACCCCTGCTGCTCGATATCCTGCCCGCCCACCACCGAGGCGACGCGGTAGTCCAGGAAGTGCGCGAACTTCACCGTCTCCTCCTCGATCTGCTGCGCGAGCTCGCGCGTGGGCGCCATCACCAGCGCGTACGGGCCTCGCGTCGCGACTTCGTCCGTCATGCGCGGGAGCTCCATGATGTACGCAAGCATGGGAACGACAAACGCGCACGTCTTGCCCGAGCCCGTCTCGGCGATGCCGATGACGTCGCGCTTCAGCAGGCCGATGGGGATGGACGCCATCTGAATGGGCGAGGGTTTGTCGTACCCCACCTTCTGAATCGCGCGAACGATCTCCGAGGGCATCGCGGCCTCGCTCCAGCTCCGCATCGGCGTCGGAAGACGACCGCCGCGCGTCGTGATGTTGTGATCCTCGCGGAAGATGCGCCAGTCGCGCTCGGTCATCTCCTCCGCCGACTTCTCGGACCAGTGACTTTGCTTGGCGTCTGCCGCCTCGCGCGCCTCGCGCTCGGACGCCACACGCGAGCCGCGCCGCAGACGCGACGCTTCCTCGTCCGTGACGCGCCCGATGCCCAAGTCGCGGCGGGACTGGGAAACCAGCGCCATCTGCCGCTTGGCGCCCTCCTCGGCCACCACGCGGCGGTCCACGCCGGCGCGCGCACCGCGGCCAAACGCCAACGCGCTCTCGTGCGGCCTTTCGTACAGAGGGTTCAGGTCCACGGAGGTGTCCTGGTCCTTGTCCCAATCGAACTTGAACTTGAACTTGTCGCTCGGCTTCGTGACTTTCTTAGCAGGCTTCGCGCCGCCCATGTACTGCGCGCGAATCAGCTCCAGTTCGCGCTCGCGCGCGCGCGCGGCGTACGCGTCGTCGCGATCCGGTTTCCGGTCGTGGTCGTGCCTTCGGTCGTGCGCGCTTCCCCGCGTCGGCTCCGCGCGCGTGTCGCGGAAAGGAAAAGGACCTCGGGCCGCAGAGCCCGCGCCCGCGCCTTTGTCGCGGCGCGCCGCAACCTCCTCCTCTCGTCTTTTCAGCGCGGCGGCTTCTCTGTCCTTCTTGCTCACGAACGACGGGCGCGCGGACGCCTCCGCCTCGGCTTTGCGTTTCCTCAGCAGCTCTTCCAGGGACAGGGGCTGCTCGTTCGGGGTCGGGGCCGGGGATCGGTGAAGAGGGAAGAGGGTCAGCGTCGGCGTCGGGGTTCGGGACCGGACGCGTCGTCGCGAATGAGAGCGCCGCGCGCTGGATTTAGGGATGGCGACGCGCGCGCGGAGACGGCGGGTGGGTGGCACAAGACGCACCTCCGCGCGTTTCGCGGGTGCCGGCTCCGCGGCGGGAGCGGAGGGAGGCTCGTGGCGCCGGTCGTCGTGTCTGCCCGGGTCGTGACGACCGTCGCGACCGTCCCTGTGGTCGCGCCCATAACGGCCGGGGCTCCGCGACCTCGACCTCGAACGGTCCCTGTCGTGATGGCGCCGGTCGTCGCGGTCGTCCCGGCGGTGGTAGTCCGCCCCGCGGTCCCAGCCGCGTCCGTCGTCGCGGCCGCGACGGTCGCGCGAACGGTCGCGGTCGCGCCGATCGTCGCGCCGGTCGTCGCGACGCATCGTGCGCGCCGATCTGATGACCGCCGACGAAGGACGCAGAAAAAGCGCACGTCCGGCAGTCCGGTTTCCGCTGATTGCGTCGCAGTTTCCTCTTCCTCGGCCGTTTTCTTGTTTTCTTGTTCGTTTCGGTCGCCCCGAGAGGTCCCTCCTTGGTCCTAGACGATGCCCCCGAGAGGTTCGCGCCAACACGGGACGTCATTGTCTATCAGCGGACGATTTCTTGGTCGCCGCCTGGAACATGGAGCGGCACACGCGTAACGGTCTCGGACGCGGCGTGGCACACGCCGTGTTGCACGAGCGTTTTCCTCACTTTCAACTGCACCTCTACACCTCTACCGAGGCACACCACACCCCACCTCCACCTCCCACCTTTCACCATGATCTCCAACGTCTTCTCCCCTCGCGGGGTCTTACTCGCCTTCCTCGTCGTCATCTTCAGCGCGTGCTCCGCCGCGGCGAGCGACGCCCGCCTCCTCCACGACCTCGACGGAGGAGCCACGCGCTCTCTCCAAGAAGCCAGCCTCGACGGCGTCAACGACCTCACCGGCGCTCGCCGCGTGCTCCTCAAGAAGGGGAACGGCGGGCGCACTGGCGGCGGCAAGACCGGCAAGAGCAAGGGCGCTGGCAGCGGCAAGACTGGCAAGAGCAAGGGCGCTGGCAGCGGCAAGACCGGCAAGACCGGCGGCTACGGCAAGTCCAAGACCTCCAAGAGCAAAGGCTGGGGCTCGAAAAGCAAGAAATACGGTGGCTATTCGAGCAAGAAATACGGTGGCTATTCGAGCAAGAACGGCGGCTACGGCGGGAGCGGGAAGAAAGGCAACAGCTGGGGGCGCTAAACTCCCAGAGTAGTCCCCCGTCAGACACGCCGTATCGTGGCGTTCCCCGAGTGTCGTTTGGAAAACGGTGCGAGACAGACGAGCGCGCAGTGAGAGACGAAAGGACACCGCGATGTCCCTCGCGCGCGAGATTCTTTTTTTCGACGCGCGACGGCGCTCCGTTGACAGAAAAAAGAAAACGCTGAACGCGACCCCCAAACGCGATAGACTACCCCGACACCCATCATGAGACCACCGCGGTGTTCGAACCTCCTCTCCATCTCTCCACTTCCGCGAGCAACGACCGCTTCATCGCGTCCTCCTCTGGGTCCAGCGGCGTGATG
>Ga0209666_1003831_pt1 | contig 10814 bp, 7 predicted proteins | sample SaaInlV_125m_DNA_FD_184679 | JGI IMG/M metagenome (GOLD analysis project Ga0209666, IMG submission 184679) | Marine microbial communities from expanding oxygen minimum zones in the Saanich Inlet - Saanich Inlet SI037_S3LV_10m_DNA (SPAdes)... | ecosystem: Environmental > Aquatic > Marine >...
GGCCGGCGGCGTTAAACTTGTTAGCTCTAAAACAGAAATCGAAGAGTTTTCACGTCATTGGCTCGGTAAAAACTTAGTGACCTATCAAACAGACGTCAATGGCCAGCCAGTAAGCCGTATTCTGGTGGAAACCTGCACGGATATTGATCAAGAACTCTACTTGGGCGCTGTGGTAGACCGTGGAACACGTCGAATCATCTTTATGGCCTCTACCGAGGGCGGTGTTGAGATTGAAAAGGTTGCTCACGAAACCCCAGAGAAGATCCTAAAAGCCGTTATAGACCCTCTAACGGGCGCTCAGCCTTATCAGGGGCGTGACCTTGCGTTTAAATTAGGGCTTAAAGGCGTTCAAGTTAAGCAATTTGTCAGTATTTTTATGGGTTTGGCTAAATTGTTTAAAGAGAAAGACCTTGAGCTATTAGAAGTGAACCCACTGGTTATCACTGACGAAGGAAACCTTCACTGCCTAGATGCCAAAGTTATTATTGATGGTAACGCGCTGTATCGTCAGCCGCAGATTAAAGAAATGCACGATCCCTCACAGGAAGACGCAAGAGAAGCTCATGCCTCTGCCTGGGACCTTAACTACGTGGCGCTTGATGGTGACATTGGTTGTATGGTCAATGGCGCTGGTTTAGCCATGGGTACTATGGATATCGTTAACCTTCATGGTGGATCCCCAGCTAACTTCCTTGATGTTGGGGGCGGTGCGACTAAAGAGCGTGTGGTTGAAGCGTTCAAAATTATTCTTTCTGACACCAATGTTAAGGCTGTATTGATCAATATCTTTGGCGGGATCGTTCGCTGTGATTTGATTGCCGAAGGCGTGATTGGCGCGGTAGAAGAGGTTGGTGTGACCATTCCTGTTGTTGTTCGACTAGAAGGCAACAATGCAGAGCTTGGTACTAAAAAATTGGCCGAATCTGGTCTTGCTATCATTGCTGCTACTAGTTTGACTGATGCAGCACAACAGGTTGTGAAAGCCGCAGGGGGTAACTAAACATGTCTATCTTAATTAATAGCGACACCAAAGTTATCTGCCAGGGTTTTACGGGCGGGCAGGGTACCTTTCACTCAGAGCAAGCGATTGAATACGGCACAAAAATGGTTGGTGGTGTAACTCCCGGTAAGGGCGGCACAACCCATCTTGGACTACCGGTATTCAACACGGTAGCGGAGGCCGTTGCAGAAACTGGTGCAGAAGCTTCAGTTATCTATGTACCAGCACCATTCTGTAAAGACTCTATTCTTGAAGCCGCTTATTCAGGCCTTAAGCTGGTAGTTTGTATTACCGAGGGCATTCCTACTCAAGATATGCTCGACTGCAAAGTGGTCTGTGACTCCTTGGGGGTTACTTTAATAGGGCCTAATTGCCCCGGTGTTATTACTCCCGGTGAATGTAAGATCGGCATTATGCCGGGTCACATTCACCTTCCCGGTAAAGTTGGCATTGTGTCGCGTTCTGGCACATTGACCTATGAGGCAGTCAAGCAAACCACAGATTACGGCTTTGGCCAGTCTACCTGTGTTGGTATTGGCGGTGATCCAATCCCTGGATCAAGCTTTATCGATATCTTAGAACTGTTTGAAAAAGACCCGGCTACTGAAGCCATCGTTATGATCGGTGAAATTGGTGGTACTGCAGAAGAAGAAGCGGCAGCTTATATTAAAGCCAATGTCACTAAGCCTGTTGTTTCCTATATTGCTGGTGTAACAGCCCCAGCAGGTAAGCGGATGGGCCATGCTGGCGCTATCGTTTCAGGTGGTAAAGGCACAGCAGATGAAAAGTTTGCAGCTCTAGAAGATGCCGGTGTTAAAACCGTGCGCAGTCTTGCTGAGATTGGAAACGGTCTGAAAGAGATTACTGGCTGGTAAGGTTGCTAAGTAGCTAAGTAGCTAAGTAGTTAAAGAAAAAGCGGCCCACGGGCTGCTTTTTATTACTCCACAAGCTATAAGCCTAGGTGACCTAAATATCTTTCTTTCGGAACAAAATAAACAACTGCTGCACCCAAAATAATTTTCACGATCGCTCCTTGCCAAAATGGCCAAAACCCATACTCTAATGCTTTATCAAGCCCAAATAGATAGGTTAGCTGGGCCATGCCGCAGATTAAAATCAGTGCAGTACCAATTGTCATGGCGGTTAAACACTCGGCAAAGCTGACCCCAAAACCGTTCTCTTGTAGTGCGCCACAAACATAACCACCAACCAAAAAACCATACAAAAAGCCGCCACTGCCGCCCATCAAGGTGTCTATTCCATAGGCGCCGTTGGCAAACACAGGCAAGCCAGCTAAACCTATAATCAGATATATAGCGATGACTAGCAGCCCTCGTCTACGGCCTAGTACAAACCCTACAACGAGAACCGCAAGGGTTTGTCCGGTGATGGGTATTCCACCGTCTTTCCATGGCAAGTCAATGCTAACCATCGCGCCTAGACAGATAAGTAGCAGGCCTAAGCCAACCATTAAAATATCTTTATTGATATGCATTAAAGCAAGCCTTTTTTGATGTTACTTATCAACGAGTGGCAAGTGTTTTTTGTTTGATGTTAGCCAGATGGTTTGACCCCAAGGCAAAAACAATTAACCCTGCAAGTACGATAGCTGAAGCCGTTGCTATGGGCGTATTAATCATGGCGTGTGTGGTTTGAGTTTGAGCAAGAAAGTCGATGTTCCATTGGCTGGCTAAATAGTTAGTGAGATAACCAAATCCAAATCCCACGCCAACAACACTGCCGAGGTAGGCCGCGAGGGCGCGACTACCCAGCTCATTTCTCACCAAGCCGATTGTGGCTATATTGGTCGCGGGGCCTACCAACATAAATACTAGTGTAGCTCCAGGGGATACGCCTGAAAATAGTAGTCCGGCGGCAATGGGAGTGGAGGCTAGAGCGCAGATGTACATGGGGACACCAATTAGCGCCATGACTACAAAGGCCATAAAGCCATCACCCCACTGGGTTAAAAACTCGGTGGGAACATAAGTCTTCACCATGGCAGCAATTCCAAGACCGATCATCAGCCACAGACTGATATCCCTAATAAGATCTACAAAGGTGAATTTCATGCTATCTCTGAGCCGACTACCAATGCTGTCAGCAGCGCTGTTCTCTTCACTTACTTTACTACAACAGCTTTCTGCGGATTCAGGTTCAGGTTCAGCAGTTTTGCTGGCGCAGCAGGACTGAACGGGCTCTGAACTCTGCGGAGCATGTTCGTTTTTATCGGGGCCTACTAGCAACCCTGCAGTTATAGCGGTAGAAATGGCCGCTATAGGCCTAATTATGGCCATAAAGGGCCCCATCATTGCGTAGGACACCGTAACCGAGTCTACGCCAGTCTCTGGTGTAGATATTAAAAAAGACGTTGTGGCAGCCTTAGAGGCGCCGCTGCGTCTCAAACCGAGTGCTGCAGGAATGACACCACAGGAGCACAAGGGCAGGGGTGCACCCAGAAGAGCGGCTTTAATGGTGGCCAAAAGCCCCGGCTCTCCTAAATGTTTGGCCAATACTTGGTTAGGAACAAATGCCTTCATAAGACCTGCCACACTAAAGCCCATTAATAGCCAAGGGGCTGACTCAATAAATAGGCCGATAAAATGTTGAGTAAAAGACATGAGCTTATATCACCTTGCTTGTTCGTTTAGAGCACCTAAAATGGTGCATTGGGTTGCAGGTTCATCACCACCGCAACAGGCATTACTCAAAGTTTGTAACGACTGTTTTACTTTTTTTATTTCTGACAGACGTTGATTAACGATAGTAATCTTGTTGTCGACAAACTCTTTTACATCTTGGCAAGACTTTTTGTCTTTTGTGACTTCAAGCTCTAAGAGTTGATGAATTTCATTAAGAGTAAAGCCGACTTCTTTGGCACTCACAATAAAGCTTATACGCTCAACGTCGATATTTGAATACAAACGATAGCCAGACTCTGTGCGTTGATTGGGTATGATCAGGCCGTGCTTTTCATAAAACCGAAGGGTGTCTCTCGAGACTCCCGCTAGAGAGGCTAATTCACCTATTTTTAACATTTTGAATTGCTCCATAGGTCTACTATAAACCTTGGAGTATAGTCTAGAGTCAAGCCTTATAACAAACGGCTCAACGACAGCTGTTAGGCACTTTTGCGATTTAGAGTGTCTTTTGATGTAAATTGCAGAGCACTATCTGTCCCGAGCGCCTGATTAAAGATTTTGCGGTCTCTTCTGAAGTCCTGAGTATTCACCCAAGGCTCTCGGTCCCCCTGCTTTGGAAAGAGGTGCATGACGCGCTGCATATAGCCTGCCGGGAAGTCATCAATCCAGTGTCGTACTGGCATGTCTTTCAGTTCGCTGGGCACTTCAGGCACCATGCTTGTTGTGTTGGTTTCATTCATATGATTGAGAGCTTTGCATACCCACTCTGCAGTGAGATCAGCTCGGAGGGTCCATGAGGCATTAATATAGCCAAAGGTTTGAACTAAATTGGGTACGCTAGACACCATTAAGCCCTTATAGGTCCAGAGTTTTGCAAAGTCGACAGATGCACCATCCACTGATATTTCTGCTCCCCCCATCATGATTAACTGTAGCCCAGTGGCGGTAACGATGATGTCGGCATCTAGATGGTCACCCGATTTCAATTGGATACCGGTTTTAGTGAAGATATCTATATGATCAGTAACCACACTGGCGCTGCCATTATTAATAGAATTGAACAGATCGCTGTCAGGCACAAGGCACAAGCGCTGGTCCCAAGGGTTGTAACTAGGCGTAAAATGTTTATCAACATCATAGTCCGGACCAAGTTCTTTCCGCACCAAATCCAGTAACGTCTTTTTAACCTTTTCTGGCCGTTTGCGTGTCTGTTTATAAAGCAGTTCTTGGAATCGTGTGTTGATCAAACGGGTTAGAGCATAGGCCCAGCGATGGGGTAACAGTTTACGTAATCCATTGGCAAACCAGTCTTCTGAGGGCCGTGAAACGATATACGTGGGAGAGCGTTGGAGCATAGTCACGCTAGCGGCTTTTTCCGCCATTGAGGGTACTAGGGTAACAGCGGTTGCGCCCGACCCTATAACGACTACTTTTTTGCCTTCATAATTTAGGTCTTCTGGCCAAAATTGAGGATGCACTAGTGTACCCCTAAAAGTGTCAGTAGCTGGAAGGCCAGGATCATGGGCTTGGTCATAACTGTAATAGCCAGAACACATGTATAAGAAATTACAGGTAATTTCTATGGTTTCGTCAGTCTTAGCCTTTACGATGGATAGTGTCCATCGATGGGTTTTGCTATCCCAGTTTGCGCTTGTTAATTTATGGTTAAAGCGGATTTTATCTGCGAATTTATTTTCAGTTGCAGTTTTGCGCACGTAGTCAAGAATAGAAGGCCCGTCAGCTATAGCTTTGGCGCTTTCCCAAGGTTTGAAGCTGTAACCAAGAGTGTGCATATCGCTATCAGAGCGAATACCAGGATAGCGAAAAAGATCCCATGTGCCACCAATAGCGGAACGCCCCTCAAGAATAAGAAATTCATGGTTAGGGCATTTTTCGCGGAGGTGGTAGGCTGCTCCAATACCTGACAAGCCTGCTCCTACGATGACAACATCTGTATGCTCAACATTCATATCCAATTTGTCCTTTTTATTAATGCTCTTGGCGCTTTAGCCACACATTGTAAATGACATCTGTTGTGGACTTAGACTCTAATAACCTCAAGTACAGATTCATTTACAATCTCTAATAGGATTCTTTTACGGTCAAACCTCGAAAACCAGTGCACTAGAAATTAAGAGGTTTTTTGTTCCTCAGCAATGTTAGCGGCATGGTAAATAGCGGAAATACCTTGTCATAATGCATAGGGAATAGTCGCTGTGAAAGATCCATCAGCTTGGCATCTGCGCCAACAAAGATTCGCTTTTTGTTTTTCAGTACACCATTGAGAATGATATTGGAGGCTCTACTTGGGTGCATGCCGTTATTACGGAAGAAATCTGCCATTTCTTCTTGGGTGGAGCCTATTCCAATAAGCTTACCCATCATTTCTTGCATTGGATTAACCGTGTCTTCACGGGTGTTCATTCTTGCATTAGTGACAATATTGGTTCCAATGTGCCCAGGGTGTACGCAATGAATCTGTACTTTACTCTCTTTTAGTTCTTTTGCTAAGCACTCGGTAAAGCCACGAACTGCAAACTTTGCGACGTGATAAACCGATTGGTTGGGGACGGTAATCATGCCAAAAATTGAGGAAATATTGATCAGTGCAGCCTCGGGTCGCTTTTGTAAGTGCGGTAAAAATGCTCGAGTACCATTGATAACTCCATGGAGGTTTATGTTCATTACCCAGTCCCAATCGGTTTCAGACATGTCTTCAAAACTCGAGTCAACGGTAACCCCCGCGTTGTTAAAAACCATATCCACATGGCCATGTTGTTCTATGACTTGCGCCGGTAGGGCATCAATGGCCGCTTTATCAGCCACGTCTAGCACATGACTAGAGACATTCACCGGATAGACTTTCACCATCTGTTCAGTCTCTGCCAATGTCGTCTGATTAATTTCACAGATTGCCACGTCGGCACCAGCTTTTGCTAACAGCACCGCAAGGTAGCGGCCCATGCCTGATCCAGCCCCGGTAATAACGGCGACTTTTTTGGAGAATGATTTCATAAGTGTTGACCCTAATAGAGGCTGCTAGTTGATTCTGATAATTTCTACTTTATGAGATGGCACTTATGGTGTCAATATATGTTCTTGTTCATCTGAAATTGCGTGATCTGATGTTAGTTTGATAAAGCAACTCGCTACAGTCGGTGAGTTCCTGTGCTATTACATGCACCACTGCACCATCTGTTTCAATGACCCCTTTAACCATTAGTAGTTGAGCTTTAAGAAGAGCTTGACGGCAACGTTCTTGAACGCTTTTCCAGATAACGATATTGCTGTTACCTGTTTCGTCTTCTAAGGTTAGAAAAACTACCCCTGATGCGGTACCAGGGCGTTGTTTGCCAGTGACTATGCCGGCCATACGAACAAATCTTTGATGCCCCATTTCAGCCAAGTCTCGGTGGCGCTTACATCGCTGAAAAAAAGGAAACTGCTCTCGCAAAATACTCATAGGGTGACGGCCTAGACTTAGGCCATTATTATTGTAATCGGCATAGACATCATCACTTTCAGTGGGTGCTTCAAGTGTTATATTTGATTCAGTGCCTATATTGTTTAGAAGAGGCGTTTCGTTATTAAAAGCCAATGTTTGCCAATGCGCTTGCCGGCGGTGATCAGTTATCGATTGCAGTGCGCCTGCCCGACTTAACAGGCTTAAATCAGCTTTAGACAGCTCTGTGCGAATAGCCAAATCATTGAGTGTTGTGAAAGGCTTTTTGGTTTTGATAATACGCAGAGCTGACCTTTTGGAGAAACCTTTTATGATTCTAAACCCTAATCTAATCATTGGTTTATCACTGTTTCTAATCTCATCGTCACTCTCAAGACTATGATCCCAAAAACTATGATTAACGTCGATAGGTCTAATTTTTATATTATGACGCTGAGCATCTTGTATTAGCTGAGATGGTGAGTAAAAGCCCATGGGTTGACTGTTCATGATTGCACAGCAAAAAGCAGCTGGGTAGTGACACTTTAACCAAGCAGATACATAGGCAAGCAGGGCAAAGCTAGCAGAATGTGACTCGGGAAAACCATAGACGCCAAAACCTTGAATTTGACGAAAGAGACGCTGGGCAAAATCTAGGCTATAACCTTGTTTTAACATACCGTCGGTGAGCTTCTGCTCAAATTTGGACAGCTGATTGTTGCCGCCACCCTTGCTACTCCAGCTTGCCATGGCTCGACGTAATTGATCTGCTTCTCCACCAGAAAAGCCAGCGGCAACCATCGCTAGGCGAATAACTTGCTCTTGGAACACTGGAATACCCAAGGTCCGCTCTAGTACAGTTTTAATCTCAGGACTAGGATAGTTGGCTACTTCAAGTCCCTGCCGACGTTTTAGATAGGGATGAACCATGCCACCTTGAATAGGACCAGGCCTAACTATGGCAATTTCGATGACTAGATCGTAAAAACAGCGAGGCTTAAGGCGCGGTAGCATGGCCATTTGAGCACGAGACTCTATTTGAAATACTCCAACACTGTCAGCCTTGCAGAGCATGTCGTAGGTGGCGGTATCATCCTTAGGGATGCTTTGCATACTCAGTTGAACACCCTGTTGGTTTTGAATTAGATCAAAGCAACGATGAATAGCGGTGAGCATACCCAATGCAAGAATATCTATTTTTAATAAACCCAGTGCCTCTATGTCGGTCTTATCCCATTGAATAACGGTTCGCTCAGGCATGCTGGCATTTTCGATAGGCACTAGTGTGCTGGTAGGACTGCGAGTGATTATAAATCCCCCTACATGCTGAGAGAGGTGGCGGGGGAAGCCCATGATTTCTTGAAGGAGTTGATAAAAATGGTCAATAAGACGTTTGTCTGTGCTACTGCTCTCAGATTCACTATTTTGTTCATTAAACTGTTTCTCTAAATCAGCGCGGCGATCCCACCAAGATAGAGACTGACTCAGCTGCTCTATAAACAAAGGGTCTAAGCCGAGAGCTTTTCCCACATCACGTACTGCACTCCTTGGTTTGTAGGTGATGACAGTGGCAGCTATAGCGGCACGTTCACGGCTATAGCGCTTGTAGATATATTGAATAACCTCTTCACGTCGCTCGTGTTCAAAGTCGACATCAATATCGGGAGGCTCGTTGCGCTCTTTTGAAATAAAACGCTCGAACAATAGTGAAATTTGATCAGGAGATACCTCGGTGATAAATAAACAGTAGCAAACCACGGAGTTGGCCGCTGAACCGCGCCCTTGACAAAGAATATTACGACTGCGAGCAAAAGCGACAATGTCATGCACAGTTAAAAAATAGCTTTCATAACCAAGCTCAGCTATCACTTTTAACTCATAGTTAATTTGAGCAATAACGACTGCTGATGGCTGATCAGGCCAGCGCAGCTTAACACCTTCATCAACAAGGTATCGCAATTGCTCAGCTGGGGTTAAGTGGTCAGGCACAACCTCAGAGGGGTATTCATAGCGCAACTCTTCAAGTGAAAATTGACAGCGCTTAGCAATGACAATGGTTTCGGCTAGTAATGCAGGCGGATAAAGTTTTTTAAGGTAAGAAAGACTGCGTAGACGCCGTTCAGCATTGGCAAAGCGCCTTTTACCTAACTCCATAACAGAGCAATTGTGGTGTATGGCAGTGAGAGTATCCTGAAGATTTTGACGTTCCTTAACATGCATATGAACATCACCACAGGCAACCATTGGTATCTCCCACATAGCCGCAAGGTTACGAAAATAGTAATACTGAGTAGATTCATTACCATCGAGTAAGTGTTCAATACCTAGCCATAGTCGACCACTAAACCAAGTGCTGAGTTGTTGCCCAATAGCATTGTCGGTCTCAGAGTTACCACAGGGTATCCAAATGACTAGAGCATTGTTCAAATTACACTCTAGGTCTTGCCACTCTAGGCGGTATTCACCTTTTTTACTGCGTCTTCTAGCCAGTGTAATTAATCCTGATAATTCAGAGTAAGATTGACGGTTTGTTACTAAGGCTATGATTTTATGGCCATCAATTTGAAACTCACTACCAATAATCAATGGTAGCCTGCAATCTAGTGCAGCTACATGGGCTTTAACTACACCTGCTAAAGAGCACTCATCGGTAATCGCAAGTGCTTGATAACCTAGTGATGATGCCGTATTAACCAATTCTTGCGGGTGAGATGCCCCACGTAAAAAGGTAAAGTTACTCACGCAATGAAGTTCTGCATATTGCATAATGGTTATAGCTCAATAACTGTATATATATACAGTATTAAAATATAATTTGATTGAACAGTAAAGCTAAAATTAAAGCTTTTAAAATGCGCTTATATCGAAGATATATTTTGATTTGGGCTATTAAATAAACTTTTAAAAAGGGATAATTGCAGAAGACGCTAAAGGACTATTAAATGAAAAAATTATTTATTATTTTAATGCTATGTTTATCTCAATCAGGTTGCTTAGCTGTGGCAGTTGTTGAAGGTGTTACTGATGTGGCTATAGCGGTTGTTACGGCACCTATCAAGGTGGGTACAGCAGTTGTTGATGCAGTGAGCGGAGAGGATGATGACGAGGATTCTGGAGATCTTGAATAGCAAAATTATTGTTTAAAGCTCGCATATAAAAAATGGCACCCTGAGGTGCCATTTTTGTTTTATATTACCTGCATTTATTAACCTGCTGCAGCTAGTGCCTGCTCAATATCTGCAATAATGTCATCGATGTGCTCGATGCCAACAGAGATACGAACCATTTCTCGGCTGGTGCCGGCAGCTAAAAGTTCTTCGTCATTTAACTGTCGATGTGTGGTACTAGCAGGGTGGCATGCTAGAGATTTGGCGTCGCCAATATTAACCAGACGTTTAATGAGCTGGAGTGCGTCGATAAACTTAGCTCCGTTAGCTTCTCCGCCTTTAATACCAAAGCTTAAGATTCCTGATGGCTTGCCACTCACTACTTTCTTTGCCAATTCATGGTACTTATCATTCTCAAGGCCGGCGTAGTTAACCCATTCGACAGCATCGTGTGATGATAGGTATTGAGCAACAGCTAGAGCATTTTCAGTATGTCGCTCCATACGCAGTGCTAATGTTTCTAAGCCCTGCAGAATTAAGAATGAGTTAAAGGGTGAAATAGCTGCACCCATATTGCGTAAAGGAACTACGCGAGCACGACCAATAAAGGCAGCTTCTCCTAA
>Ga0209666_1003836_pt1 | contig 10805 bp, 16 predicted proteins | sample SaaInlV_125m_DNA_FD_184679 | JGI IMG/M metagenome (GOLD analysis project Ga0209666, IMG submission 184679) | Marine microbial communities from expanding oxygen minimum zones in the Saanich Inlet - Saanich Inlet SI037_S3LV_10m_DNA (SPAdes)... | ecosystem: Environmental > Aquatic > Marine >...
TCTATTCTTCATATCATTCATTACCTGAACTCTATTAGGAAGATCTTCTACTGCTTGACGGACTACATTTCTAAGCTCACCGAAAGTATAGCCCTTATGCTTAATATTAAAGTCACTAAACTTCTCATCAGCAACAACTAAACCGTTACTACATACTAATCTAAATATACCAACACTAAACTTAAATGCTTGCATACCATCATGAGAGTTAGTAAGAAGTATTCTAGGAAAAGCATCATCACCATCACTAGATGAGATCTTAATATTAGGGTTCTGGAAAGCAACCATATGCTTTGAAAAAATAGTACTACCTTCTTTCCTTGCCTTACGTTGAGCAGCCTGAACTGGTAACCAACCTAGTTTTTCTAAATCGTCTATAATAGTTTCAGTATTAACAAATAGATATTTCTTACTAACGTCTGGGTTAGTAGGAGCATCTGCAAATACTAATGGAGAGGAGTTTCTAATCTGATCTTTGGTTAGGTACCCATCTAAACCTTTACCGAAACTTAACATAACATCATTCATATTTATAACCTTTTTATTTATATACTATAAATATAAGAAATAAAAATGTAACTTCCAACTAATCGAAAGAAAACTTTGTAAGTTTCTCATAAAGTTTTTCACCTCCTGACTTAACTGGAAGATCATAAGAAGGATAACTATCTCTATAGTAAGAGTGAATAGCTAAAAGAGTTTGGTCTCCTACTCTTACTCTAATATTATCTAAGATAATGGCTTGCATCCAATCGTACCATTTCATATATGTAGCATGCATAAAGCCTCCAAAGTCATTATCTAAGTAGCTTTTTAAAGCAGTTTCTGATTGGAACACTAGCTCATCTTTATGATTAGTATTACATTTACCGCAAAGATTTATAGTCTTAAATACTAAAGGCCAAACTACATCATCTATATTAGGAGTGTAATTTTCTGAACCTATTAATAATGTTGGTATGTCTTTAAAAATAAAATGTTTACCTGCACTAGAACTATCAGCATACTTTCCATCTATCGATCTAAGTATTTGGTGAATAGATAACTGTTCTATGTAACATGGTCCATACTTAGCATCATCAATCAATCTTCTATTATCATTATAATGTAGTAAAGCTCTATTGACTGCATCACCAAATAAATCAAAGTCTTCAACATAAGTTATATTCATATTAGGAATAGAACCTAAATCAAAGTTATCTGTTATAAAGTTAGACTGAGAGCCTTTATATAATATTTCAAAGTAAAGTCTTAAATAAGTTTCATTAAGTCTGCTATAGTGATTGTTGATTTGATTCATATCAACATTCATAGTTTGAATAATATTACTAATACCGTCCGAAAGAGTAGGCTTGTTCTTCTTAATATTCATATCAGGATGACTGAATAAGATAGGTTGGCCGAACTCTTTAAAGTTTATTTTATTAAATAAAAAAGTATCATTGTCAATATGCAAAAAAGGTTCCTGTTGAGCAGCATAAGTTTTAAGCTTAGGAACACTCCATGTTTTATCTTTAGATGATACATTACCTGTATCAATATTTTCATACAGATCAATAGGAAGGTTCATGCTATCAATCTGTTTAGCTATATCATTAGTGGTAAAGAAATCAATACCGCCATAATGTTCCTTAGCCAAGATTGCACTTAGAACCTGACAGTAGAATATTTCCTTCCAGATTATATTATACTCATCAGAAAAGCTATGTAGTACCTTTACCATGCTTTAGCAGCTTCTAATAGTTTCCAACAATCTATTTCTTCATCACCTAAACTTTCAGCATGAAGATGATCTAGACAACTCTCTAATGATATCACCCATTGACTTTGAGGTAATGATATCTCAAACATAGTCTCAGCATTATCAAAAGTTAGCTCAAATAAAGGAGCTGTTCTCTTATTCTTCTCCATAGCACTTTCTATACCTTTAACAATACTTCTAGTAACTGATAAGGTCTTACGTTTGAATAGTCCTTCAAACTCATCTGTAGATTTAAAATGTAATTTAACCACGGCTTTCTGATATTTTTCTAGCTTTATCCCATACCTTACCTTTCTCTAATGAGCCAGTATCTGAATAATCTATTACGTTATTAGTACCCCAAGCATAAACAGGGCCAAAGTATTCATAAGTCATCATGGGAACATCTACGTTACCTAACTCAGTATATTGAGGTTGAGTTATCTTACGAGGTCCATTGAATGATCTAAAGTCTTTTGAAGTAACTCTACGCCATTTATCTTTCATAAAAATCTCTAAAGAACCTGCAACGTTATAATCGTTGATAAGATTCTGTTGCTCTAGTCCGCCTTTTTCTGCCATAGTATAACCTTTTTATTTATCTAAATATAGTAACTTATTTAATGAAAAGCAACTTTTTTATAAGATACTTTCGTTTATTTTAGTATGATGTCCATGAGTAGGTCCATAGTGGAAGAAGCAATCAAACACAGAAGGAATCTTTCCAGAATGGATAGGAATACTATTCTTATTAGCTGCTATATTGATCAAACAGCCTTCCAATGCCCCTGAGTTTTGATCTGAATATCTATATGGTGAGTTATTTTTGGTGAGTTCAGTTAGTTCTTGCCAGTCATCTAAGAATGTATTAAAGAGCTTTACATTTGAAATATTAAATACTAACAGTGATTCATCTATGTACCCTGTCCAATAGTCTCCTGCTATCTCTTTGAGTACATTAATATATCCATTAGTATTGATTCCATCAGCACTATGTTCCTTTAGAGATAGTCTTGTGTGTATTCCTTCTTCTATAGTACAGTTTAAACTTGTTTCGAGATTGCCTAATACTGAATGATCAGTATCTAATAAAATGTATATGCAGGACTCTTTTACTATGCTTCTTAGTGCATTAAGTTTTTCATTAAAAGTAAAAACATCAGGAGTATATTTTTTATATTCAAAAGTATTACCAATAGATTTGCTAAGGGAGTTAAACTCATCTTCAAACCTACTACCAAATACAACTGATGTTCCTTTTACTTTCAATATTAAAACTCTAACCTGTAGTCACTAAACATAACCATATAGCTGGTCATTTTAGTTCCATTTCCATCTTTAAACTCGTACCCTTTTCTAAAAAACTTTCTTACATTGCCTGGGCCAGCTAAATGAGCTGCCGCTAGTAAACCAGACTCAGTAATATAGATTCCGTTAACAGTAGTACCGTGATACTTTTCAATCTGTCTTCGTAATATTCTTTTATTATGAGTTAATAAAGCATACATAGCTTCTTCTTGAATAGAATGATTTTCTAAGAACTCTCTATTGGATACGTTATTATATCCTAATGCGTTAAGAGTCTTTCTACCAAACTGATACTTACCTAAGTAACCGTATTGGTTAACTGCTTTATAGTTTCCGGAAGACTCTCTCATTCCTAAGTCCTCTAAAAATTGATTGTGATTTTTAATAATAAGCTCTACTTTTGGAGCTTTTATCTTTGGGGTAGTTTCGATCAAGGCCAAGGGCCTCGAAGGAGGTTCTTCTAATGGTTCTACTTGTTCTCGACTATACATTGTAAATGCCATCACAAAAGTGGACAGCAAGCTCACTGTAACAGTTAATAATAAGTTTTTCATAAAATAGTTTTAGTTAAAATAAGTCAAGGAAATCTGTTCCTAACTTTTTTTCTCTCAATTTATCATTGAGTTCTGATTGCTTAACCAGATCGTCTGCAACCTTTCTTTCTAATGGCTTCTTCTTTTTCCAGGTGGAAAATTTATTCGTTTTCTTTTTTGCCATGGTAATAAATAGTTTTATAATCTAGAGATATATTCACTCCCAGGAGATTCTTCTTCATCATCATCATATAAACCTAAACTTTTTAAGTGCTCTATATGAGCTACATCTAACTCCCAATCAGGTTCATCATCCCTAGTTTTAACGTAGTCTTCCATTGCCTCTGCTTGTTTCTCTTCTATAGGTGATGCTGCATATAGAAACGAACAGTTGTAGCAGAGAAACTCTATGTTATCTAAGTGAAAGTTTTTTTTGTTTCCATCCTTAAAGTTTAATATAACAGGAACTTTAGTATCAGTAACTCTTCTTTCAGCCATGCCACATTTAGAACATACTTCTTCTACTAATCCTTCTATTATTAATCTCTTTTTGATATCCTTAGCATCAAAATGTTCGATTGGGACCCTACCTTCTAAGAGGTCCATTAATGGAATCCTATCTTTACCTTTCAATGCGAACTTCTGAATGCCTGCTCCTGCTTGATTCTTATGAGCTTCTAATAAAGTAACTCCTTCATCATTCTTATATACCTTAGCATATTTTTTATAATGATTATAAGATACATGTAGGTACCTAGCAGCAGCCATATTAGAACGAGTAACCTTATGGGCTCTAAGGATATCTTCTTTACTTAGTATTTTTCTTGGTACTGGCATTAGTAATCTATCCCTTCGATACCTTCGTAATCTTTATTAGGATCAAAAGAGTCATACTCTTCTTCCTTTTCATCATCAAGAACCTGGACTACTTTTTCTTTAACTGATTGAGAAACAGCTGCTTCATCAGTATCTAAATCTAACATCTCTATGTGGACTGAACCTCCTTTTAGCTCTGCTGCTTTAATAGCTATACTTCTAGCACGATCTTGATCCATAATAATAATATCATTATAAGTATGATCTCCAGAGCCTTCTACTGTTGTAATACCAACAACAGGTTTAGCAGTTGAACAATTTACACAGACATGATAGCCTAGTTCTTTTCTTTTAACAGGAAGTTTGTCTTCGTTACATGAGGGACATAAAGTCATTTCTAGTTGCATATATAACCGTTTTTAAATTAGATATAAATATAAGAAGAATACTTCAGGGAGGCAACTAATCGTCGAAGTTTTTTATAACTTTCCATACATCCTCAGGCTTTTTAAATGGAAGGATATGCTCTTTCTTATTCTTTTCAATAGTAATAGTGCCATCCCATTCCTTATCCGGTACTAGTTGGTAAAGGTACATTTGTATAAGAGCAAGTTGTTCTTTTTTAAAATGCATTTTCATTAGATTTTCTATTACACTAAAGAACTTTTCCTCATATGAAGTAACATCCATTCCTATCTCTTCAGCCATAAAATCTCTTCTGTCTTCTATCTGCTTTAAGGAAGTGATAACTTCTATAAATAACTTTTTGTCCATAGATTTTTTGTCTAAAGTCTTACGTTTGATTCTATAAGAAAGTGGATGGATTGAAAATAACGTTTGACGTATCTTTTTAGAAGGGTCTATCATAGTTCTGGTTCTTCTGGTTCTACCTCTGAGCTGGATGGGTTTTGGCTTGATAATGCTTTTCTGATTATCTTATCAAAATACTCAATGTAGATGAAGAATCCTATGATTGTTTTGTCTTTTAAGTTTCTGTCTCTTTCAACTCTTAACTCATACTCTCCTAATCCTTGCTCTAGTCTTTCTTCAAGTTCTATAGCAATATCATTTTGTTGAGTAGAAGTAAGTGAGCCGAACTCTGTAGGTATAAACTGAACTTTAACACCTTTCTTTTGAGGATCTTCATTTGTATCTACTCTAAGTAAAAACGAATGACCTGCAAAGTTTATTTTTGCAGATTCAGTTACTAAGCTTACTAATTCTTTAAGTTTGTTCATACGTTTAATATAAGAAATAAGTCTCTATTATACAAATAAATAGATGAAATATTTTATTATAATATTTGTTAACCGAAAAGCATTTGTTTACGATTAGAAGAACCTTCTTCTATTACTTTATGTTTAACAACAGCTCTATTTCTACTCCACTGTTGTATAGACCATTCTAGTCTGTCAGTAGTTAACTCTACTTCTTCTTTAGTACCATCACTTAATGTGAACTCAATCAGGTATTTTTTCATTGTATTTAACTATTTCTATTTCAACATTCCCTATTTTAAATCTACCTTCTTCAGGTTTATTTTGATTTAATATCGCAGCTAGTTGCTGGACATTTTTACCATCAGAAGAGTTAAACTTACTCCCATCAATGTAAATCATTATATCGTTTGTAGCTTCAGTATCTATAGTATAAATCTTCTTAGATAAATCTACTACTGTGTTAGGTTGTTCTTTTTCTATGTACGAATCTATTATAGCTTGCTTCATATCTACAAATAGATTATCACACCAAGGTTCCAAAGTACCAAGTAAAAGGGGCTTACATCTGTAAACTACTATACCTTTATTATACTTAGGATTAATAATCGGATACTGGTATTCATTATTTTGAATCCAATCACCCCATTTACGTAAGAACTCTCTAGCATTCTTATCCATAGTAGCTCTGTAATCTGGATTCTCTATGCCGACTCCTTTATTCCATTTATGTCCTCTACAGGTCATATGGTAACATAAAGCATCTCTAGCTTGAACCATTTCATAGCCAGCTAAGATCCATCTGTTAAATATATCTGAATCTTCATACCCATATGGAGCAAATCTTTGATCATGCCCACCTATATTTAAATGTTCGTCTTTGTAGAGCATCCATGGAGCAAATATACCTTTAGTAGTTTGATTAATACTATTAGCTTTTTCTTGAATAACAAACTTTTCAAAAGCATCCCATTTAAAGTTATGAGCTTCATCACCAAAGTCCCTAACTATCTTTTCTCTTCCAGCTGGATGGATAGGTGGTTCTATTCTAGTAGCACATACTACTTTACCTCTTTGTAAATGCTTTAGCATATTCTCAAAGTAACCTGGACCTATAATCATATCAGAATGGAGGATAGAGACTATGTCAGTCTCTGCTATTCTCATACCCTCATCATACCAGTAGGTATGTCCTTTTCTTTCTGTTGCTAAAATAGAATGTAGTCTATCATCCTTGAGAGAAAGCAACCATTCATCCGTGCCATCAGTAGATGCATCATCTATTATTATTAAATCTACATCCGTAGCATACCTCTTAATACTTTCGTATGTATTCTTAGTATGTTCTAAAGTATTGTAACTAGGTATTATTACTGTATGCCGCATATCATTCCGTATTGATCTTTCTTAGGTAACCCTCCCCACTTCTTATAAAACTTTTGAGCATTAGCCTGCTCTGCTTTCCTCTGTCTATCTGATGATTTATTATCATTCTCTTCTAACCTATGTGAACCTCTAGCACCAAAGTGCCATACTATTGATTTAGTAGGCATTAAAAACTTGCCTCCTTCATTTAACATCCTAAGGAACAAATCATAGTCATCCCATGAGGTAGGAGCAAATAGAGGATCATTACCACCAATATGATCCCACCAAGACTTTAGAACAAGACCAGAGACACCTTCACCTTTAGGTATTTCAAAATCGTTTTTCTCTGCAATCTGTTTAGCATAATCTAACATCAGTTTAGGATTAAAATCTTCATAGTAAGCTCCAAATGCTTCTTTGGGAACAAAGTGAGTACCGGGTCTATCATTATCACCAAACATATTAGGTTCTATTCTAAATGAGTTTACCCATAGCTTTTCATCTTCGTACTTATCATGTATCTTCATTAGCTCTAAGTCCCAGTTCTTGGTTACATAGAAGTCTGAATGAAGAAAGTTTATATATTCTGTCTGTACTTTTTCAGCACAGAAGTTCATTCCTCCTCCTATACCTTTAGGTTTATCATTCTTATCTATATAGTATTCTAAGTCGTATAGCTTACAGTGATCTTTTAACCATTCATCTGTACCGTCATTACAATTCTCTGCATGTATAATAAATGGAGCATCTCTCCAGTACGAATGAGTTCTAACAGACTGTACTGCTAGTTTAAGATACGGTAGGTTGTTATATGTACTTATACAATGTGTAATCATAGCTCACTTAAAAACTTTTGCATTGCTGCTATACTAACATCAGCATATTTTTTAAACACTTCATCATTTCTAGTAGCGTTAGTTCCTACTCTTTTATTAGGATGTTTATAGTTATGTCCTTTTAATCTCGATGTAATACATACCTGCGGTATATTCTTTTTTCTTAAATAATACTCTAAACAAGTATCTTCTCTAACAAAATGCATTCCTGGAGCTATGAAAGGAGTTTCTATTCCTCCTGATAGACATACAGTACTGCCATCTATCTTGTGAGGTACTTGTTGTATTTTTATATCACCAGACTCATCATTAAACTTATCTAACTCCTTCTGAGTAATATAATCTTTATACTTCCAAGGTGCTTCTAATAGCTCTATACAATCATCCTTATGAGGTTTACATTGACAAGGCTTACTATAGCCTTGAAGTCTCTCATGAGTAACTACATCCCAACTATTGTCCCACATTGGTCTTCCAGCAAAGGTAAGAACGTGAGGTTGATTTATTTCTACTTTATCTAATATAGCAAATATATCTCTAGGGAGTATAGTATCTGTTTCACCCCATACGGTGTACTTAGCTTCTGGGTCATATATTTCTCTTCTCCAGTCAGCTATGTTGTAGAAAGGTTGATCATCATTTTTAATAACTAACTCAGGTTTGTAGTCTTGCATCAATGGATGACTGTCCCACTTCGTTAACATTAGTCTATGATTATCAACTTCAGGTTTCTCAATATAAGTTTGCATATTGAAACATATCTTCACCTTAACATCAACATCAGGTGCTGCTCTCAATGCTTGTAGTATTGAATGCCAGCATTCATCTATCATACTAGATTCATACCACATATGGTGTACTTGGTATACTATCATGACCAGTTGCTTTGTAATGTTATACCTAAAAAGTTTGGTTCTATATTTTCTACTTTGCCCAACTCAGTCTTCTGTTCGAACTCATACATTTCCTTCCAATGGTAGAACTTAAAGGCCCCTGAAATAGGATGTAGTTCTATTGGTTTAGCTGCTAGCAAATACTCTCCATATGTTACAGCCTCTCTAAAAGCTATATTATATTTTTGTTGTACAGTTAGTTGAAAAGTTTCAAATGTCAAATCGTTAGGAGTAAGATAGTTATCTTCAAAATGCTTCCATACTTTGACTGACCAATGGTAAGGAGGAGGGCCATAGTCATATATCCTTCCTTGATCAGATCCAAAAATCTCTCTGTATGCCCTTACTGCTTTGCAATATCCATTTTGTTGATAGTTCTTACCAAAGAATAACTTTTCATACTGCTGTACTTCTTTATTTTCATGTACTAATGAGTATATAGTTCCTGAAGGATGGATAAAGTCTTTAGTATAGAAATCCTTTATGAAGAACTGATCTGAGTCTATACATATATAGTTTTCGGTATCGATTACTTTCCATACATTTGACTTTACTATCTGTTGGCTCCTCCATCCATCCATTTTATACTTGAAGTCCCATATACTTTCATCAGTAATAAACTCATAACCTTCAGTCCCTATAGTCCTTTCCAGTAAATCCTTTTCTGAACTAGGAGTAGATATAAAAAAAGGTATACTATCTTTGTTATACTTTTGAATAGACTCATGTAGTCTTTTGAGTCTTGGAAAGTCTCTACTAAAAGATTTACAGTAAAGTATTATGTTATAGCTCATCTAATGTTATTCGTTCAAACCTTTTATCAGCAGGATTAGTATTAGATAATATACGAACTTTTATATCCTTCTCCAAGAACCAATCGTACATTTCTTTAGTACATTCAATAGTTTCTTTTAACTCTTCATAGTCTGGTCCAGCACCAGCATGTACTCCTTCAGCGTATAGAGTATCTGAATGTTCTTTTCTCCAGTCATCATCACCTAACTTAAATCCTTTCTCAGATTTAAACTTAGATAAGTCTCCTATGTCCCATCCTATAGTTACAATATCTTTAGCTCCTAAATGTAATGCTAATGGAAATCCAGTCTCATACATAATACCAGGACCCCATATTGCTTTGCCTTCTGAGTAAGCCAACCAGTTGTTGAACTCTCTTGTATAAGCAGTAGTACGTTGCATAGGTACCCAAGGAGTAGAGTAGCACGGTATCATTATATCAGCTCTATGCTGCCATTCGTTCTGTATTCTATTGATTTCATATGGCATATTCATAGCAGTAAGTTGCCAATGAACTAGTGTTTCATCAGAATGATATTCATACGGTTGGTAACCGTAAGCTGACATGCCATGAATAGTAGCTACTTCTTTGACATAGTTATAAGATTGTTTAAGAGCTATAACTGGTTTACCGTCTAGTTTCTTTATTAACTCTTCTCTATTATGAGTAGTTAAAGAAGGACCAGGAGTAGTAATGTAAACAGTCTCTCCTTTGAATCTATCTTTAAGTAGCTTTACTCTTTCGTAACTTTCGTTAGTATGACTAACTTCCTTTAATAAATTTATCATATAATATTTCTCCTACTTCGAACTGCCAAGGTTCATCTATATCGAATGCTTCTAACTCATCCATTTTAAATAACTTTATGCCTCCTTCTTTTGTAAAGTCCCCCATAAACTTATAATCGCTTATAAGATCCATTCTGGAAGCATATAATACGTGGGCTGCTTCATTAACAGGTTCAACAGCTTTAGTGTTCATTATAGTTTGACCTTCAGGCCAAGGAGTAATCAATGCTCCTTCTTTATTCCAATAGTATGTTTTCTTTTCAAATACAGCAAACAGATTCTCTTCTTCTTGCTCTACGAACTGGCGTACAAAGGCATCAATAGTACTAACAGATAAAAGAGGATTACAGCCACTAATAAGAATGCAGTACTTGTGAGGAAGCTTATCATGCCATTCATAAATCTTTTTAAGATCATTATCATTATTCGCACTATCATAACTTCGTTTAAAGGTTCTAATATTTCTCTTAGTATTAGCTTCTTCAAACAACTCATCCTCATGCACTGAA
>Ga0209666_1003843_pt1 | contig 10790 bp, 4 predicted proteins | sample SaaInlV_125m_DNA_FD_184679 | JGI IMG/M metagenome (GOLD analysis project Ga0209666, IMG submission 184679) | Marine microbial communities from expanding oxygen minimum zones in the Saanich Inlet - Saanich Inlet SI037_S3LV_10m_DNA (SPAdes)... | ecosystem: Environmental > Aquatic > Marine >...
CTGCTGCTGCCGTTTGACCACTTTTGTAATTAAAATTATAAATTATTCATCAACACGTTTTCGTTTGCGAACATGGCTACTCGCATTAAACGTTAACGCAGATGTGTCGAAACCATCAAAAAACATACACTCGACGTGCGGGAAAATCTCCAAATTGTTTGGGTCAAACTGCATGCACTCTTCGAGTCTGAATTTAAAGTAGGAAATGCGCTTATTCCACTGCACTTTGTCTGAAATATCTGCTTTGGCACCAGGTTTTTGTGTAAAGCATGAACGAAACCTATCACCGTTTTTGGCAGTAAAAGCATCACGTGCACACAGAAATTTGGGTAAATCGTATCATTTCTTGGACAAAACAAAAAGAACATGCATACAAAATCTGTGCATACATTGACAATGTGCCTCAATGCGTTGTGTCTGAACTGCTGAAGATTGTGCGAAATTACAATCAAGCAAATGCATAAAGCCTGAAAATTGGGTTCTCTAAAATTTTGACATAGTCCAAAGAAAATTGCGTGAGTCTAATGTGACATAGTCCAAAGAAAATTTCTTGAGTCTAATGACATGAGAGGTTCATCATTATACATGCCGCTCAAACAAAGCCTGAAAAATTTGGTTCTCTCATCATATATCCAAAAAACTTTTGAGAAATAATATTTTCCATTCTTATAAATTTCCACACATGCGCGTTCACCACGCATTTTGTCTTCTACATAACGCATGGTTGGATCTGAAAGTGATGGTGGATATAAATCGTCTCTGTACAAAACGTCTTGTGGTCTTCTGATGTATAAATCAGGTGGTTTGAGCGCGTTTTCGTATTTGTTATCATACTGGTTAGCCACAGTGTAACCCATTGCATTCAAAGCAAGTTTTAAGAATTCTTTAATAGCTTTATGATCTTCTTGCGGAGTTTGTTTTGTTACTAAGATATTCCAGAAATGTCTCTCAAGTCTAGTAACATCATTAATTTCAACTCTGTTCTGAACTTTAACTTGTGTTTCTGAGATGTAATCTGGCCATTGAAAAAAATCAACGATTACACCGGCCATTTTACTTGCAACCAAAGTTTCTGCAAAACCAGCATTGATGTTATGTTTTTGTAAAAATTTCCGCATTGTTGCTGTTTTCGATGAAGTGCGAGCGTCACGCGCTTCTCCTAATTTCTGCCAATAATCAGTTTTTGTTATTCTTTGTGCATCTAGGTCTTGTTGTGCTGTCTTCTTTGTTTGCTCAAAAGCAGCCAAAATTTTCATGTTTGCTTTACAAGCTTCTTTATAAGCATTGTCTTGAAAGATTTTTTCAGAACTGAGGAGTTGTATAAATTGTAAACAAGCCAGCTGAGCGTCGTAGTTACTGCTCTCGTATATTACATCATCCCAGATTTGTTTTTGCCACTCAGACATATTAGCAACAGATTTTTGTATTTCTTCTTCTGTGTTTGAAATTGTCTTTTTTTCCTCCGCAAGTTTTATTTCATGTTTTAATGTTAAGATTAATTCATCCCAGTCGTCGTCTCGGAAAACATCTGGAAGACTAAATTCCTGACAAGATGACAAGATTTGTGCGACGTTTGGATTGTGATGTAAAAAAGATTTTAATGTTTGCATCATTGGATCATCTCTTTGCTGTGGAGATTCGCCATTAAACGTTGAAGTCGTGAGATTCCTGAGATTTGAAAATTTTACAAAATATGGATTGCATGTGCCGGAATTGGACATGCTCTTATGTCAAATGTAATATACAATGTTTTCTGTTTTTTGCTAATTCAAAACTGATGACAATGACGGCAAACGATCTCTGCATTATTCATCAACACGTTTCCGCTTGCGAACATGGCTTTTCGCATCAAACGTTAACGTAGATGTGTCGAAACCATCAAAAAACATATGCTCGACATGCGGAAAAATCTCCAATTTATTCGGGTCAAGCTGCATGCACTCTTCGAGTCTTGATTTGAAGTAGGAAATGCGCATATCCCACTGCACTTTGTCTGAAATATCTGCTCTGGCACCAGGTTTTTGTGTAAAGCATGAACGAAACCTATCACCGTTTTTGGCAGTAAAAGCATCAGGATTGAACCGCAACAAAATGTACTGCTTGCCGCTACTTTGCGAGGCCTGGTAAATCAAATCAGATCGCATGCGCTGAAGTGGCGTGTCGTAAGAAATGTGTTTGTGCTGGTGTTCATCCAACTCAGTATCGATGATTAAGCTTGGCGTTTGGATGCGGAGATCAACAAACCTGCGTCCTGGCTGGCCATTGGGAAGAGTCACGTGCACACAGAAATTGGGGTAAATCGTAATATCAGGCAATATGCTCTTGTAAACTTCATAAAATGCGTGCTCTTTTTCTTGGCGGCGTTTTACATATTTATGCTCTGGGTTTTTCCGTGCGAAACAGCGCGAACAAGTGAAGCCATAAATTGCATGCTTTCGGTAGATTGTTATATCGCAATCATCTTCATCACACATTTTTTTTTGCTTTTTTCCAGCCAGCTTGCAAGCCATGCAGCTGTCTTTGTAGCATCTTTGTTCCGGCGTGCTGTGCTCTTTGCAAACATTATATTTTACAACACGGCATCTGTTGCAAAAAGATAGATATATTTTCTTTTTCTTATTATATGCAAACTTTTTTTCGTCGGTCTCGCCGCACTCTTTGTTTTTGCAAACCGGACCCGCAGCTTTTTCTTCTGATTTTTTCTGCTTTTCGGATTCCTGGTATTCGAGCAGCTCGTCGTAAAGTTTCTTGTTTTTAATGCTGGGATTTTCTTTGTATTTTTTTTCAGCATTTTTGTGCGGATAGCAAACAGTTCGCCACTTTGCTTTTATATTCTCGCAAGTCCGGACTTTACACTTTAAATCGTCTGTGTCAAATGCGACAAATAAAGATGACAATTCGAGTTTTTTTCTTGTTTTGTTAGTTTTCTTAGTTTCACTCGAATAAAAACCATTTTTGTTCAGTTCGTCTATGTACGATGTAACAAGCAATTGATTTGCAACATCAAGATGATCAAACCAATGCGTACTTTCGTATGATCCGTCATATTGCGCCCAGCATGCAGAAACAGTGGCAAGTAGCATAATATTTTTCAAATTCATTATGTTTTTGGTGTTGGAAATATTCAAATGAAGATAAATAAATTTTTGCATAGCGTATCATTAATTGCAATTCTTCCATTTTTTTTCGATCAGAATCAAATCAAATTAAACTTTTTTTCAAATAAATTTATAAAACTGTGTATGAAATATGATTCTCATTCTTGCAGCTGTGTTGCAATGTCTTCTTATCTTTGAGTGTGTGCTTAGACGAGTTCTTATGGTTTTTTTCCCGTCGAAACGCTCTGCAGTACAACGTTTTGCTGATACAAATATGTTCGCAACTGGTGCTGCGGCAGTTGTTCAAGCTCTAACTTTGCCGCTCCAGGCTTTGGCCTCGGTGATAAGCGCGGTCAACCGTTATTTACTACTTGCAATATTTCTCTTTGTAATTTTCACCGTGCTTTTGATAATAAGCGATAATTCGATTGTTGTGTTTTCATTCATTTGCCGCATTTACAACTCTTACATTAGCCCTCATCTACTTTATGTCAAATTGAGTATGGCTTATTTTGATATTTTTTTTAAAATCGTCACAAGCATCAGCAATTCCATTATCTGGGCTGGAAAACAAATTTTTAGCAGAATTTTGGTTCCGTTTTCATTCTCATCGTTTTCATTGATCCCTGATTTCTTGCAAAATTTATTCTCGGTGCTAATTGCGACGACAAATGCATTTTTGATCATGTTGCAACATATGTGGGACTGCTCGACTGAACAGCAAAGCAAGAGCCGTGTATGTGAATCAACTCAATTTTCTTCAGCTGATTCGGACTGCTCTGGCATGTTCATGCTTACAAACACACAGTGTTTTGCAACGCCGTCACATTTCCAACTGGATTTAATCACTCCAGGCATCTATGCCAGACGTGCAGCTTTGATATTTCAAAGAATTTTAATTCTTAATTGTGGCATCGTTGCAAAAATTTTGATAACCGCAACTTTTCCAATCACAGATCAAAATTTATACTTTGCCATTCATTCATTTGTAAATACATGGCTGCATTTGTTCATCGGATTGCCAATACAGACTATTCGCAGGTGTGAAGCCATTCAAAAACAAGATATCGGTTTTGGATTCGTTACGGAATTTCAAAAAGCCATTGGATGTACACCCGATTGGCAACCGTTCTTCCAATATTTAAACACTTTTTTGGATTCTGCGGCGTCTGTACTCGATAGTTGGATGAACTTCGCGTACGTACAATTGCTTACATTTCTCACCGGCGAATTGCCAACATGTTCAAACGTACCAGTTGACGTGTTGGAAGCAGATTATGAAGCGTCTTTAGGCATGGAGCAACTCGATTTAGAAAATGTTGTTCTCAATGCTGCGCGCGCGATCGAAAGCAGAAGTGTTGATGATTTGATGTTGTTGGCCAGTAGAAACGGATTACCGCGATCTTCAACATTGTCCAAGGTTCGTGTCATTGGTGTCGGTGAGAGAATGATCGCTGTTACTGATGGCCTCGCTGTGCTGTACAGATCTATATACTCAGGCTTTGTTCTGAACTATGCGGCGTTTCCATATCACGTTGATGTAAGATATGGCCTAGCCAGCGTTTCATATTCATCCACAGCAATTGAATTCACTCCACAAGATGAAAACCAACTGGGGTTGCTTGGGTGCACGTGTGAAGACGTAAAAAATGGAATCAAAGTACACTGCGCCACAGCACCGTTTTTACAACAAATTTCGTCGATTGATTTTGATGGCAATGAAGACACACAGACAACTTTCACAAATGAAGCAACTGAGGAGTTTGCTCACAGCGTCGTCTTTCCAGAGCTTGATTTGATTGATATGACGTGTCAATCAAGCATTATTCGAGTAGTTCCATATAGGTTTCCTCGGAGCCGTATGAGTACAGCGTACAGTGCGACCAAAGCCAATACGAACTTCCAAAACGACGGGTTTTCTAATTTGGGATCCACGTTCAAAGATTTCGTCCAACAAGAGGTTGACCAGGTTGATGATTTACGAAAATTTGCTAATACAAAGCGATCTAGCAATACTGCGCAAATAGAAGCGCTTGTGTACGTGCAGCCTGTTTGCAGTTTGCAAAATGCAAATAACTTGCGATGTAGCAAATTGCATAATGGGTGCTTTCCATTCTGCATGGGTTTGGTGAAAGCAGGAAAGCGCAAGCAAGTGATTACAATGCATAATTCACAGAGATTCAACGATTACGTATATTTGCCAAATATCGACTGCAGCGTGAAAGACACTGGGCAGAGTTGTGTTGAAAACGGATATGCAAATGGTGAAGAATTTTTCTACGAGAACTCGCTTGTTGAGAATTCACAGGGATTTTCAAGATCTAGGTGCAGCATCTGCACAGCGTCTTTAACATATGATGCAAATTCATTTGTAGCTTTGACCACACTGAATGCTGAAAACACAACCAAAAACAGTGCAAACAAAAGCAAAATAGAAATTATTGCAGAACATAAAAAGAGAGCTTTTGCGGCTGTCAGATTAAACGATCAGCCGGTCGTTGTGGCAGGCGATATTTTCTTGCATGTCACAACTGAAAAGCCTGAGAATCTGCCATTTTCAAACAATGCTGATTTGTATCAAGATGAATTGTTTTTGACCATTACAAGACTGTACGATATAGGAAATCAAAATGCTGTTACAATGCAAAATGAAAAACTAACGTTGCTGTCTTCGGCTAATGCTATCCGCGTTACAACATGTGCGACACGCGGAGACGATTCGTGCGTGCGAGATGCTATGAGCGAGGGTTCCGTGGTATTGCCAGCAAGCTTTGGTATAATAACAGCCACCGGTGCAGCCACCAGTACACTGTTTGTTCCTGCAGCAAGTTCTGCATGGACCGTGTCATTTGCCTCAAATCCAGAGTTTACAGTTCTTGAAGCATATTTCAATTACTGTTCAGGCAGTTTGGCACAATTTGCTTTTATTCCAACATCCTCATTTGAAACAGCACGTGTGTGGACTATTGCCACGGTACGTGCCATGGACATGGAATTTGACGGACGAGTGTCACAAGAAGATGTCGCATCCAGAGTCAGTTTTTTTGATGTGCCAAACCAATTTGATCGTGATAGTCAGCATATCAATTGCGAAACAGTTTTGAATATTCGAGTGGTTTCGTTGGAGTATTTGAACGAGGATAATATACTTGTAACTGTCTTGGCTGCAAAAATGAAAGATTACGACACGATCATTGCAGACGTGCGCCCTGACGCACATCGAATTTACAATTACTATTTCCTCAATCCAAACAAAAGAAACTGCGTTTCGACCAAAGACCCAAACAATGCCATATACACTTGTTGGCGGATTGAACAAGATGGAATGTGGCCGAGCGATGCTTTAATTGGCGGAAACTTATTCTCCCCGTCGGGACTGTGTCCAGAATTGAGTTCAATCCCAGCATTTGGCAGTTTCTTTGCTGTCATTGCTAAGATTTATGTCGAAATGGCTTGCATTACTGTGGAATCAATGACAACATTCATTGCGTGTGTGAATTTTGACGCCATTAATCCAACGAGAGCATTGCAAAAACTCTTTACTGTAAATACACGAAACAATATGATGCACAGTATGTTAGATACAGCTGGCACTCGGTTGTTGAATGTAGAAAAGTTGATTGAATATAGTAGTTCAATTTCAATGTTCATGTCCAGCGTATTGATTCAAACTTTTGACGCTTTATTTGGCGTTGGCACGTCAAAAAAGAATGAAAATTTAGGCGAGAAGACGGGATTTGGTTTGAAATCAATCATTATTGGCCAGAGCCACGTCATGTCTGCGTCACCAGAAACAATATCGATCATTGCCCAGCTTCAGAAAAATGTTCATACACCTATCATTGCAATTGCACAGAGTAGTTCTCTTGCTGTATTGACCGTTACAAATGGCATAGGTGGAGTCCAGCTGCCACTTTTCATCACATCACTTATTAATGTTCAAGTTACATTTACATCAACGCTGGCCATGAGCATGAGAATTATTAGAAACATGATAATACGATTCCTACAAACCACAGCAGAGGCAACAAATGATATTCCAGATGACGAAAAAGTTATTGTTGACAACAATGCTGCATCGGTTGTAATGACTACAATTTTGGAGTCAAAAGATATCATTAAGAATGATTATATCTCCCTGCAACGCACACAATGCGCAGGGTTTGCATTAATGCTTGGCACAGATCGTGCATGGGGAAAAGCTTTCAAGCACGCTTGCTTACTGCTGCCAGATACATTGGAAGCATTACTTGAAGTGTTGACCATAACACTGGCTGAATATCCTGCTATTACATGCGCTTGCAAATTGTCTGAGAATCAACAATATATTCAGGATTTTGTTTTGGAAAATGCAAATACATTACCTACAAGTGTTGATCATGTTATATCATTGAAAACCCCCGCAAGTGTTGTTGCGAGAATTTGCTTATCACGCTCCACACCCAGCCACCAAAAAGATTGGCTCCAAAAACTTGAATTTCAAACAATCACAAATAAACGATTGGGTTTGTGCTACAGTACAATGGATTTGATCAACAACAACTTCAAGCATGCATTTGATAAAGTTTTTTCGCGAATGTACAAAATGACGCAACACGTATCTTCTACAGTGCATGACATTTTAGCTCTCGTGCTCGGCGAAGCTGCAAGTTCTTGCACAGCATTTGAGCAATCTCCATATACTATTAGTATTATTCCACAACCTGTTGATTATTTCGCGCAGTGTTCACATTCCAGTGACTGTAAAATCAAATGTGTAGATGAATTTGAAGCATTTCGTATTGCGAATGAAAGTTTGTTCAGTGGACTACAACGAGCCCAAACTGACAAGTATCCATTCTTTGCTCGTGATTTTACAATTCCCATAGAAAGCATGTTGTTTTCATTTGAAGACGTACAAATGGGCAGGAACAGACCACCGTTCAATGTTTTGGATGCTGACGAACTATCTCCCGTTGTGTGTGCTAAAGTGTGCGCAAAAGATGCACAATGGCGTTCATTTGCTAAAGCCAAATCTCCCAACAGATGTGTCATTTTAGCTGGAACATATGATGTTAATACATTATCACCTGAAAACTCTGACGATTTTGGCGCGCAGAGCACATATGTTGAAACAAACGTTGCAGTGGCTTATTATTGTCTACCAGTGGATATTACAGCACGTGTCAAACAATGGCCTAAATTTGAAGTAAGTGATATCGCTTCGCTGCAAGCACAAGACTACCAATTGAAACCAGCGTACATGCATGAAGATAATCATCGTTTGTCCGAAACGTTGCTCACAGTTTTGATTGCTTCAACATACAGCCCACTTGAAGAAAAACGCGATTGGCTCATAACAATTACAAAAGAAAAAGCTCCTGATGCTGATTCAGAGTCTGTCAACGCAAAAACATACATTCGACTAATATATCCACACGTCACGGCTCGGCAAATTCTACGCACTGCCGAACCCACAGAATGTTTGTCGTCTATCAGTTTTGCACAGATATCCAATGATAACGTCGACTCTTATTTCAGTGACATAGAACATGCTGTTGTAGATGCGGCAAATATGCCAGATCGAAGTACAATTATGTACGTGTACGGCATGCACAGGGAGGCGCCAGAAACACAAGAAAACGACCCTAATCAATTCAATGCAAACACGTGTGGATTGCCTGTCAAAAAATGCCTGCGTGCTGTGATTAAACCAAATCTAGAAACGTTTGCCATAGAGTGGCGCGAATGTTCTCAACAACAACAGAGCACATTTGCAGGTGCGATTGCTACCGATGATATGCTAGAATTTGAACAAGCTGCTACACACCAAAGCGTGTGTATCAAATTTCGCTCTGATTTCATTGTTAACACACTAGACAGCATTCCAAAGCGTAAACCTGGCCAGGATTGTATAAACAGATTGATGCTGCCACGCACACGAAATGCGCCAGATTCTGCAAATTCTGCATATCTTGCCATTCGTACGACAGAAATGGGCGCACTGACATTTACAGAACATTTTGTGCCGCTCACCTCTCAAACATTAGCACAATTTTTCGTCGATTCTGAAACATCTGCATTTTATTCTACTTTAAATCAGTTACATATCCGAAACATTCTCATAACAAAATCAATCTATTTGAGCGATGCAGAGTTTGAAGCATTACAATCTACACAATCGTTGAATGTGCAACTTGTAATGGTCAATGCAAAGTATGATGGCTCTTTTCTGCATATTTTTAATCTCATTGTTGCACAAAACAGAGTCAAAGCACGGCGCAGACGAGGTTTGCTCACAGAAACTCACGTCCACGTTCGCGCATCATGCTCTGTTGAAAACTGTGGTGCATGTGGCGAAGACGATTCTGGGCAAAGTCGCACTGATTTTCAAGAATTGCAAAATTTGTGTTTTGCTGCACAGAGTTGTGCGTTACAAAGATGTGCGGGTACCACGGTTGCATTGAACAAACCATTGTGTAACTTAGGCCAGGTAATTACTGGTGATTTGCATGCTTCGCGCATTATTATGCACGGTGCATGGTCCCTCATTGCTGATTCTGTTACGGCAGCCGTTGAACTTTCGGAAAAACGGAGACGTGTGTTTTCTGTAACATGGCCAGACGAAGAGTTTTTGAGCTTCACGTGTCAAATGAAAGATACCATAGTCTCAATTGCATCCACAATCACAAGTATATTAGGCGCCGTTGCTCAAATTGATTTCAATTTACAAAAACATCAAAGCATGCAAAGTGCTCAAGTTGACGCACGAACACATGCGCGACATATTATGACCCTGGCCTCAATAACCAATTTTCTTTCTTCGGTTGCACTGCTTCCAGTTTATCAACTGATTGTGCTGCAAAAAATGTTTAGTTGCACAGTCGACGACGTTTCATTGCTCATTACAAATCTCATGCAAACAGCTCAAACTGTACTTGACTCTGACAATCAACAAACACAACCTGAATTTATGATTCAATTTGGAAGCAAGCGCGTTCAAGACGCAATTTCCGATGCAAAGTTTGCGACTTGCTTGGCTGAAGATGTCCGTCAATCTTTGCAGGTAATTGATAGTGATAGTGCACTATTTTTTCACATATACTTTGTTTTTTTTGTTGTGATTTTTTTTTTCATTCATCTACAGGGTCATTCATAGGTTAATTGTTATGTTTATTAATTTGAATATTAATTTGGAGATTAATTCGTATATCAATTTGATTATCAATTTGTTTATCAATATGTACATCTCTCTGTCAATCATCTGATTACTCAAGCTCAACCAAATATGGATTCATGGTAACCACACACTTTATATTTGGGTTTCTAGACTTGTCGATGTCATCCTCCAAATCCGACTTGGGTCCATCAGGTAACGGAATTACGCTTGCGGCAAAATTATGCTGGAAAATCTGACCAAAAGCCCTCGGAACGTGTTTTTGGCAATCTTTTCGCAACTGCAACAATTCTGGATTTGGTGCACGATCCAATGAGTCGATAAAATTAGCCATTATTCTTCTTGTTTTTTCACTGTCATCAAAGAGGGATTGAGCCATTGATATCAAACGTTTAATATTTGCAAACTGGAACCACTTACAAAAAAAGCAATTTTGCTGCCAATTTATAATTTCAGTTACATTTGCAAGTTTCTGTACTTTTTCTTCATCACTTGCAGTATTTTTACAGAGCAACAGCAAATTAGGGATGACGTAG
>Ga0209666_1003844_pt1 | contig 10790 bp, 8 predicted proteins | sample SaaInlV_125m_DNA_FD_184679 | JGI IMG/M metagenome (GOLD analysis project Ga0209666, IMG submission 184679) | Marine microbial communities from expanding oxygen minimum zones in the Saanich Inlet - Saanich Inlet SI037_S3LV_10m_DNA (SPAdes)... | ecosystem: Environmental > Aquatic > Marine >...
TTCGGTGTTGGCTGGGAATCTCGCCTTCGCTCTGTTCACCGCTTCACGAACATCGCTCAGGGCTGTCTTGGATTCGAAAGAGATATCGAATTCGGTAATAATCGTCGCCGCGCTCTCGCTCGAGAACGAACTGATCTGTGTAATGCCGTCGAGCGACTTGAGCTCTATCTCGGTCGGTTTCGCGAGCAGCCTCTCAGCATCTTCGGGCGAGATCCCCTCGTGAATAATCGTGGTGATGATTATCGGTACTTCGACGTCAGGATTTAACTCGACGGGAATCGAGAGATACGAGCCGAAGCCGGTAAGCATGATCGCCACAAAGATGCTCAGCGTCGTGCGCGAGCGCGATACAGCCGTGTCGATATAATTTTTCATCTAGTCCGCCCAGAGTTCAGTGCTAAGGTGTTGGTACTCTTTATCGGTTTTTCGCTAAAACGTCGTTGTGCTGTCGACGCGCTGGCCAGGGAAAACGATTTCTTGGCCTATCGTGACAAGCGTCGTACTGCCGCTGAGTCCGGTTACCCAAACACCGGAATTCAAGCGATTGCTGCTGTCGCCAATAATATTGACGCGCTGAAACTGCACAACATTATTGCGATCGAGAATCTTCACGCCAATCTCACCGGTGTCGTCGAGTGTGAGGGCCGACGAGGGAATTTGGTGAGCACGCAAATCCTGTGCATCAACCAAGAGCTCGGCTGTAATACCTTCGCGAATACTCGTGTTGCTGTTATCGACTTCGACTTCGATGCGATAGCTGCGCGAGCTAGTGTCTGCAGCGCGAGCGAGGTAGGTAACATGTCCGCTAATGCGCATGCCGGTGCCGAGTTCGGCTTCGACCAGTGATCCTACTTCGAGGGCAGTGATATTTTGCTCAGGTACAAGTCCAACCAAGAGCATAGGACTGTCGTCGAGCACGGAGGCGCAGACTGCGCCAACATTGAGCAGGTCGCCTAATTCGACTGATCGCGTTTCGACCACACCGTCAAAAGGCGCGAGAATTTTTGTGCGCGCGAGTGCAAGTTCGGCACGACTCACCGCGGCTTCGGCAGCTGATACGGCAGCCTTTTGCTGCGCGACGATCACCTCTGATTGCAGACCGCGCTTTTGCAGATCCAGCGACGCTTTGTATTCGAACTGCGTTTGCTCGAGACGGCTTAGTGATTCGCTTAGGTTGGCGTCGCGGGCGTCGATTGCAAGTTCGCAGAGAACATCACCCTGAGAGACGCGTGCGCCACGAGCGACAGGCTCGCTGATTAATTTGCCCGGCTCCTCAGCCCTAACCATCACATGGCGGAACGCCTGTGTTCGGCCACGGATTCGAATCTGCTGCGTGTAGTCTTCCTCGCTTACCGCCAGCGTGCGCACGAGAGGTGTTTCAAGGCCTTCGCCGGCATTACTGCCCTCGGGGGCTGCAGTAACCACGACATCGGGCTTTGCTTCGCCGGCAGTACTGATGCCTTCGCGCGGAATAAGCATCCAGGCGACAACAGCGATAAAAATTACGATTGCTACTAGTTGCTGCTTTTTCAATTCAGCCTCCGATTGCTAAATTATTGATCTTGTCATCTCGTCGCAGGCCTCGTTGCTATCGTTTTAAACATCGCCTTGGCCACTTACTACGACTCGCTGTGAAAGCTAGATGAACTCCTTGATAGAACACAGGACGAAAATGTGCGCTGCGCTGCAGTATCACATTAATTAGGCCAAAGTTGGGACGGTTTGCCTAGGCAAAGTGTTACTTATTGTAACCCTATCGGTTGGTATTGCAACGCTTAAAAGCAATCAAAAACAGGGGATTGTGGCTCGGCAAAGCGTGTCAGGCATGCTAATTTCGCTCAGGTGATTTCGCAGCTAGAGCGCCTGCGTAAAATGCGCCAAAAAAGAGGTGATAAGAATGAAAGATTTATCCAACAAAGTAGCAATTATTACAGGGTCTAGCAGTGGCGTTGGAGCGGCAACAGCGCGCCTCTTCGCCAGCCTTGGCTGTCATGTTGTTGTTAATTACAACGCTAACTCTGCGGGGGCAGAGCAGGTCGCGAAAGAGTGCGAGGAGCTGGGAGTCGAAACGGTTTGCTTCGGCGGAAGTGTCGCTAACGACACCGATTGCGTGGCGATGGTAAAAGCTGCGATGGATAAATGGGGTCGCGTTGATATTCTTGTTAACAATGCTGGTACCACCAAATTTGTCGACCACAACAACCTCGATGGCCTGGACGCCGAGGATTTTCAGCGTATCTACGGGGTTAATGTGATTGGCTGCTATCAGATGACCCGCGCCGCTCGCGCGGCCATGGAGGCAAATGACGAAGGAGGCGCCGTTGTTAATATTGCGTCTACGGCAGCTGTGACAGGGATCGGCAGCAGCATTGCTTATGCGGCGTCGAAGGGAGCGATGGTCACGATGACGATGTCACTTGCTCGCGTTCTAGGCCCTAAAATACGCATGAACGCCGTTTGCCCGGGCTTTATCGAGGGCGATTGGCTGCGCGAGGGATTGGGCGACACACAATACGAGGCGGTTAGAGACGCGAATCGGCGGGATGCGCCGTTGGGTGTGACAGCTTGTCCCGATACCGTAGCCGAGGCGATATTGCACTTTGTGACGGGGCCGCAAGTGGTCACGGGCGAAACACTCATCGTCGACGGTGGTCGACATCTCATGTCGACGCCATTGGGTCGTCGCTAAGGTAAGCCGGTTTTCACATCCTGTCGTCGGGATACATTAGCTGGCGACAGGCCTCTTCTGCAGCTTGCGCTGCAGGGTGCGGCGATGCATTTTTAGTTGCCGTGCAGTTTCCGAGATATTGCCCTCGTTTTCAGCCAAAACCTTTTGGATATGTTCCCACTCGAGCCGTCTCACTGACATAGGTTCGAGCGCTGATTCTGTCGTCAACGCAGATGTCGGCGACGCCTCATGGCCCTCTTCGAGCAAGGCATTGAGGATGTCGCCGGTATCGGCCGGCTTGGCGAGGTAATCGTCGGCGCCCAATTTAATGGCCTCTACCGCCGTCGCTATGCTCGCATAGCCTGTCAGTATAAGTATGCGCATCCCGGGGTTAGAAGAGCGCAGCGGCTGGATCAATGAGAGCGAGGTATGACCGCCCAAATTAAGGTCGAGAATAGCGAAATCGAAGTTTGTCTGATTGATTACGTGACTCGCGGTATCAGCGTTCGTTGCATGGACTACCGCGTAGCCGCGCAGGCCGAGCGCGCGAGTGATAGCGCGAGCAAACACCTCGTCGTCTTCGACGAGCAAGAGCGAAGGTGTCATCGGGTAGATCCTCGCACTGCGGAGTCTGTAAGCGGGAAAGGCTCAATGGGCAGTGTGATGCGGGTGCGCGCGCCACCTGTGACATTGCTCATCTCGATTGTTCCGCCGAGCCGCTGGATCGAGGCATTGGCGAGGTAAATGCCGAGTCCCATGCCTTGGTTTCTTAGGGAGATAAAAGGCTCGCCGAGATTCTCCATAACCTCGTCGGGAATGCCCGGGCCGTCGTCGGTAATGATCAGCTCAATAAGCTCTTGGCCGCGGTTGCCAGATGCGTTTGAGGCAAGTATTTTCGCGCTCACACGAACCTCGGTTCGCGCTGCTTTTATTCCGTTTTCGATAATGTTGATTACCGCATGCTTAATGCTGGGGTCTGAGGTTAGTTGTTTTTTATCAGTGTCTTGTAATTCGAATCTAATGTTAGAAGTAGGATGAATATTGATCAAGTACTCGCGAATATCTTCGATAAAATCTGCAATCAAACTCTTGCTCGAGCCACCGCCCTCGTCCTTATGATAGTAGCGAGTGAGCTGTGTAAGCGAGTTGCGACAGCGCGTGACCTGCTGCCGCAAAACACTGATGTCTTCCTTGACCTCAGGTGCGGCTAAATTCTCCGTCGCTATCGAATCGAGTTCGCCTAGCAGCACGGCCATAGTCGACAGCGGTGTGCCCAATGCGTGCGCGGTCCCCGCCGCGAGCGTGCCAATAGCAATGAGCTGTTCGCTGCGCAGCGCCTCTTCGCGGGCGTGCGCAAGGTTGATCTCGCGCGCTCGAATGCCTTCTGCCATACGCGTGACAAAGGCTGTAATCAAGGCGGCGCTCACCACAAATATTACCCACATTCCCACAAGGTGAAGCTGGAAGGTCATCGCCTGACCCTCGGCGCCCATCGACATTTGCTGGCCAGAACTCAGGTCGATCAGCAAGAAGAACGTGTAGATAGCAATGCTGCCAGCGGCAAAGCTCAGTACCATCAAGCGAGGAAGAATGGTCGCGCTGACTGCGAGCAGCACGAGCAGATAAGAGATAAGTGGATTGCTGATGCCACCGGTTTGAGTTAGGAGCAGAATAAGTAAAACCACGTCTGCGAGAAGATGGCCTAACAGCTCAAGCGGGAGGAGTGATACCGCTGAGCGGAGTCGCCAAAAACCGATAACGAGGCTCGCAGCGACGCCGATCAGTAGTCCTATTATCGCGCTTGGCGGAACCTCTATGCTGCTGAATGGAAGCAGGATAGCCAAGCCTAGCAAACCAATAACCGTCACAAACGCGCGCAGCTGAAGCAAGCGCTGAAGTGCGATGCGATTAGGTGAGGCTTCGCTGTCTTCGAGAGGGGCTATGAGTGCGAGCAGGCTAGATTGCTGCTTATGTTTCGCTGTCATGTCGCTGATCCTAAGCTAGGTTTCTAAGAACTGGCGCGCGAACGGCCTGCGCGCAGTCATTCTAGCCTAAGTTAGGCTGCGCGTTTAGCGAGTGTGAACCTAGGCAATGAAGTCCTCGCGCGCTATATTGAGGGCGACATCGTTACTAACACCCTGAGCGCTCTCACCTCGAACCACACCTAAATGGGTCTGGCTCGTGGAGGAGGCGACAAATACGTACACTGACATCCAATGCCCGCACCGCCGCCGCGATAATCGATTACACGCTATGACCGACCACCAATCTCAGGCCTCAGCTCCCCAGCAATTCGTTTTGCGCCGCCGCCCATCTAGCTATCACTCCGCAGACGCGCACTCGCGTGAAGAGGCGAAACGGGGCGCGATCGCCGCCGTGTTAGGCAGCACCGAATCGTTCAAAGGGAAATACCATTACGGTCTGTTCGCAAACGGCACTCAGTCGCTGAGCGACGCGCAGGCGGCTTTCACCCACAGACTTGTCGAGCTCGTTTGCGCGCAGCTTGCCCACGAAGCCGTTGCGGGAGAATTTCGTATTGGCATCGATGGCGCGAGTCTTGCGAGCTTTGCCAGTGAGATGAAGCAGGCACAACATGCCCATGAAAACCCCGCGCCGATCGAAATTATCGCGGTCGGGGTTGTGGGCGAGACTCCCACAGCGTCGGCCGCAAACATCGAAGCCTCGGCTGTTAGCGAGAAAATGGATTGCCTCCTAGTTGAGGGCAGTTACCGTAGCATCGATCAATTGGGCGTTTTCTCACGCGCGCGCCGGCTTCTTAAGCCGGGAGGGCTGTTGATTGTCTTCGGTGAATTTTTGAATGACGACAGTGCCGTCGAGCATTCGCCATTGCCGAACCTAAGCTCGTTAATCCAACTTGCCGAGCGGCTTAATTATTCGATTGCTGTTGCAGAGGACCATACCCAGAGTGCGTTGCGCTCAATCGAGCTATTTGCAAAGCAAGCGCAGCTGAATGCTTTCGGCAATGAGAATGAAACCCTAACGCTGGTGCGAGACGAACTCGACAGAGCAGCGCAGGAGCTTGCTTCGGGCAAGCGCGTGTTCAAGTTTTACACCTTTACCAAGGGACTGGCACCTGCCGAGTCAGATAGCGAATACGCTGCTGCAGAATATGGTGACAGAGCCAGTTTTCAACCAGCGGCTGTTGCTGATCTTTTCGAACGCAGTTTCGGCCACGCGTTCGATGCAGAGGTCTGGCACTGGAAATACGAACTAGGCGCTGGACGCTGTGTTGTGGCGAGAGCGAACGCCGAAGGCGATCTCGTCGCACATTACGGCGGAGCGCCGCGCGATATTTGCTATTTTGGGCGCCCAGCTTTAGCGATACAGCCATGCGATGTCATGGTTATGCCTGAGGAGAGAACCCGGTACGGTCGCGGCAGTCTCTTTTTCAAGGTTGCCGCGACATTCCTCGAGCGCGAAATTGGCAATACTGTCGATCATCTATTGGGCTTTGGTTTTCCGAATAAAAAAACAATGAGGCTCGCTATCCGTCTCGGTCTCTACGAGAAAACCGACGACTTCGTCGAAGTCAGGGTGAGTGGGATAACTGAGCCAGGCAGCGCGGTGGAGGCGGCATGGACACTGGCCGATTTCGATGCCGCAGACTCAGCGCAACGCGATGAATTAGGCGCGCTCTGGCAGGAAATGCAGGTTGATTTTGAGAATGGCATCATCGGCGTTAGAGATTGGGAATACATTAGCTATCGTTATTTGCAGCATCCGCATCGCGCGCGTTATTCGCTGCGTTGGCTGCGTGATTCGGCCGGTAGGGCAATGGCCTTGTGTGTGATTAAGCGCAGCGCAGATGCGTGGCTGCTTATGGATATTGTTGCGCCACTCGCGACAGTTTCCCGCGCGCTGACTGTGCTAGCTCGAGCGCTGGTAAAAGGCGCGCGTGAAGAGCCTTTCTGCACACAGGTTGGTGAAAATGAACCCCCCAGCGATTTACTTCTATGGCTAACCAAAGGCTGGCTTGCGAGGTTGGATATGCCGAATGCGGCTGTTCGCGATTTGGGCATTGAGATACCCTGCAACAGCTGGAATCCTGGTCCAGCCGCTAGCCTACTTTATGGCAAATGGTGGCTGACCGCGGGGGATATGGATTTCCAGTAGTCGTGGGAGCGCGGCGGATCGGCTCAGCGTAACAAGCGCCGGCCTTAACCCAGACACCTATTTAAGAAATGGCCGCAGAGACGGCGAGGAGATCACACGTGAATAAATACGAACAAGGCCTTGATAAGAACGCGGCAAACTTTGCTGCGCTGACTCCGCTTAATTTTATTGAGCGAGCCGCAAGCGTCTATCCGGACCAAGCGTCTATTATTCACGGCGCTACTCGCTACACGTGGTCTCAAACCTACGCGCGCGCCTGTCTTCTCGCCTCGGCGCTCGGCAAACTTGGCATTGGCGAAGGCGACACGGTCGCGTTTATGGGGGCGAATACACCAGAAACCTTTGAGGCACATTTTGGTGTACCGATGGCAGGCGCCGTGCTCAATGCGCTTAACGTTCGGCTAGACGCGAAGGCAATTGCCTTTATCCTCGAGCACGCTGAAGTGCGCGTACTTTTTACCGACCGCGAATACAGCGACACGATACGTGCCGCGCTCGAATTACTCGATGAGAAGCCTAGGGTCATCGATATCGATGACCCATATTTCGAAGGCGGAGAGCTTTTGGGCGAGACCGATTACGAAGCGCTGCTGCGCACTGGCGACGCCGGCTACCGCTGCTTTCAGGTTGAAGATGAATGGCAGGCTATTTCGCTTAACTACACTTCGGGCACGACAGGCGATCCGAAGGGCGTTGTCTTTCATCATCGCGGCGCCTACCTAAACGCGCTGTCTAATGCGATGTGCTGGAATATGACCGCACAACCTGTCTATTTGTGGACCCTTCCGATGTTTCACTGCAACGGCTGGTGTTTTCCTTGGACACTCGCGGCGGTCGCCGGGACCAGCGTGTGCCTCCGCCACGTTCGAGCAGACGCTATCTTCGAGCAAATAAAGCAGCACAAAGTCACGCATTTCTGCGGCGCGCCGGTTGTTCTCAACACGATGTTAAATGCCGATTCTGGTTTGCATGAAGGCCTGCCTAGCGGAATTAATGCGATGACAGCAGGTGCAGCACCTCCGGCGGCGGTTATCGCCGGAATGGAAAAGCTCGGTTTTAATGTGACCCATGTCTATGGCCTTACCGAAACCTACGGCCCTTGCGTGGTGAGTGCGCCGCAGGCGGATTGGGCAAACATGGATATCGATGAGCGAGCCGAGTTGATGGCGCGTCAAGGCGTGCGTGCGCCTCTGCAAGATGAGCTAATGGTTGCCGATCCGGACACCCTTGTACCGGTGCCAAAAGATGGGATGACGATGGGTGAAATTTTCATGCGCGGGAATCTGGTGATGAAAGGGTATCTCAAAAACCCGAAGACAACAGAGGCGTCGTTCGCCGGCGGTTGGTTCCACTCAGGCGACCTCGCCGTGTGGCATGAAGATGGGTATGTGCAGATTAAAGATCGCTCGAAAGATATTATTATCTCTGGCGGTGAGAACATTTCCTCCCTTGAGGTTGAATCAGTGTTATTCCGCCATCCGAAAATACTCGAGGCAGCCGTGGTTGCGGCAAGTGATGAGAAGTGGGGAGAGGTTCCGTGTGCTTTCGTCTCGCTAAAGGACGGCCAAGAAATGACAGCCCAAGAGCTCGTTGCTTATTGCCGCGAAGAGCTCGCGGCGTTTAAGATTCCTAAAAAGGTAGACTTTGGCCCTATCGAGAAAACGTCTACGGGCAAAGTGCAAAAGTATCTTTTGCGCGAGCGCGCCGAGCGCGTCGCGCTTATTCCGAGGGGCTAGTCGCGGTAATGGCGCTTGATGTCTCCGACGCGGGCGCCCTCTGCAATTTTAAGCGTAACCTCGTGATAGAGGCGGATGTCTCCCTTTACTTCGGCATCGGCATCGATCACCAGATCAGGCCTTTTATTTCCCCAGTTAAACCATCGAGTCCAGCCGCGGCGTCGTCCCTCGAACACCACATCGCCCTCTATCACGCTGCCATTGCGAATTAAAACATCGCCGTTGGTGGTGATAACGCTGTCACCCACGTGAGTATAATCAAGCGTGATTTTGCCGTTTACGGTTTCGATGGTGCCGCCAACTTTGCTGCCGCTACCGACGCGAATACCGCCATTGGTGGTCTCCAGCGAGCGGCGTACGATAACATTGTCGTCGACTCTAATGCCGCCATTCACCGTCTCGACGCTGGTCGCGCGGGCATTGCGGCCGATGTCGATGCCGCCGTTGACCGACGACACTTCTCCGACTTGCTCGCTGGCAGCGATGCGAATGCCGCCATTCACTTTGCTTATCTCTCGAAGCTCTTCGGCATGACCATTGTTAGCGAACAAATAGCTCGAGAGCAGAAGCGCTAGCAATGAGGCGGCCGCGAGTCGGATATTATGGTTAGTGTGAAAAGGCATCGGGTTCTCTCCTTTAGCTGCAGTGTTAGATTAGTGACCGGCTATGTCACGTGTTGTGTACACTTTTTCTTATTAAGACTCTAAGCAAAAAGTTTGCCAGTTAATTAAAGTCAATTTAATTCAATAGTTTATGTAAAATTTTGGTGCCGCCTAAACCATCGAAGCTGCGAGTTTCGCCAAAAGATGTCGATTTGATCAATCTCACTGGCAGCGAGAGTTGATCGAAATTGGCGAGCAGTGACCTGCTTTACAGCCCTAAGGCTATGGGCTAACGTCTGGTCGGTTATCAGTTCGATCTGCTCTGTAGACGAAAACAGTTGGCAATAAGTTACACACAGTGAGCGCCTGCCGCGAAAAAGGAAGGAAAACGTAATGCGAGAAACAAGTAAAAAAGGGCGAATAAAAAAGGCCTCTAAAGAGCACGTGTTAGGCGTTTTAAGCGCAGCGCTTCTCGCCTTTACCGCACCGAGCATTGCGCTGGCGCAAGGTGAAGTGCGCGAATCTGCCTCGCATCGCTTCGAAGAAGTCGCTGACGGGGTTTGGTTTGCAACGGGTACCGGAAGCGTTTACACGATGAGCAACGCATTGGTGCTAGTGGGCTCGGAAGACACGTTGCTGGTCGACTCTCATGTGACAGCCGCCGCATCAATGGCGCTCATAGATTCTCTGTCAGTGTTAACAGACAAGCCGGTCCGCTATCTCGTTAACAGTCATTATCATTTCGATCATGCGCACGGTAACCAAAGCTTTCCGCCAGGGGTGGAAATCATCGGCCACGAATACACCCGCATGAAACTCAATGGCGAAGCTGGCAATGTTCTAGAAGAAATCACTTTTAAGAGTTTCTCCGATCCTGTGCCGGGCACCGTGCGCAGTTTAGAGCGGCAAGCTGCAGATGCGTCGAGCGGTGAGCGCCGTGAGCAACTATTACAACAAGCGAAAGTGCAGCGCGACTATATGGAAGCGATCAAAGAAATCGTGCCTACGCCACCCAATATCACTCTCGATAAAAAAATGACGCTGTTTCAAACCCTCGAAGGGGGCAGCCGCGAAATTCAATTACGCCACTTTGGGCGCGCTCATACCGGGGGCGATGTGCTGGTTTGGTTGCCGGATGAAAAGATCGTATTTACCGGAGACATGATGCTACCGGGCGTGGCTTACATGGGAGATGGACATGTCGACGAGTGGCCTGCGACTCTCGATGGCCTCAAAGAACTGGATTTCGAACTATGGCTGCCTGGCCACGGGCCCGTGATGAGGACACGTAAGCCCATTCATGATTTTCAAGCCTACCTTCGAGACCTCTGGGTAAAGGCGAGCGACATGCATGCTGCGGGCATCGATGCAGCGACGGCTGCTGAGACGTTAGACATGACCAATCATTCGGGTAACTTTGCACAGATTCGAGCACCGGGTGTCGATCCCCGTGCGATCAACCGGATTTTTTTCCTTCTCGATGCGCGCGCAAATTAGTTGAGTCGCAGTTTAAAGGGTAAGAAATCGAAGCGAATAGCAGAGTAAGCACAATAAAAAGAACAGAGAACAGGATAACTAGATGACTGACGCGAACGACGACAGACCGATATTTTTAAAGCCAGGACACAATGCAGGCGACTTACTTGAATC
>Ga0209666_1003846_pt1 | contig 10782 bp, 6 predicted proteins | sample SaaInlV_125m_DNA_FD_184679 | JGI IMG/M metagenome (GOLD analysis project Ga0209666, IMG submission 184679) | Marine microbial communities from expanding oxygen minimum zones in the Saanich Inlet - Saanich Inlet SI037_S3LV_10m_DNA (SPAdes)... | ecosystem: Environmental > Aquatic > Marine >...
GAGCCCCTCTGGTCGCAGACGCGCGGTGGGATGCGCGCGGGCGGGAGGACCCAGAGGCGGAAGAATTTATCATCCCTGAGACAGCGCCTCGACTCCATCGAGGACGCGTCCAGGGGTGACACGCGCCTCAACGCTTTACTCCGACGCCTCGAGCTCGCCGAGGAACACTCGGAGATGAACGGAAGGCGACCCGAGGATCAAACCCGCCCGTTCGGCGGGCGAGTCCGGAGCGGCTCGCGGTCCTCCTCGGACGAAGATCGCGAATCGACGGAGTTGACCTCGGACGAGAGCGACTCGTCCTCCCCGACCCACTCACCTCCGAGGCGGCGAACCACATCCGCGGGTAAGGCTCCAGGGAAGGATAAGGCTGCCGACCTTCTCAGCGCGTCGAGGGCCAGGGGTATGGAGGCCTCGCTGCGTCGGTTGCGCGCCGAGCTCGACCAAGAGAGGAAGAACGGTGAACGGATGCGCGTGGAACTCTCGGAGCTCAGGAGCGCGCAGAGAAAGGTGAGCGCGAGGGGCGGCGCCGCACAGCTCGCATCTGTCCGTGAATCCGAGGGTATGAAGAGGGTGCAGAACGAGCTGGACGACGTACGGCGTGCGCTCGTGGCTGAGCGCAAGAAGAACGCGGCGCCGAAGGTTAACAGCGGCGCCACCGCGGTGGGCGTGCGCGTCAGGCGCGAGCTCGACGCCGAACGGAAAGCGAGGCTGACGGCTGAGAGGGCTCTTCGAGAGACGCGTGCAGAGTGCGCGAGGGCGTGGGAGCAGGTCAAGTCCGCCGAGGAAGACGCCGCGCGGGCCGCGGAGACGTCCAGGAAACGAGGCGAGGAGAAGTCGTCGCTGGAGAGGGAGCTGGAAATCGCCTACGAGCGATGCTCCAGGGCGGAGAGCCTCGGCCGAGATTTGAGGAGAGAGGGCGCCGCGCTCGCTAGTGATGCGGAGGTGGTATCGCGGGCGAACGAGGCTTTGGACGAGCGATGCACGACGCTGAACGCACGCATGGAGGCGATGGAACGCGAGCTAGAGGAACTTCGCCCGTTGGAAAGGGAGGTTGCGTCACTCCGCGAATGGAAAAAGAGCCAGGCGAATGACCTGAAGGAGGCCATGGAGGTGCTCGGGCACGTGTGAGGCTCTCGGGGTCTCGTGTAGTTTATCTTTATTTGGATATTACAGTGTCATCCAGCGACGGTATTCGAGCTCTTCGTCATGGTGTCGTTGGAGAGTGTCTTCTTCGTACTTTTTTTCCCTACTCACCTCGCGGTGGTTCCCCCTGCGAGATTCGCCGCTGACACCGACCTGCGTCGGAACAGCGGCAGGTTGCCAAAGCTCGGCAGCCTGGGAAGCCTCTTTCCCCTCGACGCCACGGCGGCACTGTGATCGGCGGCGAGCGATACGAGGTCCGCCTCGCTTCCCGAGATGGAGAAGGAGCTTCGCCTGGAGGACAGGCTGCTGGTGCTCGAGCTGGAGCTGAGTCTCCTCGTGACCTTTGCCGCCGGGGGCCTGATGGGCGCGGAGGCGAACCTCTTGAGGCCGGTCACCGCCTTCGTGGCCACGTTGCGGGTCACGCGCGCGGCGCTGACCGCCGCAGACCGAACCCTCACGCCCCGTCGACCAGCCGCCACCCCCGCCGCTATTGCCTCCGTCGCGCCCGTGGCGGTTGCGATTCCCAGCGCGGCGCTCTCCGCTCCGAGGGACCCCGCGGACGCCGCCGCGAGCCCCGTGGCCTGGCCAGAGGAAACGAACAGTCCCGAGGTGGCGTGAACCAGGTTTACACTTCCCCGAACCAAACCGTGCGCCACCCCGGAGATTGATTCCATCGCCACGTTCCCGGCGAACAGAGCCTCCCGTACGATTGGAACCTCCGAGGATACACCCGCGACGGCTCCTGCGGCGGTGGTGACGAGCCTCCTGACGGGCCCGGCGTTGCCCACCGCGGTCGCGAGGGGAAGGACGGGCTTGAACACGATGGGCAACGCTCTCATCCCCAGGCTGAACATCACCGACGCCATCGACGCCGTCTTGATCCGCTCCAGCGCCGGTTGGTTTCGCAAATCAGCCATGGCCTGGATGGGCAGCAGGTGTATCTCTGGTCGGCCCGACCTTAGGCGGCCCCAGGTGGCGTCCCACGCGACTTTGCTCGCCACGCCCCCGCGACCGAGTTTTTGCAGGTCCGGGACGAGCCTCGAGCACAGCTCGTTCATGTAATGGCGGCAGTCGTTGTCGTGAAGCGCGTACATTTTGCTTCTTCCAGCGTTGAAGTCGCGGATATCGTCCAGGGTCATCTCCGTCGTGCCGAGGAAGTGCGTCCCTTCGGGAAGTTCGTCGATCTTGTGCTCGCGAATCTCCCCAACCACCCACTTCTTCTCGCGCCTGCCGAGCGGCCTTCGCCTCCTGCTCTTGCCGCCCGCGGTCGACGAGCCCGCCGCCGCGGCCGCGGGATCTTTGGCTGCCGCCAAGATCTCCACCGTGGCTTCTACCGGCTCATCGAGCTCGTCCTCCTCCTCGGGCGCCTCCTTGAAGAGCGCGGGGGTGGACTGCGACCGACGCATGGGAAGAGAGCCTGGGACGACGTCGTCGAAGCACAACTGCGACTTGGGGAACCCCGCGAGGCCCCCGGAGAGCGCGCCCGTCACGTCGCCGCCGACCGGCCCAAAGTCGAACGAGTACAGATCACCTTCAGGGCCTTCCCGGACCACCACCATGTAGTGGCACACGCCCGCAGCCTTGAGTCCGTTCCGAATCGGGGTGGGCAACCTGTTGTAGAGGCCCTTGCCCCATTCCTGAAACTCGCGGGTCACGGCGTACACCTCCATCGCCGTACTTGAAGGAGGCGCACCGCGTTCAGAATGGGCGCGCAAGAACCGACGCTTCAAGAAAACTCGTTCAGTGGTGAAAAGTGGCCCGCTTAATTTCTCAGCCAATCAGAGCGCGGCTTTTTTATACGGGCGAAAATAGACCGTCAAATACGAGTCGTCGAATGTTTTGGCCTGGCGCTCTGCTCCCGCCAAACGAGAAATTCACATCCTCGGACCATCCTCGGAAAACATCATCGCACGCACCACCCCGGTTGAGCAGAGCAGCACACCGCCGTCGATGGGACACTCGTGATCAGTCGTATCGCCGAAGAGGGGACCATGGGTGACGCGCAAATGCGGCGTTGTCGGTCACGATGCAAGCGCCGTATCGCCCCCCAATCTACCGCGTCCATCCTGGCGTTCTTGAGCGTGTTCAACACCGCCCTCGTCCTCGCATCCGCCTCGGGTGGTTTGGTGGGCCCCGGCGCCATGTCGACGTACTCGGGTGGCGGGGGGAGACGACGACCGACGAGCTACGTCCGCGTGAAGGAACCGGCCGTGGGATTTTTCGTGGCGGGAAGCGCCGAGGAGGGTCTGAACGGCCTGTACGGGCGCACCGACAAGGCGCCCCCAGGATCCGACACGGCACCTGGAGACGTGGAGATTTCGTACAGACACCTCGACACCGGATGGTTCATGGCCCTGAGGCGCGGAAAGGGTGCGGATGACGCGGAGTGGGTGTTCGTCGACCCCGCAGGTCACGAACGGCTCGTGAACGCCGAGTACACCTTGATTCCCGGGTCGGGACAGAAGTGGAAACACGCGCCTCCCAAGGGCAAGTCGTCCGGTTGGTTCTCGAGTTTTAGTCGGCGGGGAGGAGGCGAAACCAACCGGGGCGAAGAAACCAACGAAGGGGACGACACGGAGAAGCCCACCACGGACGAAACACGGGTGGAGGCGTCCAAGACGCAAACGAAGGACACGTACCACGAGCTTCCCTGGCAGCTCATCGCCATCATGGGCCAGGACATGCTCAAGCAACTCGCGGGTCACAAGCGCTACCACGACGGTCTGGTTCGAGCCGCCCTGAACTGCCAACCGCCGAACCCCGAGAGTGGTTTCCGCGGGAGCCTCGACCTGGTTCCTCCCACCGAGTCCGTCGAGGCGGCGTCCACACCGGACGCGGACATGGCGATGGAGGACGGCGACGTGGAGGAGGCGGCTGCGAAGTACGCCGAAGCCCTGGCCCAAACGCCGGTCGACGCCGAGGACGAGAACGAACGCGACGGGTGGGTACGTGCCGTGCTCGGGCTGAGACGCGCGCGGGCACTTAGAAGACTCAGGTCGTTTGGGGATGCCGCGCGACAGATCGAGGAGGTTCGCGCGTCCCATCCCAGGTACGCCGACCTGTTGTTTGAGTCAGCCTTACTCTGGCTGGACAAGGGCGAGCCCACCGCGGCGACGGAGGCGTTCCTGGACCTCGCGTGTGTGGACCGGTCTTATTCGGAGTTGCAGGAATGGCTCGTGAGGACACGGACGCGGGAGAAGCGCGCGTCCATTTGGGACGACGAGAAGAGGAAGGTCGCCGCGGAGAAGGCTGGGGAGCGGCGTCGATTGAACCTCATCTCGCTCGGATCCACCCGACACTGTGTCGCCTGGAGGCAAACCGGGGGTTGTGATCCGTTCAACGGCGTCCGGGAGCCCGAGAAGGACCTACCCTGCGTCGAGCCCGTGGCGTCGGGTGCGTCGGGACACTGCGAGTGTTCGCCACCCTCCACGCTTCTGGCGTCGGTGACGTCGGCGTTGAATCACGGGTACGCGTTGGAGCACTTGGCGGGAGAAGTTGCCGCCCGGGTCAACGCCACGCGTGCATCGCCCCTGACGTGCTCGCACGGCGGAGGGATCACGTGTGCGGCCGAGTGCGAAAGGACGTGGAAGGAGTCACTTCGCGACGTGGAGGAATGGACGACTCGGCTCGAGGCTGAGGCCCGGAGGAGCGACTACGCGGCGGATGGAGCGACGGAGGCAACCGCCGCGATGAGAACGGCGCTGGACCGCATGCGCAGGTGGGAGCGAGGTGAACCCCTCGACGACGACTCCGGTGCTGCGGACGGGGGCGCACGGGCGAACGTTCTCCAGGATTTCCTGAACCGCGCCAGGTTGGGTTCGGACGCGATTCTTCCAAAGCCGTCAACCCAGGGAGACGAGCGCGACGGTTGGAGCGATCACTACGCGGTGTTGAGCCTCCCCGCCGACTTCACGGACACCGAGCTGCGTGCGGGTTACAGACGAATCAGCCTACGGTTCCACCCCGATAAACCGGGCGGGAGCATGGCGGACTTTCAGAGGGTCGCCGAGGCGTACACTGTGCTGTCGGACGAAACCAAACGAGTCTCTTACGACGCGGGCGAGGACGTGCCGCACAAGGCGGTGGACGGCGAGACGACGACTGTCTGGGACGAGGTGGAGGAGAAGCACTTCCCGGAACGGTACGGGTTCAAGCCGTTCGGGGATCCGTACGAGAGGAAGAGAGAGTACGAAAAGAGGATGGGATTCTCGGGTGATGCGCGGTTCCGCGGGGCGCGCGACGAGTTCTAGCGGTTTGGTGTGTTGAATGAGTCGAGTTGCGAAATACGTTCTGCAAACGCCAAATAGGATCCCCTAACTAAAAAACACGTGCGGGGCCTTTGCAAAACGGTTTGCGCACCACTGATTGGCTATGGGCAATCGGGGATTTTTTAAAGATCGGTTCGTTTGTTCGTTGATAATAAAGTGCTGTGCAGGCGGGCCCGAGCCAGACCCGAAGGCTCTTAGACGCACGTTCGGTCCAATCATCACCACCATGGCGGCCATCGGCGCCATGTCAGGCCTCAGGGCTGTGCCCCTCGCCCGCGCGGCGGCGTCTGCCAAGCAGCCCGCTGTCGCCGGTGCTCGGGCACCCGTGATGCAATCCACGGCGGCGCCCCAGGGAGTTCGCCTCGCCAGTTCCGCCTTCCTCGCCCCGGGAGCGGTCGGCCTCACCAGGCGCTCCGTCGCGCCCGTCGCGTCCCGCTCTTCCAGGATGGTCGTCAAGGCGGAGGCCGCCTCGGCTGCTGCCGTCGAGGCTGCCGAGCCCGAGAAGAAGGACAACGCCCAGACCCTCAAGGTTGGGCTTTATATCTTCGGCTGGTACTTCCTGAACGCCGTCTTCGGTGAGTGTCACCCTTCCTGCCCGTATCGGAGGTTTCAGGACGTCGCATGACGCTCATCCCAGACGTTGGGCCATCGCGAACGATGTGTCCCGGTCCCCACGTCATCCCCACGCCGACCGCGTCCGTGTCCGATCCGTCCGATGAAAAAGTTTCTCCTTTCGTTGCTGACGATGATTTTCCCACCCCCCCCTCGCGACTGAACAGCCATCATGAACAAGAAGACCCTCGCCGTGTTCCCTTACCCGTGGATCCTCTCCTGGATCCAGATCGCGGTCGGCGCGGTGTTCATGCTCGTCATGTGGAAGCTCCGCATCTTCAAGCCCCCCGAGGGAGGCTTCACCAAGGATATGTTCAAGGCGCTCATCCCCACCTCCTTTTACCACATGGTCGCGCACGTCTCCGCCTGCGCGTCTTACAAGTTCGGCTCCGTGTCGTTCATGCAAGTGGTCAAGGCTGGCGAACCCGCGATCGCCGTGGTGCTGCTGTCGCTTTTCTTCGGCCGCAAGTACTCCTGGAAGGTGTGGCTGACGCTCATCCCCATCGTGGGAGGCGTCGCCATCGGTTCCACCACCGAGATCAACTTCTCCATGGCGGCGTTCCTGTGCGCCATGACCTCCAACGTCACCTCCGCCCTGCGCGCGGCCACCTCCAAGGACCTGCAGGCGGACACCGGCCTTAAGGGTATCAACCTGTACGGAGGTATCGCCATCGTCTCCGGCATCATGCTCCTGCCCCTCTCCCTCCTCGTCGAGGGTTCGCAGATGGGCGCCGCGTTTGCCGCCGCCCCCGCGCTCATGTCGGCGAAGGGAACCCTCCTCTTCGGCATCTGGAACGCGGGCTTCATGGCCTACCTCATCATCGGTTCCATGTTCTACCACCTTTACAACCAGACCGCCTACCAGGCGCTGGGTGAGCTCACCCCTCTGAGCCACTCCGTGGCCAACACCGTCAAGCGCGTCGTCATCATCCTCGCCTCTGTCGCCGTGTTCAAGAACCCCATCACGCCCGTCGGCCAGGCGTCCGCCGCGGTTGCCATCCTCGGTACGTTCATCTACTCTATCGTGTCGCAGAAGGATAAGGAGGAGGCTGCGAAGTTGGCGGCCAAGGCTGAATGATTGGTCATCGGAGCGTGTTGACTGGAGGGTTGGGGAGCCGGGGCGGTATTACTTGGAGCCCGGGCGAGGCGCAATTGTTTTTGTCGTTGCACAGCCAGCGAAGACGGCGGGGAAGACGTGAGGGAGGAAGGAACGCGTCCTCCGCTGATGTACTTACATAATATTGTTGGCAACTCACTAGTGTTGCCTGCAGCTTACTTTTAATAGCAATGCATTCACTGTTCACATCGACTCTTTCTTCGAACTGATTCGTCCGATTTTGGCGATGTCTCCTTGTTTGGAGCGAGACATTGACGCGTGACGTACGCAGCGGCGGTGCATCCCGCCACCAGCAGTGCAACCTTACCGCACAACAAACACCCCTGGCGCAGCAAACTACCAGTGATTGACGCGCTCATACCTATCGACGCGCGACACACACTGACACGTGTTCGATTTGAACAGACGCGAGCCAAGAACCTCTCAACTCCTGTGCAACAACAAAAACGCTCGTCGCTGATTTCCTCCTCGCGCGACGATGAAGATCTTCAGTTTCCGATCGCGCGATCTTATCTCATGAACCTCGCGGCCCGCTCCGCCGGCCTCCGTGCCCCTATCCGCGCGCCCCGGGGCTCCCGCAACGTTCGTCGCACCGTCGTCCCGGTGCGAGCGGCGGCGCGCGGCGAATTTGCGAGCTTCTTCCCCGATGAGGTCACCGCCCTGGAGGAACCCGCCGCGGTGGAGATGGCCAAGAAGGCACGACAGGTCTCGGTCGCCGTGCCCGGCAGGGACAAGCCCGTGATGACCAGCGTCGTCAGCTCCCCCGCGCCCGAGGGTGGCGAGGATGTCTCTCCGTTTGTCCTCATCCACGGTTTCGACAGTTCGTGTCTCGAGTACCGCCGCCTGTTCCCGCTGCTGAACGAGCGCGCCGAGGCCCACGCCGTGGACCTCCTCGGATGGGGATTCACCGACGCTGGCGACGCGGGCATCGGAGACTACTCCCCCGAGGCGAAGCGCGCGCACCTCTACGCGTTCTGGAAGCAGGAGATCGGCCGTCCCATCACGCTCGTGGGAGCGTCCCTGGGAGGAGCGGCGGCCATCGACTTTGCCACGGCGCATCCCGAGTGCGTCGAGAGGCTTGTGTTGGTCGACGCGCAGGGATTCATCGAGGGACTCGGACCGATGGGGATGTTCCCGCGGCCCATCGCGCTCGCGGGGGTCAACATCCTCAAGTCCAAGCCCCTGCGGAACACCGCGAACCAGATGGCGTACTGCGATCGCGGCACTTTCGCCACCGAGGATGCCATGCGCGTCGGTCAGCTTCACACGTTTCAGCCGCAGTGGGCGGATGCGACGCTCTCCTTTATGAAGAGCGACGGGTACAAGGTTGCGAAGCGGGTGCGAACGATTACGCAGAAGACTCTGGTGATGTGGGGACGGCAGGATAACATCCTGGATACGGCGTACGCGGATAGGTTCGCCGAGGAGATCCCGGACAGCAAGCTGGTGTGGGTGGAGGACTGCGGGCACGTGGCGCACCTCGAGCAACCGAAGTTCATGGCTAAAACTTTATTCGACTTTGCGGGCGTCGAGTCCGGGGTTGCGGCGTAGACGGTTTCATTTATAACAACGTATATCATCACGCGGCGATATTTCCGTGCGCTTGAGCTAGGCTCTGTCCGGGTTGCTTGAACAGGATGAAATGGATCGCGAACGTGGGCTCGTCCGACGAGAGAGCGATGGCGCCGTCCCAGAGCGAAGCTCCCGGAAGGGCGTACATTTTCCCCAAGTAGACTCCGGGGTATATTTCGCGTATCTCATCGCGAAACGGGGAGAACTCGTGGTCGTGATCGCTGTAGTCGACGATCATCGCGCTCTCGCTCGGGGACGCGAGACTTTCGCCGACGTACACGCGCCCCGGGAAGAGCGTGTTGACGGGCTCGGTCAGACCGAACAGGTTGTTCATGGTCAAACCGTAGTTGAGCTTGATTCTGTTTGTCACTTTTGAACCGGGCTGATACGGCCCGGTTGAGTTCCTGTCCACAGGTTCAGGCACGATCTCGTCGCTGAAGCATTTGCCGCGCCAACTCGAAGTGGTGAGCGTGCGTCCAATCCCGTAAATCCTCGCGAGTTGCTCGACCCATCCTCCTCCAATCACGCAGCCGCGAGTGCAACCCATCGGCAACACTCCCTCACTTCGGAGCGGTGAGGCGTTGTTCCACGCGTCGTTCACCTCACTCACGTCGTAACCGGAACCGGAGACGCCTCGAAGGAAGCTGGACTCGCACAAGCGATCTGCGAAGCCCTCGTCCGTACGGATCAACTCGCCGACGGGGTAGTCATCGCCGAGCAGCTTCTGGACAAAAGTGGACTCTTCCGAACTGGTTTGGAAAGGGGCGAGCTGCGAGAGGTCCACCGGGTCGAGCTTCGGTTCGCCGGACATTGCCGAAACGATGCCGAGACGCTCCTGGATGAAGGGCGCCGCGAACGTCTGCCAGAATGGACTGGAGAGGAAAGGACTCGATGATTCGCCGGATTGCGCCGCGACCGAGAAGGCGTTGTCCCGTAGCCAACTGCCCAGCCAGGAGAGGGCCAGGTTCCGTAGTGTGTCCCTGGGCGTGGTGGGCGGTGGTGGCGGAGGCGCAGTGGTCGGCGCGGCGTTGATGAACTCGAGCGCCTCGGCCCATTGGAGCGACCGGTCGGCAGATGCGGCACCGACGAACGCCGCCAGCAGCGTCAGGCGCAGGATCGTGCGCACCATGTTGTGCGAGAGGTCTCGGGAGTTGGTCTCGGGGTGCACGACAACTTTTTTCATTCCCAGCAACGAGGCTGCCTCGAAAAAACCAGAGCAGCTAGGTCACCTTGGGGGGTGTCAAAGGACTGGCGCGCATGACGTCATGCATCGCCGCGTCTGCGGTCCCGTCACGATCAAGAGTTTCTCGTGCTCCTAGTCGAAGAGATGGCGTCACCTTCGCCGGCCATCCGTCGCGGTCGAAGAAGGCAGAGGCTCGCACGGCACCGAAGCGAGCGAAGCTTCCGGTACTCGAGAAGCTCGCGATGTGGGGCATCGACACCGAGCGCATGAGGACGGGAAAGAGAGACCCTAATCGACCAACCGCCGGGAGGACGATCGAAGTGAAAGAACAACGAGCTCCAGTCGTCGAGGACGACGAGCCTTCCACGACCGCATCGACCGTTCCCGCGGCGTCTGTGGCCGATGACGAACCCGCCGCCCCGCCGCCGACGAAAACGCAATCCGCGCGAGTCGTGGAGCTCCTCGCGAGGCAGGAGGAGGAGCACTGGCCGGCGCAAGGCAGCGATGAATGGTTGTTGGCTCGTACCCGTATCATCTCCGCTAGTGAGGCATCAACCGCTCTGGGCATCGACAACTTTCGCACGCCCGAGCGGCTCATCCGGGACAAGCTCGCCAGATTGGATAAGTTTGAGAGTGTGTCGGAAGCTATTCTCGCGGCGTCCAGGGACGAGACGAGGGCGTCGTACTTGGCCGCGGTGCAGGCTGAGAAGGACCTCGGGTGGCGTGCCAAGGGCAAGGGTGGCAAAGGTGGCAAGAAGAAAGCAAAGAGACGGAAGAATTCGGTTGGGGGTAAGCGCTTCGCGGGGTCGACGCAATCCAAAACTTCTGAGAAGGGCTCGGGTCCTCGACAGATGCCGCCGCCCGTGGTGCACGGCAACACGTACGAG
>Ga0209666_1003848_pt1 | contig 10776 bp, 10 predicted proteins | sample SaaInlV_125m_DNA_FD_184679 | JGI IMG/M metagenome (GOLD analysis project Ga0209666, IMG submission 184679) | Marine microbial communities from expanding oxygen minimum zones in the Saanich Inlet - Saanich Inlet SI037_S3LV_10m_DNA (SPAdes)... | ecosystem: Environmental > Aquatic > Marine >...
CGAAAACCTTCGCGACATCACGACCAATAGTTTGGTCAGAGGTAAGCAAAGACAAGTCGCTGTAAAGTCTTGCGGTATTTTCATTGAAATTACCCGTTCCAATATGACTGTAGTAGCGAACCTTCTGAGACTCTCGGCGCTCAATCAAAAAAATCTTGCTGTGAACCTTCAACCCTGGAATTCCAAAAATAACCTCAATGCCAGCATCTGTTAGTCGCTGCGCCCAGGCGATATTCGCCTGCTCATCAAAGCGTGCCGCCAGCTCTACGACCACTTGCACCGACTTACCGTTGTCCTTGGCATTAATAAGGGCGTCGACAACGCGCGAATTTTCCGCAACGCGGTACAAACAAATTCGAATCGTTATAACGCTGGGATCTAGTGCTGCAGTTTTGAGCACATCAATGATGTAATCAAAGGCATGGTAGGGGTAGTGCAACAGCACGTCCTGCTCTCGAATCGCTGAAAAAATACTGCCGCCACCGTCTAATCGCTCAATCGGTATTGTCGGCAAAGGTTTAAACTCGAGATACTTAGGTCCGGCGTTAGGAAACCCCATAAAATCCTTGGAGTTGTGGTATCGCGCCCCTGGAATCATGCTGTCGTATTTTCCAAAGCCAAACCGTTTGCGCAGGTAGTCAAGCATGCGCTGAGGCATCTTTTCATCAAATACAAAGCGAACTGCGTCTGCTCTGCGACGTTGCCTCAGGCCCGATGCCATTTTAGCAATCAGGCTCTCATTAATACTCGAATCAATTTCAAGCTCAGCGTCTCTTGAGAACTTAAAGCAATAGGCTGAGGCAGACTTAATTTCAAAGACACCGCGAAATACCTGAGGTAAGCACGCCCGAATAATATTATCGAGCACAATGAAGACTCTGCCCTTGCGACGCTTACGGCCTGGAACCTCAATAAAGCGTCCTAATCTATTTGTAGGAACTTCTAGCAGGGCATATTGAGGCCCCGAAGTCGTCTCAATATCAACAGCAAGATATAGCGATTCGTCGGTCAAATGAGGAATGGGCTGGTCATCTCTTAATAAAATGGGTTCCAGCTCGGGCAATACTTTGTCACGGAAGAACGCCTCGACAAATTCCAGCTGCCCCTCCTGCAGCTGCGTTTCATTAATTAAGTAAACGCCCCTGCGAGCGAGCTCCCTCAACAATTTAATGTAAATAGCTTCGAAGTCTTGCTGCAATAACAAAACGCGGTACTGAATCGCCCCCAACAATTTTTCAGCGCGCTGCCGACCTTTGCCGTTCGTAAGCGAGATGAGACGCCGAACTTCGGCAACCCGCACCCTGAAGAACTCGTCTAAATTATTTGAAAAAATACCGAGGTAACGCACTCGCTGAATTAACGGCACGTCCTTGTCTTGAGCTTCCTGCAAAACCCGCGCATTGAAGCTAAGCCAGCTGAGTTCTCTGGGATAAGTGTGTGGCTCACCAAGGTCAGCCAAGAGTTCTTCAATCGGCGTTTGACTCATAAACGATTAGCGCCGCTCTTTTACGGCCTCAGCAACACAATTTAATTGACGCAAAGGTAAGGGGATAACGCGCCCATTGCTTTACGGCTTCAACGTTAAAGTGTCGGTCTTCAAAAGCTGGAGTGCCTCCTCAGCGGTATTACCCAGCACCTGAGCACGTACACCACGACGACCGACTGTGCCCATAACCACTAGCTGCGCCTTTAATTCTGCCGCCTCAGAAACGATGGTTTTAGCCACCGGTCCCCGCTTAAGCTGAAACTTGGACAACGGCAAACCAGTCTTTTTGGCAAGCGCCGTTAGGGCAGGCTGCAATTCTTTGATCCGCTCTTTCGCATAGGCTTTTGCATCAATCAGATCGAGATCTACAAGCAGCGTAGGCACATCGATAACACACAGAACTGATAGATCGACCTGCAGCATTTCGGCATAGTGGCGAGCCGACGTTATGACATCGACATTTAAAGCCTGCTTTGCTTTTGCGGTGGCCTCTAGGTCTACCGTTGCCATAATGGCACTACCCTTCTTCCACTTCTGCCGACTCACGAGCAGAACGGGAGCCACACACTCACGCAACAAGTGCCAATCAGTCGACGTATAACCTAGAGACTCAGATCGATGTCGAGTTTTTATCACTGCGGCGTAATCCCCAGCCGCACGCTTGATTATCCAAGGATGAATATCCTCCGACCAAATGACGCTTACCTTCACTCCATGCCCAACTCCTGCAACCCTGTTTAGTTGCGAAACAACATCCGCGCGACGCTGATCCAACAGCCGCTGCTTTACATCAGCAATGCCTTTTCGATCGAGCTTGAGTCGTTTGAGATTGGCATATGCAAAAGCGACCACCTCAACTTGAAGATCCATTAGCTCAGCAAGCTGCATACCTCTCGAAGTCGCAGCACACTGATCTTCGAGACCAGCGACAATAAGTAACTTACTCATGAATATCCCTCGTCACACTACGCGTTTAGTAAGGAGCAACTTCAGTATAGGCGCGTCAGCTGGCCGTGCACAAAACTTTCAACCATTCAGCCTGTAAATTTTGGCGCTAACTGTGGCTGTATTCCTGCTGAATAAAGGCTGTTACGTGGTCAGCACAGACCTTCGGGTTCTCAAGGGGGACCAAGTGCCCTCCTTCAATCGCATGCACACCTTTACTACTACCCATTTGATTCCAAATATTCAGACTTTCCGGCCCGAAGACCTCACTGTCACGCCCTACCACAGCCATAGCAGGCAATTTGAGTTGGCGCAACCGGCGATACATCAGCGGAGCCGAACGGTAAACGCAAGCCTCCCAAGCACCCGACCAACGTAACTTTACGTCCCCGCCTTCCTCTTCGGAATGACCGGCACGCACATAATCTTCAAGGACCTCATCTGAAATTCTGCGAAAAGGGCGCTTACTGCGATAAAAATCATGGGCAGCCTGGAAACTATCGAAATTATGCGGACGGCGCAGTGCACTTTGGATCATGGGCAACTCTTTACCAAAAGTTCGCATAACCAGCCCTGCCAACCAGTATTTGAAGGGCAAAAGTACCGGGTCCAACGCCACAATACCGCGAAACAGACTCGGCGCGCGCAATGCTGCCAGCATTCCAATTGTTGCTCCCATGGAATGCCCCACCAGAAACACTGGCTCGTCGACTTCACGCTCCAAGGTTGCTATTAAATCTCCCGCATAAACCTGCCAATCCAATGTTCGCGGCGCCGCATCTGCACCCCAAAGCGGACGATGCTCCACCGTCAACACCCTAAAGTGCGCTAGCAGGGGCTCGAGAAGCGTCTCATAACTTTCTGGGGGATAACCATTGGCATGGGTAAAGACAATCAACGGGCGAGGTTCACCCGAGCTTTCATTGGATAAATCAGTTAGCGTTTGCATACAGCGAAGGTGAGATCTCATGAACAACTCGTAAGATACGTAGTCAGAACACGAGTTGGTTTAAACCGAGGGAAGACGACATAGCTTAGGCATAAAAAAAGCCCGAAAATTATCGGGCATGCTGGGTGAAGACCTTACAGCTTGGAAAATTCACGATTTAGGTCATAGCGTCTGGAAGTGACGTAGCGCTCCATAGATTGCACTCGCCCAAGCGCCTCATCAAGCCGTTGCTGCGCCTTGCGAACTCGATCTGTTGGTGAATCTGGGTAATGAAATACGGTTTTCTTGCGATAGGTATGTCGGTCTTCGTCGTATTCCATTTCCACTTCGACATCACTGGCGCCATCCTCCCAGCGCGTTGGCCGCGGGGACAAAATCACCCAGGCGACAATATAGCCCCAAAAGGCTAAAGAGCCTGTGAATAAAAGCAGCGCAATCGCTGCAAGACGGACCATCCAGGTCGCCACGCCCCAGTAATCTGCCAAGCCCGCACAGACGCCACCAATAAGGCCTTCAGACGCATTGCGATATAAATCCATACCCCAACCGCGTTTGCGTCGTTTTCCAAAACTATCATGCTTTTCCTTGCGCATTATTCGCTCCTTGATTTTTCAGCTTCGCGCCAGTTTGGGTGATCCGCGTCAAGGATCGACTCCAGCGATACTATTCGATGACTCAGCTTATCGACCGTTGCCAACATTTCATCAAGTGACTGACGGTCATCCTCACTGAGGCTGCGGCTAGATTTATTCAAACTGCGGTAGTGCATGACTATCCAGATCGGTGCAACGACCACCATGAAGAGCACCATTGGTACAAACATTAATTCAAACACGTTCATGCTGTGGCTCCCTGCCCCATTGCATTAAGTAGTCAGTGTAATCACCCTGCCCCGGGCTTTCATCCCCAACTTTTAAGGATCGCTGCTTTCGGCACTTTCAGCCTTTTCAGACGTACTGTCCTGCATAGACCGCTTAAGTGCCGCAAGCTCCTCGTTAAGGGCATCGTCGTCGCGCAAAGCGTCGATTTCTGCCGCGAGCCCACCCTCACGTCCAAGGTCCATGGCCTCGAGGTCGCCCTCCAAGTTGTCCATTTTGCGCTCAAACTTATCAAACTTATTAAACGCCTCGTCGAGCTGGGTGCGATGAATTTGTCGCTTCACGGCAATTCGTGAATGCACCGTTTGCGAGCGAATCAATATCGCCTTCTGCTTGGCCTTAGCATCTGATAATTTCTGCTGTAGCTGGCTAACTTCGTCGTTGAGTTGATCGATATGGTCGTCAGCTGACCGCAACTCCGCGCTGCTAAGTTCCAATTCTTCTTCGATCGCGCGTTTTTCCTGAAGCGCCGCTCTGGCCAGGTCTTCTCTCCCTTTACTAATTGCCAGCTTTGCCTTCTCTTCCCAGTCCGTGACTTCTTGCGTAATGCGCAAGAGCTTACGCTCTGCTGTTTTGCGATCGGCCAGCACTCGAGCAGATGAACTGCGCACTTCAACCAACGTGTCCTCCATCTCCTGAATAATCAATCGAATCATCTTCTCTGGATCCTCTGCACTATCTAGTAGTGAGTTGATATTAGAGTTAACGATGTCTGACATACGTGAAAAGATACCCATGATAGTTCTCCCGTTTTAACGTTAGGCGCCGGAGCGGTCGGCATTTTCAATAATCCAGCCACACAAGTAAGCGAGCTCCACACCGAGGGCTATGAAGGCGAAGGTCATAGCAGCAGCAAAACCACCCGCCAATGCACCCACTGCACCGCAGATGAGAATGATTACCGTATAAATCGCAAAGCGTTCGTCGATAGCGTCCATGTTTTTCTATCCCTTTTTCGTTGGTAGATTGGGCGTCATGCCCCTCGAGAAACCGGCCACTCCGGCGCCTACACCCCGATTATTGCGATCTACGTGCCAATCGTTTTTTTTTCAATAAAAACAGCCACCTATATTTTTTTACTCGGTATGGACATGTAAAAAAACTACATATTAAGGTTATTTATACCTACTCTTGAGAATAAAATACCTTTTAAGGTATATTTAACCCATGGAAAGAATAAAACAAAATATGGTTGGGCAGTCGCCCGCACTAATGGCGGCTCTAGACCATCTCTCATCCCTAGCGAGTATCGATCGTCCCGTCTTAATTCTGGGTGAGCGAGGCACGGGCAAAGAGCTAGCGGCAGAACGCCTGCACTTTTTATCACCACGCTGGGCTGGGGCATTCGTCAAAATAAATTGCGGCGCCATTACAGAAACACTGCTTGAAAGTGAACTATTTGGCCACGAAGCGGGTGCATTCACCGGCGCCACTAAGCAACACATCGGTCGTTTTGAACGTGCTGACCAAGGCACGCTATTCCTTGACGAGCTGGGCACTATGTCGCTGCGTCTGCAAGAAAAACTGTTAAGACTCATTGAGTACGGCGAATTTGAGCGGGTTGGAGGCAGTAAAACCCTTCAAGTCAATGTACGCGTTATTGCCGCCACCAATGCCGACCTCCCTAAGTTAGCCGATGCAGGAGAGTTTCGATGGGACTTGCTGGATCGGATGACCTTCGATGTTGTTCGCCTCCCCCCCCTTAGAGAGCGTCAAGACGATATCACTGAGCTTGCACACCATTTCGCCATCAAAATGGTGTCGGAGTTAGGGTGGCCACTCTTTCAAGGCTTTGGCGAGATCGCCCTGAAAACCATGTTGAGCCACCACTGGCCGGGGAATATTCGCGAGCTAAAAAATGTCGTGGAACGCTCCGTATATCGCTGGGGAGACCAAGATACAGCCGTTGATCAAGTAGTCATCAATCCATTTAACAGCTTCGCTCACGACGGCACGTCCAGCTTAAGCGGCACACAAATGCTGGACGGTCATACCCAAAATAACCAAGCCGCTGAACCCGCTGAATCTCACGATAAGGCTTGGCCTACTGATTTACGTGAAAAGCTACAGGCGATCGAACGTGACTGGCTGGTTTGTGCACTTGAAGAGAGCAAACAAAGCCAAAAGATTGCGGCTCAATTACTGGGTTTAAGTTACGATCAAATGCGCAGCCTTATGCGCAAACATAGCTTGAGAACGCGACCAGGCAGAGGTGAGTAAAAGATCGGTTAAGGGACAAGGTTCATAAAGTTAATAGCCAGATAAAACGGTAGATACTAAAAACACAGATGCACTCAGGCTCGCACCAAACGTACGCTCACCGCCGAAAGCTCACAGTCGCAACGGAAAGCACTTTGCTGCGTTAGAAAGAACCCGATAAAGCGCCGTTGAAAGAGGGCTTTTACTCTGCCATTTAACTGCTAATCTTCATGCGCAAAACTCAGCGAACATACACAATTTGGCGGCAAATAAATTCAGCCCGAGTCAAGGAAGCTTTTAATGAATATAGAACTGACCAACCCAACGCTTTTCAGAACCGAGGCTTTCGTCAATGGCGAGTGGATTGGAGCTGATAATGGCGCCCGGCTTCCTGTGACCAACCCGGCGACAGGAGCGCTGATTACTGATGTCGCTAAAACCGGCGCAGCTGAGACCAGACGCGCCATTGCGGCTGCTGAAACTGCCATGTTGAGCTGGCGCCAGCAGCCCGCCAAGCAACGCGCTCAAGTTATGCGCCGCTGGTTTGATTTGATTATGGCAAATCAAGAGGACCTAGCTCGCATCATGACGCTAGAGCAAGGCAAAACCTTAGCCGAGTCTAGGGGCGAGGTCGCCTACGGTGCCTCTTACATTGAGTGGTTTGCGGAACAAGCCAAGCGCATAGACGGAGATGTTATTCCCGCCCCTAGCGGCGACAAAAGAATTATCTGTATTAAGCAACCTGTTGGTGTATGTGCCGCTATCACACCTTGGAATTTTCCCAACGCTATGATTACTCGAAAAGCGGCACCAGCTCTCGCTGCCGGCTGTACTATTGTAATTAAGCCCGCGAGTGAAACGCCCCTCTCCGCACTGGCACTTGCCGAGCTAGCTCATCAGGCGGGCATTCCCCCCGGCGTGTTAAATGTTTTGGCAGGCAGTTCTTCAGACATCGGCGCAGAACTCACCAGCAATCCAACCGTGCGCAAGCTGTCGTTCACCGGGTCTACACCCATTGGAAAAATGCTGGAAGCTCAGTGCGTGCCAACCCTGAAAAAAACTTCTATGGAGTTGGGAGGCAATGCACCCTTCATAGTCTTTGATGATGCTGACATCGATAGTGCTGTACAGGGCGCATTAATTTCTAAGTACCGTAACAGCGGCCAAACCTGCGTCTGCTCAAATCGTCTGTTAGTGCAGGCCGGCATTGCCGAAGAGTTCACTGCCAAACTGGTCGCGGCCACGGAGTCGCTTAAGCTAGGAAACGGTCTTGATGAAAACGTCGATCTAGGACCTCTTGTTAATGCGAAAGCCGTTAACGATGTGCATGAGTTAGTGCAAGGATCGATCAGCGCTGGTGCCAAGCTCGTCCTGGGAGGCGCACCCAGCAATTTAGGCGGCTGCTTTTACCAGCCCACGATTCTTACGGGAGTTCGCCCTGAGATGCCGGTCTTTCGCAATGAGATTTTTGGTCCTGTCGCACCCATCATAAGCTTCGAAACAGAAGCAGAAGCCATTGAGCTCGCGAACGACACCGAGTTCGGACTTGCCAGTTACTTTTACACTCGGGATATTGGACGAGTCTGGCGAGTCGCTGAAGCTCTCGAATACGGTATTGTCGGCATTAATGAGGGCATCATCTCTAATGAAATGGCACCTTTTGGTGGCGTAAAAGAGTCTGGGTCAGGTCGCGAGGGCTCTAAATACGGTATCGATGACTATCTGGAAATCAAATATATGTTGATGGGCGGATTAAACCAGTAAGCTCAGCTACGCTGGTAGCTAAAAGCCTGCAACCTCTGCCGCCCTTTCACTCACTGAATGCCTCTCGAGTCAGACGGTAATCACCATAGGTGAACTCTGCATACGTGTGCTTTAGACTAACCAATCAGACGCGCACCAGCTCTTTCAACAGCAAATAAGCGCAATAACGGAGACGACGATTAGTGCCCCAACACGCGTCAAAAATAGTCGACCCATGCGAACAGGAAGATCGCATTCAGGCCTTCAAAACCTGCCGGGATTACTCGCTAACCCTGTGCGATAGCCTATCTCCTGAAGACCACATGATTCAGGGCGCCCCTTTTGCCAGCCCGCCAAAATGGCACTTAGCGCACACCAATTGGTTTTTTGCGACCTTTGTGTTGGAGCCACTGGCACTGGAGCCCAGCACTCCTAGCAGCTGGAAAACATTGTTTAACTCTTACTACAACGGCCTTGGTCAACCCCATGCCCGGGCTGCCCGCGGTATATTAAGCCGGCCGGCACTGTCCGATATCATTCAATGGCGAATGCAGGTCGATGATCAGATAGTCAAAAGTCTGAACGCAGACCAGTTTAACCCTGAGCAGTTACAACTCATTGATTTAGGGCTCCAACATGAGATGCAACATCAGGAACTGTTAGTCACCGACCTGCTCTACAGTTTTTCCCTTAACCCAAGCCACCCTATCTTCAATGCGACTCCAGCCCCACTTCACCCTGCTGCTGCCAAGGTCGAGTGGCTTAAATTCGATGGTGGGCTTATTGAGGTAGGGGCTGGTGATGAGGGGTTTTCTTTTGACAACGAACATCCTCGTCATCGCCATTTTCTAGAGCCCTTTGTTATTGCCAATCGCCTGGTCACGAACGGCGAATACCAGAAGTTTATTGATGCTGGCGGCTACCTCGACGCCCAATGGTGGCTATCTGAGGGATGGGACACCGTTAATCGCGAACAGTGGCGCCGCCCCTTGCACTGGCTAGATCAAAATCGAATCTTCAGCTTGCAGGGAGTTCAGCCCCTCGATCTCAACGCCCCTGTCTGCCACCTTTCAGGTTATGAAGCAGAGGCATATGCTCGGTGGTCTGGCTGCCGACTTCCCACCGAATTTGAATGGGAATACGCCGCCTCCAGGCAAACCCCTGAGATTAGGCCCGCCGGACTGTCAGACGCAATGAACCAGTCAGGATGGTTCGGTAGTGTTTGGCAATGGACCCAATCCGCCTACGGGCCTTATCCAGGCTACCAACCCGATAAAGGCGCCGTGGGTGAGTACAACGGGAAGTTCATGAGCAGCCAATGGGTATTGCGTGGCAGCTCTTTCGCCACCCCTGAACCGCAACAACGGCTACACTATCGGAACTTTTTTTACCCCGCAGACCGCTGGCAATTTACGGGCCTGCGACTCGGAAAAACGGCTACCTCCCCATGACACCTACGCCTAATCTCAGACAGAATTTCCCACCCAATCTCAAATTTATCGAAACGCAACGCCCCGTCATTGATGAAACCCGCGAGGTATTAACCTCACTGGCACAATCCCCACCGCGGCTGTCCCCCAAGTACTTTTATGATTCTCGAGGCTCAGAACTTTTCGAGGGCATTACCGAGCTACCCGAATATTACCTGACACGTGCTGAGGCAGAAATTTTCGATCGCCACCTGGACGACATAGCAAAGGCCCTTGGTGAGGGTGACATTATTATTGAGCCCGGCAGCGGGAACTGCAGTAAAGTCCGGCCCCTACTCGAGCGCGCCATGCCCAGGGCTTTCGTACCTATTGATATCGCGGGCGACTTTCTACTAGAAGCAGCCGCCAATACAGCAATGGCGCATCCAGATTTGGCAGTGACCGCGATTGCGGCAGACTTTACGCAGAACTGGACTTTTACAGAAAACATTCCCCAAGGGCGGCGCATCGTTTTCTACCCAGGCTCGACCCTGGGAAATTTCGACCCCGCTGCACAGAGAGACTTTATCGGACAGCTCGCAAAAGTGGTTGGCACTCAAGGGGGCATCTTGCTTGGCGTCGACCTACACAAAGACAGTGTCGTTTTACAACGCGCATATGATGACGCTTCCGGTATCACAGCGGAATTTAACCGCAACATGCTTGCCGTTGTTAATGCCCGAACGGGATCTAATTTTGAACCCAACAATTGGCAGCACCAAGCCCGCTATAACTCCAAGATGCGACGCATCGAAATGGAGCTCGTCGCGCAATCGGCGCAATCAGTAACAATCGGCACCCAAACACTGACTTTTGCTCCGGAGGCAGTTATCAGAACCGAACACTCACACAAATTTACCCTCGACAACATCGAAGACCTGGCTACAGCCGGCGGCATGGTCGTCACGCACCATTGGCTCGATAGCCAGTCGCAGTTTTGCCTAGCCTTAATGCAGACTGCTTAAACGGTAAGGCCTTCTGCCGTCACAAAATCCAACGTGCTATCCAGCGCTCTGCTCAATTTATCCATGATTTCATCAACGTGGGCCTCTTGAATAATCAGCGGCGGACACAAGGCCATCCGATTGCCGCCGAGAGGTCGGATAA
>Ga0209666_1003849_pt1 | contig 10775 bp, 6 predicted proteins | sample SaaInlV_125m_DNA_FD_184679 | JGI IMG/M metagenome (GOLD analysis project Ga0209666, IMG submission 184679) | Marine microbial communities from expanding oxygen minimum zones in the Saanich Inlet - Saanich Inlet SI037_S3LV_10m_DNA (SPAdes)... | ecosystem: Environmental > Aquatic > Marine >...
GCGGCTCTCCGTTCGCGACGCCGCGCCACCGCCATCGCCCCGGGCGGCGGCGGCGGCGGGCGTGGTGCGCTGATTCCCCGCCGACGCGCGACGCCGCGCACGCGCTGACCCAACCCCTCTCCCCGCACATCTCTCGACGCGCGCAGGGCAAAGAGGCTGTGCTCGCGACGCGCAAGCGCGAGGTGACCGCGCGCAAAACCGCGGGCGAGAGCGCTAAGCGGCGACGCGCGGAGCGCGTCGCGTCTCGCGCCGAGGAGAGAGCCACCGCGCGGAAGGCTTCGAACGACGACGCTTCGGACGACGAGGTGGAGGACCTCGACGAGGACGTCGTAAACGCCGTGGCGGACCGGCACTTCGCGCGGCCCGTGCAGAAAGACACCACTGAGACGCGCAAGGAGAAGCTCAGCAAGAAGGCGGCGAAGCGCGCGGCGATCCGCGCGGCGCGCGAAGCCGAGGAAGGGTACGTCGGCGGCGGCGTCTGGGAAAAGGATGGGTACGAGGTTGTCGTGGCGGGCGCCGGAGACGACGGGCGCCCTGGAGGAGCTGAGGCGGCGAGAGCGTTTTTGGCACGCCGGGACGCGGGGGGAAGGAACAAGAGGTCGAGCAGCATGCTTCTCGACCCCAAGACGGGGAAACCGCTGCGCGCGGGGGGGGTCACCGCGTTGGGCGTCGGGAAGAACAGACGACGATGAAGCTCATCAGGCGCGAACACGCTTTCCGGACGCTCCCGATGGGAAAATAGTATGATCATAAGTCTCCTTTCGAAAGTACCGGATGATGGTAGTCGAACGATATCACGTCCCTTTCCCTTTGACGGCGTCCAGGAATCCCTGCACGGCGGCGCGCTGCACTTTTTCCCGGCGCGTCAGTTTCCCGACGCGCCACGCGATGACGGACCCGTCGTGCGACGCCGAGCACAGCGTTTTTCCAAAGGCGCACGTCGCGACGCCGCCGACGAAATCGGCGTGGCCCGTGAGCGCGCAGAGGGCGGTGCCGTCCGCGGCGCGCCACGCGCGCACGACGCCGTCTTCCCCCCCCGTAAACAGCGTCCCTTGGTCCGCGCCGCCGCTGCCGGGGGTCACGGCGACGCAACGCACCGTTTTCCCGCGGTGCGCGCCGTTTATTGTAAAAAACGCGTACCCTCGAAACGAGTCGGGCACGTTTTCCGTCCAGCCTACTCGCCAGCCGACGACGTCGCCCTCGGCGCCGACGCTGTACGCGCGCTGGTCGTCTCGCGCGACGGCGAGCGCGAGCACGGCGCCCGCGTGGCCCTCCATGACCGCCTCGCATTTGGATCGAGCCAGGTCCCACGCGCGCACAGTGCCATCCCCCGAGCCGGTCAGCACGCGAGTCGACGCCGAGCCGGCGTCGCCGTGGAAACGCGCCAGCGCGCCGACGGGCCCGTCGTGGCCTTGAAGCGCGACGCGGAGCGTCCCTTTTTCGGCGTCCCACACCTTCAGGTCGCGGTCCGTCCCGCCCGCGAACACGCGCTTGGTATCCCGCGAGACCGCCAGGCTGAGAACCTGCGGGGTCGCCGAGAACGTCCGGGAATACGCCTTGCGCCCCCGGGACATCGACTGCGCTTTCGCGGCGTCGTCGGCGTCGAGGTCGCGCGCGCGAAGGTCGTCGGCGGCGTGCGACATCGACGTCGACCGCGCGCCGATCGGCTCGCCATTCTCGGCGGTTCCCGCGACGACGTTCCAGATGCGCACGTGGTTGTCCGCGCCCGCGCTGAAGATACGCGCGCCCGTATCGTCGACGCACACCGCGCACACGCTCGCGGTGTGGCCGGACAGAACCAAGAGGCAGTGCCGGTCGCCATCCTCGTACGTCGCGTCGTCGTCGGCGGGCATGCGCCAGACGCGAACGTCGCCATCCTTGCCTCCGGTGACGAGCATTTTTCCATCCGGCGTGACGCTCGCGCACAGCACGGGGCCGACGTGGCCTCGGAAACGCCGGATGGGTCCGTCGGGCGCATCCTGTACCTCCACGTCCTGCGCGCGTCGTCTGCGCGCCGCCTCCTTCAAGCCCGCGATGCGCACCTTGCGCCATCCGTGAAGCGCCACCTCGTTCTTCGCTTCGCTCTCTCTCCGCCTCTGGCGACGCTTTTTCTTGGGCTTCGGGCGAGGCGCGGTCTCCGCGGCCGCGGCGGCAGCCTCCTCCGCCTCGTGCGCGCGAAGCGCGCTGATCTTCGCCAGAAGCATCGCGTGAGGTCGGGGGGGCAAAAGGCCTCCCCGAGACGCGGCTCGCCAGACGCGTCCTCGCGAATGACGTTCGGGACTCGTGGTTCGCGTCAAAAAGTCGGCACTTCCGACCGATTTGAAAACAGAACCAGCTTTTTGTGAAAACGAACAACGACAGAGGTGATGACGAGGAAGACATGTCGACGCGCGCGCGGCGCGCGGCCGGGCGCGATGGCGGAAGAGATGATGGTGGCTCACGCCGCGTTCGCCGGCGAGCTCCGGGCGAAACTCGCTTTCGAACCCCATCTCAAGGAGAGCATACGTTTGCCTCGAGATGAGCGCATCACCGAACGCCTCTTGTCGGCGTGCGCGGATCTCGCCCACGCCAACGTTCTCGTCGCGCACGCAGCGTCCGACGTCTTGGACGCCTTCTTCGAGCTCTCGCAGACGCGACGCGTGTCCCCGGAGACTTTCACGCAGGATGAGCACACGGAAACGGTCGTCGACGCGCTCCTGGACGTCGCGCGCGGCGCGGACGTCAAAAACGTCGGTAAGTCGGCGGGAAGTGTGACGACCAAGCGCGCGCGCGTGGAAAACGCGCGCGGACCGCGCGCGCTCGAACGTCGGCGCGTTTGCGGCGCGGCGCGCGCCGCCGACACGCTCCGCCTGGCACTCAAGCGCGAAACACGCAGAGACTCGCAGAGACGGAACACATCTACGGGCGCGCGCGATTCTCCATGTCGGGGAAACCAAACGAACGACGCGAAGACCTCAAACACCTTCGCGTTTGATGAGACGTTTGACCCGCGCGGCGTGTCCGTCGTCTTCGACGGCGTCGCGCGACGCGCGGACGCCGTCGCGTTCGCCGCGGCGGACGCGCCGGCGGGACCTTCGGCGTCGGACGCCGACGCCGCGTTCCTGTTTAAGGCATCGGCGTTACGACTGGTGGTGCACGCGAACGACGCCGAGCGGTGGAGGCGTTCGGAGCGTTCGCGTTCGGCGCGCGCCGACGCCGCGTCGAACGCCGCTCTCAAACTCATGATCCAGGCTTTTTCTTCTTCTTCTTCCGCCGCCGCCGACGAAGAAAACGAATGTGTTTCGCGAGCGCCTCCCGCGTACTACGCGCACGCCGCGTTCGTCGCGTGCGAGCGTCTGTACGCGCGGCGAGGGAAACGCGCGCCGACCGCGTTCATCGCGGCGGCGATCAAGGCGGGCGCGCTCGACTGGCCGTCCGCGTCCGCGCGGACGGACACGACCGACGGACCGTTTCCGGTGACGTTCGCGGACGTCGCCGCGCCGGACGGTTCCGTCTCCGTCTCCGTCGCGCGCGCCGTCGAATCTGCGTCGAATCTCCCGCGCCACGAAAGAAAAAGAAACACCGCGGCGACGTACATACGCGCGTGGCTCATGGCGTTCCGCGCGGGGCGCGGCTCTCTGCTCGAGGCGGCGGCGCTCCGTCCGCGAGGAGACGAAAACGACAGTTTGGTCGCGTGGCCTTCGCCGCGCGCGGGTGACGGCGACGACGCGGAGGCGACGCCCGCGCGCCGACTGGTGCGCGTGTTCCTGGGCGACGACGACGCGCTCTGGGACTTCATGGACTGCGTGCTTAAAGCCGCTGTGCGTGAGGAGGAGGAAGAGGAGGAAGAGGAGGACGGACGCGATGACGAAAACGAAAACGAACTTTTTCAGAGGCGTCTCGGTTGGCGACGCGGGACCGGAGACGGATTGACCCCGTCGGAGGTTTTTTTGGCGCTTCTGGAGTCGCTCGCGTGGGACGTCGACGCGTTCGAGTCGACGCTCCGCGAAGAGCCGTTCTCGGCGACTGCGCTCGGGTACATCGGGCGCGCGCGGCAGTTCGCGCACGAGTGGACCGCGCGCGACGCCGAGAAACTGCTGCGCTTCTGCGAGGCGTTCGCGTCGAAGCTCGACGCGCGCGTCCGCGAGAAGCGGCGACGCGGGTTCGGGAAAAACAGTCTCGCCGAAATCTCGCGCGATGCTCGCGAGGCGTTTTCGTTCCGCGCGGCTGAGCTCTCGGAAGAGACGCTCTCGGCGCTCGCGATGGACCCGCTTCGCGCCGCGATCGCCGCCGCGCGCGAGCGGCTCGAGGGGTAGCTTTCAGGGGCTTTCGTGGACAAAGCTCTCGGGCGCCGCTCTATGCGAGCGCGAAACGTGATCCGGCGGAGACGCGCGAAAAAAACGGCGGCGCGCGCTTTTTCGTCGGACAAACAAAACGACCGAAACGTTGAAACGTCGACTACGCGCGTTTTTTCCTCCTCGGCTCAAACGCGGGCACGGGCGTCGGTTTCGGCCCCGGGCCCCGCCAGACGTGCGTTTCGTCGGCGTCCGGTGTATCCGTCTCCCACGCCCCGAACTCGGGATCGGCGACGTCGTCCACGAACTTGGACCAACGCTTGGCGAGTTTCAAACGCACGCGCGCGTCGCGCTCGTCATCCGCCGCTTTTTCGTCGCGGGTGTTTTTTCGCGCAACGCGCCCGAGCTTCTGAGCTTCTCGGCTTTTCCCGTCCCCGTCCCCGTCCCCGTCCCCGTTCGTCCCGTAGTGAGGCGGGTCCGGTGGCGGCTGGAAATGCCGGAACGCCGCGGGAATCTCCTCTCCCCACCGCTGCTTCGCGCCGCGCGCGCGCCACAGCGCCGCGACGCTCTCCAGTTTCCGGATGCGCGAGCGGCGCGATTTTCCGCTCGGGCTCTCTCCTTCCGTCGCGTCGGAGGTCTCGTCGCCTCCGGCACCGGCACCCGGACCGCTTTCCTTCGCGCGCAGCGTCGCGCGCACCGCAGCAGCCTCGCGCGCGTCCGCCGCCCACCGGGCCTTGCGCGCCGCCGCGGACTCCTCCGGCCACGCGCCGTCCTCTTCGTCGCCGGGCCGCATGTCCACATCCTCCTCCGACTCGAGTCGCGCCTTCTCCGACGTGGACGGCCGCTCGCTCGTCCCGCGCGTGCCCCGCACCTCCACCGCGAGCGCGGGAGCGGTCAGACGCGCGAGCGCGTCGCGGCGGTCATCCAGGCGCGACAGTTTCGGCTTCCCGAGCGCGGCAGCCACGAAACCGCCCCTGGCGGGTTCCGGGGGGGTGTGCGTCGCGCGCGTCTCGGTCGTCGGAATCGTTGCAACGTCCGGCTGTATCCGAAACGCCGCGTCCCCGACGGGCCCGCCGAGGAAAGGGGCGCCGCGAGCACCTCGCTCGACGCCCACGCCGCCTGCCACCGAGCGGGAGGTGGCGCGCCACGACCCAGGCATGGCAAAGGCCCGCGCGCGCCCTACTGTCTGTGACCCGCGAGGCGAGGGGAAGCGAAGCGTTTACTTTTCGTGACGCTCGCGGGCTGCGAAGTCGATCCAGTTTGCCAAATCTCGGTCTTCCAGCTGGTGTCGTATGGGCAAACAGTCTGGCAGGACTGGCACAAACGAAGACGACTTCACGCCAAAAACACCTCCCGCCCGATCGGGGGCAGCACAGTGACCCGCGGCGCGCACGCACGTCCTCGTCCGTGTCTTCCGACGCTCGCGACCCGCGACGTCTCGCGCACACGCCCGGAGTCCGCCTCGCGCCCGTGGCTGACAAACCCTACGGTCCAAGTAGGAAAGCGACCGACTCGTAGTCGTTGCCCCCGTTTCTCATGTCTGACGACTGCACGTCCAAGTTCGCCACCTCGTCCGCCGCCGGCTTCGGGTTCGGGTCCTTGATCGGCGCCTTGAACGCCACCTGGCAGGTACGAATCGCGAAGAAGCGGTCTCTCGGGCGGTGAGGACGACGAGGATGCGTTCAGGAACCCCTTCAAGACGCGCCCGCGCCTTCGCGAAAATCTTCCCACGCCAAGTAACCCTCGTTCTCCCCTCGTCCCATGAAAAATCCTTCGCAGGATGCGCCCGCGGTGATGCGAAACCAGTCTTGGCCCGCGGTCACCAAGACCGGCGGGATGATGTTCAGCGCGGGCGCCATGTTCGCCGCCGTGGGGGGTTTGTACAGCGGCGTGTCGTGCGTGTCCGAGGGGATCAGGGGGAAGGCTGACTTCTGGAACGGCGTGTACGGGGGTCTCGCCGCGGGGCAGGTCATCGGGATCAAGGGCCGATCGCTCGGCCTCGGCGTCGGCGCCGGCGTCGCGTTCGCCGCCGCCTCGGCGGCCGCGGACGCCGCGGGGTACAAGGTGCGCGGCGAGGGCGGGTTCGACGACGGCGCCACGCCGCCGCGCATCTACTTCCCCTACAAGAACTGAGCGCGACGCGAACCGAGGGCGCCTTTGAAATACGCGACTGTACACCCGAAAACTCGCACGCTCGTCAACCATCAAAAGGCGCCTCTTTGCTCTGCGATTCGGGACGTCTTTTCGGCGTGTCCCGCGCTGGTCTCGCCAGTCGCCCCCGCGCGTCCCCGCGCCATGGGCGGCGAAGACGCGTGGGCGCTCTTCGGCTCGGATGACGAGGGAACCGACGGCGCGGCCGGCGGCGCGAGCAAGCGGCCCCGGTCGGATGGGCCGCCGGATGTTTCGGGAGCGGCGGTCGGCGGCATCGGCGTCGCGAGCGACGTGACGGGCGCCGGCTCGGATGCCCGGTTCGGCGCGCCCGAGGCGTCGCACACGACTCTGTACGACCACGTGAGCTTCGCCGCCGCTCGCGCGCTGTGGTCCGGGGTCGAAGGTCGACCCCCCGAGCTCGAGGCGTTCGTCGCCGCGCTCACCGCCGACGCGAAATCGCGCGCTCCGGAAGTCGCCAGAGCGCTTCGCGCGCACAGACCCGAGGGCGACGCCGCCGCGGACGCGCTCCTGGCGACCGCGGACGCGTTGGCGCGCTGCGACTGGGCCTCGGTCGCGTCTCACGCCAAGGCTGCGACTGACGCGCACGCGCGCCAGCTGGACCACGGGAACTGGCCGCACGAGTGCTGGCAGCGCTCGCACGTGCTCGCGCTCGGGTCGAGGATCGCCGGGTCGCTGCGGGTTTCTGAAAAAGAGAATGACGTCGACGCGCGAGACTCGCGAGTCTCCGCGGCGACGATTTCCGGAACGACGGACTCGAACGACGGACTCGGACGCGTCGCGCTCGAGGCGCTCGCCATGGTGACGCTCGAGCCCGACCCAACGAACGTGCCCGCCTGGCTCGGAAGCGCGATCCTCCTCGCGGAGAAGGAGAGCGTAAAGCGCTCGCGGCGCGAGCTTTCGACGACGAAAAAAACGCGCTCCCGAAACTCGCGAACCGAAACCGAAAAAGTATCCGAGACGAAGACGACGGTTCTGCCCTCCGTTCTGCCCTCCTCTCTCCTCGCGTGGACAGAGAGGCTGGACCCAACGCTCGCGGTCGCGCGCGTCTCCGCGGACGCCACCTCCCCCGCGGCGTTCCACGATTTGTTCGCGAAGAAAAATACACCCGTGGTCATCGAGGACTGCGTCTCTCCGTCGCGCGGCTGGGCGCCGCTCGAGAGATGGCGCGACTTGGGCGAGATGGTCGCCGCCGCCGGCGAGCGACTGGTGCCCGTGTCCTTCGGCGGCCACGGCGACGCCGCCGGCGACGGCGCCGCCGCCGGAAGCGTCACCGAGATGGCCCTCGGGGACGTGATTCGAGACTTCATCGCGCCGGATATCGCAATACGGCGCGACGAGGAGCGCGACGAGGCGTTTGATCGCGCTCCGCGGCGCGTCGCGTACGCGTCTCAGCACGCGCTGTTCCACCAGGCGCCATTGTTGGCGCGGATGGTGGGCGTTCCTTCGTACACGCTCGGCAGGGTCAAGGCTGACCGCGGCGCGGTGAACGCGTGGGTGGGCACGGCGGGCACGAAGACCGCGCTGCACTGTGACCCGTACGCCAACCTGCTGTGTCAGTGCGCGGGTTTCAAATACGTGCGGCTGTACGACGCGCGCGAGACGCGTTTTTTGTACGCCGAGACGCCCGTTTGCGACGGAAACGAAAACACATTCACAAAAAGCGCGGTGACGGTGGAGAACGTTGACGTTTCAAAACACCCTTTGTTTAAACAGGCGGCGTTCGTGGAGACCGTGCTCTCGCCGGGAGACGCGCTGTTCATGCCGAAGGGCATGTGGCACTACGTGCGCGCGCTCACGCCGAGCGTCAGCGTCAACTTCTGGTGGAACTGAGCAGGTGTTGTGAATAAAGTGTTGTGAATGTCCACCCAGCTGAAAATCGTAGAGAGCGCTCGTCGCGCGAGACGGCGAGCGCGCTCGGAGGCACTCTCGCCTTCGCGCGGTACATGTTCCGAGGCGGCGTCGCTGAGCGCGTCCCCTTCAGGGCCTTTCGAGCGGCGTCCCGCTCCACGCGCACGTCGCACCGACGCAGTCCCGCTTCCCGGGAGTCCCGCACCACCGCGGCCGCGATGGCGGAGCCCGCCGTCCCCGAAACGTCCGCCGCGTCTGTAAGACCGGCGGTCATCTTCTTCGACTGCGACGATTGCCTGTACAAGAACGACTGGCGGGTCGCGAAGCTGCTCACGGCGAAGATCGAATCCTTCTGCTCCGAGCGACTGTCCATGCGCGCGGGGCACGCGTACGAGCTGTACAAGAAGTACGGCACGTGTCTGCGCGGGATGCAGCTGGAGAAGATCATCGACGAAAAAGTGCTCGAGGAGTACCTCGAGTACTCGCACGACGTTCCCCTGCACGAGCACATCGCGCCCGATCCCGCGTTGCGTTTAATGCTCCAGTCGCTCGACCCGGCCGTGCCGAAGTGGGTGTTCACGGCGTCGACCAAGCCGCACGCCACGCGGTGCCTGGAGCTGCTCGGAGTGCTGGACATGTTCGAGGGCATCATCGACGTAAGAGCGGTGGACTGGGTCACCAAACACGACGCAGAGGCGTACCGCCGCGCGATGGCCGTCGCCGGCCTTCCCGCCTCGCAGCGTCCCGAGACGTGTTTGTTTCTGGACGACAGCACGTCCAACATGGCTGCCGCGAAAGCCGTGGGGTGGCAGACCGTGCTCGTCGGGAGACACGCGCGTGATTCCGGCGAGTTCATCGAATGCGAGCACGCCGACCACGCCGTCGACACCGTGCACGAGCTCGAGAAGATCATGCCGCACCTCTTCGTGAACGCCGCGCCCGCGGGGGCGAGCGAGTGAGCCTCTCGTGCGCTTCACACGGCGGCTCTGTGGCGTGTATTTATCTTATGCGTGTGTTACCGAAACGTAGTGCGTATTATCGCATGCACGAGAAAAGAAAAGAATCGACAGTACATGCCTCACCCTCGCGTCGCGCGCGACACCATTTGTCGAAAGCGGCAATTTGTCGACTCTCTTATGCGCTTTCCTTTCCGTCTCAATAGCCGCCCCCTCCGCGTCCGCGGAGCCCGTCCTGGTTCCCGTACACGGAGGCGCCGCCGATGCCCTGCGCCTGGCCGCCGTACGCGTACCCGCCCGTGCCCTGCCCCGGCGGCGGGGGAAGCACGCCGGAGGCCCCGGCGCCGGAGGACCCGGACCCGAAGGGACCCGGAGGCGCGTTCCCGTACGCGCCGCCGCCGCCGCCGCCGCCGAACGCGCCGGCGAAGGATCCCGCGTTGACATTCACGTTCATCCCCCCGAAGGCGCCGCCGCCGAACCCGCCGCCGCCGCCGGTTCCGCCGTACATGGTCCCCGGCCCGCTGGCGGCCCTGGAGCTCGCGCCGCCCGCTTTGTTGCTCGCCGCGTCCTTGCTGAAGAAGTACCGCACCGCCAACACCTGCACGACCGCCACCGCGCACAGCGTTAGCACCTCCGCCACCGTCCACCAGAGCGTGCGCCGCGCGTTGCTGTCGGCGGTTTTTTTGTGCCGCCCGGCGCGCGCCTTGAGGTAGAAGAGCTCCTGGCGCATCAGCGAAACCTCGTCCTGCAGGTTGAGCGCGAGCACGTTGATGTCCGAGGCGTGGCCCGCGGAGAGCGCCTTGCCGGCGTTCGAGTTGCCCGTTTTCCCGACGTTCGATGATGACGACACGCGCGGCACGGAGGCGTCTCCTCCGCGCGTGTTCTTCGGGCTCTTGGCGAGGTGCGCTTCGATCTCTTCGTCGTCGTCGGCGTGCACGGGCTGGAAGTAGTGCACGCGCACGTACGCGGGCCTCTGCTGCTGTTCCTTCTGGTGCGGCAGCGCGAACATCCACGCCTTCTTGCCCTTCGTGCCGGCGTTTGTGAAGCAGATGGAGTACGTCCCGACGCCGGAGCCCATGACGTCGAACTCGCTGCGGGATTTGCCCTCGCTGTCTCGGTGGATGATCGTGCCGTCGGGCTGCGTCACCTCCACCTGCACCGACGCGAGCAAGCGCTCGCCCCGCTGCGTCTCGTAGTATTTGTGCGGGTCCTTGCTCACGACGTACGCGCCCATCACGCGGAAAGGCAGCGCGTGCGAGTCGTCCAGGTCGCGCGCGTTCTCGATCTGCTTCGAGAAGCACTCCGTCTCGTTGAACGCCACCTCGATGGCGAAACCGCGCGCGGAAGGGACGATCGCGGCGATCGCCAGCGCGAGCAGCGCCGTCGCCGCGAGGGGGGAGCGCCGCGACAGACCCATGCCCGCGAACGGTTCTCGGTCGAAACCGCCCGCGAACGGTGCCTCGGAAACGCTGGACCGGGTCGGATCGGCGTGGCGGACGGGCGCGCCTGCGTCTGCCGCGCGCGC
>Ga0209666_1003850_pt1 | contig 10774 bp, 3 predicted proteins | sample SaaInlV_125m_DNA_FD_184679 | JGI IMG/M metagenome (GOLD analysis project Ga0209666, IMG submission 184679) | Marine microbial communities from expanding oxygen minimum zones in the Saanich Inlet - Saanich Inlet SI037_S3LV_10m_DNA (SPAdes)... | ecosystem: Environmental > Aquatic > Marine >...
GGGGGGGGGGGGAGCCGCTAAGAAAGATAAAGAATCACGACAAGCCTCAGGAGGCAAACGATAGCCATGAAGCCACCCCGGCAGATTTAGAAGGACAAGCCAGCCAGGCAGCAACAGTACCCGGCAGCCCCCCCGCATATGATGGTGGGAATTATCTCACGCGAGGTGGTGTTGGTGGCCCACTTGTACGGCGAATTTCTGCTTCTATAAGTAATGCGCAAGCCCGACAAACGCGCGAAAGTGTAGACCTTAATAATTTTAATTTACATAGAAGTTTTTTTTTAATTATATGGGAACATTTTGCACCTAATCCTAACATAAGGCAAAGACCGAGAACATACGATATAAGCCCTTTAAATGTAAGATTGCCGCCTATGTACAGCACATCCGGAAACCGCGTTTGTTCCGTATTATTAAGATGTGTTACGCGACCTAGTGCGGCAGGTACTAATATTGCATATTCGGTACTTTTTGAGTTTACACAATATATACATTGGAGTATATTTTATTCATTTGAAGTGCCACTTCATAGTGTCGGGGCGCCCATTCTTGGATCTGGTCAAGTATCAGAATTACATTTTACACTTAACGAGTATAGAAACCCCTCAGTACCCGTCGCCATCCCTAAAACTCGTATGTTCTTTGAATACACAGATTATATTAATGGTTTAATTCCTGATGCTGTAACAAACCGCATCGGACAACCTGTCTTCTCTTCTAAAGCGGAACAAGTTCAAATTATGGAAATTGTTTCTGAATTAATGTTACTTACAATGTATCAGTTAGTAACTGCGGTAAGTTACGTGTCGAGAGGTATTCTTTCTAGTGATGCGCTAAATATGAGACAAAATATTGATAGTGTAGGCGACTTGTATCCTGAAAATCAATTGTTGAATATCGTGTTACGGCACGTGGATTTAATAGATTGTATACAACAAGAATTCAGACGCCACCCCCGAGTAAACTTCGTATCAGAAGGTTTTATTAACCATTTAAAAACAGATATTAGTACAGCAATCACAGCAGTCACTACTGCCACGGGACCAGCAGCAGGACGGAGAGGAGGTAAAAATATAAATAGATATTTAACTAAAATCAATAATATTAAAGAAAGGCTTAAACTATTAAAGAAAAATAAGGTTAAAATTACAAAGCTACGTAAATCAATCGATGAGCTAAAAGCCAAGCTCAAAAAGCAAAAAGAAAAGGAGAAAGCCAAGCTTAAAAAGCAAAAAGAAAAGGATAAAGCCAAGCTCAAAAAGCAAAAAGAAAAGGAGAAAGCCAAGCTTAAAAAGCAAAAAGAAAAGGATAAAGCCAAGCTCAAAAAGCAAAAAGAAAAGGAGAATGTTAAGCGAAAAAAAACAAAAGCTAAAAAATCATAATTATCATAACTTATTAACATAAATATGTATAATATACAAAATATATAGCATAATGCAATTAAAGTTTATCATAAATATTATGCTTATACGTTTGTATTTCATTAGTTTATTTTTAGGATTTTTAGAATAAAATGGTATATGAATATCGTTTACTATATTTTCTTTATAACAATAGCTTTCTTTAATTAAATCTGATATAGAGCTGGTATGAACTATTAGACCTCTAATGTTATTTTTGTTTTTTTTAGTATTTATTACATAACTATCTAGTAATGTTCTAAAAAACCCTGATAAATGTTTCTGAGATATTATAGAGTTATATGCTTTGCATTGAACAAGGTAGATATAATTATTAACTGTTTTAAATATTATATCTATACCAGTATCAAGTAATACATTATAGTTTCTATAATACTTCTTTGTTTTGTATTTATCTTTAACAGAAATAAGGTCATTGCTTAGAATTATCCCGGAACTTATTAATAAATGATCTGGTACATCTTTCCATAAATATATCTCATCAATATCAAAGTAATCGTGCAATTTTTTTAATACATATTTTTCATATTGAAAACCTTTAATACAATTATAATCGATATACTTGATATGTTGAATATAATCATAATTAATCATGATATGATATGGTAATACATATAGATATAGTTGAGATATATTTAAGTATATTAATTTGAGTACATAATTCTTTAAAAAGAATAAATTTATAAAAGTTCTTAAAAATTATAAAAAAATAAAATTATGTACTCAAAATTTAAATGTAATAATCTCACCTTTTTTTGATTTTTTTTTCTTTTGCTTTTTTCCTCCTAACTGTTCTGTTGTAATTCTGTATCGTTCTAGTAGTTCCAAAGCAGTATTTTTCATGGAAAATACTTTAACTAATTCGTCTCGGTTGTATTGCATACGTAATTGAAAATGTTCATCATTTATATTTAATTGCAATAGTTCTGGTAGTTTGTTTTGTATTGTTAATAATTGTGTATGTAGTGCACCTAATTTTTCATCTACTGATTCATATTTATCTTTATTATCAGATATAAATTTCATCATTACTTGTGTATTTAATTCTGCTTGATATAGTGCTACTATTTCTAAGTTTAGTATTGTTCTTAATAGGTAAATTTTTTGGGTTAATGTAATTAATGGGGTTTTATTTAGTTCATCATTTACTTGTTGTAGTACCATTAATGATTTCATTAATGATGAATTTGTACGTGTGATTCTATCATCTGCTGTATATACAGGTTGGTTTTGTAATATATTTAATCCATTTAATTCTTCTGTTAGTGCGTATTGTGCATTTTCTACTACTGATCTTGTTTTATTTTGTGCTACTACTATTTGATTTAGTAGAATATTTGCATTTCTTAGTGCATTTAATGCTTTTTCAGCATTATCTAGTGCGTCATTTAGTGTTATTAGTGTCTTTGAAATTTCTTCTACATTACTCTCTTCTCCTTCTATTTGTTGTATTTGTTGCATTATATTTGCTAGTGTTTCTATTGCTTTATTTATTGCTGTATTTGCTAGTATTGCTTGAATTCTTGTTGGTTCTTCCAATAGTCTTAATTTATCATTTTCTGTTGTTAATTCAACCTTTATTACTGCATAACGTGCTTCATATAATCTTTCTAGTGCGTTTATTGCTAAATATAATTTTTCTAGTGCTTTTTCTTCTGAAAATTCTACATATTGTGTTTGCATTTGTATTGCATAGTTTGCATAGCTTTTTGCATCTTCTAATATTTTTATTACGTCTTCTTGATTTTTTAATTTTAGTTTTTTTGCTTCTTTTAATAGTATATCTCTTACTATTTCTAGTTCCGTATTTGCTGCTTTTACTGCATCTATTTGGATTATTATATTTACTGTCTCATCTTTTTGTTCTTCTTTTGTTTTGTCTTCTAGTTCCATAGTATTTTCTATATCTAATAGTGTTTTTATTAAAGAAGTAAATTTATCTTCTTCCATTTGATTTTCATTTTTTGTTTTTTCTAGTGCTTTTTGTGCTTGTTTTAGTGCGTGTATTGTTAGTTGCCGCGTTACTATATATAGTAACGCATTTTGTGATTTTAATTTTTCTTGGAATTCTTGTGGAAAATGTAATTCATTTAATTGCTTTATTGTATTTTCTGTATATGTTAATACATTTACTGCTTTTGTCATTGCTTGTTGTGCTGCATATGCAGCATCTGCCGCATATATTTGGGTTATTGCTAGGGATGTTTCTTCATCTTCCATTAATGTTTTATTTTGTGAAGTTATTATTGTTATTACATGATTTACTTGATCGCGTGCTTGTAATAATTCGTTATATACATTATCTACACGTCGTTCTACTACTAGTAGTGTTAGTTCATTTGGATCATTACGTGCTTCTTCTTCTTTTTGTAGGTGTAGAGGTGTTTCTTCTTTACTAAACATATCAGCGTTATAAGCAATACGTTTAAGTTTAGTATCTTCAATTAATTTATGGATTTGAACTTCTATTTCAAATTTCTTTATAATTGATGATAATTTTAAAGTAATCATACTATCAGCAAACGATGTTTTAATATCATCAATACATTCTGTGCGTATAAAATCTTGTAAGATACCTAATATTTTTTCTAATTTTTTTAAATTATGGTCATCTATTTCAATTATTTTTTCTTGCATATCATCTGCTGCTGTTTCTGCTGCTGTTTCTGCTGCTGCTGTTTCTACTGCTGTTTCTACTGATTTTGTTTCTACTGATTCTGTTTCTACTGCTGTTTCTACTGATTCTGTTTCTACTGATTCTGTTTCTACTGCTGTTTTTGCTCTTTTTGCTCTTTTTGCTGCTGTTTCTACTGCTGCTGTTTCTACTGCTGCTGTTTCTACTGCTGCTGCTTCTCTTGCTTTTTGAAGTGCTGTTTCTGCATCTTGTATTGCCACTGTTCCAGCTGCTTTATGATCAGATGATTTAAAAGATTTTACTAAAACTATTATATCTTTAGCTTTTTTCTCAAGACTATTCAATGTGTCGACAAAAACAAGTTCTGAAATTTTATCAACATATCTAAGTAAATTCATAGACAAAGTATTTATTTTAATTGCTAAAATTACTATATCTTCGTTTTTTATTGCTTGTGCTTGTACTGCTAATGTCGTTGCTAGTATTGGTATTTGTAATAATTTTTTAACTATATCATCATTATATTTGAAATTTTTTAGATAAAATATCTCGTTTAATAGTTCTTGTGCTTGTTTTACTAGTATTTCTAGTAATACGTCTTTATCTTCATTATATAAAGTTACCATTGTATCACTATCAAATCTCACATGTTGATATTCTAAATAAATTTTAGATTTACTCAATGACATAATTTCTTTAAAAAAAAGATTATCAAAATCTAAAATAATTTTTTCAATTTCTTCACTTGATTTACATTGTTGTAATTTATCTAAAATATTTTTAAAAAAATCTAATATTAAACTATTAGCTTTTAAAATTGAAATAGTTCCTTTTAATCCTTTTAGTCTACAATCAACAATTTCATATTTTATTTTTTCCTTTGCGATATCAATAGTTTCAGTTAATAATAAAATTTCTTTACTGTGTTTTTTTTTATCTTTATTTTTATTCATAAATTCTATAAATTGAAACAAATTTGCACCTTTTATTCCCGTCCCCTTTTTTAAACTATCATCTACATGGGATTCTAATTGTGTAAATTCACTTCTTATATTTCCTAAAATTCTTTCCTTTTCACGATAGACCTTTTTTGCAATTGATAAATCATTTCTTGTTATTTCAAAACGTTCAAAGAATATTAAATCTATATAATCCAATTCCAATGTTTCTTTTCCCAGTAAATTTATTAAATATTCTGAAACTTCTTTTGATTGCATTATACCATATCCATCACTATTACCTTCTTTGTCAATCCTATCAAATATTTTTTTACATGATTCATAAGAATATAAAAGTGCTGATTGTTTATTTAATTTATTAAATTTTTCTTTTAGTAATTTTTTTATATTTTTTATTTTTTCACTTATAACAACAGAATCATAATCTAGTTCTTGAAAATATTGTCTTTTTTCTTCTTCTTTGTCATCATCATCAAATACTTCAACTTCTTTAATTCCTTTATCTTCATCAACATCTGTTATTGCAGTATCCCCCATTAATTAATTCAATTATATATTTACTTATATAATATATATTTTATATTTTATATTTTTTAATTGTGCAAGATTAATTTTGATTTGTAAATATTTTAATTTTATGTTAATCCTTACTACTACTCTTAGTATTAATCATCACATTAGCCTAATTATTCTTCATCATCTTCTTCTTCATCTTCATCTTCTTCTTCATCTTCATCTTCTTCTTCTTTTTCTTCATCTTCTTCTTCTTTTTCTTCTACAGCATTTAATTTATTATCCATCATTTTACAATTATTATATAACTGCAAAATTCTAAGCAATGTTTTTAATTCTTCTTCTTTAACAGATAAATAATCAACTAATCCTTGTTCTATTTCATATTTATTAGTTTTAGCATCAAATGATACAACAAGTTTTAATATCGGGAATTTACCTACATTTACCTCTATTACTCTTTTTTGATACCTTTCTCGATACTCATCAATTGTTTCATTTGTTTTTTTTTTACCTGTATCATTAAGTTTATCTTTATATTCGTTAGCTTTATGTAATCCTTTAAATGTTAATAATTGATTTGATAGTATATATATTAATTCTTTTACAGTTTCATCTATATCACGATGTTGCGACGAACCTTCGACGTCACTACCTGCATCATTACTTACTAGTTTTTGTTTTTCAGAAAATAAAATATGTCTAAAATCAACTGCATTCTCTAAAATTCTAGTTAAATGTTTTACAATTTCTACAATTTCTTTATCTTTCATTTCTGAACTTTCAAGAAAAATATGATCTAATCCTAATCCAACTTTAAATTCTAGATATTTTTCTTTATATTCATCTTCTTCTTCTTCTTCTTCATCTACTTCTTCTTTTTTTAATTTTTGTAAAATTCCATCAGTATCATGTATACTTTCTGGGAATTCAAATATACGTTTTACAAATTCGATGTCTTTTTCAGTTGCTGTGCCTTCTTCTAAAAATGATAATAATACTTTGTATTCATGCTCACTATTAGTTTTATTATATTCACCTATTTTTTCTTTTAATTCTATGTCAATACTTTTTAATAATTCTTTTAATTCTTCTATACGACTATCAAAAACAGTAATATCAACCTTATCTATACTCCTTTTTAATTTAGCTTTTTCCTTTTTTAATGTTTCTAATTTTTCTTCTTCTTCTTCTGATTTTTTTTGTAATTTATCTATATCTTCTTTTAATTTAGTAATTTCATCCTTAGACTCCTTTAAATCGGATCTGGATTTTTCAAATATTTTAATATTTTTTGCAAATTCAATTTCTTCTAAATTTTTATTATAACCTTGTTTAACCTCTGACGTAGCATTTGGAAGTATATTTGAAATAAATTCAAATATAACAGTTCTCTGTTTTTTTAACAATTCTAATAATTTTCCTTTATCCCCTTCGATTGATTTAGATATTTTATCTAAATCATTTTCATTAAAATATAATTTTAATAGTTCACAATTTGTTAATTTTGATTGCAACTCTTTTATTTTTTTCTCACCATTAAGTAAAAATTCTATTAAATCAAAAGCTTTTTTCAATGATAATGAAATTTTATTACAATATTGTTGCATTAATGTAATATGCTCTTTTCTTGATGATAAATCTCCCTTGGGATAGTCATCTTTATCATCTATATATTTTTTATGAAATAATTCAAATAATTCATGAGGCGCCGACTCTTGATTTCTTCCTAAAATATCTAATATATCTCCGCGATGCTTACCAATATCATCTTCCTGCCACGTTTTTAATGCATTTCTAATTAATTCTAATACGTCAATTGTGCGACTTTTGTCAACTTTATTCATTTCTTCTTCATCAAATATTGTAAATTGTTTTAAAATAGCATTATCTAATAATAATATAGGGTTTAAACGATATATTAAATTACAATAACAAAATAATAAAATACTATTATGTACACTAACATATTTGTTTAGCTTTTTATTTCCAAAAAAGGATTGAATATCCATCATTTCTGTTTCACTTTCTGCAACATTATCAAATGGTAATTTTCCATTAAATAAATTTAATTTTGCAGAGGCGATTTCTTCTTTTTTGTATGTGCATTTCAACATAGGATTCTTATTTGTATCATATCGCTTTGGTAACATAATAATCAAAGTGTCTGATTCATTTGCGTATATAAATGGAAATAATATTTGTACTAATACAAGCATTTTTTTTGAAATACTATCTTCAACAGAAAATATTCTACCTTTATTTGAAATACTAACTAAAAATTCTTTTAAATTTTCAACTAGTTCATTCCAAATATCAAATAAAAATTCATAATCAGCATAACTTTCATAATGATCTAATTTTAATATATCCAAACATTTTTTTAACAAATCATTTCCTTCTAAATCTCCTTCAAAATTATATTTACCTTTTAAAGAACGTATTTCACCAAGTTTTTTTTTATTTAATTCTTCACATTTTGACCTAATATTTTTTTTTGGAATATATTCATCAACGCCATATATATCTTCAACTACATCAAAAAAACTTTCTTTAACTACATTTCCTAATACTAACTCTGTAATTTCAGATTGATATTTATTTAATCTTAAATCTCCATCATATTTAGTTTTGAATGCATTAGTATCAATTTGTATTCCTGTCGCAGCTCGCTTTAACATTAAATCACTTATTTCTGCTTTTTTTTTTAATGAATGACTTTTTTCAGAGAATATTGCTATTTCATTTAAAGTTGATACTAGACTTGGTATTTCATAAAATAAAAATTTTTCTAAGTGTTCACCTTTATTAATATGTGTAAATATAAATTGAACTAGTTTAATTAAAGGAGAATTATAAAGATCATTCTCTAAAACTGTCCAAAATTTTTGATTTAATTTATAAACTTCTTCATAATTTAATTTTTGTAAACATATTTCTTTTTTTAGTTCTGTTTCTTTTTTACTTTTTGGAACATTCTCTTTCTTTCTCTTTGTTCCACTTAGTCGTCCTACCTCCTCCTCCTCATCCCCCGCTTCTCCCTCCTCTTCCTCCTCTTCCACCTCTTCCACCTCCGACTTAGCCTTGTCCCCATCCATACCACCTTTCTTATTTTTATAATTTAATAATAATTTATTATAAAATTCGTTACTTAATCTGTTATCATCATCACTATAATCACTATAATCACTATAATCACTTGATTCACTAATATAATTATATTTTATATTATTATGTCCTCCTTTGCCTTGGTATATATCTGAATCTGAGACTTCAAATAATAGTAAGGGATATGAAGTTGAAAATAATCGCCATACTTCAATATAACTTTTCTTATAAAATCTGGCATATCTATCACCCATTGTATATTGAAACTCCATACTTGTTGTACCAATACTATAACTACTACCTAATACTGAACTAACAACAGCTAAAAATGTATCAAATGTTTCAGTTGTTGTATTTTTAAAATATCCTTTTGTGTCAGGATAAAATCCGTATTTAGTTCCATCATATTTAAAAAAACTCTTTAAATTACTATAAACTAATGTTGCAAAGTTTTGACATCCGTCACCGCATATTTTTTTTACGTATTGTAAATCTCTTACTAAAACTTCTGCTTTCTTTTTAGTAACTTCATTACTATTAATATGTTTTTCATTAACGATATTCGGAAAAGAAGTAACTGTTGGATCCCAAGTTTTACAAAGTGCACTCCATATATTAGCCATATTAGCCATTCTGTAAATAGACCCTGGTGATTTTAAATATTCAAGTAAAGTACGCGAATTAAACATTGTAATTTTTGGAACACTAAATTGTGAAGCCTGTCCAGTATTCACAATTATATCTTTTGACACTTTCACATTACTACATCTTACGTCTGTTAAAAAAACTCTCATTACATATGATTTTGTATTTTTAAGCCATTCATCTCTTGTATGACTTTTCAGTGGTGGTAAGAAAGTAAATAAATAAATATTATTATCAACTAAACTTTTAAACATACTTGAAAATAGTAATTCTCCAAAATTTTGCACAATCAATTCAAACAAAATATCAAAATCGGGAGGTTCACCAACCTTATCCGCTTGACCAGCTGAATCAATAATTGTTGGTAGACATTTAATTATTTGCGCTTTTTTTAAATATTTTTTAACACATTTTTTTGAAGTTGTATCTAAAATTTTATATAATGGAGGGAATTTCGTTAAATCATCATTTTCGTCTAAACATATTTTTGTTATAGTACCGTCAACATTTTTGGATAATAATGCAGCATTACCATTATTAATTATAATTTCTAATGGTGTTACTCCATTTAGACCTGATAGTAATGTACCATTATCTGAAATAAATTGTACACATTCTTTTCCAACACCATGACCTCTTGTTCCACCATGATCATGCTTAATATCCAACTCCAAAGCTAACTTTAACTGTTTTAAAAGTTCTTCTAGACCTACTGGAATTGAAAAAGTGCTACCAGGTAGGTTACTTTTAATTAATTCCGCAAATAATTTTAATAAAGTGTCTTTAGATTCTTCAAATTCTTTACTTAAATTATTTAAGAAGGATGTTATATCATCACCAGACATATTATACGGGTGAGCGTTTAATATTTTTTTTAATTCTTCTAAGTATAATTTTACACCACATTTTAAATATTCTATAATATTAGAAATAGTCGCAGCATTAATATCGTCGTGAAAACAAGTTAATATATTTGTATCATTCATAGCGTTTGTTCTAATACTTAAATTTATAGGTTCGCTTTTTTGTTTAGGAGGCATTGTATGATTATATCTATATTATATTATGAAATAATAATTTATATAAAAAAGAGTACATAATTATATTTAGAGATAGAAAATAATAAAGTTTAAGAAAATAGATAGAAAAAGACGATTATGTACTCAAAATAAGTGATAATAAATAATATGCGTAGATAAGTGTAGATAAGTGAATATACCGCTGCGCGGGCGGGCGACCTTTAATGTGATTGATATGGTACATTGGATTTTTGTATTATATTTTATATAATCATTGGAATGATGTATATTGCTATTATCTTAGCTGTGTGTAGATAGTGCAGGACTGCCTGGCGGCAGTCGGCCGACCTTTATTGCTATTGTTATGGTATATTATATAAAATATTATATAAAATATTATGATTAGTATGATGTATATAGCTATTGTGCAAGCTATGTGTTGATAGTGCAGGACTGCCTGGCGGCAGTCGGCCG
>Ga0209666_1003865_pt1 | contig 10746 bp, 6 predicted proteins | sample SaaInlV_125m_DNA_FD_184679 | JGI IMG/M metagenome (GOLD analysis project Ga0209666, IMG submission 184679) | Marine microbial communities from expanding oxygen minimum zones in the Saanich Inlet - Saanich Inlet SI037_S3LV_10m_DNA (SPAdes)... | ecosystem: Environmental > Aquatic > Marine >...
ACCAGATGCTTGAGCTAAATTCTCATACTCTAAAGCATAAGTGCCAGCGTGATTATGCGCAGCGGCAGCGAATGCGCTTGTGTTGCTGTATGCCGCAGAACCAAAGATTGAAGACCCAAGCTTTTTTCCTTGCACTCCATTGTCAAGAATAACAAAGTGGTCTTGCGTTGGAGCGAACGTAGCAGTATTGTTTGTCAACTCACTCAAGTCTACATTGAATGTAGTAGAGCTAAGGTCTAATAACGTGCCAGCGCTATAAGTAGTATTGTCGTTTGCAGAGGTTAGCGTAGTACCACTATAGCTTAATCCCCCTGCTAGCGTAATGCTTTCCCCCGCGGTTACATCAGTACCACTTAAAGACACTACAACGTCTGATGAACTAAATGTTTCTGACGTAAGAAATGCAGTGCTATTAAAAGCATTAGACCCTAAAGTACGTGCTTCTACTTCAGTGCTATTTAATACTAAAGCTGTAGTGCTTGAAGTATTTGAGTCTGTAGTTGTTATAAATAATTTTGCCCCTACGTCAACATTTGATGAGGTAGTTAGCGTATCACTTGTAATATCCAAGTGTCTTTTAGAACCAGTTACTGTTGCCATTTATTATGATTTTTTACCTCTAATTTTTTTACGTGTTACCTTGTAAGGAATTGTCGCGTCTTTTACAGACTCATACAAACTACCATACGAAACTACATCGTATGAAGAACTCATCTTATATGGAGCTTTGTCGCTTTGTCCCGTAGCACTGTACTTAACTCTAAGTTGTGTACCAGAAGAACTAAACATATGATACCCGTCAGCAGAAGCATTATATGTCTCCCAAGTAGAACCATTGTTGTTACTTACATAATAAGAAAAAGAACATCCAGAAGGCGTATAGTGACCAAGAGTTTCTAAATGCACAAAGTCTACATTAGCGCTATTGTCTAATGTGTATGTACCATAAATTACCTCCCAGTTGCCTATAAGACCGTTACCAATATCATTGCTCCAACTCCAGTATTTATGACCATCGTAATCATATCCTAATTTAACCCACCAATACGTACCGTCTGTAGAGCGCACTCTGAATATAGGAGCGCCATAATTAGAGCGATAACTTCTACCACGACCTCCAGTAGTGGTGTCTTCAGTAGTGCTATCATGTCTATACACACCGACAATCTTGTAATTATCTAAGTCTAACCATCCATCAAGCATGTTACGACCTCTATCTGGTGATGTAGGACAAAAGTCTGAAAAGCTAGGATTCCTTTCCGTATGATTTGCGGTTACGTCTTGTTCTTGTACTCCCGCTCTAAAGTAATTACCAAATCTTGAGCCGTTAGCTCCGTCTTCTGTATACATTTGACCAAGGACTGATACTGCTCCGCCAGACAAACAATTAGTTATATCCACATGAGCATGACGGCTGTTACAACCTACCACTAGTTTATTTGGATAGTTTGTAGGATCTCGTATATATATTCCTTGCTCGTATGCGTCATCACCTAAACCTGCATCACCCATATCACACCAAACAGCTTTAGGATCTGCTGTAGAGGCATCGTAAATAACCGTCATGTTGGCATTGTAATACGTGCAGTAAAAAACCCTATCGTTTACGGAATCATAAAAAACTGTACCTCTATATCCGTTTCTATCAATAGTAGCGCTACCAGTTCTCTTATCTGTTGTAAAATCTACTTTTTCTGAAACACCGGTACGCAGGTTTCTTCTACCTATAGCCTTGTAATGCTCAGCGCCCTCATCTACAGCATATACCCAGTCTCCTGCAATAGTAAGACCAGAGTAATAAGAAGAACCAACATCTTCAATAGTTAATCCAGCACCATCGTCTATAAATGTGCCGCCAGACTCCTCAAGGGTTGGGGCGTTACCATTAAAGCAGTCTGAATAATCCCATATGGAATATCCATTGTTGTCGTAAGACATTATCACGAAAAGCTGTAAGTCTTTATGTAAAACAACGGATTGGTTATTAGCATCGCCATATGCCCCAGAAGGGTCTGAGTTACCATAGATTTTAGTAAAGCTTCCGTCATTGTTTACACGAAAAATACCAAGACCAGAAGACCAAGCAGCGTGTATAACTAAGTTACCGTCTACTCCATAGCCATGGGGGAAACCAATCATATCATCATTTCCTGCATCAAGATAACTAGTATAATTACTCATACCACGCTTCCAAGCAGGAACAATAGCACGCTGCTCTTCGTGAGAATTAGCAACCGCACCCGTAATGCTTACAATATCTCCTCTTTCTAGTTCAGCAAACTTTATCATGACAGATTTTCAATTTCAGTTTTAGCCTCGTCAATAGCCATTTGTGCCGTCTTTCTTGAACGCACATCGTCTATACCACGCGCTTCCATAATTTCAAGTGAGCGTTTTGCACTTTCCAGAACTTTTTGCCAGTATTCTAAATCATCAACCATATTACGATTCTATTACTTCCACCCAAAACTGGTGGTATTTATCTAAATCATTAGCACCAATCTTATACATATAAGAAGTGTTGTTTCCGCTGTACACCAATGTAGCGCCAGTTCTTGTAAGGCTTGCAGCACTTGCTTCCGCATCCATGTATATTTCAACGTGGTCTACAAAACGAGAGTCTGGCATCTCATACTGAATATAGTAAGCTGTATTGAGGTTTACTACCGACATGTTAGATACATCAAGAGCGGCAGAACTAAATGCCCTGTTTATGGTTCCAGCTGTTGAATATATACCACTTTTCACAGCATACACTTTGTAGTACATTGTGTCCGACACATCAAATGTGGCATCAATAACAGTCATTGACGAAGCAACATCTTCTTGGGGAACATGAGCAATCATACCATATGAACCACCACTTCCTACTGCTGACCATACTTGATAGTAATCAACGCCTGGAGTCGAAGATTGAGAGAATGCTATCTCAATAGTCTCTCCAACAACAGTTGCAGAATCAACGCTTGGTGTTGCTGGGCTAATATCTTCAAGGTAAGCGATGCTGTTAAACGCATTGCTTCCAAGAGTTCGTTTTTCTATTTCATTACTTGTGCCTAAAACCAATGCTGTTGTTGATGTTGCGTTTGCATCAACAGTTGAAACATACATTCTACCAGCGACAGTAATAGTTCCAGAGAATGTAACATTATTAGTAGTTCTGCCGCCAGACATAATAGCAGCACCACTAGTGCTGTTGTTGTGTCTACGTAAAGACCAAGTACCATTGCCCGTATTAGGTTGGAATCCAGAAGGAAGCTGTGCGTTAGGATTACCTTCGTAATACAAAGACAACCCGTATTTATCAGCAGCAGCGTCTGTAGCATTGTGTTCGCTAAAGAATATACGACCAGAACCTTCACCAGCAGAACCCTCTGCAATACCTTCAATAAGAACTGTACGACCGTTATCATCTCCTTCGGCACGTTGCCCTAAAGAGAATGTTTCGCCACCAGCAAGGATTAAATCATTGTTTACTTTTGTATTGGAGTCGGTTATGTTAATTCTTGAACCTCCCCCAGTATTAAGATTTATAGTGTCTGTACCAAAACTAATGCTTGTGTTTGTATCACCTTCATGAATTATAGAGTCTGCGATAACAAGGCTTGTAGATGATAAATCACCAGCTACATCAAATACAGCATTAGTTCCAGAGAATCTTAAAATATTATCAGCGGTGTCATCTGCGATGGCAAGAGTCATATCACCACTTGAACCTGATTTAAACACAATGCCTTCTCCTGGATCTGCAATCTCTAATTGATTAACACCAGTGATGTTGTAATTAGTTCCAGATATACCACCGTTAGCTAATGTTAATCCATTAATACCACCAGAAGCTGTAATAGTGTTTTGAAAATAAGCCTCACCAGTGTCATCCATATGGAATCTTTCTGTACCCGCAGCATCCTTCCACTGAGTAATATAACGTGTTCCCGTAGTGCCTCCAGCTTGAATAATTAAACCATGACCAGAAGCTGAGGTATTTGTTATACTAGCTAACCAAGCCGCGTTAGCAGCGGCACTTATGGTTAAAGCTCCAGTCATTGTACCCCCAGCTAAAGGAAGCTTTGCAGCAATGCTAGTAGTTACTGTAGTAGAGAAGCTAGCATCATCTCCTAATGCAGCAGCAAGCTCATTAAGAGTGTTTAAGGTAGCCGGAGCAGAGTCTGAAAGGTTTGCTATTGCAGTTTGTACAAAAGCTGTTGTGGCGAGCTGTGTAGTGTTTACAGTTGCCCCAGCAGTTGGTGCTGTCGGCGTTCCCGTTAAAGCAGGGGATGCTAAAGGAGCAGCCCCCAGTGAAGTTAGCGTTGGTAAAACTTGGTCTCCAGTGTTAGTGCCGGATGACGAACCTGAGAAGTTGCTTCCAGATATAACGCCTTTAGCACGGAGCATACCCGTTGTTGGATTCACAACAGTATCTTTAACAGTGTTAGAAGCTGCACTTGACAGTTCTGGTTGGCTTACTACTGAGGCATCGCCTATAACAGTCATTTCCAGGCTTACAGTTGACCCCCCTTGAAGCAATAATTCTACATCACCATTAGAAATAATACGTACACCTTTAATCCACTTGTAATTATTATTTGTGCTTAAACAGTAATCTAATACTTGTACGTGACCACCACTACCTAAATATCCTTCTGAAACAATAAAAGAAATTGAGCTATGCGCATATCCGCGAACGTGGCATTCTACAGGTGTAGAACCGGAATCAGTTGTTTGAAATATCTTGTACCATGCATCGTCGTCGCTATCGACATCTACTGAAGAGTAACTTTTAGTTATTCCTCTAGGGTATCTAGTATCATGATTATGACTAGTTGTAGAGTACCCACTTAAATCTTGGTCTCCTGTATTAGTTCCCGATAAGTTTCCAATATCTATTTTATCTTGAGCAGATAATCCATGGTCACCCCAACCGTAGGCAGTATCCCAGTTGGCATCTTTTCTTGTGCCTGCTCCAGTACCGCTTGAAGGTTTAGAATATATACCTTCATTGTACATCAACTTGCCATCAGCAAGAATAGTTATATCTGCTTGATTACCTCCTATAACAAAAGATTCCCCACTACCATATGAAGCGGTGTTTACGTGAGAGTATTCTATATAACCAATTTGGTCTGCCGGAACATCACTGCTAAATGTTATTCGTGAAGGTTGTCCATTTGTTGTTGAGCGAAGATTAATCGCGTCTCCGTTTTGATTTATCGTTAAAGCTCCGGTCATAGTCCCGCCAGCCTTTGGAAGGGCTGCATCCGCTGTTGTTCCTTGAGCCGCAGTAGCAAAGTCTCCTGTTGCCGCAGCAGCGGCAGTACCTAGCGTTGGCTTATTCTGTATAAACGCATCTCCAGTTGTAGCATTCCAGTCTGACTGTACGTTAACCTCTGCTCCAGTTGCAATACCATCTAACTTAGTCTTGTCAGTAGATGACATGAGACCAGCGGCACTTGTTGTAGCTGCACTGTATTGAGTATTGGTAGAGCTAATGCTAAACTGATTGGTAGAAGAATCGTAAGAAACGCTGGTAGCACCAGAGCCTCTCCAAGCAACTGTTGTTCCAGATGTTATTGATTCGGTATTAGTGCCATCACTAACAGTCCATGAGCTATAATTATCAGCATTATCTGCAACACCTGTAGCGGTAGAATAAGTATTAGTGTCTACGCTAATAGTACCACTAGTGTTTACTTTAAGAATACCAGCAGTATTGTACTGATTTAAACTTACAACACCGCTTCCATCAATAGTAAGGTCTGGTGTTCCGTCATTCTGTATTCTAAATGTACTATCCCCAGTACCAGCAAATACACGGTCTAAAACAAAAAAATGGTCACCATTACTATCAGAATCTTGTTTTGCAGTAATAGTATTTACAACATCTGTGACACCAAATTGAATAGACTCTCCAGCGTTACGACCTACAGACAATCTTGGGTTCTCGGTAGTTGTGCTATCGTAAATGGTTACTGGGTCAGTAAACGTACCTCCAACAGCAGTTAAGTTCCCTACACTAATATTGTTTGTTGTAGTTGCTCCACGACCAGTTACGCTGTCAAGAGTATCTGCTTCTGTATATGATGTTAAATACCCTTGAGTGCTGTGGTCTGAGAAGCTTGTAAACGCGTTAGTGCCAAATGCTGTTGTAGCTGTGTATGAACCAAGTTCAGTATCTACATAAGTTTCAGTCTGGTCTGATGTTTTATAATCAGATGTGGCGGCAGCAGCCATTGTTCCAAGTGTGGGAGTACCGCTTAAGTCAGAATACGACCCACTAAAGAAATCATCAGTATCTACAGTGCCGTCTGCTTTCAAGAATCCAGTAGAGGCTGTAGCGGTTTTAAATCCAGTCGCTACAAAGTATGAGTTAGCAGAACTGTCTACTTCAAAACTACCACGCTCTGTGCCACTGTTTTGGAATGATACAAGTGTCTCAGTGTCTCCTTCACCAATTTGTGTCGTAGAGTTGATATTGATTGTACCGTTAATTGAAGCAATGTCTGACCAATCTACATTTACTGAGGTTAGATATGTGCTTGTGTCTAAGCTTATATTACCAGTAGCATCTGTCTTTAATAACCCAGCCGTGTATTGATTTAGTTTTACAGTAGCGTCGTCTTTAATGGTAAGGGCAATGTCACCGTCTAAGGCTCTCAATGCAATGCCATCTGAGTTCTCTGCTTTTATAGAAGTAGTTCTAATGTTAGAACTGTTATCATAGTACACTGGCATATTATCCTTAGAGATATCGTAAAAGATTCTCATAGAATACTCTGGTGGAGTAGAGGCGTTTGTGTCTACAACTATAGCATCATTAGAGTTTATTCCATGACCTTTAGCGACCCAGTATTTGCCATGACCGGCTTTTGTTTGAGTCCAAATATATTCAGCATCATACCCTTGCCCAGAACCATTACCAACACCGTTTAAAACCTCTTCTAATGTCGGCAGTCTACCACCAAGAGTCTCTGCTTGCGCTAATGCTTCGGCAAAAGTAAATGTAGCGTTATTGGTAATTCCAGTAGCATCTGCCTCTCCTTTTACATTTGGGAATGTATTAGTTACAGAATTACTTACTGCATCAGAAGCAACCGAAGAGTCTGATAATACAATATCAGAAGGTTTAAATGGAGCAGGCTGAAGTACACCAAACACACGCCCATCACCTGTTCCAAAGGAGTCGTCTAAAAGTAATGTTTTGGTGTCTATAAGGTTTAATGTACCAGAGTGTCCAGCGGTAATGGTATTGCTGAGATTACTTGTGTTTACTGTTAGATTACCAGTAATTCTAGTATCAGAACCAAGATATAAATCTCCAGTTGTATTGTTAGAGTTTCGGTTTAATTTAAGGTCTTTACTAGAACTTGTTTCAAATTCCCAAGAGTCAACGCTATTAATCCTCCATGCAAGAGTTGTCCGATTAGTTGTATCCGAGGACATTGTAAAGTTGTATCCCGAAGCATCAAAGTTTACATCATTAGCAAAGAATACGTCCTCATTAAAAATAACATCCTTCTGAAAAGCAGTTGCTCCTGCTGTTGAAACCTCTAGTACATTGGTAGTTCCCAAGGCAGTAGACGCTGCAAATACAAACTTATCAGAGTCTGAGTTGTCAATACCCATCGTGTAAGACTGGGTACTAATCTTGAACTGCATACTAGCATCACCAGTATTACCGTCTTCAATAAGAATCTTAGGGTCTGTAGTCTGATACTCGTATACGTGAAGTCTTGCTTCGGGTAGTACGTCTGAACTATAAGTGCCAATGCGAACATCTTTGTTAATGTTTACGCCCCCTGTTCCAGCAGTTGTCCATAAGCCTGCTGTAGTAGCGTAATCTGTTCCAGCAGTCGCTGCAACGATATTGCCGTTTGAGTCAAGTTTGAGTATTGATCCAGCGGTGACATTGCTGAGGTTTAAACCACTGAGAAACTTTATTGCCATAATATTTGATGTCTAGACTATTAACAAAAATACAAAAAAAAGGAGGGCGTTTGCCCCCCTTTAAATTGTAATCAGATTAGATTATCCTCCAATCTGTCCGCCTCCACCGCCTTGGATGTTACCATCATCACCGTGAGTTTGGAATCTTGTTGCTTGTAAAGAAATATAGTAATCTCCATCAGTAACTGCTTGCGCAAATACAACTTGCACTTGGTTATCACTGTTACGTTTAATTTCTACAAAAGCTGTAGAAAAATTTGTAGAGTCATACACTTGAGCAATAATAAACTTAGTACCCATTTGATGTTCTACAGTATATGTATTACCAGACTTGGTTATCCATACAGCTCCAGATGCTTGTGTACCAGATGAAGGTTCTAAAGTCAAAGACATACTAGATACACCAAGTGCATCGCGTACATCTGCAAGAGGCATCTTTTTAATCTCTCCTGCATCTGCAACAGTATCGTTCTGTACAAGGAAAGAGGCTACATCAGCGCTAATAGATGGGATGTCGCTAATCTTTAGTTGACCGCTAAGTTCCCATTGACCATTAGTTTCGTGGTAAACAAACGTTTTGTTTCCTTCAGTACCGCGCTCAATCTCAATACCAGAAGTGACAGACGTAATACCTGCTCCAGTTTCGCCACTGTTCAGTACAATTACGTTATCGGTAATAGCTGTATTTGTAGTTTCAATGCTTGTTAATGAACCTTGTACTGTCAAGTCACCACTTACAATCAAGTCATCATCAATTGTAACTACACCAGTACTAGCGTTCTGTGTGATTACAGTATCAACAAACTGACCGTTTGTATCATCCCACATTACAAGCGTATCGTCACTTAAAGACGTAGCACCTTTAATTGCTACTGCATCTGTTCCAACAGAAATACCAGTACCTGCTCCTACATTAAGAGTATCAGAACTACCTAAAGAAACTGCTGAACCACCGCCAGTAAGACCACTACCACCTGCTACTTGGAAAGTAGAGTTTGTAAGAGAGCTGTTAGGAATGCTTGCAAGCTTCAAGTCGTTATTTGTAGCGTCAAGAGTAATACCAGACGAAGTGTTTACCGATAGGTAAGCTGCACTAGTTCCACTGGCATCATACATGAATATCGCATCAGCGCCCTCAGAAGAAATAGCTGCAAGATTTTCTAATCCTAAATGAGATAAAGAGACAGTAGCATCTCCTCCAGAGCCGTTAGTTACGCCAACACCAGTACCAGCAGTAATCGTACGAATATCACCCGTTACATCAATCCAGTTAGTACCGTCATAAACATACAGCTTCTTATCAGCTGCGGTTGTATTAAAGTATACCTGCCCTTCTGAAGGAGTAGAAGGTGCAGTACTTGTAGGGTGTAACAGCGCATTCTGCAGCTGGTTTTTCCCAAGATTAATGTTACTTTTAAAATCTATAGCCATTTTTGTTAGTTTAAATATGCTTTGCCGGATGTTGCTCCATTAAAGCTAATTGTTAAATTGTTTTCATTTGAATATTGCACTTCTGCATATACTATATTTTCTCCTGAATCTACTATAGTGACCGAAGGAAACTTTCCTAAGTTATGTTCTACTTCCCATTGATCTGAATTCGCTTCTTGAGAAAACGTAAACTTAGCATCGGCACCTGCTTCAATTACAGTGCCGACATGTACAATCTTTACTGTTTCTTCTGTGAGTTGTACAGTATTGTTAGTCTCTTGGATACTTACTTTGTTAGCATCCTGCTTAGTTATTTTTACGCTATTTCTTGCCATTATTGCGTTACTTGTTTAGATATTTTTACACGCCCCTCTAAAATTCTTTCTACAGTGCCATTGCTGTATTCTACTTCTATATCGTATACACCTTGCTTAATCCCCAAACCTTCTGTCTGAGTAGCAGTCATAGTAACAGTAAACTTGCCTGTTTCGCTTGACAACGTTATACCAGTACTAGGTGTACTCAAAGAAATAACAGCATTAGCTGCTCCGTAGTTATCTCTTATCTGCATTCTTACTGTAGATTCAGCTAAGTCAATAGCGGTATTTGCATTGTCCGTATAAGTAATTGTACGGGTAAAGGTTGCTCCTTCCTCTATCTCAAAGTTGTATCTACCGGCACTCATATGTTTGAAAATATATTATGTCTAACTCCTTTATCTTTTGTAACTAAGTATGCACACATTCCTCTCACAGATTTATAACCTTTTAAGTGGTGCCATCTATCAGTTCCACTTAGTGAAGGCATTTGATAGATCTTAGTTTTTTGCATCTCTACTACTTTTTCAAAATGCAAATGTCCTGTAAACCAAACTTTATTAGTATCAGGTCCAAATGTTAATCCAGACTCATTTACCATAATTCCTGGTAATGCGCTCATCTTAGGTCCATCTCCGTGAGTAAAACCCATTACAGTATTTCCATACTGTACATACTGACGCATACTTAAATTTGATGTTACTGCTACATTGCTCGCTTCTCTATAATATCCTTGTAGGAATAGTAATAAAGAGTTGCTAAGCACTCTGTCATGATTTCCTGCTGCCATAGGAATTTCTACAGGAGCAACTTGTCTTAACATATCAATGAACTTAATCATAAGGTAGCTGCCTTCAAACATGATTTGAACTAGCGTACCATCACAATCTTGCGGGGTTCCATTTGTTGTAGTTCCTCGGACTGTGTCAAAATGGAAGTAATCGCTGCCTACAGGCACGATAAACTTCTCAATAGGGTAATGGTTAATCTCACTTAATAAATCCTGTGTATGCTCAAGTAAGAGCTCCTCAGCAATCTTTCTGTTATAAGTCTC
>Ga0209666_1003869_pt1 | contig 10739 bp, 7 predicted proteins | sample SaaInlV_125m_DNA_FD_184679 | JGI IMG/M metagenome (GOLD analysis project Ga0209666, IMG submission 184679) | Marine microbial communities from expanding oxygen minimum zones in the Saanich Inlet - Saanich Inlet SI037_S3LV_10m_DNA (SPAdes)... | ecosystem: Environmental > Aquatic > Marine >...
GCGCGCGCCCCGCGGCCAGCACCGCGTCGAGGCGCGCCCGGCGCACGGGGCGCACGGGGCGCACGGGGCGCACGGGGCGCGCGCCGACGGGGGCGAGCGCCGACGCCCTCGGCCGAAGGCTCATGGGCGGCCCCTGGCAGTGGGAGTCTTGAACCGAGTTATCCCAAGCACGCGCGCACTCACACACACACGCACACCCACCCACACACACCCACACGCGTGCTCTCCAAGCATGCTCCCGCTGCTCCCGCTGCTCCCGCTGCTCCCTCTGCTCCCGCTGCGGCACCGCTGCTCGTGCTGCGTCTCGAGTAGCGTTTGTGTGTTTACGTCTAGGCAAACCTGGACACGGTGGCAAAAAAAATGGACCCGAAAGCGAGAACGTGACCCGTGCTACAGAGTTTTATTTATTTGGTTCCGCGGCCCTGCCGGGGAGGACGCTCCCCGTTTGCCAAGGCCGCTTCATGCGCTCTGACACGACCATCGGCCACTACCGCTGCTGCCCCTGCTGGGCGCGCGCGCGCCCCTCCGTGAACCACCAGCCCATGTCCTCGTCCAAGAGGTAGCGCTGGTAGTTGTTGGGGTCGGCGAGCGCCCGCGCCCGCCGCGCCTCGCGATCCTGCGCGGGGCGCGGGCGCGGGCGCGCCCGGCCTCACCCAAACGTGTACATCGGCGCGCCGTTGCGCCGGCCGGCCTCCAGCACGAGCGCGAGTCGACTGCTCATCCTCGCACGCGCGCGCTCCTACCCAGTCAGGCGCGCCGAACGGCTTTATGACACGATCTGCGAGCACACCGTGGATATGAGCGCCGACACGCTCATGATGTCGATGCCCACCTCCTCCGTCTCGCACCGCAGGTCCTCGATCAGCCGCAGGTCCGACTTCAGCACCCCGCCCAGCGCGTGCTCCAAGCACTCGACGTGCGCGTCCGTGCGCAAGACGGCGAGCGCCGCGCGCATGCGCACGCGCGGGCTCGACTCCCACAGGTCGCGCTGCGCCTTCTCCGTGAGCGTAAGCCTCAGCGCCTTCTGCACCGACGCCAGCTGCCGCGCGCGCTCCGGGTCCGCCTCGTCCTCCGCCAGCGCGCTTGTGAGGCCAAACCGGCGGGCGTTCGTGAGCGCGTCGTCGCGGAGGAGCGTTGCGAACTCGTCGGGCGTGACGGCCAGTGCGCGGCAGTGCGCGTTCGCCTCGCTTCGCACCACGCGCGTGTGCGACAGCTCAAGCAGCGCGTCGCTCTCCACGGTCGCGCACGTGAAGCAGATCTTGAGCGCCTCGGCGTCCGACAGGGGCGTGGAGATGCACCGACCGACGCGGTCGCGCACGGCCGCAACCACGAGCGCGGCGCGATTGGACATGGGTCGCTAACGCGCACGCCCGTTTCGCATCGCCGGAGGCGCGCGAATTAGCGTTTCGCGCGCGGCTCGGATGCGCCACGTGCTCCTGACCCTCGCCTTGGCGCGCACGCAGCACGCCGCGCCGCCGCGCATGGGCATGCTCAACCGCGTGCTCATGCAGGCGGGCCTCGCCGACCCGATCGAGCACTTCTCGGGCCACTTCTACGGCGTCAGCGCGGAGGTGGAGCTCAACATGCGCACGCGCGTCGCGCAGGTCCACCTTCGGGGCGCGCCCCTGGGCGGCCACGTCTCGGGCGAGGGCTGGCTGTCCGACGCGGGCGCCGAGGCCGGCACGGTCGTGCTGGAGAAGGAGTTTGCGCAGCGCCTGCGCCGTCGGCTCGTGTCCATCCACAGCGCGCGCCTCAACCGGCACGAGCGCACGGTGACCGTGAACGTCAAGATCCCCGTGATCGGAACCATCGAGTTGGTGCTCGCGCAGCTGCAGCTGTAGCCGTGGCGGTGATTGTGACCGCAACCGGTATAATTTTTAGTTTTATTCACACGCGCGATGGCGCACCACTCACCGCTCACCGGCACAACGGCCACGGCCACGGCCACGGCCACGATCGCAAGCAGCGCCACCATTCGCCCGATCGCCTCCCCGCCCCCGCCCTCACCGCCTCCCTCTTACCACCACGCCCCGGCGGAATACCCACCCCGCGTGCTCACCGCACGCGCTGTCGCCCCCACGCGCTGTCGCTCGCACGCCCACACGCCCACACGCCCACACGCCCACCCCACCCCTCCCTCTCCCCTTTTGGCTCGCCAACGAATTTTGGTTGGGCACGCCCTGTACCCCTGCCCCACAGCCTGCTCTTCGCACCCATGCCCTGCTTGGTTGGTTGAACGCCGCGCAACGCCGCCCGCGTCTACCGGTGAGCCGGTGGAACGTGGAGCTTGCCGCTGCCGTACAGGAACTGGCTCGGAGTTTGCTTGAATGCCTTGACGTTGGGCTGGAAGAAGTTGTCGGGCATGCGGTTGTACGGCGCCGTGGTCGCGTTGCCCGGGCCGGTGGCGCGCATGATCGGGTCGAGCTCCTTGGCCTTGGGGCGCATGATCGCCGCCTTGTTGCGCATCGCGAAGAGCGCCTGCATGTACTCCAGGCCACCGAGGACGCTGATGGCCACGACGGCGAAGAGGAAGATGCCGCCGCCCACGAGCAGCGTCCAGAAGCGCGAGACGCACAGGTTGTTGTCGAATTCGTGCGAGGTGCGGGGGAAGCTGGCGCAGTCTTTGCTGGCCGAGCCCTCGTTGAAGATGGAGCGGCTGGCCGCGTAGATCATGATGGGGAGGCAGAAGAGGATGACGAGGACGAGCCAGGCGCCAAAGAGCCCGGCCGCAAAGCAGCCGACGCCGTTGACGAGGTGGCGCTGCATCACCACCGAGAACACGAGCCCCATCGCCACCACGAGAGCCAGCGTGGCGATGGTCTGGTCGTACACCTTCTCCGAGAGCTCCACCTCGTCAAAGATAAGCTCGCCCTCGTGGTCCACCTCCTGCGCCACGACGCCCTCGGCCCACGCCCAGCCGAAGCGCGCGCCGCTGATGGCCTGGCCGACGATGGTGATGAGGATGCCGACGACCATGATGGGGAACCAGACCTTCTGGTGCATGCGGTACTGGCGCTCGTTGGTCACGAACTTGGCGGCGGCGGCCATCTGAGCGACGGTCGTGCGCCCGCCCGTCTCGCCGTTGGCCGCCTTGTTGAGGTTGCGCGCGAACGCGGAGGTGGTGATCGGAAGCAGGACGAGCACGAAGGTCATGACCAGAAGCGCGGCCAAATCGTACCACGTGGCGTCCCAGTCGGCCTTCCACCCGCCCTTGGTGCCCTTCCACCAGATCTGCGGCACGCCGTGGTCCGGGGCGACGCCGTTTGCGACGGCGTTCGCGTCGAGGGGGTCGGTCTCGGTCTTCTCGCAGATGGGGCGCGGGAGGTTGGTGTAGAAGAAGCCCCACGGGGCGGCGATGAAGATGGCGTAGAAGATCCAAGCGATGATCACGGCCAGGTAGCCGAGGGCCAGGCGCTTGCGGCGCGAGGAGCGCGTCGTCGACATGATCACCAGGCTGTCGCGGATGTTGTTCAGGTTGTTTGAGGCGAACGCGTACTGCTCGGAGATGACGAGCGGCATCAGCGCCTCGGCCATGAAGAAGACGAGCGCGTCGCCGAGCAGGTAGACCAGCGCGAGGAACATGGGCACGTACGCCCAGATGCTGAACCCGAAGCGCTTGCCCAGGTACATGCGCGTGCGCATGTTGTACGACGAGGTCTCGTTGAAGCCTTCGATTTGGAACGGGCCGTACGGGTTGATGAACGGGCCCGGCTCGATGCCCGGCAGCGGGATGCCGTACGTGCCGTCCCACGCGTGCGAGCCCACCGACGCGAACTGGAACTGCGCAACGCAGTGCGCGTACATGTACTTCTTCGCGTCGTCCGAGAGCGCCGCGTCCTCCTCGTCCACACCGTCCGGGATGTAGGTGTTGCCCATGGTCTGCGCCTCGCCGGGGCAATCGATCACAAACTCCTGCAGAGGCCACGTGGTCTTGGAGTCGCCGTCGTCGTCCAGCCGGCCCTTGCGGATGTTCTTGATGTACGTCTCCCACTCGGTGTCCACGTAGTGGCCGGGGATCTGCGCCGGTTGCCCGGGCAGGGCTTGCGTCGGAACTGATTGGGTGAACATCAGGTGGTCGTTGGAGATGTCGGTGAAGGTGAGGCCGTAGATGGAGTCGCACGACGCCGGTACGTCGACCTCCGACACGAGCGCGAGCGCCTCGTAGACCGTGCTGTAGTTGAGGCCCACGTTGGCGAAGCTCTCCTGCGTGCCCCCGACGCCCGCCGAAAACATGGGCGCGGTTCTGCCCAGCACGTGCCCGATCTGGGCGGCCATGACCGTGCGGAGGTAGTGCCCCGGGAGGTGCATGTCCTTGGCGTTCATCATGGTGCTCGTTCCCGAGCGGTCGTCCACCTTCCCGTTGTGGTAGGTCCAGTAGACGCTGTGCACGGTGGCGCGCAGCGAGTTGATCACCTTGCGCTTGTTGCCCTGCTCGTTGTTGTCCTTGCAGTCGAGCTCGCCGTTGTTGTAGTCCAGCTCCACGAGCTGGTCGTGCGTCATCGTCTCCACGCACGTGCCCAGCGCGGTGAAGTCCTTGGTCGTGGTCGCCGTGAAAAAGTCCTCCGCGCGGAACTTGACCACGGAGGTCACGAGGAAGGCCAGTGCGATGGCCGTGAGCACCGCCGACGCCAGCGCGGCGACGAGGGTGACGATGCGGTAGTTGACTTGGCCCATGGCGCGTGACGCGCGCGCGCGCCGCCGGCACTCTCGTTCTCTACCCAAAGAGGGTGCGGAAGTTGCTTATGATTGAGCCGCGAGGGTGCGGGAGGAGGGGGGAGGGGGGAGGGTGATGGTGGTGCGTGGGAGGGGTTTGTGGGCGTTGTGGGGTGGGGGAGGGTGGAAGCGCGCGCGCAAGTCGCGACCAACCCGTGATGTAAAAAATAACACCCAACACGCCTACCCAACACGCTGACCGCATGCCCACGCCCGCACACCCTGCCACCTTTCCCGGTTCCCTGGTTGGTGTTCCGCCTACTGCTGCTGCGAAGGCAGCAGCGGCATGTAGACCGCGTCGGTCTTGCGCTGCGGGCGCATCGGCGCCGTCGCCGGCGGCACCACCATGCCCTGCAGATTGAACATGGGCCGCTCGGCGGGAGCGCTCGTGATGAAGTCTAGCATCCCCATGCGCTCCTCCTCCGCCTTTTCCGCCTCGGCCGCCGCGATGGCCGCCTTCATCTGTTGTTTTTTTGCCGACACCTTGTCGGAGGATGCGATCGACTGCGCGCTCGTCGTCTTGTCGGGAATGGCGTTGTACACGGCCCTCAATCGGATGAGAAGCACCACCGTCCAGATGGCCGAGAATGCGTAGATCAAGATGTAGATGACCAGCCTGGGCGTGTCCGAGGTGCCCTTGCCGTCCGAGAAGGCCACGTCAATCTCGTCGTCCAGCAGCGCCGCGGACTGGAACACGGGCATCCATAGCAGCAACAGGCTGGTGGCCATCCACCCGTACTGGAACGGCGCCTTCAGCGTGTCGATCGCCCACTTCTGCCGGTACCACGAGATGGAGGCCGACGTCCAGAAGGCTGCCCACACCGACATGAGCACGTCCTTGGAAAACGTCTCAAGCATCGAGTGGTCGTTGTCGCTGGCCTTGATCGCCTGGTACCAGTCGTCGCCCGACACGATGCTCTGCGAGACGAACAGGATCTGGACCACCAGCGCAAATGCGATCATGATGAGCGCCACCTTGTCCAAGCGCGCGGTCTTGCCCATCTTGATGGTGGTGGCGTCCTTGACCAACTCCGGATTGACCATGGCTCGGCCTATGAACTGCTGGAAGATCACAAACAGGAAGGTGAACACCAGCAGGATGCCGATGAGGTGCTCGCCAAACCGCCCGTAGCGCCGCTTGCCCCACGTGGTGCCAAACGCTCCCGACGGCACTTGCACGCCCAACCCGGCCCAGTCGTCGCACTCGGTCGTCACGTAGTAGTGCGACTGCGTGGCGGGGTCGATCCAAAAGATCCAGTAGATGACCAGCAGGTTGACAAACTGCGCCAGGTAGAGCGGCCAGCCAAGCTGCGGCCGCACCAGCTTGATAGGCTCAAACTCGCCCGTTCTGCCCGCCCACTTCTGCTTGACGTTGCTCGTGACCCCGATGAACTTGAGGATGTAGACGCCCATCGGCGCGGCGGCGCGGATGAGCATGTACCCGGCGACGTTGGCCACCAGGATCGCCCAGATGGACGTGCTTGAGAGCCGGTACGCGATGTACAGCTCAAGCTTGGACTTGGGGTCCGCCAGGATGTCGCCCGCCTTCTTGCGGGGCTTGACGTACATGGCGTCGTAGATCCACTTGCCAATGAAGTGCAGGCTGCGGTCAACGCGGTTGTCCACCACGAAGCTGCCGAGAACGTCCGGGATGCCAAAGAGGCGGCCCTGCTCAAAGAGGCCGTACTGCAGCGTCGCGGCGCACACCTGCGAGGAGAGCTTGTCGTTGGCAATGTTGGCACCGTTGCGGTCCACGGCCGGCGAGGGTGGCGCCGGTGGGGGCACCCCCAACACGGCGCACTTCTCGTCGGCCGCGATCGTCGCGTCCTGCGCGGCGTAAATGTCGACCGCCTGCTGGTTTGTGTTCGTCTCAACGTCGCCCGTCGCGATGGACTTCATGGAGTCGCCGCAAAAGTCCATCGCATTGTCGCGCAGACCCGTGTCCGGATCAACCTTGTTGATGAAGCACGCGCCATTGTTGTGGTACCGGTCGTAGTACCCGGCGAGCGAGAGCGCCAGCAGGCGGTACAGCTGCTTGGTGAACGTGCTGGACGCCGGGAAGGTGCCCGTTTCGTACATGCGCTCCTGGTCGTTGTACGCCTCGCGAAGCTCCGTGCGGATGTGGCAGCTGTGCTTGCACATGCTGTCAAAGGGGTCCATGAACGGCTCGCCCTGCTCGCCCGCTTGGCAGCCGTCCCGCTCGTGGTGGTACCGCGAGAACGCGGGCATCGCCGCCAGGTACGCCCTCGCCACGCGCGTCTTCAGGTCGCCGTACGCCTTGCTCTGCTGCTTGGTGTAGAACGGGAGCAGCTCGGGGGTCGTGCCGACGGCCAGCTTCTTCTTCTCAAGGCACGCGCGCGTCTCAAAAAGCCCCAGCTTCGCCTCGATGGCAGCCACGTCGTTGATGTCCACCTTTGTGGGCGTGATCTGCTCGTCCTCCATGAGGAACCCGAGCGCCAGGAGCTCCTCGGCGTGGCTGACATCGTAGCCATTGTACAGGCTACCGTCGGTGCAATCGTCGATGCCCACATAGTAGACGGGCACTTCCACTCCGGGCACGATGCGCGAGCACATGGCGCGGTCCACCTTCCGCATCCAATTCTTGTAGTCGGGCTCGAGCGACGCGCCGTCCCACCCCGCGGCGGGAATCGCGCCGATCGCCTGGAGCAGGTACATGGAGTCGGGCGTCGGCATGCCGCACGGCGGGTACTGCTTCACCGTGCCGTCGGCGTTCTTGTGCTGCGTGAACTCGTTGCGCTTGAAGTCGTCCACGTGCTCGTGCATGATGATCAGCGTGAGGATCAGCACGGTGAGCGACACCGCAATGTAGAGGACGTTGGAGATGAGGAGCCAGAAGTTGGTCTTGCCGGGCTCGCTGTACAGCCACCGGTGCCACCGCTGCTTGAACGCCTTGACCTGGGCGTACCGATTCCGCCCCGCAACCCGCGCCCTGCCAAGCGCCACCCCGCCAGCCGACCTGGCCTGTCCGGCAAGGACCCCGCCCCTCGCGCGGGCGACCGAAGCCAGTTGGCCACCCCGTGCGCGCGCATCGGCCAGCGACAGGTCGGTGTGTACATCGGGACGCCTGTTTGGCGGCTCCAGGTTGAGCTTGAACTCCATGGGGGAGCGCGCGCCGAGCGCGCGCGCGCCTGCCGCACGACGGCCCGCCCTTACTACCCTCATACTCGCAACGAAAAGGTTATGGTTCGAGCGGCAACGGGCGCGCCCCGAACCGGCGCGCTTGGCACAACGACCGGGGTTGGCAAACGATCCCTTTGCAACTTGTACGCGATGCTCGTGTCAAGTCGACACGCGCGCCCACCGGCCCGTGCTCACGATCCACCCGCCATGGTCGACCGCGAGGTGGCGCTGAGCAACCTCGTGTCGACTTGGAAAGACGCGGGCCTGACATTCGCGCTGCCCCCGCCACTGCTGGCGCGGCCCGACAACTCGCCCGCCTCGTCGGTGTCCACGAGCGCGTCGTCCACCGCGGCTTTGGGGGCCGCGCCGGCGCCCCACGACGACGGCAACGGCGACACCGACGGCAGCGACGGCAACGACGACGCCGACGACCCCGGCTACGCCAACCACTCGCACCGCGACCCCGTCATGGACGCGCTCATGGGCATTCGCAGGGGCAAGAAGGGGAAGAAGGGCAAGAGGGGCAAGGCGGTCGCGGGAACCAGCTCCGGCGCGAGCACCCCCACGGCCGTCATCGCTCCGACGCCCGTCCTGGCCCCGACGGCGGCGGCCGCGCCGACACCCGTGGCGGCGACGGCGGCGACGGCGGCGACGGCGGCGACGGCGGCCGCCACGGCCGTGGCGGTGCTCGCGCCGCCGCCAAAGCCGCGCGGCCGCCGGCCAAGGGGTCCCGTCGACGTGCAGGCGCAGCACGACGTGCGCGCCATCGCGCTCGTGGAGGGGCTGACGATGCTCGGGCGCAGCGACACCGAGAAGAGGCGCAAGGTCCAGCCGAGCGGCCGGCCGACGCGGGTCGTGGCGGGCAAGTGGGACCTGGGCGTGACCGAGGACCTCGCGGAGAAGATGCGGCGCACGCAGGCGTACGCGCCACGCGAGGCGCGATCCGCGACCATTTGCGAGAGCGTGAAGCATTACAGGGCGGTGGCACGCTAGGGGGTGTCGGTCGCCTCGGAACGTGTGGGCGCGTGCGTGTATTAAGCGGCGCGTCCGATGCTGCGCGAATTTTTTTGCTCCGGGCACTCGCCCACCACCCTCCGGGCGTGGGGCGGTTTGGTGGTGGTGGTGGGGTACGCCTACTTCCTGGCGTCCGTCAAGGCGAGGCTGAACGACTTCTACTCGACGTTCTACGACCTGCTGCAAAAGGGGGGCGACGTCGACCCGCCGAGCGGCGAGTACGAGGACAGCTACGCCGACTACCGCGCGCAGGTGACGACGGAGCTCTACCACTTTGCGATGATCGTGCTGCCGCTCGTGAGCGCCACGCCCGCGTGCAAGTACGTGCGCTCGGCGTGGGCCTTCCTGTGGCGCACGGCGCTCATGCGCGCCTACCTCGAGGCGTGGGACACGCAGCGCGAGCCGATCGAGGGCGCGTCGCAGCGGCTGCACGAGGACACGCAGCGCTTCGCCTCCGGCCTCGAGGGCTGCCTCATCACGCTGCTCGACGCCGGCTTCACGCTCTGCGTCTTCACGCCCATCCTGCTGGGCCTGAGCAAGGAGATCGCGCCGCCGCTCAGCATGGGCGCCTTCCGCGACTCGTGGCTCTGGGGGATGGCGTTCACCTGCTCGCTCGTCGGGCTCACGGGCGCGGCCCTCCTCGGCCGGAAGCTCGTGGGCCTCGAGATCTCCAACCAGAAGGTCGAGGCGCTCCTCCGCAAGGACCTGGTCCTCCTCGAGACGACGCCCGCCGTGATCGTCGGCACGCGGCCCTCCAGCGACGACCGCCACGCGGCCTTCCTGCCGCAGACCTACTTCCGCAACACGCTCGAGTGCCTGCACAAGAACTACTTCGCCCTGTTCAAGCACTTTGGCGTCCTCAACTGCTGGCTCTCGTTCTTTGACCAGGTGATGGTGCTGGCGCCGTACGCGATCGCGGCGCCGCTCATCTTCGCGGCGTCCCCCTCGAGGCGCATCACCCTCGGCACCCTCATCAAGATGAGCAACAGCTTCGAGAAGGTCTTCGCGAGCCTCAGCGTCATCGCCGAGAACTGGGGCGCGATCAACGACTTCCGCAGCACCTACCGCCGCCTGCGCGAGTTTGAGGCCAAGCTGTACCCGCCCGTCGCCACGTTCGGCTGGCGCCGGCCGCGCATCGGCGCCGGCGTCGGCGTCGGCCGCAGCAACAGCGGCTTGAGCACCACGCAGCTCACCGAGGTGCGCCCGCGCGGCGAGACCGTCCACGAGGTGCTGGGCGAGCCCGTGCCCCTCGACGAGCGGCGCCACGGCCACGGCCGTGGCGCCGGCGACGCTCCCACGCCGCCGGAGACCGACGAGCGGCTACCGCCGGAGTACGCGATGCGCGTTTGATCGCTCGCGCGCGTGCGCGCCAAACATGGGTGGGTATGTGGGTGCATCCGCGCATCCGCGCACCCTTGCATCCGCGCGCGCGCGCGTGTTTGTGTGGGGTTGTGTTTGTGCGCGTGTTTGTGTGCGCGTGTCTGTGCGCGTGTTTGTGCGCGTGTCTGTGCATGTGGGGTTGCGGTTGCGCGCGCGCGCGTTTCGGCTAGAATTGATAAGGAAAAAATTGCGACGCAATCTGGTAAGGAGGACGCTTGCGCCCCGCTAGTTTGTGAGAGGCCCACCGCCCGCGTTCAAAGTCAAAACCACCGTCGGCCGTGCCAGCATGACCGACTTCAACAGCCACCCGCAGCCGCGCACGTTCGCGCCCTCCAAGGAGGATGTGCTCCAGAACCTGCAGTACTTCTTTGGCGCCCCCGTCTCGCCCGAGAAGCTCAAGGACTACTCCGAGCACCACGCCATGACCTGTGCGCCGCCACGGCTTGAACAAAACCCGCTTTAGTCCCAGCCCCCCCCACTTGACGGCCACT
>Ga0209666_1003871_pt1 | contig 10736 bp, 6 predicted proteins | sample SaaInlV_125m_DNA_FD_184679 | JGI IMG/M metagenome (GOLD analysis project Ga0209666, IMG submission 184679) | Marine microbial communities from expanding oxygen minimum zones in the Saanich Inlet - Saanich Inlet SI037_S3LV_10m_DNA (SPAdes)... | ecosystem: Environmental > Aquatic > Marine >...
GGGGGGCGCCGCGGGGGGGGGGGCGCAGTTCGAGGAGGGCGTGCAGTGCGCGGAGTGCTCCAACCATCTGCACCAGCTGCACGTGTGCGCGCCGGCGGCGCCGGGTACGACGCGGCTGCTCTACCGCATGTCGCTGGACTTCGCGGGCTGGGCCAAGTACGTGCCCGGGATCGAGCTGGTGTGGACGGAGATGGCGAACCAAGTGCTGGGCGAGGATTTGAGGCTGGTCACGGGGCAACAGGACCGAATGCAGCGGGGCGGACGCGTCTGGGCGCACCCGGTGGCGTACGACAAGCTCGGGCTCGTGTACCGCCGCTGGCGAAACTTCTCCGTCGGCGACGCGTGTCCGATGCCCGAGAATGACGAGAATTAGCGGACAGCGCGTTCCCACGCGAGCGATACCGGACGCATTATTCGCGATGCGCCCGTCAGAGACGTCACTCAGATGACGCAGATTTCGAGGAACGACGTTTTTCGAGCGTCGGTTCCGGACGGCATTCTTCCCGGCGGCGCGGCGCGTGGAGGCGCGCGCCGCCGCTATTTTTTGTAAACCAACACACGCACAGCGCGAACAGTCTGCGTATTTCACCGGACCGAGCCTTTCAAAGACTGAGCCTTTCAGACTTTCCGCATCTCATCCCCTCATCCACATCGTTCCTCGGTCGATCCTCCTCCCTCCTCGCTCGTCTTCACTGTCTCGCGCGGGCCGACGTCGCGCTCACGCACGCCTCGCCCCGGGATGAGCAAGGCGCACAAGCGACCGCGCGACGGCGCGGCGCGGCCGGCGGGCGCGCGCGACTCGGCCTCGAAGAAGGCGCGGCGAAAAGCCAAGTCGGCGGGCGGCGGTGCGCGCGACGAGAAACGCGCCCCGGGTGATGGGTCCCGGCCGGTCGAGGCGCCGAGCGGCAAGATCCCCTCGCGTCCTCCTCCTTCCTATCGTCTGTCGACGTGCGACACGGACGAGGCCTCCGCGGCCTCGGTGTTGCGTCCCGGGGACGACGAGTACGAGCCGTGCGTCCGCCGCGCGTACGCGGGGTTTCACGTCGACCCCCCCGAGTCTCTCCCTCGGGAGACGCACGACGCCGCCGCGGGGGCGTTCGAGTCCATGCGCGCGGCCGGGCTGTTCCACCGCGACGTGTTGGCCGCGGGGAATGTCGTGAGCCCCACGTTCGTGCGCCGCGTGCTCGTGGGCGACCGGGGCATGACCTACCACTACCAGAAGCTCCGCATCTTCGCGCACTCCTGGCACGACGATGACCTCGTCGTCCGAGAGACGACGAATGAATCGCGCGCGAAAGATGATCTTTCGCCCCTGCTCGTCGTGCGTGAGCTCAACGAGACGCTCAAGGCGAGAAGCGCGAGTGTTTTACGACAGACGCGTTACCCTCCGAACGCTTCGAGTAAACTTGACGGGTCGTGCGACTTCAACGTCACGTTGATCAACGTGATGGACGCGAAAGCGGCGGCGTTAAAATCGGACGTCCCGCTGAAAGACGAGTCAAAGTACGGCATGGGCCCGACGTCCGTGAGCTGGCACAGCGATTCCTCGTTACAGCCGCACTCCACGGTGGCGGTGTACCACGTGTTGTTCGACGAGAACGATTCGAAACGAACCACCTCTCGTGACGACTCGAGCTGGCACGTCGCGCTGCGGACGTTGGACGGCCGAACGCCCGCGCTCCGCGTGCCTTTGCCTTCGGAATCGACGTACTACATGCTACGCGACTTCAACGCGTACCACCACCACGCCGTTCTCGCGGGGAACACGCGACGGTACAGCAGCACGCACAGGGTGGCTGTGGTTGAAAAGGACACGTTCGATCATATCAAGCGCGTGTGTGTAGACGCCGTGCGCGTACTCCCCGAGCTCAAGGCGATGGCGGAGACGGCGAGGCGTTTTGGAAGAGGAAAGGGAGCTAAAAATGTCGACTTTTCCCGACTCGCGCGTCTGACGCAAACCGTCGGCGACGCGCACCGCGAGACGGAGTTCCAGTGGCTCCGAATGTTCTGGCTCCAGGGTGAGGAGCACGCACAGGCGCACTCTGCGTACTGGCGTGGGAAAATAGAAGAGCTCACGCAGGCGTGGGACGCCATGGAGCTCGGCTTGCGATGGGTGTTGGAGTGTCTGCGCTTTTGCGCAGACGCGTCGACGCCCTCGCAAACGCCGCCGACGCGAAACTACGACCTGGCGCTTTACGTTTTGACCGCCGTCGCGGAGGCAAGAGAAGCGTATTTCAAGCGCGCGTCCAGCGCGGCGTACGCGAAACTCCCGGAAACGCAAAAACCCGTGCGTCGGCCGGCGTTCACAGAGACCAGTCCTCTGCCCGAAAACCTGAGGCCGGTCGTCGCGGCGCTCACCGAGTGGAAAAAAAAAGCCGAGCGTTTTAGACGCGGATGAGCGGACGCGTCGTGTGAGTATGAGTATTTAGTCTGCTTGCTCGCTTGCTTGCTTAAGATACAGATATCGGCGACACGACACCGACACGGTCGTCTCTCGTTCACTCCCAAAGCGCGCGTCTGAAAGAAAAAGTCATTTCTTCAGACTGGCACCGCCCTCGTCTCCGTCCGCGCTCCCGTCCCCCGACGACGCGCGCTCCACGGAGGACGGCCGCTCGTCACCGTCGTCGCTCCCGCCGCCGCTCCCGCCGCCCTCGCCGCCGCTGCCGTCGCTCCCGTCGCCGCTGCCGTCGCTCGACCCTCCGCGCTTCTCACCGCCCTTCTTCTCGGCACCCTTCTTCTTCGCGCCGCCCGCCGCCGCCTCCGACGCGCCGCCCGCCGCCGCCTGGAACTCCTTCTTTGCCGCGCCGGCGTCGGTATTCACACCCGGCTCGCCGTCGCTCCCCGCGCCGCTGCCGTTGCCGGAGACGCCCGCCCCCGAGCCCTTCTCCGAGCCGGGCTTGGGGTTCGAGCCCCCCGACCCGGCGCCGTCCGACCCGGCGCCGTTTTGGTCCGCGCCCTCGCCGCCCTCCGAGTCGCCGCCCGAGCCGTCTCCCTCCTGGAAGTCGCGCGTCGCGCGCGCGCCCCCATCCCCGCCGCCGCTCCCCCCCGAGCCGCCGCCGCTGCCTCCGCCGCTGCCGCCGCCCTCGCGGCTGGGCGAGTTCTCCATGGTGCTCTCGGAGCAGCCGCGCAGGCGCTTCAGGTACAGGCGGTACTTCTGCAGGTGGCTCGCCACGTTCTCGCGCGTCAGCCCCTCGACGTTCATGAGCTGCATGATGGTCTTCGGCACCGCGTTCTTCACGCCCAGGTGCGTCACCGCGTCCACGAAGCGCTTGTGCAGCGCGGGCGTCCATACTAAACGCGGGCGCTTCAGCGCGTGCGCGTCCTCCTCGGCGCCCATGCCCCCGTACGGGCCCATGCCCAGGGGGTTTCCCATCACCGGGGGGGCGCCGCGGGGCGCCGCCGTCGCCCCCCCGGGCGACGCCCCGTTCGCCGCCATGGCGTGCGCGCCTTCGCCCTCGCGCGCGCGCTTGAACGCCTCGAACGAGCGGCTCTGCTCCACGCCGTACTGGTACGCCATTATCTGCTCGTACGAAACCGCCGCGTGGTCCATGGCGGACGCGCCGTGGGGCGAACCGCCGAGCACGCCGAGGCGCGGCGCGTGCGGCGCGTTTCCGCGCGCGTCGGCGCCGGGCGTCGCCCCCGCGCGCGGCGACGCGCCGTTCGGAGCGCCGTAGAACGCGCCGGGAGGCATGTGCATGTGCGGCGAACGCGCGTTGTGTTGCTGCTGCACCTGCTGCGCGAAATGGTGCGCGACGGCGTACTGGTGCATCTGCTGGTGCATCTGCTGGTGCATCTGCATCTGCATCTGCGCCGCCACGCCTTCCGGCGACGACGCGAAATACTGCTGCGCCATAGCCGCCGCCGCGCTCGCCGCGCCCATCTGTTGCATCTGCGCCGCGCCCATCGGAGTGTGCTGCGCGTGTTGCGCGTGCGTGGCCGTGCCGTCGAACGCGGGGGGGGGATTTCCGGTCGTTCTTCCCGTCGGCGCAGATGCAGCGCGGTTATTGTACGCGCGCGCGTTCCTAACCGTCGCCGTCCCGTTCGCGTGTTTCCCGGAGTGCACGCCGTTGCCGGAATCCGTCGCGTTCGCGCCGTGGCCGGGCGCGTTTGCGGGAATGCGGTAGCCGTGCATCATCTGTATGCCGAACGCGTTCGCGAGCCCGGGCGTGAGGAGCTGCGCGTTGGTCGGGGGCGGCTGGTCCCACGACGCGCACCCGGGGTCGCGCGCGGAATTCGCCTGTTGGCTCCCTCCGCTCGCGGTGTTTCCTCCCGCGTTTCCGGCGGTGGGATCACCCGGCGCCTGCGTGGTGGTGCCCTCGTCCGACCCGCTCCCGGCCTTGGTCTTCGCCGCGACCTTCGCGTCCGCCTCGCGGCCGGTCGCCACCGCCGCCATCGCGCGAGGGGAGGCGGAGACGGCGAACGCGGGGCGAACGCCGGAGACGCGCGCGACGCTTTTTTGGCGAGCCGACGCGCGCGCGCTCGCTTTTTGTAAATATCTCACTCCAAAAGAAAAATCTCCGGGAGGAGCGACCGGCGCGCGCGCGCGCGACTCGCCGTTCGGGGGTTAAACGCGCCCGATCGCGGGTCCGGAAAGCGCTTTTTCGGCGTGATTCGGAGTGGCCACGTGGAGTCGAGTGGAGTCGAAAATCGACGAGTCGTTAAACCGAGGTCGCTAAAGCCAAAAAATCTGCCGCGCGCCGATCGGTCGGATTTGTGCGCGTTCGCGAGATCCTCGTTTTCGGGCCTAAAAAACGTTTCCGTCTGGCCTGGCACGCCTTTTTCCGTGATGACCGGTCGACAGTCATGACAAGAGCTAGACTATAAAAAAGGGTGCCACAGACGACGCGTACTTTCTACTACTGACTCAGAAACGCTTCCTGCATGGCTTTCTCCGCCTCCGCGGCGGCTCGGTCGTCCTCGGACATGCCAAACTCCGCGGCAGTCTCCGCGGCGGCGCGCAGCCTTTGCGCGCGGAGCAGCGGATGATGCGCCTCGTCCTCTTCCTCGGACGCGCCGGGCTCCGCGCCGCCCAAAGAGGGCGCTACGGAGAAGACGCACACGTGTTGCCTCATCTCGTCGCTGTCGCTCAGGCTCTCGCCCCCCACCGCCGTCGCGCGAAGCCCCACAGCACGCAGGCTGCGGTACAACGCGGCGTCGTACCCGTAGCCCCCCCAGCGACCGCACGTCTGCGCGAGGAAACAGGAGGGAAAAGGTTTTCTTCTTTTCTTTTTCGTCTCCGCGTCGCCGGAGATTCCGTCCTCCCCCTCCTCCTCCCGCGGAAGCAGCATCGCGGCCAGGCACGCCGCGAGGTCCCGCGCGCCCGCCTCGCCGTACACCAGGTCGGACCCGACGACCACGTCCCACGGCTCGCGCGCCAGCGGGGACCGCGCCGCGTCGGACCACTCCAACGCGGACGACGCGACGCCGCGACGTGTCGTCTTTTTCAATTCTGTCTCGCGAGTAAAAAAAAAACCATCCGTCGGCGGTCCCGCGGACATCGATCCCGGGTTCTCGCCTCTGTGGAGTGGAGAGCGCTGGTGGAGCTCGTCGGTTTCCGCGCGCGCCGCCGCGGCCGCGGCGTCGAGGTTCGAGGCGAGCCGCTCGGCGGCGTCTTCGTGCGCGGTCTCCGTCGCACACCAGCGCACGTCGGGTCTCCTCTTCGTGGCTTTCAGGGCCATGTACCCAGTGCCTGCGCCCAGCTCGAGCACGCGCGCGCCCGGGGGCAAACACCGGTCGTCGCGCGTGAGGTGTTCGAGCAGCGTCAGCGCCGCGGGCCACACCCGGCCGCTGCAGTGCCTCTCGACGACGCCGATGCCCAGAGCTTTGAGCTCATCGGTGGCGGCGGCCACGCCGGTCGCCTCCGGAGGAGGCGCCGACATCGAGTGACTGTCGTGAAAGCGCACCGAGCCTTTCGGTGGTTCGTCGAGAGAAATCAGAAACCGCGTCCGCGGCACCGCTCCCGTCACTCGACCCCGCGTGCCGCGGTCGGCCAGACGATATGGCCGCCGCCGCCGCCGCCGCCGCGTCGGCCACGGCGGTCTCGCGCCCTCGCCCGGCCGCCCGGCGGTGCCGCGGAGGACCTCGCCGCCCCCGCGCGACCCGCCCTTCGACCGCGTCCGCGTCCGCGGTCTCGAGCGCGCGTTCCCGAGATCCGAACGCCGTCTCCCTGCCCCTCATCGACGGCCCGTGCGTGTGGCGCGGCCCCGAGCTGCGCGACGCGCCCGAGCTGTGGACGCACCGCCTGACCTCGAGCGAGATCGCGGAGCTGGACGCCGCGCTGGCGCGCGCGCGCGCCGCGCACCTGGACGTCATCGACCTCACGCCCGAAACCTTCCCTCTGCCTCTGCTCGCGCCGCGGCTGCGCGCGCTGCGCGACGAGCTCGTGCTCGGTCGGGGCGTGTACCTGTTCCGCGGCCTGCCGGTGGAGCGCTGGGACCGGTGGGAGACGTGCGCGGCGTTCTACGGCCTCGCCGCGCACATGGGTTGGCACTGTCCTCAGAATGCCAAGGGGCACGTGCTCGGCCACGTGAAAGATCTGGGCGCCGACCCCTCCGACCCCGCGACGCGGCTGTACACAACCGCCGCCGCGCAGCCTTTCCACACGGACAGCGCCGACATCGTGGGTCTGCTGTGCGTCGCGAACTCTATTAGCGGAGGCGAGAGCCAGGTCGTGAGCACCGCCGCGGTGTACAACGAGTTGGTCGTGAAAAAACCGGAACTGGCTCAAACGCTCGCCGAGCCGTTCCCGGTGGACCGCAAAGGCGAGACGCCGCCGGGGAAGAGCCCGACGTATTCCATGCCCGTGTTCCACGTCCACTCAACTTCGCATCACACCGGTCGTCACGGCGAAGAGAGCGACGGCACGAAAAACCCTATTACTGAAGATGCGCTCACGAATGATGACCGCGCACATTTGCTCTCGGGCATCTACGACCGGAGCTTCATAGACGCCGCGCAGAGGCGTTGGAGCGAGTCGGACGGCGTGCCTCGTCTGACACAGACGCAAGTCGACGCGCTCGACGCGCTCGACGCGACGTGCGCGGACGAAAACTTCAGACTGGACATGCGCCTCGAGCCGGGCGACGTGCAGTGGCTGCACAACCACACCACGTTCCACGCGCGCTCGGCGTACGAGAAAAACAGCGCGCGGCATTTGTTAAGGGTGTGGATCGCGCCGACGAACGCTCGCGCGCTGCCTCCGGCGTTCGCCGAGCGCTTCGGTGACTTAAACCCGGGCCCGAACCGAGGCGGCATCCGCGTCGAGGGCCAGACGCCCTACTGCGCGCTCGAGCCGGGCGGGTGATGCATCGCGGGAAATCGTCGACGACGCGTCGCGACAAAAACCTCTGAGCACCGCTCGCTAGCTCGCTAGAGCTCGCTACACTCCTAGCTCCTTAGACGACTACTGAGAGAACGCGCGATACTACGCTCGACGACGATAGTCTACGAGAAAGAGTCACTTGATACGGAACGCGCCTTTTGTGATATTCGTACGTCACCAAAGCTCGCGCTCGCGCGTCTACGTTCGCCCTCGAGCCCCGCTCGAGAACCCCCCCCAAAGATTTCATCAAACCGCCTTCCGCGCGACGACCCTTTCGCTTACGCCGCGGGTTCGTCCACGGCGGTCTTGGTGTAGATCTGCTGCTTGGAGTGCATGGTGACGGGCTTGATCATCTTCTGCGCGATGAGGATGGCGATCGCCTTGCGCGCGAGCGAGCACGTGATGCGCAGGCGGTCCGTCAGGATGGACACCGTGATCATCTTGTACTTGGGAACCTCGGACATGAGCTTGTCGTACGTGGACTGCTCAAAGAGAACCTGGTTGTTCGCCTTCTCCTTGTTCTTCCCCTTCGACCACTTCTTCTTCTTGCCCTTGCCACCGGCCATGGCCTTGGCGGCCTTGGCGGCCTTCGATTCGGGAGCTTTAGGAGGCTGTCGGGCGGAGAGGAGGAGACGATGGATGATGAGATGCGTCAGCGACTGGTTTCTCTCGTTCGCGCGACGCATCGCGGTGGCGTAACCGTCGCGGACGAGCGCGCGGGCGCGGGCGCGGCTCGGCGCGCCGCGACGGGTCCTTCCGCGGCGGCCAAGGCGTCGCGACGCGGGCTCCGGGGAAGGAACCGGCGGTCGCGCGCGGTCGCGCGCGCGATCCGGCCCGAGACGCGCTTCGGCAAAAACAGGGTTTCGCCACGCGATGGACGAATGGCACTCGCCGGACGCGCGCGCGCGCGGTCGCGGCGAGGAGCGCGCGCGACGGCGACGACGCTGCAGACACCCTCGCCGCGCTCACGAGCATCCCGCGCGCGTCTCGCGGGTCGGAGACGCGGCCCGGTCGCCCGTCACGGCGCCGGGCGCGACGTTCCGAGCGCGCGCGGACCCGCAAACCCTAAACACGCGCTCGCGATGCGACCGGGCCCGGCGCGACGCCTCGAGCGCGCGACGCGGGGACGGCGCGGTGATGGCGATTTCGGAAACTGGCGACGTGCGCGTACCATCTTGTGTAACCCTGACTACTACGTCACGCGCTGCACCTGCGCGGCGGATAGAGGGACGCCGGATGGCGCGACCGGCGTATTTCGGCATCCTCGCGTTCGTAAAAACGCGAACTCGCGACCTCATGGCTGATGCGCGCGAAGCTTACCTTGCACCCGATTTTGTTTCCAGTTTTAATTGAAAATCAGGTCGAAAATCGGTTCAATTCAGATGATTTTCAACCTGATTTTGGCTACCATTAATATCGCAATTCAAATACTAATTGTTCGTTGGATCGTGGTGCGCGACGACATTTCAAGACTCTTCGCCTGTGTGATGCGCGGCGTTTCGACGCGCAGAGCTTCGTCGTTTCGGCGAAAAAAGAGTCGAACAGGGAAAAGCACACACGTTTCGCTTTTTCGAGGAGGGCTCGACGTCCATCACACACGCGTCCGCGCATGGGCGGCGACGACGCCGGTCGGTCGCGTCGCGCGAAGCGCGCCGCGGCGACCGCGGTCGTCGCGGCGGCCGGCTTGGGGTTCGGCGTCGCCGCGCTCGGGCTCGGCGCCGCCGCGTTCGCGGCGGGGGAGTGGCGTCATCGGCGCGACGGTCGGGGCGCGTTCGCTGCCGCGTCGCCGGGGCGCAGGCGCCGGCCCCTGAGCGACCGCGAGTGGCGCGGCGCGATCGACCGCGAGGGGCGCGTCGCGGAGGGCAAGTTCGCGAGCGTGCTGCGCCGCGCCGCGAGCGACGGGGTCGCGCCGGACATACGACCGGAGGTGTGGCCGCTGCTGCTGGGCGTCCGCCGTCCCGAGAGCACGGCGGTGGAGCAGGAGCAGCGCAGACGCGACCGCCGCGCCGGGTACGACGCGTTGCTCGCTCGGCGGGACGAGCTGGAGAAAATCCTGGGCTCTTCCGGTCCCGGGTCGCCCTCCCTGTTTAGGAACCCGGGGACGAACGCGCAGAGCGCCCGGTCTCGGCAAAAGTCCGCCTTCGGGACGCGCGTCTTCGCGCCGAACGACGACGAACGCTCCTCTCTCAACCCGTACGTCGAGGCGCGCGTCGATCAAAGAAGGGATCCCTCGCGACAAAAGCGCGACCTCGCGACGTACGCCGAGAGCGTCCCCGTGATCCGCGCGGACGTTCCTAGAACGGCCTTCTACCCGAACGGCGCGTTCGAGACGCACTGGCGCCTCGAGCGCGACGCCGAGTATGAGTACTCCGCGGCGAAAAACGACTCGGAAGAAAAAGAAACCAAAACCAAAAACGTCCCCACGTGGCAAGCCGCTCAGAGTTCGCGTTTGACGAACGTTTTGGTGGCGTACGCTCTGCACGACCCTTCCGTGGGGTACTGCCAGGGCATGAACGAGGTGGCGGCGAGGTTTTTGGAGAACGTCGTGGACGAGAGCGAAGCGTTTTGGTGTTTCGCCGCGTTTCTCGAGGCGTACCGGCCGCACTTCGTCATTTCCGTCGCGCGCGACTTTGACGACGACGTTACCGTTAACGACGGCGTTAACGGCGGCGTTCACGTGAAAAGGTCTCGAGACGCCGCCTTTTTGTCGTCGTGGCGCACGCCGGGGCGACGAGCGGAACAAGCGCAACGCGAAAAAACAAACCAATCCGTCCGTCGCCGCGAAGACGAAGACGACGATCGGAAACAGATCGGGTCCGAAGATTTCGGTTTCGAGACGCCGCCGCCGCGCGAATCCGTTCGCGACGTGCTTCGCGACCTGGGCGTGATCCTGCGGCGGTGCGACCCGCCGTTATGGAAACACGTCCGGCTTCTACACGCGCAGGAGTGCATGTTTGCGTTCCGCGCGGTGGTTGTTTTGCTCGCCCGCGAGCTGCCCCCGCCGGAAACAACCTTCCTGTGGGAGGCGCTCATGGCGAGCGGCGACCACCTCGCCGGTTTCCCGAACCCGTCCGACGCGTCCGACGAAAACGCGAGCGAATCCGACTCCACACATCGTCGCCCCATCGTGGAGCCGGGCGGCGCCGGGAACGGGCGCATGCTTCTGCACTGCGTCGCGGCCGTGTTCGTGCAGGCGCGGCACCTGGTGTTCGGGTGCCGCGAGTTCGACGACCTGCTGCACGCGTCGCACCACGCGGTGAGTAAAAAGTGCTTCGCGGCGGCGCCGCTTCTCGAATCCGCGCGACGGCTCATGGCGCAGCCGTGGCGCGGAGGCGCCGACGCCAGACAAGTGCTCGAGGAATAGGAACGATCAGAGTGTCGTTTCACAAAAGAAATACCTAAAAACAAAAGTCAC
>Ga0209666_1003872_pt1 | contig 10731 bp, 3 predicted proteins | sample SaaInlV_125m_DNA_FD_184679 | JGI IMG/M metagenome (GOLD analysis project Ga0209666, IMG submission 184679) | Marine microbial communities from expanding oxygen minimum zones in the Saanich Inlet - Saanich Inlet SI037_S3LV_10m_DNA (SPAdes)... | ecosystem: Environmental > Aquatic > Marine >...
GGCGGGGCCGCGCGCCTGGAGCGGCGCGAACCGCGGCGCGGACACCGCGACCGCGGCGGAGGCGTGGACGGCGACCATCGTGCGGGGGCGGTGTGCGCTCCGCGGAGGGGAGTTGTGGCGCGCGCGATCGGAATCACCCGCGAGGAGTGTCACCTGCCAACTGGATTTTTCCGAGGCGTGTCATCCGAATCCTGAGGCCGCGAGCGGCGCGCCGAAACGATGTGTCCGAGAATCGGAGAGCGCGAGCGCGGATGAACGGCCGGCGGACGGGGGAGTGAGAAAAAAAACGCGAAAACGAAGACGGTCATCATCATTCACTTCACGGGTTGCCCTTCCCCCACCCCCCGAAGAGCCTCTTCTTCGTCTCCTTCTTGTCCCCTTTGCTCTCTTTCTTCCGCCTCCTCTCATTTTTCTCAGAGTCGTCAGCCTCCGTCTCGAAGCGCACCGTCCCGCGTCCGCCCCCCGCGCGTTCGGCGGGGAGGCCAAACACCCCGGGCGCCGGTTCGTCGTCCCATCCGTCGGCGTCGCCGAGCTCCACCTCGACGCGCTGCCCGTCGACGCCCTCCGTCCAGACGCTCATGGACCCGTCCTCCTTGCTGCTCATGTTGAGCTTGTAGTACATGCCGGGCGCCTCGTCGTCGGGGATGAGCACCTCCAGCCCCCCCTCCTCGTTCACCGACATGCGCCCCTCCAGAAACGCCGCTTCCAAGTCATCCGCCATCTCGTCCGCATCCTGCGGTCGCCCGACGGCGGTCGCCAGCTCGGCGCCCATGAACCGGATCGCCGCGCGCAGACCCTCCGCGATCTGCCGCAGCTCGTTTCGCGCATCCTCCAGGTCATCCTCCTGCGGCGCGTTCTTGCGCACGAACCACAGGAAAGCCACGCCCAGACCGAACGCGAGCGCGCGGCGCAACGCGCGGCGTCGTCGTCGTCGTCGCGCGAGCTTCTGAAACTCGTCGCCGCATCGCGCCAACAACGACGCCATCTGTTTCTGCAAATCGGAAGCTCTCCTGCCGACGCGCTCGGGCTGAGGCACGAAGCCTTCCTGGTTCCCTCGGTTCGTGAAGGAGTTGAACCCGGCAGCCACGCCGTTCAGGCTCATCACCGAAGCCAGTCGGCGCGAAAGCGCCGCCTTCTCTTCCTTTTCGGCGTCCAACTCGGCGCGGCGCGACGCTTCGATGTGCGCGGCGGCGTCGCCGCTCTCGGCTTCGAAACGCACGGCTTTGCCGACGCGGAGCAGGATCTTGTGCGACTCGTTCAGGCGCTTGAAGTTGGCCTCCGCCGCGTTTCTCTGCTCGGGCGGGTGCTTGTCCGGGTGCGCGCGCAGAGCGCACCGACGGTACGCCACGTTCACCGCGCGGTCCCACCCTTTCTCGTCCATCGGCAAATCATCCAGCTTCACGCTCAAACGATCCGCCTCGGCGTCCAGGTCCCACACGTCCCCGCGAGGCTCGGCAGCCTCCGCCTCGTCCAGGATCTCGAGGTAGTCCGAGCGGGGCATCGCGAGCTTTTGGGGTCGAGGTGACCCGGGAAGGGACCGGGGAGGGAGCCGCGAAGGCGGGGACACCGCCGCGCCACCACCGCTACCCTAGAACCTGCCGTCGGCGGCGGGCGGCGCGAGACCGCGCGCGCGTCGTCTCTCGGGGCGCGGTGAGATCACCGAGACGCGTCCGTCTCCCTGGCGAATCCTCCCCCTCGCCCGATGCAACGCCCGAGCCGCGCTCGAAGCGCTCGCGTCTGCGCGCAGTGCCGGACGGAGTGCTGAACCCCGGGTGATCGCGCGCCCGCTTGTGGTTCTCGCTTTTTGCGCCGAGGCGTCGATCGAAGTCGCCACCTGCTGCTGACGCGGCACCGCCCGAAGCCGCTCGCGGGCGCTTTTTGGCAGTGCGACAGCCGAGGCGCGCGCACTCCGCGCGCGCCGCGATGGCCGAGAGCTTCGCGGACCACTTCGCCGAGTCGGCGGCGCGCACGAACGCGCTCCGTCGTTCTCACCGCGAGCTGCGTTCGACGCGCGAGCGCGCCGCGCGGACCAGGCTGTCTCTGGAGCTGGACGAACCTGCTTCCCCGGCGTCGCATCCCGAGACTTTGACCCAGATGGGCCGCGGCGACGCCGAGGGCGTGACTGAGGAGGACGAGATGAACGCCAGGCTGGCGTCGGAGATGGACCAGCTGGAGCGGTGGAAGAAACGACGGGAGTCGCGCGCGGGGACGGGGGACGGCGACCGTCTGTCTCCGATCGTGCGCGACGCTCTACGCGAGGCGTTGCGCGCGGAGCGAAACTGCGAAAAGATGTTCCGCGTGTTCAACCCATCGACGCCCGGGGACGTGTTCGCGGTGTCCCCCGAGGGCACGCCGCGGTTCAGCCAGGGCGGGGGAGTGAGGCACGTCGCGTCGAGACCGGCGCTCGTGGACCTGGAGGCGCGGGACGACGCGGAACGATCGTATCGCCGCTCGTAGACTACCTTCGATTCGTTTCGCGATAATAGAACCTTTCGACGTTCGCGCGCATTATTATGTCGCTCACGCGCCTCCCTCCAGGGACTCGCGCACGGAAACGCCCCGCATCACCTTCGGGATGGCCGCCGCGACGCGCTCGCCGGTCAAAGCGCCGAGTTCGAGTTCGTCGAACGCGTCGGGGTCAGGCTCGCGCGAATCCGTAGAGGAAGAGAAGAGCGTCTTCGCCGTCGCGCCAACCGGGGTGGTCGTCTCCCCGTCGTCTCCGCCGTCTTGGAAAAACGCGTTTGCGTTTTCCAATCGCTCGGCGTCGCGGCGAACGCGCTCCGCCATCGCCGCGCGGCTCGTCGCGGCGATGTGGTTCAGGATCGCCGCGCGCTCCGTCTCGTAGCGCGCGCGGTCCTCCGGTCCGAGCGCCTCGGTCTCCAAAGCGCGCCTCGTACGAAACTCGGACATCATCCGCACGTACGAAAAGTCGTCCAGACCCGTCGCCGACGCCGGCACGCCCGCCGCGACGAGGCGCGACGTCACCTGCTCCTCGAGGTACGCCACGACCGCCTCCTCGGCGGCGTCGAACAGATCGGCGTCGTGCGTCTCGTGGCGCGAAAGCGCGTACGGCGCCTTGGCGATCGGCTGAAACGGGTGCTTCGCCAGCCAGGCGGACCGCTCGGACTCGGAAATGGGGGGAGGCGCGGAGGCGGCGCGAGCCACGGCTTTCGCCGCCGCCGCCGCGGCGCGGCGCGCCTTCGCCTCAACCTCCTCGAGTCGCGCCTTCGCCTCCTCGGCGGCGCGTCTGCGCGACGCCTCATCCTTCTTGAGCGCCTCGCGCAGGCGGGGAGACGCGCCGGGGACCCCTTTCGACGGAAGTCCAGACCCCGAGTCTCGAGTCTCGGGCGCGGCGGCGATGATCGCGCGGAGCCGCTTGGCGTCGGCGTCGGCGGCGGCGGCGTTCTCCGCGGCGCGCGCCGCCTCGGCGGCGATGGCGGCATCCGCCGCGGGGGGGGTCATCGGCGTCGGCTCGTCCTCCAGATCGGGGATGGACGCGGCGACCGGGATGACGGGCAAGGGAGGCGGCTCGATCGCGAGGGCCGCGTTTCTCCCCGGTTCCTCCTCGTTTTCTCTCTCGGGGGAAGGCGGCGGGGACGGAACGTCCTCCTCCGTTGCTTCGTCGTCTCCGCGTTCGGGATCCGCCGTTCGGTCCGCCCTCGTTTCCGCCTCGCGCTCTAGCGCGAGCGGGCGCGCGGCTTCGTCCGAGACCTCCTCGTGCACGATCATCTCACGATCATCGGAGGTTTCGCTCGAAGCCGAGTGGGCTTCGAGAAGAGCAGCCTCCTTCGCCTCCGCTCGTTCCTTCGCCTCCTTCGCCTCCGACTCCGCAGCCTCCGCTCGCGCCTTCGCTTCCTTCGCCTCCGCGCGGTCCCTCTCGGCGACGTTCTCCGCGGCGTGCGTCTTCATCATCGCCACGATGCTCCGTTGCTTCTCCTTCTTTTGCCGCTCAGCCACCTCCGCCAACGCTTTCTGCTTCATCGCCTGGATCTCCTCGATGGCCTTGCGCTTCTCCGCCTCCTCCTTCTCAGCCACCTCCGCCAACGCTTTTTGCTTCATCGCCTGGATCTCCTCGATGGCCTTGCGCTTCTCCGCCTCCTCCATCTCAGCCACCTCCGCCAGCGCCTTCGCCTTCTCGCGCTGGATCTCCTCGATCACCTCGGTCTTCTCGTCCAGCGCCTTCCGCTTCTCCTTCGCCTCCTCTTCGTGGACCTCCTCGATGGCCCGGAGCTTCTCGCGCTGGATCTCCTCCATCGCCTTCCGCTTCTCGACGAGGAAGTCGTCGAGCTGTCTCTGCTTCGCCTCAGCCTCCGCTTCGTCCGCCTCCGCCTTCTTCTTCTTCTCCGAGGCCACCTCCTCGATGGCGCGCTTCCGCGCCTCGAAAATCTCGTCGATGGCTCGCTTTTTCTCCGCCAGAACCTCCTCGATCTGGCGCTTCTTCTCCGACAAAATCTCCTCGATCTCTTTCTCCTTCTGCTTAGCGTCCGAGTCGCCGACGAGAGGCGTTTCCTCGTCGACGACGGACGGCTCGGTGTCTTCCACACCGAAAGGCGCGACGGCGGGTTCGGCGGCCGGCGCGGCGGCGGGGACGTTTTCCGTCTCCTCCCGCCGCGCGCTTCCCCCTTCCTGAACCCTGGATTCGGGCTCCACCGATGCCGTCACAGCCGTCGATGGAGCCTCGCTAAAATCCGGCGCCGTCTCCGCACCCTTACCTTTCTTCTTCTTCTTGTTTTTCTTCTTCTTCGCCTTCGCCGAAGACGCCGGCGCGGGAACCGACAAGGCTTCCTCGGGAGCCTTCTCCTCCGGCGCGGGCGCCGCGACAGCCGCCGCCTCGGGTTTTTCCTCCTCGGACGCCTTCTCGGGAGCGTCCCCGACCGTTTCCGCCGGCGCGTCAGCCTCGACCGTCGCGGGCGGCTCCGCGGCGGCGTTCGCGGGACTCGTCGCTTCCTCCACGCCCCCCTCCGCCTTCTCAACCGCCTCGCCCTCCTTCCCCGAGCCCGTGCGCGTGAGCACCTTCGTGGTGACCACCGTCGTCGTCACCTTCTTCGCGGGCGCGGGCTCGACCTTGGGCGCTTCAGGCGGCGCTTCAGGCGCCTGATCGACCTTCGGCTCTTCAGCCTCTTGAGGCGCTTGTTCGACCTTGGGCTCTTCAGCCTCTAGAGGCGCTTGCTCGACCTTCGGCTCTTCAGCCTCTTGAGGCGCTTGCTCGACCTTCGGCTCTTCAGCCTCTTGCGGCGCTTCCGCCGCGGACGGTTCCGCCTTCGGCGCTTCGGCGGGCCCGGCTTTTTCCGCGGCGGCGTCGAGCGACCTGTCCCAGGCGCGGCGCGCGTTGGCGTCCCGCATGAAACTGTCCGCCCCGGGCAACTCACCCTCGGACTCTGGAGAGGGCGGGTAGGAGTCCTCCGCGTCCCCGTCCTTCGCCTTCAGCGACGACGCCACGAGCGACGCGATCTCCTCCGCCTCCGTCGACTTCGACGGGCTCGCCGCCGTCGCGGCCGTCGCGGGTTCCGCGGTGGCGACGCCCGGAAGCGACGCCCCCTTCTGCTTCTCTTTCGCGGGCGTCACGGACGGCGACGTGGCCAGCTCGATCGTCTCGCGCAGGAGCTTGAGCTCGGCGGCCACCGTCTCGGACGCCGCGCGCCGCTCGGGCGAGCTCTTGCGCATCGCCGCGTATCTCTCTTCCTCCAGAGCGCGCAGCGCGTGCTCCTTCTCGTACGCGGCGGCGGCGGCAATCACCTTGCGCTCGCTCGCCTCGGCATCCTTCAGCGCCTTCTCGCGCGTCTCCAGCTCGGCGCGCCGCGCGGTTTCCGCCGCGTGCCTCATAACCTCGGCGGACTCGGAGAGCTTTTCGTTCGCCTCGCGCAGACGCTCAATCTCCTCCATGCCCTTCTCGCGCGTCTCGCGCAGCAAAGACTCGCGTTCCTCCAACAGCCGCTTCTTCTCGGCGTCTCGCTCTTCGCGCAGACGCGCCGTCTCGGCGGCGCGCTCGGCGAGCAGAGACGCCAAATGCGCCTTTTCGGCATCCCTCTCTTTCACCAAACGCGCCGTCTCCGCCTCGCGCTCGTCGATGAGCCGCTGGCGCTCCAACGCGCTCGCCTCCGTCTGTTTGCGTTCAGCCTCCTCGAACCTCCTACGCTCGGCGTCGCGCTCATCCATTAAACGCGCCGTCTCCTCCGCCTGCGCCTCGCGAAGCTTCGCCCGCTCCAAGTCGCGTTCGAGAAGCATCAAACGCTTCTCCTCGTCGCGCTCAGCCGCGAAACGCTGCTTCTCCGTTTCGCGCTCCGTGAGCGCGGCTTCGCGCTGCTCGCGCAAAATCGCAGTCTCCTCCAGCAGACGCGCTTTTTCGGCGTCGCGCTCGCGCAAAGCCGCTTCTCTCTGCGCGCGAAGACGCGCCGTCTCCTCGTCGCGCTCGCGGACGAGCTTCTCGTGCTCGGCCGCCATCTCGCGTCTTAAACGAGTCGTCTCGTCCTCCAAACGGTCCGTCTCGCGGCGGCGCTCCTCCTGTATCCGGGCCACTTCCTTCTCGCGCTCCGCGTCCAGGCGACGAAGCTCTTCGGCGTTTGCCTTTTGCAGACGCGCCACTTCCTCGCGCGCCGCCTTCGCCTCGTCTGACGCGATGGAGAGGCGCAGACGCTCAACCTCTTCCTTCGCCGCCTTCGCCTCCGCGAAAACGGCGCTGGCCTTCTCCATCTCCGCCTTGGCCTTCTCGAGCGTCGCGCGCGTCGCAGGGTCCTCGGCAGCCGCGAGGTGCGCGCGGAGCTCGTCGGCGACGGCGTCGCCGCTGCGGCGCGAAAGCGAGAAGGACGCCGGGCGCATGGGGGATCCCGCGCCCTTCTCGTAGCCGGGCGTGCTGTGCGCGGAGTGCAGCTCAGTGGCCACGCCGGACGCGAGCTGCACCAGTTGCTGCTCCAGGTCATCCCTGCGCGCGCGCAGACGCGCGCACTCCTCGTCCTTGGACGCCAGACGCTGGCGGAGCTCTGAGATGATCTCGCCGTCGCGGCGTTCGAGGTCAGCCAGGCGCTTCTCCGCGGCGGTCGCCGCGGCAATCGCCGCGGCAGCCTCCGTGGCGCTCCCGTCCCCGACGCTCCGCACCGAGCGACGGAGTTCGTCCAGCTCAGCCTCGCGGTTGGCGCGCTCGGCGGCGTCGGCGCGCGCGCGAGCCGCCTCGGCGGCGCCGGCGTCCGCCTCGGCGCGCCGACGCGCCTCCTCCGCCATGGCCTTCGCGTCGGTGAGCTCAACCTCGAGCTGCGCGAGTCGCTTCTCGAAGTTCGTGGCCGAGCTCGCCGCGCGCAGCTCCGCCGCCTTCTTCGCCTCCTCCAGCGCCTCCAGCGCAGACGCCGTGGTCGCGGCGGCGGCGGCTTTCTCGGCGCCGAGCGCGGCGAGTCGCGTCTCCGCCTCCGCCAACTTCTTCTCGGCGGCGGCGGCGCGCTTCTCAAACGCCTCGGCGTCTCGCGCGCGCGCCGCCGCCTTGGCGAACGCGCGCACGGCGGCGTTTTCGTCGCCGTCGGGTCCCGTGGAGACGAACGACGCGTCGAGCGAAGCGTCGACGATTTGAGCGTTCGACGCGCTCGCCGAGTCGGCGAGGATCTCCTCCAGGGGCGTGCCGCTCCGGATCCGCTCCAGCACCTCGTACGTCCGGAGCGCCTTCCTGGTCTTCCTGAGCTCGGCGCGCGCAGCCTTGGCGCGCGCGCGGTGCTCCTGCGCCTCCGCGCGCGCCTCGATGCCGTCGCGCTGCGCCTGCTCCGCGACGCCGCGCAGCCGCTCCTTGTGTGCGGCGAGCGTCTCCTGCACGTGCAGCAGGTACTCCACCTGGCACTGCGCGAGGCGGATCACCTTGCGCGCGTTGGACGTGGTCAGGTACCGCGAGTCCTCCACGGAGACGTCGCCGAACGTCACGGTTTCCTGCGGGCGACGGCGTGCGGGTCGGGTCGTGGGTCTCAGACGGGATTCGCCGGGTTCGTGCGTCGGGCGTCGGTTGCGAGGCCCCGACGCGGGCTCCGACGATGACGCGACGACGATGAAAAAGTGGTCGTTGGCGACGAATGCGCCCGTCGGGTAGGCACGCGCGGAACGAGCCGGGGACGCACCAGGACGCTCTCGAGCGTGTCGATGTCGTTTTCGCGCATCACGCGGTCGACGTCGACCGCGTGTATGGCGCGCCAGTCCATGCGCGCGCGGCGCGCCTCGAACGCGAACGCGGGAGGCGCGTCCGAGGGCGCATCCGGCCCAGACGCGTCGCCCCCGGGGGCGACGGCGACCGGCTCCGCCATCCCGAGGTTCCCTCCAGACCCACCGGTGACGACCGACGGACGAAGGGTTCTCCCTCGGGGGGAATCCACACGCGCGGCGACGACGACACACGGACGTCGAGGCGCGCGGCACGGAATGTCGGCGCACGACACGCGCGGACCCGCTCGGCGGCCCGTCCGAGACGCGCGACGACGCGCGAGTGTTTCGGTCTTTCGGAAGCCGTTTCGCGAACCGTTCAACGTTCAGATTATTCTTTCGAGTCAGCAGGTCAGTGCGTCCGGCGTTTCGAGAGCGACTCGACGAGAAAAGAATCCATCGCGATCAAAGTCTCGCGCGCTCTACGCTCAACCCCACGCTCCACCCCGTCTCGCGCGCCACGCGTTGTGAGCCCGCTTCCGGAAACGACGTGACGATCGCACGTAAACAAAAACGACTCACGCCACCGGTCAGGCGGTCGTCGCGACGAGCCCGTTGTGCCTGAGCAGCGCGTCGACGCTTGGTTCGCGTCCGCGGAACGCCTTGAACACCTCCATGGGCGCCGCGCCGCCGCCCATCGCGAGCACCGTGCCGGCGAACTTGCCTCCCGTCGCGCTCAGGGTTTTCTCGTCCTCCAGCGCGCCCGCCTCCTCGAACGCGCCGAACGCGTCCGCGCTCAGAACCTCCGCCCAGAGGTACGAGTAGTACCCCGCGGAGTACCCGCCGGCGAAGATATGCCCGAACCCACACAGGAAGCGGTCCTCTTTGATCGCCGGCATGAGCATGGTTTTCGTCGCGATCTTAGCCTCCGCGGCGAACACGGCGTCGGCGCCCTCGCCCGGCTTGTATCGCGCGTGCAGCTCGAGGTCGGTCATCGCGAAGTGGCACTGGCGCAAATATCGCGTGCCGCTCCCGAAGTTCTTGCTCTTCACCAGCTTCTCGAACAGGTCATCCGGAAGCGGCTCGCCCGTCTCGTGGTGCTTGCCGATTTTTTTCAAAACCTTCTTGTCGTAGCAAAAGTTCTCCATGAACTGGCTCGGGAGCTCGACGGCGTCCCAGTCCACCTGGTTGATCCCCGCCACGGGGCCGACGTCCTCCGTCGTCAGCATGTGCTGGAGCGCGTGCCCAAACTCGTGGAACAGAGTCGTCACCTCGTTGTGCGTCATCAGAGACGGCTTGTCGCCAACCGGGGGCGTGCCGTTGCAGACCATGTGCGCGGTGGGCAGCCGCACCGACGCGCCGGGCGCCGCCATCGCCGCCGAGCGGCCCACCACGTCGTCCATCCAGGCGCCGCCGCGCTTCTCCGCGGGGCGCGTGTACGGGTCGAGGTAGAAATACGCGCGGGGCGCGCCGCTCTGCGCGTCGAGCACCTTGAAGAAACGCACGTCGGGATGCCACACCTCGACCTCGCCGTCGGCGGCTTCCACCTTCACGCCGAAGAGCTGCTCGGCGAGCTCGAACATGCCGTCGATCACCGCCGGCAGCTGGAAGTACGGCCGGAGGTCCTCCTCCTTGAGCTCGTACTTGGCCTCGCGCAGGCGCTCCGCCCAGAACCCGACGTCCCACTGCATCAGGCCGGTGGAGGCCTCGGGCGCGCCCCGCTCGGCGGCGAACGCGCGGATCTCCTCCAGCTCGCGCTCCGCCGCGGGGAAGGACTTGGCGCGGATGTCCTCCAGAAGACTCTCGGCGGTGGCGAGCGTGGCCATCTTCTTCGCCATGGACACCTCCGCGAAGTTGTCGTACCCCAGCAGCGCCGCCTTCTCCTGGCGGAGCGTCAAGATGCGCTCGATCAGCGGCGCGTTGTCCCCGAGCTTCTTCGGTTCCGACGAGTCCGCCGGCGTGGACGCGAAGGGCTCGAAAAACTGCGACGCTCGCGCGAGGTACGCGCGGTACACCTTCTCGCGGAGCGCTCTGTTTTCGGCGTGCGACCGCACGGCCATGTACGAGGGCGCGTCTAAGGTGAACATCCACGGACCGTTCTCCGCGCAGGCGTTTTCGTGTTTGCCTCGCGTCTTGGCGGTCTGCGCCGCCTGTTCCAGCGCCGACTTAGGCAAACCCGCGACGTCTGTTTTGTCCACGCACAGGTGCTCAAAGGCTTTCGTCGCGTCTAACACGTTGTTCGAGAACTCGGTGGAAAGCGCCGAGAGCTCCTTGGCGATCTCGTTGTACCGCTCCTTCTGCGTACCGTCCAGCGCGACGCCGGAGAGCTTGGCGTCGCGCACCTCGCACTCCACCGCTCTTTGTTGCGCGGGGGTTAAAGCGCGAAACGCGGCGGTGTTTTCCATGAGACCCACCATGGCGTCGTACACGGGTCGCGACTGGCCGATCCTAAGCGACGCCGTGACCACCTCGGGCTGGCACTCGTCGTACGCCGCTCGTAGGTCGTCCGAGTCGCGCACGCCCTTGAGGTGCGAAACCACACCCCACGGGCGGCTCAGCTTCTCGCTGAGGCGCTCGAGCGGGTCCATGATCTCGGCCCAGGTGGAGGGCGGCGACTCCGCCTCG
>Ga0209666_1003881_pt1 | contig 10719 bp, 1 predicted proteins | sample SaaInlV_125m_DNA_FD_184679 | JGI IMG/M metagenome (GOLD analysis project Ga0209666, IMG submission 184679) | Marine microbial communities from expanding oxygen minimum zones in the Saanich Inlet - Saanich Inlet SI037_S3LV_10m_DNA (SPAdes)... | ecosystem: Environmental > Aquatic > Marine >...
TGCCAACCTGGAACCAGAGGAGTTTCAGTAAATCCCAGAGAACCATTTTGGTTGTTACTACCATACATAATATTTGATTGTTCACCTGTAAGAACGGTAAAACCAATCTTACTCTGATAGCTACCTAGGAAGATACTCTTGTCCCCGTTTGAGCTGTTAACTTTATTAATAAAAGTCCTTTGGCCATTAAGAGGAATAATATTTTCATCTATGTAAACCCATGTCGCAATTGAAAACTCATTGTCTGAGTCCATGTTATTGCCAAGGTCAACATGATTTTGACTTTCACTAAAACTTAGGGAATACTCCCCGTTTTCAGGGTAACCATCGCAGAATCTATCATTAATAGTTGCATTAGGATCATAATTTTCTGCATAAGGATCTGTGCATCCAACAATTAAAGGAGCAGGAGCATCTCCCGACCATGTTGCACCAAAAATAGTACCCATATTCCCAATCTCACCAAAATCTGTTAAAATCTCATCTTCACCCTCATTGAAATTCCAATTTGAACCCGAGAAGATAGAGTAATCACCAATCATCATCGTCATACTTATTAGAATGTCATTACGGTTTAAAACATAAGGGACAGCAGAAAAGTTGCTAATCATGCCCTGGAATGAATAATTTTCATTAACATTATTTGTATTACCTCTTCTACCAATAAAAGACCCTTCATCATTATTTGAAATAGTACTAGATGAAGCTTGTACTCTTGAAACGTGAGATCCATTGATATAAGTATTTACCCAACCATTATCAAAAGAGACAGCAATATGATTCCATTGATCATAATTGAAAGAACCATATGTTAGTTCTATTTGATCTTGAGCACCCATTTCTAACCAAATTGAATTAGGCCTAAGACCTACTGCAAAAGTAGCCCAAGTTGTTGTACTCGCACCTTGGCAATATATTGGCTTACCTGAGTCTGAGGTATTATTTAAATTTGTTTCTGGATAAAACCAAGCCATTAGAGTGCCAAATTCTCCAGAAAAAGCATCTTGACTTAATTTTACGTAGTCATCAACCCCATCAAAACTAAGAGAATTATTACCTCCAATGACCGGTGGGGCTGGAAACTCATAAACATCACTATCCCAAGATGCACCATTAATATCTCCATGGTTTAGACTTCCTGAATGATCATATAAAATATTTCCATCACCAGAATTAAATGTCCAGTAAGAGATTAACTTATCATATTCATCATTAAAATAACCGCTATGACGCTGAGTTATTTCTTGCTGAGAAAGAACTGAATTAAATATGCCTATATTGTCAACATTGCCTGCAAAATTAAGTGGTTGATTAGGATATCCTCTTTTCCCAACAAACCAATCTCCATTATCGGAATTTGTAAGGACTGTTGAAGCAATATCAGAACCTAAAAGCTCACCGTTAATATATAGCTTTCTTTGTCTGGTGTCAGTATCAAATGTACCACAAACATAATACCAATCTCCTGGTATGATATTTACTGCAACATCAAGATCATCATAAACAAACGCAAAGCCAACAGTAGAATTATTTCTTGTTAAAAACCCAACTGATTCACCAACATTATGCTCATTCCACTTTGTAAAAATTATTTGTTCATCATTTGTATCATCTGCTTTAAACCAAAAGTCTATAGAAAAAGATTTTCCATCTAAATCTATATTCTCATCACTACCTAAATTGACATGAGACTCATTTCCATCAAAGCTAAGAGAGTATTCTCCATTATCAGGATATCCAGAACAACTGCCATCATCTGAATTAGCGCCAGAATCATAATTTTCAGCATAAGGATCAGTGCATCCTAAAATTGGTACTTCTTCACTTCTAGAAGGTCCATTTAGCGATGCATGGTTCCCCTTCCCTGAAAAATCAAAAGCTATATTGCCACCGCTTTCATTTAATTTCCAATTACCAACAATATCTAAATCAGAATTAATAGTCCCAGATGATACATAATTTGATATCTCTTCTGCATTTAGAGCATCTTTAATCAACAATATCTCATCAAGATTGCCAAAAAATGGTTGAACGTCATTTCCGTCTATTCCAATGCGCAATTCTGCATCAGGATCAACATAATACTGCGTAATATCATCCTCAAAAGAAAGATTCCAAGACCCGCCCGTTACATTCTGACCATCAATATAAATCTGAATTAAGCCATTGTTCTTAGTTATGGCTAGGTTGAACCACTCATCTTCAGTTATTTGATTTGCAATTGAACTGTATTGATAGCATGTCCCATTTGAGCATAGACTAAACCATACTTTTTTATCTGAACCCAAATAATTAACATAATATCCATCGGAATTATAATAAGTGTTATTTGAAAATAAATTCTGTGATTGATTTATATCATTCATCTTTCCAGATATGGCCCATGTATAATCATCCTCAATATTTAAATGATCACCATCTGGAATAGACAAATAATCATCTTGCCCATCAAAATCTAAAGAATAGCTACCATCTTCAAGATAACCAGAACAACTACCATCATCTAAATTCGCCTCAGAATCATAATTATCTGCATATGGATCTGTGCAGCCAAATTGAGGAGTCTCTTCACTCCATGTAGCGCCATAATTTATACCGTGATTTTGACCACCTGAATGATCATAAAGGACATCACCAGCGCCGGCATTAATTTTCCAATTTGCAACTAAATTTTCGTGCTCTTCTTCAAAATCACCAGCAATATAATTTTTAATTTCATTCTTACTTAACACAACACTCCAGAGAGAAGCGTTTGCAATATTTCCTCTCAAAGGCATTGTCTCATGAGTCCATTGACCTAATCGTAAGCTTCCATCCCAACCTGTATCTAAGCTTGTATTATCTTGGGCTAGCAAATTTCCATTAATATATAACTTTCTCGATCCATCTGAGCTGTAAGTGTATGCAACTGAATACCATTTCCCAATTTCAGGAGAAATATCAGTTAATAAATCACTTGACCATCCTGATGCACAAAACTTTCCTTGATGAATTGTTATTCCAAAAGACCTATTACTCTCCCATGGCTGACCATAGGACACAATACCTTGTTCGCTAAGATCATCAACCTTAAATATAGCCATCAATGTTCTATCAGAATTTCCTAATGGGATTCTATCTACTGATGTCACTCTGACTAAATTATTTCCGTTAAACTTCAAAGACATATCACTATCATCTGGATAACCTGAACAACTACCATCATCTGAATTCGCCTCAGAATCATAATTTTCAGCATATATATCTGTACAACCTAAAACTGGAGCTTCAACTGGCGCACCATCTCCTGACCAAGTAGCTCCATAGACCGTACCATTATTTTCATTACTACTTAAATCCGAAAAAGTTGTGCCATCACCTTCATTAAAGTTCCAGTAACCAACTAAATTTTGTTCTTCACCAGATAATGAAATATTCATATGATTTTGAATTTCATCACTACTTAGTGCAGTTGATAAAATAGATGTATTATCAAAAGAACCATCAAAAAATGCGATTCTATCTAACCCCAAATTAGAAGCAATCCTTAAGGGATAACCAGTTTCTACGATTTCACCATTTATCACATCGCTTTGCGCAACAAGATTTCCATCAATATAAAGGTAAACAAAAGAACCATCATAAACGCCAGCAATATGATGCCATTGATCAAGATTAATAAATGATTCGTAATCAAAAAGATTTGCACCTTTTTGTTGATTTTGATTTGTTCTAATAAGAAATGTTAATTGATTTGCATCATGATGAGTGTATAAAGCATATGATATTCCAGCATTTGCATTTGCCCCATATTGCTGTTTAGAAATAAGGTTGTATGCTTTTTCTTCCCCCGAATAATCATTGTAAGAATTAAATTTTATCCATGTTTGTAATGTTAAATTATTCATACCATCAAGAATATCAGCATCATCTATCTCTACATAGTCATCTACCCCATCGAAACTAAGTGAATTATTACCTCCAATGACCGGTGGGACTGGAGGGACATAAACATCTTCACTCCAAGTTGCTCCATTTATTGAACCGTGATTTTGATTTCCAGAGTGATCGAATAGAATGTCACCATTACCAGCATTAAATTTATAATGTCCTGATATATCATCAGAATATTCAATTCCAGATAGCAATTGAGGAAGATCCGATTCAGTTAGTGATTTATTAAATATTATAATTTCATCTATATTACCTTCATAAAACCTTGCTCCCCAAATACCTGGTTGACCAATACCCCTGCCTATAGTAGAGAAATTGCCATCAGTAACATTAATTGAATTAAAATTAAGATTAGTAGAGGCTGTTAAATTGCCATCAATGTAATGTTTTGCTAAACCATTTTCAAATGTCACTACAATTTGATGATAATCGTTATCATATATATTTTGATACGACCATAAAGATTGACCATCGTTATTATGGAAAAAACCTGTATAAAAATTATCAATTTCATTTAAATCAAAATTAAAAGAATTCTCTGTATGTTGTGATGCAGTGATTGTCCTGCCGCTCCAAAAGAGCTGTTTCCCATTCACACTAGTTTTAATATAAAATACAATTGAAAATTCATTCGGATTAAATAGAGGCTCATTAATTTGAACCAAATCATCTATCCCATCAAAACTCAGAGAAAATTGGCCATTATCAGGATAACCCGAACAACTACCATCATCTGTATTCGCCTCAGAATCATAATTTTCAGCATATGAATCTGTACAACCTAAGACAGGAGCTTCAACCGGCGCACCATCTCCTGACCAAGTAGCTCCATAGACCGTACCATTATAACCGTTGCCACTTAAGTCTATTAATTCAGATCCCTCAATCTCATTAAAATTCCAATATCCAATTAAACCTTCTTCATTTCCTGTTGGCTCTGTATTCATGTGCGTTTGAATTTCAGATTCACTTAGAGCAATATTCCAATATTGGACATCATCAATCTTCCCTGAAAAGCCCTCTTGCTGTTGCCAATTACCAATATATATCGGCCCTCCACCACTCATTATACCTGACCCACTAGAACTACCAACTTCTTCCCCATCTAGATAAGCCTTTATATTGGTCCCATCCCAGCTCATAGCAACATGATGCCACACGCCGTAAGAAGGAGGACTAATCGAAATTGATCTCCAACCTTGCGATGCTTTAAAAACATATTTAAAACTACCATCAGGATTATACCGTATATATAAAGCTCCGCTAGGCCCATCATCTTGAACAATATTTGAATAACCAGAATGATCTGTAGTATTGAACCATGCCATGAAGGTGACACTAGTTAATCCTTCTGTTATTTGATTAGGTAATTCAACTCTATCATCATCACCATCAAAACTAAATGAATTGTTCCCGCCAATTACTGGAGGAGTTGGCAAAATTGGTACATCATCACTCCAAATAGCGCCATAAATAATGCCATCATTATCACTACCACTTAAGTCTGTCAAAGTTGACCCTTGGCCATCGTTGAAGTTCCAATAACCAATTAAACCATCTTCATCGCCATTAAGTTCAACCTGAATAGTATTTTCGATTTGCTCTTGAGTTAATGCTTTATTCCAGATTGAAACCTCATCAATTCCTCCATTAAAATGAGTAGAACCAGGTCTATTCCCTATTGTTATGTCAATAGAACCATCGCGAGATTCTAATGATCCCATATTTTCACAATTGTTATCTAATTGACCATCAATATAAATTTTAATTGAATTGCCGTCGTATGATGCAACGACATGATGCCAATTCCCATCTCTTATATCAGTATTCGCGCCACAACCATTACCTGTGCCATTATACCATAATGCTAATTCAGATGATTGCGAAATATAAAAATAATACCCAAAGCTAAACTCAGCATTAAACAAGTATCCATTTTCATTTGTTTTCACATATGCTGATATAGTTAATTCTTGATCATCAGACACATTAAAATCATCACCAGAAGAGATTTTCACGTAATCATCAACCCCATCAAAGCTGAGAGAATAGTTATTTTGAGAAAACCCTATAGTTAGAGTTGCAAAAAATAATATTAATATTTTATTTAAGTTTTTCTTCATGCTTTTAAAGCCTTAGCAGGTTACTTAGTGTTATTCCCTTTTTTGTAATTAATTATCTTATTCGAATCTTTAGATATTGTACTTTTCTTATTGGTATTTATTTTTTCTGAAGAAATAGTTTGGTCTTGATTTTTTATCTGATCAATGATTTTCTTGATCGCCATAAACTTGCTATCGCTGTTTGAAACTTTAAAAGACTTTTTCTCACTAGGAACCGCGCTCATTATTTGTTTTTTAATAAATGTTTTTTCCTTAATTGACTTAATAGTTCTAATGTTTTGAATCATTTCAGTATCAATCGCTAATGACTTCTTCCCATTTGATCTCTCATCAAATAGTTTTCCTTCACCACTATCTCCAGGAATCTGTTTTTGCCCTAAAGCGAACGTTAATAAAAGTGATGTTGATAGTATGATTATTTTTTTCATGTTCAACTCCATATAATTATTTTAATAAAATCATTTTTTTAGCTTGATAAAAGTTACCAGCTTGGATTGTATAGATATACATACCAGCAGATACTGATGCGCCGTTGTCATTGGTTGCATTCCATAATACATTCTTGAATCCGGCATCTTGATAATTATTAACAAGAGTACGAACCTTACTACCCAGCATATTATAGATCGTTACAGTCACTTTTGTATTTTCTGCTAAAGCATATCGTATTTGAGTAGATGGATTAAATGGGTTTGGATAGTTCTGACTTAATGCAAATTCATCTGGAATAAGTTCTTCTTCAACTGACAATTGAATTCCCGCAATTTCAGAAGGTTCACTTTCATTTCCATTATGATCTACAGCCGTTACCCAGTATTCATAATTACCCCAATCAGAAACAACATCTGTAAAAGTAGATTCAACAACTTGAAATACCATTGCTGATTCGTCACTGTTAATGTATGATCTATAAACATTATAAAAAGAAAAATCTTCATCGACCGCCTCAGACCATGATAGCGATACTTCATACATTGAATTATCTGCCATTGCAGACGAAACACTAATATTACTAGGTACTTCTGGGAAAAGGTTATCAACTGAGAAACCTGAAAATGGCGGGGAATCAAAAAAGACAAAAGGGTCTTCTGTATGTGCAGTAACCATGAAAGTACTTTGATTAACCGTATCAGGGTTTGCATCAATCAAAGTTGGCACAGACCTTTCGTAGATATCTGAACCTTGCACATAATCTTCTGTAGCAATGTAATGCCATAATTCTGGTGAGCCAGTAGGCAGGCTCGTTATTTTTCTCCAAATAGAATATTGGGTAAAATTTTCAAAATCCTGAGGGTCTCCTGGAAGCCATGACATATCTAACTTTCTTCCTTGATCATTCGGGACATCACTTAAGGATGATATTACCGGCGGTTCAACAAAGCCTGGCTGACTGAAATGAATATCATAATTCACTACATTATCCTGAATTGTTATTGCATCTGGAATAACCACGCTTGTATAGCCATTTGCTGCAGCGAAAATTGAATATGTACCATTTATGAGATCTATATAAAAAGTCCCATTTTCAGCTGTTACATCTTCAGCAAAATAAGTATCATTCCAGATATTAATTGTTGCCGTACCTGAAAGGTTACCAAAGAAATACACTGAGCCCATTAATGCTCCATCAAATGATCCAATTTGATCTAACGTAAAATCTTGCTCAATATTACTTTCGAGAATGGAAACATCATAAATCCATGAAATTTGATACCCCGTACGAGAAACAGCTAAATCAAAAGTTCCATCAGGAACAATTAACTGATAAGAACCATCCGTATTTGAAATAGTTGAAATTTCAGAAGAAATATTGTCCACTTCAAAGTGAGCAGTTATTATCGCACCATCTATAAGATTTCCATCAGTATCGCTAACTAAACCATAGAAAATATTTGAATATATTTCATCAAGATATATAACTGTGTCTAGTTGAGACCCTGAGTGAACATAAATGCTTTCAAGTTTTTCTTGATGTCCGTCTGCATTAATTGATACGGTATATTCAGACTCGGGTAAAGTAAAAGAAAAGTAGCCGCTGTCTGTAGATATCTCATACAGTAAACCACTATTAATACTAAAGGCTTTTAATATTGCTCCATGGATTTGATTGTCATCTATGTTTGAGATTATCGTGCCAGAAAGCATTCCTGGATCAGGGTTATTGCCTTGTGAAAGAGAGATATCTTTATTAATAGAAGCACCTATTTCAAATTCAATATCGCTAACAGATTGTAAGCTCGTTTCATAACCTTGAGCATTGACAACCAAAACACCGTTATCACAATCACCAGTGTAATAATTAAATAATCTATACGTACCTAATTGACCTGTACGATCCCAGTCACTTGCTTGATCGCAGTTCAAATAAACTTCTGCATAAGGTATTAATTCATTTGTTTCATCATCTCTTATCGTTCCATATAACCTTGATGCGTTGGACATTTCAGCAATACTTATGCTTAATACTTGAAACTCATTTTCATTTAGATAAAAAGCATCATGCTCTACCCAATACCCATCAGCATACACAAAAAGATCATAATCTTTTTGACTAGGTACCTGAGCCATAAAATACCCAGACTCATCTGTTGATAGTTCTATGGTCTGCATTTCGTCATCAGAGTACACAAAAAGAACTGACGCATTTGGTACGCTCTCGTTTGTGTACCAGTTAATTACATGCCCTTCAACTATTGCATCCTGAACTTCTTGAAAATCATCTAAATAAATATTTAAATAAAGACTATCATCTGATACTGAAACGTATTGAACATTATCCTGATAATCTGAAAGGCTGGTATTTAAATAATAGTTAGTTCCAGAAATAAGCTCTAGAGAATAATATCCGGTACTATCGCTTATAGTTTGATGATCAAAATAATTATTTTCTTCAACTGCTATTATTGAAGCACCTATTAAGGGGTTATCTCCATTACTACTATAAACATATCCAGTGATGAATGATGTCGGTAATGTATAGTTTTCGATAATAGATACGTCATCGATTATTAAACCAGAACCCCAATCATTATTATCATTACTATGAAATGATATTGAAACATTTTCATAACCCTGGAGAAAACTTAAATCAAAATATTGTCTCTCCCACTTCCAACTTGGTTCAATATCAGCAAGCGTTTGCCACGAAGAACCACCATCGGTAGTGTAAGTAACATGCGCTGTTTGATTCCAATGACCAGTAAAGAAGCTTCCAAACTCCAAAGCAACCGCTCCACCAAATGAAGTAAAGTCTAATGGTGGTAAATAAAGAAAATCTTGAGAGCCATTATTGAAATCATTTTCCCCATCGTTATCTGCAGCATCATCGTTTGAGATTGCAACATTGCCAACACCGGGCTCTGCTGTCCATTCTTCGAAAAATGGGCTGTCTGATACATACCACCCTTGTCCATTTGAATATGAACCCCAACCGGCTGGCAGACCAGTGTCTACAGTATCTTCAAAGTCAGTGTAATAATATTGTTCATAACCATTTAAAATGTAAAAACTCTGTAATACTTCATCCCCTCTTAGTTCCCCTCTTTGATCTATGAGACCTGCGCGAACATAATGCAACCCTGGCCTTAAATCCTGGGCGCTATTCCCTTGATACGACATTACGGTATCAGAGCCTAAAACCCATTGCACATCAAAAAAGCCTAACCCGGAAGTATCAGCCTCGAAACTAAAACTTACATTATTGTTATCAATCTCAACATTAACTGCTGTTATTTCAGGTTCGGGAGGTTCTGGAGCATTAACCGGCGCTCCATTAACCCATAATGCACCATTAATAGTGCCATCATTACCATTACCAGTTACATCTAAAAGTGTATTCCCATCACCTGCATTTAAATTAAAATGAGCTAGAAGACCGTTCTCTGAACCATTAAAAGCTTTATAATAATCTGAAATTTCTCCTTCGGTTAATGCTAAGCCCCAAATAGAAACTTCATCTATGCTGCCCTTAAAATATGAATTATTATCTCTGTCAGCACCTATCTTAAGATCTCCACTGTTTGATAAATCCATCCCCCCATGGTTAGAATAACTTGAATATAAAGAACCATCAAAATAAAACTTCGCTTCATCGGCCACATGGTCATAAACAATTGTTACATTGTGCCACTCACCGTCATTGTATTCATCACTAACTGGACCATAAAGATATGAACCTCCATTTTGGAAAGATTGATTTGCATTAAAAAGAAGGGGGTTACCAGGTTCAGGTGTAATAAAAATTTGCCATCCAATAGTAGGTCCGCCAAATGCTTTAGCCATTAGGCACGACGCAGAAGATAATTGGCCAGAAAAATTTGTCTTGAAAAATAATTGGATAGAATAACTATTTCCAGAGCTAAAGTTGAGTAATTCATTGTTTTCAACATTAACATAATCATCAATTCCATCAAAGTTAAGCGCATAATTCATATATGCATTTTCGCAACCAGGATCATTATAAAATCCAACAGATAGGCTGTCTTCTACATAGAACAAACTTGAAGAGCTCTCTGAGAGAAGATAATCACCAACCCCCGGATTACAAAATTGAGGGTCATCATCAAAATTACCGTCACCATCAAAACCGCCTTGAACATTACTATTCGTTATGTTTATAGTTCCTAAATTTGTGATGCTTGTTGGATTATCGTAAATGATAGTA
>Ga0209666_1003883_pt1 | contig 10717 bp, 3 predicted proteins | sample SaaInlV_125m_DNA_FD_184679 | JGI IMG/M metagenome (GOLD analysis project Ga0209666, IMG submission 184679) | Marine microbial communities from expanding oxygen minimum zones in the Saanich Inlet - Saanich Inlet SI037_S3LV_10m_DNA (SPAdes)... | ecosystem: Environmental > Aquatic > Marine >...
TGATTTTATATAACCATATGCTGCAATTGTTGCTGTTTTTTCTGACCCGTCAATTTGCAGTGTTCCAGTATTACCATTAAAGTATGATTTACCTGCATTAACACTTTGCCAATTACCGCCATATGTTAGATCATAAGCAACTGCATCTATAATATAACCAACATCTTGTTTACATTTAGTTCTACTGTATAATATATTTGGATACTGATCGCCAATGTATGCAATTATTTCTGCTTGAATAAATTCTTTATTAGAAAGAAATAAGTCTCTTGATTCGCCATAATTTGGATCAGTTAATGAATATGCTGGTGCTAATGTTGCTTCAATTTTATCACCAACTTTAAAATCAATTTCTCTACGTATGATACGTGCTAGTTTTTTAACTTGGGGAGCAATATAGTCAACTTGTACCAATGGCCATGTTTGGTCTTGTGCAACAGTATTTCCGGTTGTAGCACTAACTGCTGTTCCTTCTATAATATCACCAACAATTTCTTCCATTCTTTCTAATGCTGAGAAACTGTATTTTACATCCGAACGCGGTGTTAGTGTACTGTTAGTTGATGTTCTTGGTTGTACCTTTGTACTTCTTAATTCATCTCCCATTACACAACATTCTGCTGGAACAATAATTGGTAGTACTTCGTAATACTGTCCTGTGGACACTTTAATTAATGTTGTTCTAATATTTCTAGCAGGAATATTAGTAATAACACCTGCAGTAATTGCATCAGTAACAATTTTAACTAGACTTGATACTTCAGTAAATATTCCAGGTTCAACTTGTAATCCTAATGTAGCATCAGTATATTGAGCAACAATTGCTGTTGAATTATCACCGTTTGTTGTTTGATAGTTAACTGCTGGTGCTTGATTGTTAAGTACAGATTCAATAATAGTTAAACCATAATTAATAGCTGCAACAGTTTCTGCTTTTTGTTCTAAGTATGGTGATCCTGTAGTTTCAGTAACATAAGATATTGCAGATTCTCTTGAACGAACATTGCCGCCGTGTGTAATATCCCAAATTGCTGCATCAACAATAAGACCCATGTCTCTTTCACATTTAGCACTTTCATAGCTAAATTGATAAAATATGTCGCCATTTGTTGCATTATCAATTTGATATTCAATCCAATTAATAATTTCTCTTTGTATAAATCTTCTGTTTAAATCTATCATTTTAGCAGAATAAGGATTGTTAGCGCCTAGTTCAACTTGTTGTGCTGCGTAGCGTATACTTCTCCACGGTCTGTCAATTGTTTTTCCGTAAATTGGAGCTGCTTCGTCTACGCCGTGTTCTGCTACATAATAAACATCAGCACTTGATCCAATAAATGCCCATTCGGGTAATTTTTGTTCATTAACTGTTAATACTTGACCGTTCAATCCAATTGGTAGTCTAGCAGGACCTGCGCCGCTATAATAAACTAAGTCACCTGTAGTATTTAATACACTAGTTTCAGATCCTACTGCAATAATATTCCAGTATGTACCTGATAAATCTAAATCTGGACGTGAGTCTTGATTGCCTCCACCTGCCGGGTCAGTTTGTACAGTTGAATAGTCGTCACCTTCTGAGAAATGACCTAAAACACAAACATATGAGTTAGAACCATAACGTACAACATCGCCTAATACATACTCAATATCATCAATCCAAGTGCCTTTCCAAGCTAAACCTGAATTAAGTCTTTTCCAGTAATCAGCATTTGGTGGTTGCTGATCTTGGTGATCAGCAGTACAAATATATGTATATCCGCCCTGTCTAACAATTTGTCCTACTTTGTATTCAAAGTTTGAACTATCTGCTCCCCAGTCATCTAAAAACTTAAATCCTTCAGAAAATAGATCCCAGTTTGTTGTACCTTCATCTTCGAATGTTGATGTTGGTCTTTTGTTTGTGTGATCTAATTTTGAAATATACTGGTTGCCGCCATACTGTACAATATCACCTGGTTGGTATGCTACATTATATTCCCATTCGCCTTCGAATTGGAATCCGTCAACAAATTTGCTCCAGTATGCTGAATCTTGTGCAAATGTAGTTTCGTTTGTTTGTGCCGAAGTATGCTCTTGTGTAGAAATCCATAAACTTGCGCCAAATTTTACAACGTCATTTACTTTGTATCGAACATTTTTGGCCCATTCTGTTTTATATTCAATTCCTTGGTTAAAGTAATCCCATTTAGATTGATCGTTTTCTAATCCTAATGCAACAGTAGCAGCTGATGTATGCGGAGTATTACATACATAAGTTGTTCCGCCATATTTTACAATATCGTTTATCTTATACGTTGCTTCAGTTGCCCAGGCGCCCTTCCAATCTAGGCCTTCTGCAAAGACATCCCAGTTAGACTGATCGGTTTCTAATTTTCCGTTTGCGCCGTCTACTACATTTGCTTCTGAAGTATGAATAGTATTAGCAATATATAATCTTGCACCATATTTTACAATATCACTGTAAACATAGCTTGTATTAGGTGCCCAATCGCCTTTCCAAGTTTGACCTTCACTTACCAAATTCCATTTAGTAGGAACTATATCAAGATCTGTAAAAAAGTCTGATTGACTATTGTGTCCTATAACACAAATATATATTTTGCCGCCGTATGATACAACATCGTCTTGATAATATGTTTTGGCTACTGTCCAGTCGCCCTTCCATACAAAACGTATTCTACCTAGTTTAAACTCTGCCATTTGTTCTTAACTCCAAGTTATTGTATTTATCTTTTTTATAAACTCTATATTTTTTAGCTGGATTACTCATCATTATTCCTTAAAAAGTAAGCCTGCGCTAGAAACTGACCATCTAGTCCACTAGTAAAGTTTGCAGGCGCATTAAAGTAAATGTATTCATCACTTGGACTAAAAATTTTATTATCAGATGTACCAACTTGTACTCGTCCTGCTAAAATACTGTTCACTTCTAAATTTTCACCACCTACTGATAATCTATTAGCAAGGAATGTTGCTATTGCTCGTTGTGTAGGAACAACATTATTACTATCTTCTGAGAATGTTGGGTCTGTACTAAATTCTCTAACAACTGTTCCTGAACCACCTAATCTAACACCACCTAGTGCTAGTTCTGACAGACCATCTAAGTCGAAGAATTCAGCACTAATAGTAACAATACCAGTACTCTGTTCAACACTAAACAACTCTCCGCCTCTAAAGTTACCGTCTTGGTCTGTACTTACATAAAATACTCGCCCACCGTCAGCTTCAAAAACTTCGTTTTCTGGTGCTGCTACAAAGAAATTACCATCTGCATAAATTTCTGGATAGTTAGTTGCTGCAAATCCGCCAGTACCAATATCTAAGAAGTCGTGTCCTGAAATACGACACTGACTGTATCTTGATCTTAATGTAGCCGCCGTACCATGTTGCAAATTATATTCATTTCTTAATCTCGGCGAAAGTGTAAATCTAACGTTTCTAGTATTATTTCCTGAACCGTCATCGCCTAAGTCGACAACAGTAATTCCATTAAATAAATCTAAATCATCTGGATCAGGAGTATTATCATCTAATATTCCTTCTATTCTAATTTGAACTCCGGGCCCCGGTACTGTTGTTACACCTGATAAAACAATTTCATTGTCTTCTGGAACAATATCAGCAAATCCATCTCCAGTAATATTAATTTGTGATGTACTAGTTCGATAACCACTACCTCTATTAATAAAGTCTGGTTGTGCCAATACTCCGCTTGCTTTTCTATATTCGAATTCTGCTTCTAAAGTAAAGTTATTATCTGTAACTGTAATTACTACATCATTTATATCATCGTAATTACTACCTGGATCTATAATGTTTACAGATTGGAATTTTCCTTGAAGAATATTTGATCTAACTTTTGCACGACAACCTGCATTAATAATAACAATACCATTATTTGCTCTGTCATCTGATAATAGTACCCATGACGGAGATCCGTTTAGTGCGCTATATTCAATATGTGACCATTTCTGTGAATTGCCTATGTTACGCTCTGTCCATAATATACCATCTTCAGTAGTAGCTGCTACACTGCTTTCATTACCTGCAGACGATTTACTAATAGCAACAAATACACCTTCACTATATTTCAATCCGGTCCACTGGTTAGATGCTAGTCCGTCATACGGTAAAGGCTCTCCAACTAACCAAGTTGATCCGCCGTTTACAGAATATGTTGCTTTTCCGTCTAAAGTAATACCAAGAAATCTATTAGCACCATATTCAAGTGCAGTAAAGTTATAATCTTCATCTGGTAGTGCATCTGTATATCTTATCCAAGTAATACCGTCGACGGAAGAAGCAACTGCTCTATCACTACCTGATACTGCAATAAATCTACCTTGACCAAATGTTACTTTTTGCCATTGACTATTAGTAGAATCTCCGCCTACAAAGTCTGGTATGTTTGTAGTTGACCAAGATAATCCGTTTGTACTATATGCTACTTCGTTACTTCCTTCGGCAATAATAACAAATTTTCCATTACCGTGTGCAATGTCAACCCAAGTGTTTGTGCTTGGTAAAGATCTAGTTGTCCAGTTTTCGCCGTCATATGAAAAGTTAATTCTGTTATCATTGTAGGATATAGCAACAAATCTATTATCTCCAGCAGCAATGCCGCTCCAGGTTGATGTTGGAGTAAACTCTGTTGTATATTCTGTCCAGCTTTGTCCGTTATCACTTAGGTATACGTAATTTGGATTAGCTATTGATACAAATCTATTTCCTCTTGGTGTTCCAGTAAATGTAAAGGAAACTATTGAGTCCGAACTATCATCTGTAACTTCTGTAACTGTAATAGCTATGTCATTATCTGGTGTGTTACCGCCCATAAGTTGACCATTTAAATTTATTACATCGCCGACTACATAGCCAACGCCGCTATCGGTCATTACAACAGTATATGTTGGTCCTTCTCTTACTATTCTAAATACAGCAACATCTTTGTCTAAGTCTTCGAACTCAATTTCTGCTGTCCCTAATTCATTTGATAAATTTGGATACGTAAATGTAGTTCCGCCGACTGCCATGCCTTTAAGTGTTCTCTCGCTAGTAAAGTTATATGTATTTGCCGCAAAGCCTGGTTTAGTAACTGTTAAACGCGGATCTATTCTATATTGTGCTGTAGAATTAAAGGAAGTATTAATTGGTGATCCTGGTAAAATATGATCCCAGCCAAGTACTGCCAGCTCTACGTTTTCTAAAGCTACTATTGTTGGACTTACTGGATCTATTGCTGCACCGCCTGATGTAAGACTAATTGATATTTTACTGTTAGCTGAATCAATTGATTCGATATAATAAACTGTTTTAGAAAGAACATTAGTATCAGTTTCTACATCGCCAATAAGTGCAATAGCATCGCCAACTTTTATTCCGTCTATTGATGCAACAGCAATTTGTGAATTATTTTCCATACCTGTAACTACAAGCGGATCAATAGATTCTTTAGAAATTATTGTATCTCTTGTAACTATGTTTGAACTAACAATTCTTCCATATTGACCTGTGCCATCACCTGATATGATAGTAAGTCTCATGTTTATAATTTCAGCTTCATCTTGTGTAATGTCTGTTGCTGATAGCTTAATAGTCCAAATTGAATCTGCTGTCTCTTGAGCAAAACCTTGTCGTATTAAAAAGCCAGCACCACCTTGGGCACCAGAGCCCGTAGTGTTAATTAACCTTGCTTCGAATAATGCATTATGCCTAAAGTCTGAATATGAAAATTCAGCATTAGATCCTGAGCCAATAATTTCAGCTTCTGCTTGAGTATAATCTTGACCAGCTGTACTATATTCGAAAGCAAGTATTTCATCAAGTGCTCCGCCAGCAAATCCTGATTGTACTATTGCTTCATTTACTCTATTATTAACAGTTACCTGTTGAGGTTCTTCTGTTGGATCGTTACCTTGTGCAATACTACCAAATGAGCCATATGAATTATTACCGTTAGCTGCTCGTATAACGCCGCCGTTTTCTGCAAGATAACCAACCTGACAATAATATGTGAACATTGATACAAGTTCTGCTCTAGCATTATTTGTAACCCATACTCCAATACCGTCACTTAGCACTTGTGTAAAGTCATTTGTTACCATTGACTTATTGCCGCCATTATGTAGGTCGCCGTCAATTTTACATCCTATACATGCAGTACCAATATTAGTTACTCCTTGAATATACGGAGAACGATTTACAATCCATGTACGTTCGTCTGCCGGTCCCCAGCCTGGATCTAAACTTGTACATGCACCACCTGTTGGACGCTGATACAAGTCAAATACTCCAGATGGATTAAGTGTACCTGTAAGACCTTCTGTCGTACAGTTTCTTAATCCTGTAGTATCTCTCATGTAAAATAAATCATCGTCCTGGCCACCTAAAACACCATTCGTATATCTTCTTGAAGCCATTAAGGTAAAATGATTTCCAATATAAATTAAATCTTTTCTTATACCTCTTATAAGTCCGTTAACATCTTGTGACAGTTTTTCTCTTGTTCTTCCAACGGAAGCATAGTTTATATTCATCCAAGCAATAATTTCTTCTACTATAAAATCAGCATTTAGTAAAAGCTGTGCTGCTGCATTTCTATTTAATGTACTAGGAGTATTAGTTCCAGACATTGTAGGATCATCACCTTCGAAGTCGTTATTAGTTCTAAACTGAGTATAATTAGTATAATCTTCTATCAATTGATTTATTGAAACAATACTATCATCTGATCCAACTGGACCAGTAAGTATTTGCGGTTCAACATTACCAATGGATGGTATTATTGGCGAATTCTTTAATACTGGTGTTAATAATTGATTAATTCTTCCAATATATGCTTCTACTAAAGGAAAGTCATTTTGATAATCATCTCTAGGAGTTGTAGCAGATACTACAGTTGCACGTAATTCGTCTCCCATTACAACGCACCCTGCTGGTACTGATAATGGATTTAGTTCTTCAAATTTTCCTGTTGAAACTGAAATTTTAGTAGGACGCAATGGAGCATAATTATCTTCAATATATTCACACGCATATCTTATTGATCTAAAAGGCCTATTAGATGTTTGTCCGTATCCTTTAGCGTCTTTACCTGTTGTAGAAACATATATAACATCTGAGTCATTAACATATTCTCTCCAAAATGCCTCTAAGTCATTAGAGATAGATAATATTTCACCTGGTTCAGAGATTGGAATACGTGTGTCGCCAACAGTAGTTGTGTCGCCGTAGTCTGATTGACTTAATCCATATGTAAGTAAATCACCTGACTTTTGTAAGCCGCCAACAAGCCCTGCTTGTATTAATGTATCCCAAAATTGTATTCCGCTTTGATTAACTGGGCTATTTGTATAATTTGCAACGTGTTCAAAATTACAAGCATATGCAGATCCTAAATGGTATACAATGTCGCCTACTGAATAATAGTTGCCGTTGTTCCAAGAAAGTTTCCATGCCTGACCCGGTGATAATAATTCCCAAACACCTGGATCAAGATAATCTGCTGTAGATCCATCATTATCTGCGCCGCCAATATCAATTAGTGCTAGATAAAGATTTCCGCCACGTTGTACTACATCTCCAGTTTTATAAAATGCGTCTACTCTCCATTCGCCTACGAAATCATTAGTTTTTGCTAATATAATCCAGCTTGCTGAGCTATCGCCTTGATCTAAAATTGACGGTTGTAAATCATAATTATTTTCAATAGCAATATATAAGTAACCACCATATTTTACAATATCACCTTGATTATAATATACTGTTGAATCCCATTCGCCATTGTTTTGCGAACCTGGAAGTTCTAATACAAATTTTGTACTATCAAGATCTGTTTCGTTAGATGTATGTGTTTCTATGCAACGGAAAATAGTTGCACCATATCTTACTAAATCATTTAGCCTATACGATGTAAGTGTAGCCCAGTCGCTTACATATTGTATACCATCAAAAAACTGCTCCCAGTTTTCAATTGTATCTTCTAATGTAACTTGCGATGCATGAGCTACTGCACATTTATAAGCATTACCGTTATATTTTACAATTGCTCCATGGCCGTAATCTGTTGCAGGAGCCCAGGCACCTACAAATTTTATTCCTTTAGCAAATACTGTAAAATTACTAGTTTCTGCTGCAAATGATGCCGAAGTATGTCCAGTTGTAGTAAGCCATAGTGTACCGTCATATAATACAATATCACCTAAATTATAATCTATTCCAGCTTGCCAGTCACCCTGCCATGAACGACCATCTGTCATCACAACCCATCTTGGTTGCGGTTGTGGTGGATTAGATCCTTCTAAAATTGCTGTTAAGTCTGTAAAAAATTGTGCATTTGCTGTGTGTGAAATTACACATACATAACTTTTACCGTTCAATCTAACAATGTCATCACGTTTGTATTCAGTTCCTGCTGACCAGGTGTTTCGCCATCTATATTTAAATCGTTCTAGTTTAAACTCTGCCATTGTTTAATCCTTTATTTTATAACTTCGTCATCTGGTACTTCGCCGTATCCAGGTGTGCCTAATTGTTCAGGGTATTCATATTGTTCAGATACTCGCTGTACTAAAAATCCTGTGTCTTGTTCAATGTAATATAATAATGAACGTCCATCCCACTTAACTTGTGGATATCTTAAATTATCATATACAATATCATGATTTGCATCAATTCCTTCTAAATAATCAATGCCCTCTTCAAAGTCTGGAAAGTTTTCTATTGCAACACCCAAGTCATTGACAACAATACTATTTGCGTCACCACCTTGAAGTTGATCTACTCTTACCAAATATAACTCACCGTCTTGGTTTCTACGGAGACCATACATATATCGTTTGGTAATTCCGTTTAAAACATCTTGGGGGTTACTTCCTACATAATATGTCATTATACAATCTCCACAAAACTTAATACAACATCAACTGCGTCATCAACATTAGCTCTTACTTGAATTAAGTTGCTCGGTGCTACAATTAATTTTTCACCTTGGTTTACAACTCTAATACTAGTATTAGCTGGAAGTAACGTGTCTTTTAAATAATATCCAGTTACACTAGTATCATCTTTAATTAATACATCTACATAAACAAAAGATGATGTTAAATTTGTTAAACTCATTCCAATTACAGTTGCACGAGTACTTGCATCAGTTTCGTATATGTCAACCGGTACAGTTCCTACTGTTTTTATTACTTTATTTTTAAATAATGTTGCCATTTCTTCTTATCCTAAACTTAATACTATCTCAAATGCAATATCTTCCGCATCAGCTCTACTAATACCACTTGATGAGCCTGCAACTGATACCCAGTTTGTTCCGTCATAAATTTCAACACGACTTGCGTCAGTATTAAATCTCATCATACCGGTTTCAGTATTTGCTAGTGGAGGTCTTTGTACGTTTCCACCTGCAGGTATAACTAACCCATATGTACCATCAAACTTTACATAACCGTTGTCAGTTCCTTCAAAAGTTGTTACACTATCAGCAACTGTGTTAGTGATAATATTGTCACTAAACGCAAAGTTTTCAAAAGTAACAGATCCTGTTCCATTTGCAGTAAGCACTAAATCAGTGTTTGCTGTAGTAGTACTTATCACATTGCCATCAACTTGGATGTCATCAACGACTACTTTTGGCGCATTTAATCTATTTTCGTCAATATCTACAACAGTTGAGCCTGCAATATTAAATCTTATCGTATTATCGTTTGCTCCGGGTGTTGCTTCTGCGGTAACTGATGTATCTCCGTCTAAATCTTCAACACCTACTAAGGTTATCCAATTAGTACCATCATATCCTTCAAATCTTCCAAGCTCGCTATTAAAACGTATTTGTCCTGCAACTTCAGTTGGGCGTTGTAGTGTGTTACCAACTGGTAATTTAATTGCTCCAGTTGCATCAATTTTAACTGACCCTGTGCTAGGAGATATAGTTATATCCGAAGTTGACTTAATTTCAGAATCTAAAAATTCTAAGTCGTCAATGGTAACTGAACCTGTTGCACGTAATTCTAAATTGCTACTTGAATTAGTAGTTGTAATAAAATTGTTATCAATTAGTATGTCGCCAGTATTAAACGACCCTGCAGAAATTAAACCAGTAGCAGTAATATTTGTTGCAGTTATTGTGTCAGCAACTGATAATGTATTCGAAATTGTAACATCATTGTTTGGTATTAGAATTTTACCAGTGCCATTAGCACGTAGCTCTAAATCTGTACTACTTGTAGTAGTTGTAATAAAGTTATCGTCAATTAATATTTCTTCAAATTGTGCAGAACGTGTAACTGTTAGATCACCGCCAACTGAAAGATCACTTGTAATTGAATAATCACCAGTTTGTGTAATATCACCTGTAATACTTACGTTACCAGTTAGTGTTGTATCACCTAGTGTAGCATCGCCATTAACAAATAGATTGTTAGTAATCCTAACATCATTGTTTGGTATTAGTATCTCACCAGTACCATTAGCACGTAATTCTAAGTCTGAATTTGTATTAGTTGTTGCAATAAAGTTATCTTCAATTAGTATATTGCCATTACTAATTTCCCCGGCAATATCTAAATTACCAGTTTGTACGACATTACCAACGTGTGTTACTGTACCTGTAATATTTGTATCTTGTAAATCAGTAGTGCCACTTACTGTCAATGCTTGGCTAAATGTAACATTATTAGTTGGTACGTTTATTGTACCTGTGCCA
>Ga0209666_1003884_pt1 | contig 10715 bp, 9 predicted proteins | sample SaaInlV_125m_DNA_FD_184679 | JGI IMG/M metagenome (GOLD analysis project Ga0209666, IMG submission 184679) | Marine microbial communities from expanding oxygen minimum zones in the Saanich Inlet - Saanich Inlet SI037_S3LV_10m_DNA (SPAdes)... | ecosystem: Environmental > Aquatic > Marine >...
GTAAAGAAGATGTGTTTGGAAAATCAGTTGAAGTAATTAATATTTTTTGCTGATTGCTACTACCTAGTGCCAGGTTATACAGCTCTACGTTACTTTCATTATTAAATTTATATTTCAATTTTTGAAAAGATGATTTGTTAGGCTCGAATAAGTAAATTTTTGAATGTGGAAATAACTTCTTATAAACTTGAACTTCTTTACCGTTATGCGCTCCAATGTGAACAATGTTTGTAACTTGAAGGTTAAAATCAGTTTTAAGTGTTCTTAGATTAAGCATTTTTTTCAATATTAATAGCCATAAAGATACTCTAGCTAAATAAAGTGTATTTTAGCCAGTACAGAATAAATCTACCAACCTCTTGTTTTCAAAACGACACTTTATTTAGTAAATAATGTTATTGGGTTAGTTTTGTCGATATTTAAGTCTTTTTCTATTATTTTAAATCCGGCCTCAATGCACAATTCCGTAAACTTACTTATACCCAGCCAGTACCACCTGCCTTCAGATGGCACCCCATCACTATCCTGTATTGAATCATTAATCAGCTTTTTATTTGAAAATTTATAAATAAACTTCTTTTCTGGTAAATATCTATACACATGAAACCTGTTCTCAGGTTCACTTTTTAAATATTTTTCAGGATCTGCATACATAATCATAAGCTGACTTCCCGTTTTACACTTTTTATACAACGAAGATATATAGCTTTTAGCTCCCGATAGAGAAATATGACAAAATACGTCATAACTAAATACAAAATCTAAAGAATTATCTTCAATAAATTCTAATTTGAAGTTGTTTACCTGTTCATATTGAATTACTGATTTTGAAGAGGTTCCAATATGATCCCAAAAATTGTTGTGTTTTGCTGATAATGCATCAACACAATACATTTTATTAAAGATATTAAGATCTAATATAAATTTACTCCATTGACCTCCTCCACACCCTATCTCAAGGAAAGTGGAGCCTTCCAAGTTGCCTAGTAGGTAATTTTCAAGGCCTTTCTGATTTCTTTTGGGTGAATAACCTGTGAAGTAACCACCTTTCCAAATATTTTGAAAACTTTCGAGTTCTTTATTTAATTTTTCTTGATTCATTTAATTAAGATAGTAACAGCGAGTTCTAAAACTTCTAAGGTAAGATTGTTAAACATTAAGTGATCATTTCTTCCAATATCTTTAACAATAATAACTATGAATCTAAAAAATAATGAGTCTTTAAATTTTTTATATGTTGTAGAAGGTTGCTTTTATTTTTTATTAAAGTTTTATTTCATCAAACTAACTAACTCTGTCTTTGACCAGTTGATTTATTTATTTTGTAAAGTATAAATTTTTACTTACTTTTTGTAATGCGCAATTACCAAATTAAATATTTATCAAATCTTTATTATCTAAACAATAGTTAAAATTTGCTTTAATTATTATTAAGTTATGTCATCTATTGTATATTTTTTATCAAGTCTCTTTTTTTATAATGTTTACTTAAATTATGAACAAGAAAGAAATAAAGACGCTGCTTTAGAAAATCTTGCTAATTTTTCAAATGATTTAGTAAGTATAAGCTTTCCATATGAGGTAGATCTAAACTATACCTTTGTATCAATAACAATTTCAGTTTTAATTGTAGTGTTAATGTCTTTGTCATTAAATTCAAAAAAGTACTCCTCCTTCCCAAAAGGAATTAGTGAATTTATAAATTACTTTTTTATCAATTGCGGAATCCTTTTTGCAACTTTATATTTGTTAAGATTTTTTAATTTTTCCAGATTATATTTAATCATTAACATCACTATATTCCCCTTTTATATGTTGTTTATAAATTTCGTGCAGAGTAGAAGAAAAATAATATCTATTTTGCTTTCTTTACTTTTGATAACTTCTAATTTTTTATTTCTCAGATCAACCTCCAATAGTGATTCGATAAATGTTCAAATTAACAATGACACAGAAATACTGATTTCAGAAAATATAGTTGGTTTTCTATATGAAGATGAAGGAAGCTGTAATAATTGGATTGGTTCCGATAATTATAATGGATGTAGCACCGGTACAAAATATTCTGTGCTAGATTCACTAACTAAGAGAGCTTCTAATCTTCTGATGAAAGACGGAGATTTATTTGTCCTAACAAGTGTTGGAGAAGTTTATATTTATAAATTTTCAAATTCCACATATGAAAAAGAATTATTTCTAGATTTAAGCGACAAAGTTTTTTATGATGAAAAATTTTTTGAAAGCGGCTTATTTAGTATGGCTTTTCATCCAAATGAAGATTATTTCTTAATTTCTTATAGCAATAAAGAAAATAACTTAGCAGTTGAAAAATTTTTATACAATAATACCAAAGTTGATTTAAATTCCTCTAAATACTTATTAAAAATACCCTCAAATGACTGCTGTCACTATTCTGGAAATATAATTTGGTCTGAATATTTTCAAGATTTTTTAATTTCTGTTGGTGATATGGGAAATCAATTTAACTCTACAGACACAACGAGCCCTAAAGGGAAAATTTTATTGTTGAATAAATCTAACTTTATAAACAACACACCGTTAATTTCAGATGATAACGACAACAAAGTTATAGAAAATATAATTGCATTTGGTTTAAGAAATCCATGGAAAACATATGAATATAATGGAAAGTTGTTTATTCCAGATATTGGATTTAATGATGTTGAGGAGCTTAATATAATTGACTTAGATAAAATTAATTCTCCACCATTTTTAGGATGGCCTATTTATGAAGGAAATTACGATCGGGGTGAAGAGTTTTTTCCTCAATTTTATTTTGATAACGGAAATGGAATAAACCTTAAAGTTTATGCCGAGGAATTTGCCTATTCGCCTTCAGTTTTTTATGATCACAATACAGAAAGTGTTTATCGGGGGGCATTAATTGGTGGCGGTGTAGTTAGTGATACAAGCAGCAGATATCATAACAACTACATTTTTGCGGACTACGTTAGTAAAGAACTCTTTGCGTACGACTTTATAAATGACTCCCTTATCTTGCTTCCTTTACCTGATGAATTTAATTCCTATATATCTTCATTAATAGTCAATCCAAATAAATCAAATACTATTTTAGTCACAACCGGAGTTGGAGACATTGTAGAGATAGAACTGCCCTAATTATCCCTATTTCAGATTTATATAATTACAATGCTAAAATTTTTGAAGGTATTGAATAAATGAATTTAAAAGTCACTTTATATAAAAAATCGATATACCTTATTTCAATATTTTTAATTGTCCTGTCAATTTTAAAATTTCAAAATACTCAGTACAGTGTGGAGAACTTTACTGAACAGAAAAATTTTGAATCATGCACAGTAGATTTACTTAAATTTAAAAACTCATTACCTAACGTCACACAGGTTGAAGTAATAAATAAACCAGTAAGTATTATTCCTGAATTAAAAAATATTTACTGTTTGGGCACACTAAACAGTTTTGAAATAAAGGATAATCGCATTTCTATAGAAACTAGTTCAAGTAAAAGGTTCGAAGTTGCAATAAACTTTCTAGTTTATTTTTCACTTTTTTTCTATCTAAAAATTAACAATAATCGTAATTTCTTAATATTTCTTACTTTCAATTCCTTTTTAATTAATTTTCTGTTTGATTATAACTTGTTTACGCTTGAAGGAGTTTTTTGGTTATTTTTGAAAATTGCTTTGTTCTACTTACTTTATAATCCTGAAGTCTTGAAAAGAAATAAAAAAGAGTATTTATTCTATTTTTTTATAGTGACAATTACTGCAGATTTATTAAATAAAGATCTTACTTTTGGAGAATTAACTTATTTTGGCCATGCACTTAACGAAAATGGTATTAATTCATCATACATTGGAGATTCACATCTGTATTTGTTTAATTTTATAATAAAAACATCTAATAATTTATTTCCTGAGTATTTTAAAGTATTGATTGAATTATTTTTATGTATATGGTTTGTTACTTTATTTATAAAATATAAAACTTTTTTTAACTTAAACCACTTGAGTGTAACTCTATTTATATTTTTATTTTTAAGTCAGCAGTCTATTTTAAGTGGTGAATTTTATTTTGGCGCAGTTGAGGGTAAAACATTTGCTTATCTGTCATTACTAACTTCATTTATTTATTCATTTGAGAAACAGATTAATAAATCTTGCTTTTTCTACATTTTAACTTTGTATTTTCATGCCTCAGTTGCTGTTGTTACTTTTCCAGTCTATTTTTATCTTCAGCTCAAATATATTAAAGTGGAAAAAGTTTTTAAATCAAACTTTATTTCCTTTTTGCTAACCCTTCCATTAATCATAAGTTTAATAAGTCAAAATTTATTTAGTGAAATGGATAAAAATAGTGATCTTATTAGGTCGAACCTCATAAATATGATTGTTGAAAGAGCTCCTCACCACCTATATCCATTTAACAGACTGGAAATGAAATACTTTGAAATAAATACTCAGTGGAAATTTGGATTTATTTTAATGTTGATACTAACTATACTTTTATTTTTTTTGAAATATTATCAGAAGTATCAAGATGAGGTTTTAGATGTAGTAATTTTTTTAACGTATGTTTTTTGGATTTATTCTGTTTTAGTATTTTTGTATCCATTTAGTCAATTTACAATGCTTTTTCCATTTAGAATTGGGTCAGTTTTTTTAATTTTTATTTATCTGTTTTTTAGTAAATTTGTGAGTAATTTACACAACAATTCTATAAATATTGGGGTCATTGTTATTATAACTATTTTGCTTTCTCAATTATTTGTATATAGGCAAAATGACTATTATTTCGATGAACTTAAATATAACAAGAACCCTGAGTTGGTTGATTTTATTGTTACTGCTCAACCCAGCCTTTTGATATTACCTTTATATGAAAGTAGCTCTATGCGAAGCAGCCTTAACTTCCTTGAATTAGAAACTAGTGTACCTACGTATGTTACTTGGAAATTTAATGCGTATAACATTCGTGATATTTCTGTTTGGAGAGATAGGTTAATTTCTGTAGAAAAGTTTTATGATGAAAATTGTGATGAATTTATAGAATATGGGGAAGTTTATTTCATAGATTATAATCAAGAAAGCAAATGTGGTGAGATAGTTTTTAAATCAGATAACATTTATGTATTCAAATTATTGAAGTAACTTAAAGTTTCTAAAACCTATCTTAGAAGTTGTTTTTATTCCATCTAATATTACACGATAAGACATCTTTGATTCTCCAAATTTTCTATCATTAAATGTTATTGGAACCTCTTTTATTAGTGAATTACTTCTTAATATTTTATCTAACACCTCGACTAAAAATCCATACCCTTCTGAGCTAATGTCTAATAAATTTAGTTGCTTTAAAGTAGTTGATTTATAAATCCTAAATCCACTGGTTAAGTCTTTTATTTTTGAACGAGTCATTAGCCTTGCAAAAATATTAGCGTATTTTGACAAATTGGTTCTAAATAATCCCCAACCAAGAGTTTTTCCTCCTTTTGTATACCTGCTTCCAATAACTAAGTCATAATTATTGGAAAATGGAATCATTTTTTCTAAGTCAGACACGGAATGTGAAAAATCAGCATCCATTTGTATAATGTAATCGTATCCTTTATCTAACCCATACGTGAAACCTTCTAAACATGCTGTTGCATATCCTTTCTTGGATTCACGATTAATTAAAAATACTTTTGAATTATAAAAATTACTCTTTGATATTAAATCAGCTGTATTGTCGGGTGAACCATCGTCTATAAACAGACAATCTAGTTCTGCATTTACCAATTGTTTAATGAGATTTTTTATATTTTCTGACTCATTATAAGTTGGGACAATTACTAGGTATTGCAAAATTATTTTTTCTTTAAAACTATGAAAAGGGAATATCCAAAAAAATTAAAAAATATTTTTGCAAATAGACGGTCTAAAAAAATTCCAAGTTTGGTGCTTAATATAGAAAAAAATATTCCAAAGTTAATATATTTAATAACTTCAACCTCATAATTGGAAAACTGATTGAGAACTCTTTTTTTAGTGTATCTATTAATATGTTGATACTTGTAATTTACTGGGCCTACAATTGATACAATTTTTTCTAGTATTAACCATATACCATTGTAATTTGGAGTGGTTAATATTAATCTTCCTTGCTCATTTAATTTTGCATATAGAGATTCTACTAAATATTTTACTTCTACCGGATTAAAGTGCTCAATCAGCTCTAAAACTGTAATTACATCGTAAGTATAAATATCGTCATTTTTGTTTCTTATATCAGCTTGTTTAAAATTATTACTAAAGTTTTCATAATTTATTTTTGCAAACTCAATCTGTTTTTCTGATATATCAATTCCAGTAGATCTAAGGTCCAAGTAATTGCCGATCAGAGTTCCTGGGCCACATGGAACATCTAGATGTGAATTATAACTTTTGAGATAGTTTTTTACAGTTAAAAATTTATAGTGATGCCAAGTAGCTTGAAGACCCCTACCTTTTTCTAATCCTTCTTTTAAAACTTGGTCGTAATAACCAACAGGTATATCTTCATAATCAAAATTCATATTTGTATTATAAATTAAGTAATCTTACAAGGAGTTCAAAAATCCTGATTTTATGTTGAATCAGAAGTTATTAAAAATTAGTAAAATTGTGCGAATTTCTTCAATGCTGTCAACAAATTTTTTAGAGTATGAGAAATCTTGCCACCCTCTATCTGGAATAATCGTAAATAAGGTCATAAAGACGAAAAACTTAAATGTTAATGTATTTCTTGATTCAGAAAAACTGCTAAAATTTTGGTTACTGTCGTATATTAAATATAAAAGTAAAATATAGAAAATAGTATTTAGTAACCTGCCCCAATCAAAAATAAAGAAGAAAAGAAATGAAACTGTTAAAAAATAATATTCACCTTTAAATTTGCTTATTAAGTAAGTTTTAAAATTAAATAAACTTCCTTTAGAAAAAAGTAAAGAGTAGAAAGACATATAGTAAAATACTATAAATAGCCATTTGAAAACATCGCCACGATCAAATAAAATTATTCCGTTGTAATTATTATATATAAAATACCGAAAATCATATCCTATAAAACTTATTGCCGATGAGGAGAATCCGTCGAGAAAAGATTTATCAAGCTCACTTAAATTAGTCCAAATTTTAAGTGCGTCTTCAAAATTTCCTTGTGCCAAAATTTGAAATATAAATAAAAGCATGCAAAAAATAAAATATAATTTATGAAATTTATCTCTTTTATTTTTTAATACTTTATAAACAAATGGTGTAACAACAAGCAGATATCCTTCATGAATTAAAGCTACTGGAATAATAAATAAAATTAGATATATATTCACTATTTTTGAATTTACCTTATTTTGATCTTCTAAATAAATTAGGATTATAAAAAAAATAAAATAGTTTAAATAAAACATGTCTTTTCGGAAGTAAAAATTTCCATAAAAGTAAAATTGCACAAAACCCATTGAGCTTAGTAACAACAAAGTTAAGAAGTTGATCTCAATTTTAAATTTTTTAAAAAGCAAATATATTGAAAGTAAAAATAAAGCATTGACTAAAAAAACAGTTAAATTCAAACCCTGGAGTAATGGTTCATTTCTATAAATAATTTCCAATACTTCACCCCAAAAACCTCTTCTGATAAATTTATCTGGATAGGAAATTAAATATTCTGAGTAAGAATAAGTATTCCATTTAAGTGTGTTTGAAAGTATGGTATTTCGAGCAAGCAAACTAATTGATACTAAATATATCGCTAGATTTAAAACAACTGATAATCTTAATTTTTTATTTTTCATTAGATTCTAACTCAATAATTGTTTACTAATTTTGGCTTTCATTTCACTACAAACCTTATGACCTCGTATAAGTTTAACTTATTTAATTTGAATTTACGCTAGTTCTAAATAGTTTTGATATCAATATGGGTAATAGAAAACAGATGTTTTTATAGGGTACATTAATTCAATTCAACAAATGATACATAATTATAATTAAACATTCTTTCTGGTGACTCCGTTTCAAATTTTTCAAACTCTGTTGAGAATTTAGAATCTTTTATTTCTGCAAACAATGGTTCAAGTGTTTGATATTTACCATCCCATCCACTTACTCCCCATTTTTGATTTTTATATAAATATATCGGCTGGATTTCGTAATAATTTTTAACAATTTTTCTTAATAAAACTTTGTCGACTGAATTTGGTTTTCTTAATTTATTTTGTACATGGTGATAATGGGTTAGAAAATAAGGCCAGGTTGTATTTGCTATTGTTAATCTATTTTGTAAGTTTTTTGGTAAGAATTTAAAATTTTCAAACTTATTTTTATATTTGTAACCTGACACCATATCGGTAATGGGTTGTCCGTAGTCTGAAAGAATTTTTCTTATAGAGTAAGAATCGCCATGTCCAGGAGGGTAATTATCTTCAAAAATAGCATATTTAATACCCCAAGCATGCAAAAACTTGAGTCTATGCATAACATTCGTATGGTCATCAAAAAATACTATGGTTTTGCTGGTATCTAAATCCTCGAAAGAAATATCTTCTATATCACCCTCTACATACTTTGTATTTGAATTTTTAGAAATATATTGTCTGAGGCTTAAATCTAGATCTACAGAAATCAAATCAATATCTGGAATCGAATTTTCAATCAACCAGGTACTGTGGCCTTGCACTATTCCAGATTCAATAACATGCGATACATTCAATTTCTTAAGTAAAGCATAGACTGCAAAAGAGTGATTTATACCCATACCCATTTTGTTATTTTTGATTGGCCTTAAGTTATAAACCTCAATAAATTGGGGTAAATACTTTAACAATTCTTTATTAGTAAATAATTTATTAATATTCATCGTGGCCAGAGGCAGAATCGAACTGCCGACCCCTTGTTTTTCAGATAAGGGCTAACCATTTGATCTATTTTAATTGTAGCCAATAAACTATTAAATTAAAATTAACTGAAGGCTGATAAAGGTTTAATTTCAAAATTTCTCTTAAGTTTATTTTTTGGATTCACTAAAACGGTTGTAGATGCATAATTTCTATTGAAAGGTCGGAATCCCATAAAATCAATTTGAACCCAATTTAATTTTTGGGCCAAATCAAAAACTATTTTATCAATATCTCCTCCCTTTAAATTTTTTTTATCTACATCATCAATCACTATGCATTTAATATTTGAGTTGATTTTGTCAGTATTGTTATATAAATTTTGTAAAATTTTTAGTCGATAATTTGAGTCGCAATCAAGAAAGACAACATTTGATTCAAAAACCTTAGTATTATTAACGAAATCATTCTCATTGTTTGCAAATACAGGAGTTAAATTTTTATATTTTTTTTTATCTTCCAAAAGGAGATTGAACCACCTAGTTTCATTTTCAAGTGCAATTACTTTTTTAGATTTTTTGTTTAAAAACCACTTAGTGCTTCCTCCAGAGCCATATTCAAATATTATCTCATTTGAAAAATCAAATTGGTTTAAATATTCAATACATGGATATGTTATCCACGGTAAAGGATTGTTATTCGAATCTACAGGTTTTCTTTTTTTCAAAGAATTATACTGACCCAAATGTTTTGCTAAATATGAAAAATTTATGAGTTGAACTTGTAAAGGTTTGTTAAATTTTCTTAATAAATTAATTAATTTATCCCAAATAAATTTTTTCATTGAGTGGCCAGAGGCAGAATCGAACTGCCGACCCCTTGTTTTTCAGATAAGGGTTAACCTTTTGACCTTAGTTGATTATAACTTATGAAAAGTAATTCTGTAATCTATCCCATCACCATTATTTGGCTGGTCTAACTTTATTGGTAGCTTGTTAGTCAGTTTATTATTTGAAAAACTATCTATTTCTGAATGTCTAGAAAAGGTTAACTCTATTACTGATGGGATTCCTTTTACAATTTGGCCAAAATTATTTATATGGGTGTGTATCAACAACAAATTGAATCTTTTGATAAATGATTCAATTTTTTCAAGATTATCTTGAACGTTGTGGAACTCTATATTTAAACCTACTAAATTTTTGCTAAAGCTGCATATATCTTCAAGTAATTCATATTCACCACCTTCAATATCTATACTTAAAAAAATAGAATTAAGGTTCTGAGAAATTATATCTTTAAATTCAATAAATTTTGGCTCATATCCATACCCTTTTGGAAAATCTTTAAAACTTGATATATCTGATGTGACAAATTTTTCAGTATGAATAATTTTTTTAAATAGATTAAATTTAAAAAATATTGAAAATTTCAATAAGAGATTTAATCCATCAATAACATTCATAAAAGTTTTCAGATTGGGTTTAAGTAAAAAATTTTTTATTCTATATTTACATTTTTTACGATAATATTTAAACCCTACTGAACCGTCATAAGTTCGAACATTAGTTTTATTATTCATTTTTAAAAAGTCTTCTTCAAACGAATAGTCAAAACTTATTCCAAGCGAAATAAGGTTTTTTGTATTTTTAACATCTATATCATTTACAATGTAACCGCCATCATTATTTTTACCTAATCGAATAAGATTTTTAACCTCACAAGGATTTAAAAAGTTTGGTAGAACAACTAAATTTTCCATATCGTGGCCAGAGGCAGAATCGAACTGCCGACCCCTTGTTTTTCAGACAAGTGCTCTACCGACTGAGCTATCTGGCCGTATGGCGGGGACGACGGGATT
>Ga0209666_1003887_pt1 | contig 10711 bp, 5 predicted proteins | sample SaaInlV_125m_DNA_FD_184679 | JGI IMG/M metagenome (GOLD analysis project Ga0209666, IMG submission 184679) | Marine microbial communities from expanding oxygen minimum zones in the Saanich Inlet - Saanich Inlet SI037_S3LV_10m_DNA (SPAdes)... | ecosystem: Environmental > Aquatic > Marine >...
CGCCAACGACGCAAAGTTCCGGTAAAGCCGCTCACCAAATTCAGAGCACACGCTCTCCGGGTGGAACTGCACGCCGTAGTGCGGCCGGTTCTTGTGACGCAGCGCCATGACCACCCCGCCGGCGTCTTCGGCCCGAGCGTTCTCCGCCGTTTCATTCGTTGGAACCCCGCCGCCGTCGCCGCCGCCACCCGCCGTCCACGCGATTGCATCCAGGCACTCCGGCAACGACTCCGACTCCACCACGAGCGAGTGATACCTGGTCACGATAAACCCGACGCCGTGTTCGTCCCGGGACTCCGTCCCTGACGGGATCCCCGCGAACAGCGGTGAGTCGTCGTGCGCGACCGCGTGGAGCCGGCCGTGCATGGGCACCGGCGCTCGGATCACGCGACCGCCGTGTACTTTGGCGAGGCACTGGTGCCCGAGGCACACGCCGAGCACCGGGGTGTTGTCCGCGTTGGCTAAGAGGTCCGCGCACACGCCGACATCTTCCGCGCAGTCGGGTGTGCCCGGCCCGGGGGACAGCACCACCCGCGCGAAGTGTCCGGCGGCGATGGACGGCTCCAACTGTTTCCACGTCATGGCATCGTTGCGAACGACGACGGGCGGGACGCCGTCGACGGCGGCGATGAGATGGTACAGGTTGTACGTGTAGCTGTCGTAGTTGTCGATGAGTAAGGTTCGGTTCCCGCGCGGGTCGCACGGGATCCACCCGCCGAAGGATGCGGTCTTGTTGGCGTCGTTTGGGTCGTCGTCGGGACCCCGATTTGTGTCGGCGGGTGGATCCCGGGATCCGTCCTCTTCGACGAGCCGATCGAACGAGTCGTCCGCCATGTCCCCGTCGTCCTTATTCATCGCGAGTGCGTCGACGTCGGCGACGAGATCCCGCGCGCGAGCGGCGTCGAGCGCGCGCCGAAGCCACTCCTCGTCGCTCAGGCTCCCGTCGTCCGGTGGAATCGCGGCGACGTGGTCCATCAGCGGCGACGGTGCCGAGGTCTCTGCATCGGCGGTGGTGGCCGCCGACCCGCTCGGATCGTCGACGCCCGACTCGGTGTTGTCCATCGCGTGGACGTCTCCTACCTCGGCGGTCATCGGATCGCCGTCTTCCGGATCGAACGCCGACGCCTCGGTCCTGTCCCGGGCGGTGCGCCTCCTCTTGTGGTTCGAACACAGCTGTGTTGCAGATCTCGCAGATCCAATTTTAAGATGCCGTTTCGAGAAGCCGGCGCACAACCGACGGTGAGCGCCCGACGGGCTCACAGCCTGACCTTCCACCCGGCCCCCCGCGGTCTCACCGGTCTAGCTAGACCACCGGCCGCCGGACGCGCGCACGATGGCGGCGAACACGCCCGCGGTCGACCACCTGCTGGCGTCGCTGCAACGTGACTTGAACTCGGTCACCGACGCCGACCGCTCGCTCCGAAGGCGCGCCTTCGACAGCCTGCGGAAGAGGCTCCTGGACGGACCGGACGCGCCGGATGCAGCCGTGCTCTCCGACTTACTCCCCGCGCTGTTCCCCACGCTCCTGAGAGGCTTCACCGACAACGTGGAGAAGGTGCGGGAGAAGAGCGCCGAGCTGGTCAACGATCTTCTCGCGCGATCGACCGATCCACCGAGTCTCCTCCCTTCCCTCATGCCCGCGCTCAAAGCCACGTGCGGGGTCGTGCCGGTCGAGGAACCCTCCGAGGAGATCCGCCTCGGCCTGGTCAACCTCACGAACGCCGCGATCGTCGCGTCGGGCGCGATGTGCGAACCCTTCGCCGAAGAGATCGCCGCGATCGTGCACGCATCGATGCGAGATCAATTCCACGACGTCAAGAAAGCCGCGTGCGCCGTCGCGGGCGCGCTGGTCTCATCCGGCGCGTCCCACGCCGCACTCACCAGGCACGCGCCGAAGATGGTCAACGCCATCCTCCCCGACCTTCAGCACAGGCACTCGCAGGTGCGCACCGCGTGCCTCGTCGCGGTGGACGCGCTCTTCGACCTCGTGTCGTGCGAGGAGGTGAGCGAAACGTTGGCGCCGGGGGTGCGAACGCTGTGCTCGGACAGGACGCCGTCCGTCCGGTCCGCGTTCCACGTCGCGTGCGCGAGGTGGATATCGTTCGTACCGGGCGTACAAGTACGGCGCGATGAGAAGGACGGGGACGACGGTGTGATCGACGGGGATCTAAACGGGGGGGATGTATCGGCGATGGAGGTGGACCCGGCGACTTTACCGGAGGAATGCGGGCTGCCGCACGCGCGGTCGCTGCTCCCGTTTCTGCTCGCAGGCGTGGCGGACCCGGTGGAGGCGAACGGGGTGAAGGCGTTGGCGCTCGTGGAGGCGGTGGGCGCCGCGAACGACGCGGCGCTTGGCATGGACGCTGAAGTGAACGGAAACAACGGTTCGACGAATGCGACGGGTCCGATTGAGGCGTCGGCGACGCTGCCGCCGCCGTTCACAGGGAGGCCGTCCGCGGCGGCCAGGCGGCTCGTGCGCTCGTTGCTCCCGTCGCTCACGCGCGGGGCGCTGGCGGACGTGCGTGAGTGGACGAGCGGCCAGAGGAACGCCGGCGCCAGGCTCCTCGGGACGATACTCGTCTTCGCGGAGTCGGCGTCGTCGAAGCATCTCGGGGACTTGATCAAGGAGATCGTCGCCGCGGTGGGTGACGACGACAAGGACACCGCGGAGAGGGTCGTGATCGCCGCGAGGGTGCTCGGGGCGCACGTGTCGCCCGCCCATTGGCTGCCCATCGCGCTCGATCACGTCACCGCGGAGAAGGGCTCCCCGGCGTCGAGGGCGTCGGCGTTGGTCGTCTTGGCCGCCATGCTACGCGTCGCGCCCGCCGGGTCACTCGCGGGCGAGCCCATGGCGCAGCTCGCGGCTGGGCTCCAGAGCGAGCACTTACGGAGCGTCATGGACCACCCCGCGGTGCGGACGCAGTTGTTAGCCGCGCTCACAAACGCCGTAGTCGGCGGCGGGACCGCGTGCGAGCCCGCGAGCGGACACCTCTTCCGCTCCTTCCTGCAGCTCAGAGCCGCGGAAGGGACCGCGGTGGCCGCTGTGTCCGCTGAGGACGGCGTGGCGGATCAATCCCGCGGCGGGTTACCCCCGGCGGAGTCGTCCGGCGCGGCGAGGGGTATCGACGACCTGGCGGCTGCTTGCGGGTTTGCATCCGCCGGCGAGCTTTACAGCCGCCACGCGGGTGATATACTCGGTCAACTGGCGGTGGAGCAGGATACGTGGATGGGTGACTGCGCCGGGCAACGCACGCTCGGCGCGCTCGTGCTCGGGGCGCCGCCGGAGGTGCTCAAGCGGGAGATGCGGGGTTTGAGTTTGATTTTAAAATGCGCGATGCACCGCGACAGGGAGCCGATGCTCCGGTTGTCGCTGCTTCGCACGCTGGACGCGGCGTTCGAGTCGCGCGAGCACGGTGTCGCGTTCCAGGGCGTCGCGTGTGAGGTTGTCGAGCGCATGATCAGCGAATCGCTCATCTGGAAGGCTGGAAAGACGGCGGCGGCGGTGCGATACGCCGCAATCGTCTGCCTCGGCACCATGCTTCGAAACGACCTGTGCCCCAAACGCGACCTTCTCACCGCGATTCAGCGCGGTGAGATCTTACCGCAGATCGGCGCGGCGCTCGAGGAGGACTTCTACGCGGATACCCGGTCCGCGGCGTGCCACGCGCTCGCCATGCTCCTCACGCGGTGCGGCGACCGCCTCACCGACGAGCACAGGCGGTACGTCTACCCCGAGCTTCTGAAGCGAATGGACGACTCCCGCGACGAGATTCGGATACAATGCGCCGGGGTCATCGCCGCGTTCTTCGAAGCCATGCCTGCAGACTACGACGAGACGAACGTGGGGTACCTGCTGAAGGGGTTCATGGTACACATGGACGATCCGAACCGCGCGGTGCAGGAGGCGGTTTGTTCGGCGGTTGAAATGGCGGCGGTGAAAAAGCCAGACGCCGTGCGCGAGTCTGTTCGCGCGGCGCGTGACGCGCACCGGGGACCGACGTACCTGGACCGCGCCGACGCCGCCGCGCGTGGGACGTGAGTTAAGTGTTAGTCGTTTCGCGTTGCTAACTTTCATTCATTGATTGATGACGAGCTACTCTATGATGATGATCGACGACTGACTTCATGGGCTGAAGAAGATTCGTCCCTTGCCGCTGTTGCCCATCTTCCCGCTGTTGCTGGCGGACAGCGACCCGAGCGACCCGTCCCGTCTCAGGCTCGGCCGCGTTCCGTTCTCCGATCTATCACCGCCACTTTCCCTGTTTTCCACGGCGTGTTCCTCGAACTGCGCCAGGCCTTCCCTCCAGTTGTCCACGGTCATTCCGTCTGGTGTGTACACGCAGCACACGCCGAGCGTCGCCACCTCCCGGACGTTCCGCGCCTCGTTATCGAAGAACAGCATGCGCTCGAAGGGCACGCCGCTCTTTGCCTTGAGCCGGTGGAACTGTTCCGTCTTGCTCCGCACCGGGTACACCTCCATGTGATCCACCGCGTCCTCCAGCGTGACGTCCAACCCGCGATTGTCGGCGCACACGCGTAGGAGGCGCATCGCTTCCGAGGCCCATTCCGGTTCGTCCGTCCTGGACGCGTACGCGATCTGGACGTCGGCGCGTCGCCATCGCGGGCGGTTGAGCATCTCCTCGATGGCTATCCGGGCGCCCGGGTGGATCGTCAGCTCCGTCCCGAGCCGGTCCACCACCCGGGTACTCCCCGGAGGGTCGCGGACGAACCGTCCGGCCATCATGTACCTTTTCGTGAACAAAATACGATGTCAGTGCAATTGCCCATGTAGCGCTACGATAATTAAAAGAAACTCACATCTCCGGGTACCAGACCGTGTCGTCGAGGTCGAAGGCGACGAGACCGGGGAGGAGGTCGTCGTCGTCGTCTTCGTCGATGGAACCCCGCGCGGTGGACGCCTCCTCGAGCGTACCCCTCGCGAGGGGATCGTCGAATGACGCCCGCATGCGGCTGCTCCGTGCGGCGCGGGGGCGCCCGCCCTTGTGCTGTTGACCTAGCAAGTCAGATTGTTCAACACGTTTTTTCGGCCCGAGGTCACCGACGCGAGCGTTTTTTATTCAGTCTGGGGTCGAACAACGCTCGCGCATCTCCACAACTCCAGCGCACGCCGTCGTCGTATCGCCCCGCGAACCCCCGACCGGCCGCCATGGCGATGGACGTCGAATACGAGGAGTACGCCGCCACCACATCGTCCAAGCACCACGGCTGGAAAGTACAGGTGAGCCAGCAGCACGTCGAGCGGCGTGAGCTCGAAGATCTCGAGGCGAAGATCGCGGCCGTCTACGCCCAGATCGACGCTGGGGACTCCGTCGCGGACCTCACGGCGCCCGCCGCGGTGAAGCGCATCAAGGATATGGACCGGCTCGGTATCGGACACGACGTCGGGATGTACCTGACGTACCCGGAGCGGCGCGGATACGACGTCGAGTACGCCGACACGAACGACGACGGCGACGTCGACCCGTCCGAGGGGACCGCCCGAGGGGGCGAACGGAGCCTCGGCGACGGGGTCATGGTGCGACGCGCGGACCCGAACCTCCGCGGGGAGGACTTACTCCGACGCATGCCCCTCGTCAAGGTGGGCGGTGCCGCCTCGGGGAAAGGGAGCGGGCACGGCGGCGCGCTGCCCGAGCCCGAGGAGGGTTCGGTGCACGTCGGGTCCAACGCCGTCGTGGTGCACAGGGCGGGCGCGGGGCGTGACTCGGGCGATGAAAACAAAAAAGCTCTGACAAGGACGGGACAGGTCGGTCCCGCGGTTGTCAGGCCCAAACGGGAGGTTTTGTACGACGTATCGCACGGCGTGGACATGAAACGAATCGCCACGGACGAGGAGAAGGATGCGGCGGTGCTGGACAAGGATGGGAATGTGCCGCGGACCGCGTACAAGGACCTCAGCCTCGTGGACTGAGCGCGCGTCTGGTTTTTTTTTTTGGTTTTTTTTGGTTTTTGGTTCCGACGTCGAGCGGCGCGGAGAAGCAGGATTTGAACCGATATCCTTTGGGACACGACGATGAGAGGGAAGACGCACCAACCGCTTAACTCGACTTCGCGCTTTCCGCGACTTCCCGGCTCGACACCTCACCTGCTCTGGAATCCGCGTTTGGATCTCCAGAGCAGGTGACATTGGACGAAGTCGGGAAGTCGCGGAAGCAAAGTTCAGCTGTGTCTTCCTCATTATGACTCGGTGTAAACTTCCCTCCCATGGTCGTGTTACGGATCAAATCTTGCTTCGAAGCTGGCGCTAGACGCGAAGTGAACGATGACCGTCGGCACGAACGATTGAAACGACCGACTAATACCTAATACCCGACGCGGCCGGCTAATAATAAATACCCTCGACCAAACGCCTCGTCCTCACTCATCGTCGAACTCGCAGTGCGACGCGGAGAGCAGCACGTAATTCTCGTAGTTCTTCTGGAACCCCGCCGACCGTGTCTCCGTCTCCCCGATCGGAGTCACCGCCTGGTCCATCACCACCTCGCCGCCGAACCCGAGCGAATTTCTGCGGTCGTTGGTCACGCTGAGCCGGTTAGCCCCAGCGTTCATGAAGGAGCTCCCGGGCAGCTGAACGTCCGCGTCAGCTAACGACGCGACGTACATGTCAACCACCGCACGCATCCACGCGCGGTTACCCCCGTCGGAGTCTGAGGAGTCTAAGGGGTCCTTCCGTTGTGAGTCGCCTTCGTGATGAGTCGTATTCGAGTGACGAGTCGTCGACTCACGGCCAGCGTCGACGCAGCCGTCGCCGTCGCACTGCGCGGGTCTGAACGTCACGCCCACGACGTCCTCATCGCGCTGGTACGCCACGTGTCCTCTGAGCGACGGGTACCTAGCGAGCGCCTTGATGACCGCGGGAGAATCGCCGAGGACGTACACGCCCCACCCACCAGCGGAAGAGTCTTTCCCGGCGGCTTGAGCGAGGCGAGCCGCGCAAATCGCCGCCGCGGCGACGGCGCCTCCATCTTCACCATCCTCGGCATCGCCGCTACCTCGCTCGGCGGGAGGTAGGTCGCCGCATCGAACGAGCGCGTCGTTGGAGCTTGGGCCCCTCGGCGGGTCCGCATCGTCCTTCTTGACGCCCGTTGGGAGAGTCCACCAGTTCGTGCACACCCGCTCGTCGTATCGACCGTTACACTGCTTAAACACTGCGCCGACGTTCTTGACAATCGTCACCGGATCGCACGCGTATTTACCCTCCATCTTCGTAATCTCCGATTGGTCCGTCGGCTTAGCCCGCGTGAGCCAGTACTCCTGCCAGTCGGCGAACCCGGTGCGGATGTGAATCGCGGCGACGCCCGCCCATTTGTCCATCTGACTCAACACCGGCGACAGTCCCTCCATCAACGCGGGAGTCGGCCTCAGGAAGTGCTGCGCCCTGCACCTGTTCGAGAGGTCCCAACTCTCATCGTCCTCCAGCGTCTTACCGTCCACCACGCACGTCCCGTAGTCGCGGCGGACGTTCTCGTCCGCCTCGCGATGCAGGTCATACGGCGTCCGCAGCCGTAACTTGACGTACCGCCACCCGAGAACCGTCTCGCTGTTCAGCCACTCGTGAAGCCACTTATCGTTCTGACTCGCCTCCTTCCCGTCCTCCTCCCCACCCGGGTCCTCTTTATACCCGTTATGCGCCACCGCGTTCTGCTGGATCGTCGCCGAGTCCGCGTCGGACGGCCAGCCGTGTTCGGTGATCTGACACGGTCTGCGGTCGGCGTTTTCGTGACCGGCGCGGCACCGGTGATGAAAACTTCGCATCGGCGCGATCGGCCCGATGCTCTCGTTAAACTCCCGCTCGCGTTCCGGGTGCCACCGCCAGTCGAACCCGTCGCCCGTGAAGTAGTACCCGGGATCGAACGCACACGTCACGTTTTCATCACCGAACCGGCCGGTACCGGCGCCGCACCCACCGGCGTCGACGTACACAGCCCAGCCGGTGGATTCCGCCAACGAGAACAGAGACCGCCACCGATCCATGTTGTTGCCCAGGCCGTTACCCCACCGGCCCTCGAGCACCAGCACCTTGGACCGCGTCGTGTATACCTTCGCGTGTTCTTTGAACGCGGCGCCGAAGCAGGGTTCGCATTGAACGGCAAGCCGCTCGTCACGCCGCCGCAACCGCGTGAACGGCGCGTTCGGAATGTCCGATCGCGATCGGTCACCGTCGACCGCCGCCTCGATAGGTTTCCCGTGAGGAGGCGGCGACGCGGTGGGTTCAGGTGGCGGCGGCGGCGACGTCGGCGGCGTGGCGGTCGCCGTCTCTGCGATGGGCTCTTCGACCGAATCGGACTCGTCCTCGCCTCGATACTTCACCTCCTTCTTCTTCTCCTGCTCCTCCTCCTCCTCTCCCCTGAGTTTGATGTCGAAGACCCTCGGTGGCGGGGGCGCGCTTTCCCTCCCCGTGCGCTCACCGCCGGCGACGCTCCTCATCCCCCCTTCACCTCGATGCGCCATCCCGTCGCTGATCTCCTCCAGTGTCTGCACTCGCCTCACCGCGGACGCCACCCCCGCCGACTCCACCCGCGCTCGAACCATCTCCCTCAGCCCGGCGTTCCACTCGCGCTCGGTGCCGAACTGCCCAACCGCCGCGAGCAGAAGGAGCAGGACGACGCTCACCGCGGCGGTGTTCCTCGCTGACCTCCCTCCGAGCCAGGAGGAGTTGCGGGATGACTCGCCGCCATCACGGCGGTGTCCCGAGGGACGCTCGGGGGTCCCCGGGACCTCCCTGAACAGCGGCGCCCGCATCTTCTGTCGCAGATGAGTGCGGGCTTGTTGCGTCGCGCTGTTGAAGAGCGTTCTATTTGCCGGACGAAAAACCAGACTGCGACGCGTTGGAAAACACGTGCGAAACTCGAACATTCTCCTTCACAGCGAACCAGTCACGAAAACTCGTATTCTAGGTTAGTTCAGTTCAAAAATATCCCAGATCTAAAAATCCATGTCACACTCCAGGTGAAAATGCAAGACACAGCTCGTGACAGGTCAGCGACTGGTCTCCACCTGCCGGCACCCGGCTGGGCAACAGAGGAAACACGCCTGCCGGGTTGTTATTCTTTGAACGAGGGTTGCGCCGCGGGTTCAATCGGGCCACACGACGCCGCACGAAGCAGCGCACCCGCGCACGAGCGAGACCTTCGCAGGTTAGTTCCGCGCCTTTCACGGAGTCCCGCCCGCGCCACGGATCAACCGCGCGCGCGCGTTCCACCCCAACGCCGAGGCAGATAAGCGAGCCGCGTGCGACGGCGAAGGAAGGGGCGAGAAAACAACAAGTGGCAATCTTCTCACGCGGGTCTGGTGAAAGACGCGTCGAGACACCGCTCACGAACCGCCCGCACAGCCGATTCGGCCACGATGGCGGAGCCTAACCCCGGCGAGGCCGGCGAGGTGAAGACCCTCTGGGTCGGAGACCTGGTGCGCGCCTCATCCTCCCCCGCGCCTTACAGCCCCCCGCCCCCGATATTTTATACCAAATGATCCCCGCGAAACGTCGGGTCAAGCATCTGGTCGAACCCCGCCGTGTCGACGCGACGCGCGCGCGAGATCCGCGAACGCTCGAGCCGAACACCCGAGATCCGGATACCGGTCACCCTTTCCCGCGATTTCCCAAAGTTTCACGCGCGTAAACCCGCGCTGACCTCGCAATCGTCCCCCAATCGCAGGGCTACTGGATGGAGGAGTCGTATCTGCACTCCTGCTTCGCATCCTTCGGTGAGACTCTGCGCGGCACGTGTTGTCATCTTCTTTGTTTTTCTCTGGCGCCACGTCGGCGTGTGGCGCCCCACGCCGCGCGCCGTCGCGCGTTCGATGACGCGCGGACGGCGCCGGGGGGTCGTCCGCGTCGGTCGGACGGGCGGATCGCGCGGCATTCCGGTCGCGCGCGCCCGCTCTCCGCCCAGACTCGCCCAGCCCCACCAACCCCGGATCTGCAGATCTAACAAATACAGCTCGCAAAACCAAACGTCGCCTTTTTACCTCTCGACAAAATATTTTTTGCCAAAACTGACCAAACGCCCGACTCCCCAACGAAATAACAGGCGCGATCGGCAGCGTGAAGATCATTCGAAACAAGCAGACGGGCTTCAGCGAAGGGTACGGCTTCGTCGAGTTCGTGGACCGCGCCACCGCGGAGCACGCGCTGAAGACGCTAAACGGAACCCCGATGCCTTCGGCGCACCAGATGTTCCGGCTGAACTGGGCATCCTTCGGCGTCGGCGGCGGCGCGTCCGGCGCGTCCGGCGGCGCCAACGACCACAGCGTCTTCGTCGGCGATCTGCCCCCGGAGGTGAACGACTACGCCCTGCAGGAGACGTTCGCGGAGAGGTACCCGTCCGTGCGGAACGCGCGGGTGGTGACGGATCCCAACACCGGTCGGAGTAAAGGGTTCGGGTTTGTTCGCTTCGGCGACGAGAGCGAGCGGGACAGGGCGCTCGTCGAGATGAACGGCGTGCCGTGCGGATCGCGGGTCATGAGGATCTCGCTCGCGATCCCTCGGAAGGGTGCCGACTCGCTCGGCGGGATGCCGTCCAGGGGATCTAACCAGGATCTCACCAACCAGGCGCCGACAAACCCGGAGCCCGAGAACAGCACCGTCTTCGTCGGCGGCCTCGATCCCACACTCGCGGAACCCGACCTGCGGACGCACTTCGAGGCGTTCGGGGAGCTGGTGTACGTGAAGATACCCGCCGGTAAGGGCTGC
>Ga0209666_1003889_pt1 | contig 10706 bp, 7 predicted proteins | sample SaaInlV_125m_DNA_FD_184679 | JGI IMG/M metagenome (GOLD analysis project Ga0209666, IMG submission 184679) | Marine microbial communities from expanding oxygen minimum zones in the Saanich Inlet - Saanich Inlet SI037_S3LV_10m_DNA (SPAdes)... | ecosystem: Environmental > Aquatic > Marine >...
TACAAGAACATCGTCTTCGTCGTCGAGCCAGAGGAGCTACGCGAAGCCATCCGCCGGCACCCCAACCCGATCCCTGGCTTGGCAGATTTCATGGACCACGAGTCCTTACGCATCGCGCACACCGTTTGATCTCACGTCATCTTAGACCCGTTGTTATCGACGCATTCAGTCGACGCGTCGTCCGCGACCGCTCGACGCCAGAGCGCGACTCGCGCGACTCGCGAGCGTACGTCCCTCAGTCCACCGCGCGACGCCGTGGACGCCGCGCGCGCGTTCGTACGAGCACGCTCGATGTTTTCGAGCGCGCGCGTCGCGTCCGCGCGCGCCGACGCGTCGGCGTCGACGTCGAACGTCAGCCGCCGCCGGTCGAATTCGCGACCGAAACGCTCGCGCGCCGCTCGCGCATCGCGCCTCTCGCGCCCGCGCGCGAGCGCCGCGTTCGATTGGACCCCATCGGATCCACGCGCGCTGCGTCTGGCCGAGCCCGGGGCGAAGCCGCTGCGCGTCGCCGTGCTGCTGAGCGGCGGCGTCGATAGCTCCGTCGCGCTGGCGCTCTTGCGCGCCGCCGGCCACGAATGCGTCGCGTTCTATCTTCAGATTTGGTTTCAGGAGGACTTTCGAAACACGTGGGATCAGTGCCCGTGGGAGGAGGATCTGCGCGTGGCGGAGTCGGTGTGCGAGCGCGTGGGCGTGCCGCTGGAGACGGTGCCGCTGACGGATGAGTATTGGAACTTGGTGGTGAAGGATAGCGTGGAGGAGATACGCAAAGGGCGAACGCCGAACCCAGACGTGTTGTGCAATAGTAGAGTGAAGTTTGGGGCGTTTCGCGAGTGGCTGGCGCGAACGCATCCCGGCGAGTTTGATCGAGTGGCGAGCGGGCACTACGCGGCGGTGGAGCGCGCCGACGTTGGAGAGCTGGCGAGGTTGGTGATGTCAGGCGATGCGTTCAAAGATCAAACGTACTTTTTGGCGGATTTGAGTCAAGAGCAACTCGGAAGCGTGTGCTTTCCGGTGGGGGGTATGCCGAAGGCAGAGATTCGCGCGTTGGCTGCGTCGGCCGAGTTGCCGAACGCCGGGCGCAAGGATTCGCAAGGGATTTGCTTTTTAGGAAAGGTCAAGTTTAGTGAGTTCATCGCAGAGCATTTAGGGGAGATGCCGGGTGATATCATAGAAGTCGAGTCCGGAAAAGTGCTCGGCAAGCATCGCGCGTATTGGTTTCACACCATCGGTCAGCGGAGCGGACTTTTTCTGCACGGCGGTCCGTGGTACGTCGCGGGCAAAGATTGCGTTAATAACATCGTGTACGTCACGCGTGATTATTATTCGCTCGACAAAGCGCGCGATACTTTCACCGTGGCGGGTTTCAACTGGATATCCGGCCAAGAACCACCGTTGGAGAGCATCGAAGGTTTGCGCGTCAAGGTTCGTCACGGCGAAAACATTTACGCGTGCTCGTTCCAATTCAAAGACGTCGACGGCGAGCGGTGCGGAGAAGTGAAGATAGGCCAGGACGACCAAGGCTTAGCGCCCGGGCAATATGCGGTGTTTTACGACGGCGACACGTGCCTGGGATGCGGTAAGATTCTCGAACCAAACGTCGGCGCCATCGGCTTGGTGCCCGCTTCCGGCGAACGCCTCGACGCGACGACGAGCCCGAGCGCGTAATCTCTCATTCATTTAATCACCACGCATCGCGTGCGCACTACAACCGACCGCGCGTTCCGCCCGACCACGACTAAAAACTAATCCCGAGCGACGCATCCGCGCGCGCGTACTCCCCTCGACGTCCGAGCAACGCCGCGAGCGTCTTAAATCGTCCTCGCAACCGCTCGACGCGTTCCAATATCCCCTCGTCCAGCGGATTCCCGATCGCGCTCTCCTCGAGCTCGCGCTCGAAGCTCTCGATCAAGCGCTCGACTCGCCCTCCGCGCGCGTCGCCGTCTCGCGTCGCGCACGTCCGCCACACCGCCGCGCACCCGGCGTAGTACCCCACCTCCTCCGCGAGCTCGAACCCCTTGCGAAATCCCATCTCCCGCCCCTCGCGCGCGCCCATCGCGCGTCCCGCGACGACGCCCTCGTCCCGCCCGTCGTCGCGCGCCGTCGCCTCGATCGTCAGGCACGCGTCCAGGGCGTCCGCGACGTCGCTCGAGGTCGTCCGCGCCGTCGTCGTCGTTCTCCTCGTCGTCGTCGCGCCGTCGTCGTCCGTCGCGCGTCGTCGTCGCGCCGCGTCCGCGTCCGCGTCCGCGACGTCACCGCGCGCGCCGTCCTCGCGCGTCGCGTCGCGCGCGCGCGGCATCGCGCGTCGCCGCGCGCGCGTGTGCGGCCGTCGCCACTCGACGACGCGCGTCGATCGCGCCGCCGTCGACGGTCGACCCGAAGCCGCGCCGCGCCGCGATGGAGGTCGAGTACTGCGCGTCGTGCGCGTGCCCGCTCGAGTACTGCGACGTCGTCGGCTGCGCGCGCGTCGCCGCGCGCGCGCTCGAGCGGGTCGCGCTCGACGACGACGCGACGGAAACGACGACGACGGCGACGGCGGCGGCGGCGACGCGCGACGACGACGACGGCGAGAACGACGACGACGCGACGCGAAAAACGACGTCGAAGAAGAAATCCAAGTCCAAGGCGCGCGAGGTGGTCGTGACGCGGTTGAGCCGGAACAGGAAAAAGATGATCACCAACGTCGTCGGGCTGGAGCGGTTCGACGTCGACCTGAAGGAGGCGAGCAAGGCGTTCGGGAAAAAGTTCGCGTGCGGGTGCTCGGTGACGAAGGGGGCGACGGGGAGGGATGAGCTGGACTTGCAAGGGGATTACTCGGAGCAGTTGGCGGCGTTGATTTGCGAAAAGTACGAGGTGGGGGCGGAGGACGTGCGATGCGTCGACAAGAGCAAGTTTTGATGTAATACGAAAACAAAGTATTAGGAGGCGATCGTCGGTTCGCGCGCGCGCGAGGCGGCGATGGGATGCGCTAGTATCCGAGCCGCTTGTCGACGACGTTCGTGAACGGGGCGTTCGTCGCGTATTGCTCGGCGTGCTTGATGAAGCAGTCGAGCGCCAAGTCGTGGTAATCCGACGTCAAGTCTGCGCAATGAAAACTCATGAGCACGTTTTCCATGGTGTAGAACGGGTGGTCGCTCGGAAGCGGTTCCACCGCGAACACGTCCAACGCCGCGCCGGCGATTTTCTTGTTCCGTAACGCGTCGACGAGCGCGTCCTCGTCCACCGTCGATCCGCGACCGACGTTTATGAGCACCGCCGTGTCCTTCATCGCGCTCAATACGTCGGCGTTGATCATCTTATCCGTCTCCTCCGTCGATGGCAGCGCGACGAGTACGTAATCAGCCTTGGCGCACGTCTCCTTCAACGCGTGGAACCCCACGACGTTTTCGACGTAGTCGTCGTTTGGATCCGTCTTCTCCGGCGTTCTCCGCACCGCGCACACCTTCATCCCCATCGCCTTGGCCCTTCGCGCGACGTGTTGCCCGATGTCCCCGTATCCGACGATGACCAGTTTCTTCCCCTCGATCAACCCCACCGTCATCCGTATCCACTCTTTCCTTCGCTGCGCCGCCCGCATCGCGTCCACCCGCTTCGCGAAGTGCATGCACGCGAACACCCCCCACTCGCCTAGACTCGCCGAGAAAGCCCCTCGTCCGTTCGTCAGCGTGCTCGCGTGTTCGCGCACGCTCGGAATCGCCATCAAATGATCCACTCCCGCGCTCCCGCTGTGCATCCACTTGACGCGTTCCGCCACGTCTCGTCGACTCGCGAACGCCGTCGTCACCTCCTTCGTCGCGAACCACCACAGCATCGCCAGGTCCCCGTCCGCGCGCTCGCGCCTCATTTTATCGATCTCTTCCTCGTTCGACACGACGACGACGTCGAACGCGCGCGGCGTTTCCGCCCGCAATCGTTCCGTCAGGGGTCGCGAATTCAACAACTTTTCGTGCGTCACCACGCACAGCGTCGTCGTCGCCGTCGTCGTCGCGCTCCGCGCCGTCGTCGTCGTCGCGCTTTGCGTCGTCATCGCGCGCTCGATCGCTCGCGTCGCCGCGCGCACCGCGCTCCGCGCGCGCATCTCTGCGGTCGCGTTCGCTTCGATTCGCCCCTTCGCGACGCGCGTCAGACGCCGACGCGCGTCCGACGCGTCGCCGCCATGCCGCCGCGCACGGTGAAACCGAAGCTCGACGACGCTCCCGCGGCGCTCGCGCTCACGGACGCGACGAGCGCGATGAACCTGCGCGTGCTGCGCAAGGAGGACGACGCGATCGAGCGCATCGTCGCGCACTCGAAACACGCGGTGCTGTACGGATTCGACGCGGACGCGCGACAGTGGGCGCGGAAGAACGTGGAGGGGGCGCTGTTCGTCGTGCGACGCGCGACGGAACCGCGAGACGCGTTCGTGGTGCTGAATCGGTGCGGGACGGAGAATCTGCGACAGCGCGTCGGCGGCGCGGGATTCGAGCTGGAGCGGTCGCCGCCGTATTTGATGTATCGCGTCGGACGAGAGGTGAACGGGATATGGTTTCACGACGCGGAGGAGTGCGAAGCGATGAGCGCGGTGCTGGAGGGCGTGCTGGCGGAGGCGCGGGCGCGGGGAGAGGGAAACGAGGTGGGGAGCGAGACGCGGACGACGACGGAGGCGGCGGCGCGATTGTTCGCGAGCGCGACGACGACGAAGGCGACGAGCGCGCCGACGGGCGGAGATTTAATGGCGCAGTTGATGGGATCGGTGTCCATCGGGAACGGGGCGAGAGGGAGCGAATCGGTGGCGCCGACGCGGGTGTTACAACCGCCGCGTAAGATTACGGGAACGTCCGCCTCGGCGCCGAGGACGAAATCCGTCGCGAAATCCGCGCCGCCGACGACGTCTTCCGCGCTCAATCCCGCAGCCGTGCGCGCGGCGATGTCGGAGCTCATCGAAGACGACGAGTTTATCGGTTTGATCACGCGCGCGCTCGCGAAACACGCGTAGAGAATTAGCGATTGCATTGCTTTGATACGACGACGACGACGAATGGAACGCCGCGCGCCCGTCGCCGCGCGCCTCACTTTTCGACGCGCGACCTCGCGCGCGACGCCGACCTCGCGAGCTCGCACGCGAGCGAACGCGACGCGAACGCACCGCCCGATCGCCCGACGGCGCGCCGGCGCGCGTGCGCGACGCGCGCGCGCGACGCGACGACCGACGCGAAACTCGGCACCTCTTCCGAGACACCGCGCGCGACGCGAACATGTCGACGACGGCGGCGCGACGAAAGAAGAGCGCCGCGGCGGCGGCGGAGGAGACGATGTGCGTGCGCGGAGGAATGTCTCGCTCGCGCGCGACGATTCGCGGAGACGGAGAGCGCGGATGAGGGGAGAAACGACGTTTATGAGGTTCCGAGACTCCGAGAGACGAATCGACGCGATCGAATCGGCGCGCGCGACTGACGAAGACGAACGACGCTCGATTGCGTAGGGTTGACGTGGAAGAAGACGCCGGGGTGACGTTTGCGGAGGAACAGTCGAACATCGTGTCCATCGATGCGCTGCAGCAGAGCGGGGTGTCGGCGACGGATATAAAAAAGTTGAGAGACGCGGGATTCGTCACGGTGAGACAGTTGTTGATGTTTCCGCGAAAGGCGATCATCGCGGTCAAAGGCTTCTCTGACGCTAAAGCGGATAAGGTTTTGGAAGGTGCGGTCAAACTGTTACCGGAGAGCGAAGCTGGGGGATTTGTCACGGCGGCGGAGGATGCGGAGCGACGCAAGGATGTGGTGCATATTACATCTGGAGCCGCCGCGGTGGACGCGATCTTGGGCGGCGGATTTGAAAGTCGAGCGATCACGGAGATTTACGGCGAGTGGCGATGCGGTAAGACCCAGCTATGTCACACTATTGCCGTTACGACGCAAATGCCGGTGGAAATGGGCGGTGGATGCGCCAAGGTGGCGTGGATCGATACCGAAAACACCTTCCGCGGAGACCGCCTCGTTCAAATCGCGAACCGCTTTGGACTGGACGCTGACGCCGTTTTATCGAACGTTATGGTCGCTCGCGTGGATACCGTCGATCAAATGATGCATGCTCTCATCGCTATTGGCGCGAAAATGGCTGAAGAACCTTTCAAGTTACTCGTCGTCGACAGCATCATGGCGATTTTTCGAGTGGATTACGTCGCGAGAGGAGAGTTGAGCGAACGACAGCAGACACTCAATCAGTTCCTCTCTCGCTTGCGAAAAATTGCCGAAGAATTCAACGTCGCCGTCGTGCTCACTAATCAAGTCCAATCTGACCCGGGAGGCATGGCTTTCGCGGGAGTTGAACCAAAGAAGGCGATCGGGGGGCACGTTTTGGCCCATGCGTCTACGATTCGTCTGATGGTAAGAAAGGGCAGAGCCGAGGCGCGCGTGCTCAAAGTGCTTCAAGGTCCGACTCTGAAAGAAGACGAAGCTGAATTCCAGATCACGGAAGGCGGAGTGACGGGGATGGAATGACATGATGCGATCTAGGACGATATCACCACTGCGTCGCGTCGACGGTGAGCGAACGAGCGCTGAGAAGCGCCGACGTCTTCTTCACAACGCCCGCGATCTTTTGTTCATTTACTTAATCTTGCTATTTCATATTGTAAGGTTTAGTTCTATTCATCAAGTTTATGTGTACGCCATGTGATTCTCGTCTCCTTTGCACAGGCATTCCTGCACGCGGAACGGGTTCGGAGCATCGCAGCATGCGGGGAGATCGTCGCCCATCCCCATCGCGCGCATTCTATCGCAGTACAAATCTCGTCCAAGAGCGTCGATTTGTCCGCATCCCGTCGGTGTCTTATCCATCATCAACGCGCATCCGCACAAATTGCGAAGGATCGAGTCGTACGTGTTGAACTCCAGGTCATCTTCTTCTTGTTCAACAGCCGTCACCGGCATGTCCCTGCAGCACGCGTTTTCGCTCCCCTCTTCAAGGCACCACGTCTTTGTTCGCAAGCACTGACGATGATAATCCATCAAGCCGTTGGTGACATTTTGTTCGTTCTTCACGCGAAGCTGCTCGATGACGTGCGCACGAGCGGCGGAACGGATTTCATAGCCCGATGATTTCATAGACCAGAATCCACCCCAACCGAGCCTCGCGACGACGAAAGCCTCAAATTTGATGAAGTCTTCGAGAGGGAATGGCCGAGCACCGACAGGAATTTCGCTTCCCTTGACGGCGCACGAAGAGAAAGGTAAGTTCACAACGTAGAACTTACCGGCACAGTCCGCTAGCTTAGAGCCTAGCTGCGCCACCTCCTTCTTTGCGCGCATCACAGCCGCCGCTCCGGGCGTCGACGAAGTGGCGGTGGCGACGAAGAACACACCCGCAAGAGCCGACGCGACCATCGCATTCCTTCTCGTCTTCATCGCTCGCAACTTGCTCGCCTCACGCTCGGCCACGTCAGAAGTCGACGCTAACAACGAAGCGCGTTCCTCGATTGGACCTCGCTTTGTCAATCTCTCGCTCGCGACAACCGCGGCGGCGATGACCATGAGGACAGCCATCGGGGCGATGATCTCATTCGGTTTGAATGCGGACTCCTTTTGCATCCCAAGTGCGGCAAAGAAGGCTCTATCAATGTTCGGTCCGTACGGACTATCTTCCACCGGCCGCTGTGCATCGAACTCCTGCACCGAACCTCGTGACTGTTCAGTAGCGAAACGCTCGCCACGATACGCCGCGAGCGCCGCTCGGTCGCTCGAGTACGACGTGGACGAGTCATCAGACACTTTTGACACCGCTTGAGCTCTGTAGTTGCTCAAATGGAATATGGCCGGACATCCGCGCGGAGGATTGTAGCACTGCGGCTCAAGATCTTCGATTTCGGATACATCTTCATCCGGATGGTCCAAGCTCATCGAGGACGCGTTCACTACTTCAATTCTCTCCAGAAGGAAATCTCTGAGCGTGTCCTTTACGGGAATGACGATGCGACCATTCACGAGGCCAGCTTCGCTATCCACATGAGGAGGTGCCGGCGGAAGCGGTGGCGACGGCGGTTGGACCGTGCCCGGGTACGGCGGCGGCGGCGGCGGCGGCTTGCGTCTCGGCGGCGGCGGCGGTGGCGGCGGTGGCGAAACGTCATTTGTGGCGTCCGCCAACAACTCATCCACGTCGGATCCTTCTTCGTCTCCCGCCGTCTCGGTCACGTTGGTCACCGCTTCTGCCTCAGCCTGTTCAATCTCCTCAGTCGCGTTCGCCGTGGCATTTTGAATTTGCTGGACGGCGTCCGCGACGGCGTCTTCTATCTGTTCGGCGATGCTTTCCGGCATGGCTGGCGTCCGCGTCGCTGGATACCCATCGCTGTTGGCCGGATATCCGTTGCTGTTCGCCGGGTATCCCTTTGCCGGATATCCGGTGCTGTTCGCCGGGTATCCCTTTGCCGGATATCCGTTGCTGTTCGCCGGGTATCCCTTTGCTGGATATCCGTTGCTGTTCGCCGGGTATCCGCTTGCCGGGTATCCAGTGCTATTCGACGGGTAACCAGAACCAGTGCTATTCGACGGGTATCCAGTGCTACTCGACGGGTAACCAGTGCTATTCGACGGGTAACCAGTGCTATTCGCCGGGTAACCTTGACCGAGTGCACCCACAGAGATCGGATACGCGTTCTCATCGTCGGGGCCATCCAACGGATACGCGTTCTCATCCTCGGAGCCGTCCAACGGAGACGCACCGCGCTCGAAAAGATCGCGCGCGTACGCAGGATTGAGTTTCAACGTGAAAAACTCATTCGTGACGGGATCAGTGAACTGCACCGATGCGTCTTCCGGACCTTTTCGCGTGGACGTGATTTTTGTGTACATCGACGGCGCCGTTTTGATGATCAACTGGGTGAGCGTCTTGTGATTCGCCACCCACTCGCTTCTCGCCATCGTACCGGCATTGAAATCCTTCATCACGCGAGCGAGAACCTTCAAAACCGCCGCATCCACTCCTGGTACCGTAGTGGCGTTGATACTTTCTTCGGCCGCCGGAAGAAGGGTAAAGTTGCCGTGCGCGGCGTCCGCGAAGAGTTGCGACGAGATACGCGTGACGGTGAGGTTGCCATCGAGAACCGCACCGCCTCCGGCGACAATGTTGTTGCGGAAGAAATCAGGATCGATATCGGTACCATATGATGCGCCCACATCGAGCGCGAAGTCAGCACTTTGACTCGTGGAGAAGATGTTATCCTTCAAAATTAACTTCGAAGTCATGGCTGAGTCAGTGAGTAAAGACGCGCCGGCGGTGGGATCGGAGTAGAACGTGTTCTTGCTCACGACAACGTACGGCGAACGCGCGATCTTCATCCCAACGTAAGCGTTGAACGCGATGACGTTCTCGGAAAATCGCATTCGTAGATCTTCATCCGCCACAGCGTCCAAAGCGACGCCGAAAGTCTTCACAAATTTGGAGTACGAAGCATTCTCCGTTCGCTCATACAAGTGCGATTCGACGCCCCAGATCGCGTTGCCTTGTACATCCAGCCGATAGTCATCTTCTTCGTCTTCGTCCACCGCGGCGGTGTATGTGCGTTTCACCGCAGCGATATCGCCGACACCAAACCAACCGATGCGATAAAACACGTTGAGCTTGATTGATGAATATAACGCGTCGACGACGTTTACCGCCGCCTCACTGACGTCGTGGCACGCGTTTCGCTTGATGCTCACGTGTCGCGACTTTTGACCAATTCTAAAGCAAGTCCTACCCACGTGCGCGAGCTTTTCACCATTCCACCACGCTTTGACGACATCCTCCGTAGTCGCCTCCGAGGCGCCGCCGTCGACTTCAATGTCTTCTACGGTGACGTACTCGGCACCTCTAAAATCCAACGCAACACCACCGCTAAACCGGAACTTTGGCAAATCCGCACCATCGCTCGTGCGGTAGCCGCGAATGGTAATCGGCGCGTCGGCATTACCTCGCGCCAAGATCTCCGCCCCGATGAACGTGTCGAGCTCGTACGTCCCGCTCAACACGCACAGCGTCTGCCCCGGTTTCAGCGCCAACTGCGCCTCCTCCAAGCTCCCGAACGGATTCATGATAGTACCCGCGTCGGTTTGCCCGATCGTCGTTCCCTCACCCTCGGGCGTCATGTAATAATCGCACGTCGAAGTCGTCGCGCTCGCGCGCGCCAACGTCGCCGCGCTCGCCGCCATCAACGCTCGCAGCGCCGTCCCCGACGTCATCCCTCGTCGACCGCGACCGCTCGCATCGTTCGAAGCGTGCCCCATGTCGCCTTTTTTCGTCCTCACGAGCGCTCGCGTCGCCTCGAGCGCTCTACCGCACGCGTCGCGCGCGCGCGGGTGTTGTTGGCTCGATCCGCGCTCGATCTTCCGCGCGCGCGTCGCTGAGGGTCGCCGTGCGGTCGCGTGCGCGTGCGCGGTGTGCGACGAAGCGTGCGCTTTTCGTCGGCGCCGCGCGTCGCGCGGTCGACGCGCGGTGTCGGGTCGCGCGCGCGCGTGTGACGATCATCGTTCGCGTGCGGTGTGGGTGTTGGAGATGTCGTGAGATGCGCAATACGAGACGGGATTTCGTTATTAAATCGCGTTCGCCGCGGCGAAATTCGCCGGACGACGCCGGCGCGCGGCGATTCGAGGCGTTTAAACGAAGTCGGGAAAGCGCTTGGCCAGAGACGTCTTGATCCGCGCCATGGCTTCGCGGAGATCGGAGAGCTCGCCGACGTAGGAGAGTCGCAAATGACG